>ENA-OQVM01000630-OQVM01000630.1-marine-metagenome-genome-assembly--contig:-NODE-630-length-53784-cov-6.030797_pt1 | contig 53784 bp, 54 predicted proteins | sample MGYA00237776_ERZ505498 | MGnify/ENA primary metagenome ERZ505498 (study PRJEB26159, sample SAMN06265151) | marine metagenome | isolation source: Helgoland LTER site | place: Germany:Helgoland, sampling...
GGATTCGAACCCTAGTTAGGCTATTAACCTAAGCCAGTTTTCAAGACTGGTGCATTCAACCGCTCTGCCATCCCACCAATTGAAGGCGCGATTATACAGCGCCTTTTTGTTACGACAAGTACCAATTACGCTTGAGGGCCTTTTTCGTCAGATTCTTTTGCGGTGCCTGTCTCTAAAGGTACGTTTTTAGCCTTTGTGGCCTGAGTGGCACGCTTTTTACGCGGATCATTTGAAGCTCTGGCTACGGCTGCTTTTGGCGCTGCAGCCGGTGCTGGCTTGCTGGTGTCTAGGGCGACAGCTGCGGGTTTCTCAACACGCTCTGTACTGACCTTAACTTGGCTCACTGGCTTGGGTTTTTTACGTGGGTCATTACTTGCTCTCACTGTGCCAGACTCAGCAGGCTTTGCTTCAGCTATAGGAGCTGCTTTTTCGGCAACTTCAGGCGCGGCCTTTTTAGGGGCTGTTGGCTGCTCTACTGGTGCCGAAGCTTCAGTTTGTTTAGGAACTTCAGCCTTCTTAGGAGCTTCAGTTTGTTTAGGAGCTTCATCCGGCTTAGGAGCTTCAGCTTGCTTAGGGGCTTTTGCTTGCGCTGGAGCAGCTGCTGCATCAGACGGTGCGGTGTCTGCTTCAACTTTCTTCGGCTTAGCTGGCGCTTTTCGGCGAGCTCTTGGCTTAGGTGCAGGCTTCTCTTCAGAGGCTACAGCTGAGTCTTGAGTTTCTGCGGCTACTGGCGCTGCTGGAGCCGCTTCAGTCGAAGTTGTCTCTGCACCCTCTACGGTCTCAGCTTTAGGCTTGCGACGGCGAGCAGGGCGCTTGCGTGCTGGCTTGGTCTCTGTAGCCTCTGTTGCATCGACTGCGACTGTCGCTGGGGCTTCAGTGACAACTGCTGGCGTTGTCTCTGCGGCTACTGCTACTGTCACGGCTGGGGCTTCAACAGCTGATGTTTCAACAGCTATATCAGCAGATACCTGTTCTGCAACATTGGCTGGAACATCCTGACGCTGACGGCGACGACGTGGTCCACGACGTTTGTCATTTGGACGTTTCTTAAGCTCTCCACCTTCACCGGTTTCAACGCTCTTACCCGCAGTCTGAGGTGCCGTGGTAACGGTCTCAGCTTTTTGATCCCGTGCCTGTGACTTGGCGGCAGGTCGAGACTGTTCGTTGCGGCCTCGGCCCTGTGCTGGCTTGTCAGCTGATTTGGCTGGTGTCTCGGTGCGTTCGCCATCTTTTGTATTTTCACCGCGGTTTTCATTGCGGTTGCGATTGCGATTGCGGTTATTCGGTCGACGGTTACCTTGACGATTGCGGCTGTCTTGGCTCTGTCCGCCGCGACGGCTGTTACCGCTTGGGCGCGCTTTTTTATCTTCTTCAGCTTTCTTTTCTTCATCAGCTTCGCTACCGATTAAGCTGCCCCACAAGCGTTTAAGAATACTTGGCTTGGTGTCTTTAGCAGCGGCTGGTGCAGCGGCGGCGACTTTCTCTGGCATGATCGGGGCAGGGGTGCTGGGAACCAATGTCTTAACCGCTGGCTCGGAGATTGGCAGTGGTGCACTGCTGCGCTCGAGATCCTGCTCTGGCTCTTTGCTGCTCAGTTCATGGGCTAGCTTGTAGCTAAACTCACCATCGCTGTCGTCATCGTCTTGGGCACGAATGCGCACGACTTCAAAGTGTGGGGTTTCCATCTGGGTATTTGGCAACACAACAATATTAATTTTATTGCGGCCTTCGATATCGGCGATTTCGCTGCGCTTTTCATTGAGCAGGAAGGTGGCAACGGAGACTGGCACAATGGCGCGAATCTCTTTGCTAAACTCTTTCTGAGCTTCTTCTTCGATCAGACGCAGAATCGATAGAGCCAATGAACGTGTTCCGCGAATCGTGCCCTGGCCTTTACAGCGTGGGCAGATCTTCGACATGGTCTCTTCTAGTGAAGGACGCAGTCGTTGACGGGACATTTCCAGCAGACCAAAGCGTGAGATACGGCCAACCTGAACCCGGGCGCGGTCAATCTTTAGCGCGTCGCGAATAGTGTTTTCCACTTCTTTCTGGTGGCGTGCATTGAGCATGTCGATAAAGTCGATAACGATCAAGCCGCCAACATCGCGCAGACGCAGTTGGCGAGCAACTTCTTCTGCCGCTTCTTTGTTGGTGTTAAAGGCTGTCTCTTCAATATCGCCGCCCTTGGTGGCGCGTGCTGAGTTAATGTCGATGGAGACCATAGCTTCAGTGATATCGATTACGATTGAACCGCCAGAGGGCAGGCTCACTTCGCGTCGGAATGCCGTCTCAATCTGGTTTTCAATTTGGTAGCGATTAAACAGCGGAATCTGTTCTTGGTAAAATTTCACCTTGTTGGTGAAGTCTGGCATTACGGTGCCAATAAAGGCAGCGGCCAGATTGTAGGCGTCTTGGCTATCGACAATCACTTCGCCGACATCTTGGCGCAGGTAGTCGCGGATGGCGCGAACGATAACGTTGCTTTCTTGGAACAGGAAGTGCGGCGCTTTAGCACCCTCAGCTTCGGCTTCAATAGTGTTCCAAAGCTGTAGCAAGTAATCCAGATCCCACTGCAGTTCTTCAGTGGCTCGGCCGATACCGGCGGTACGGACAATCGCGCCCATACCTTCAGGGATATCTAAACCGCGCATGGCCTCACGGAGATCAGCACGCTCTTCACCTTCGATTCGGCGAGAGATACCACCTGCACGAGGGTTATTTGGCATCAGAACTAGGTAGCGACCAGCGAGACTGATAAAGGTTGTCAGCGCAGCGCCTTTGGATCCGCGCTCTTCTTTTTCAACCTGAACAAATATTTCCTGACCTTCACGAATGGCATCTTTAATATTGACCCGGCCACCATCGGAGGATTTGCCTTTAAAGTATTCGCGGGAGATTTCTTTCAGGGGGAGGAAGCCGTGACGGTCAGCGCCGTAATCAACAAATGCAGCTTCGAGGCTTGGCTCGACTCTGGTGATTTTGCCTTTGTAAATGTTGGCTTTCTTTTGTTCTCTTGTGCGGTTTTCGATATCCAGATCGTAAAGTTTCTGGCCATCAACCATGGCGACGCGCACTTCTTCAGTGTGCGAAGCATTTATTAACATACGTTTCATAATTCACCTTTGCTTGTTGTGTCGAGCAGCAGTAGTGAAAAGAGGCAAGAAGAGGTGTAGTCAAGCAAGTAACTAGCTATAGATGAAGTGTAAAAAAGTGGCAATGCGCGGTTTATGCACTCTGCCAGGTACTCCTTTCCCCCCATTTTTACTGGCTTTAAGCGCAGTTATGGGGATGTTATCCATTATTTAGTATCTTGTTCTCAGTTAACCGAACGGCGTTTTTGTCTCTACACAAACCCTACGAAAACGCCGGGCTTTAGGTGATTCAAACGCGTCTCACTTTAAGAAAGATAGGCCTCAAGGGTAAGTCTTTCTCAATTGCGGTTAACTTCTGTAACCAAAATTATCTTGTCTTTTCTCTGCAGCCTACTCAGCTGTCATGGAGTGTCGGCCCCAACGGCCAGACTCTCATGTATTCTTTTTCGCTTAGCCTTGTTATGGCATTTGGCGATCTGTTCAACCTCTGGGGCAGCGCTATATATGCGCTGGGCAGCAGGGAACTTGGCGGCAATGTAACAACAAAGCCGGTGACTTTCAATGTAAACAGAGAATTTAGTTGGGTACGGCGGGGCTGCTAGGTACAATGCGCGCCAAATCATTACAAGCAGTGCCCATGGCTACCGAATCCCCATTCAGTCAAGTCTCTTACGTCGACATAGGCCCAGAACAAGCTGGTCAGCGTCTGGATAACTTTCTTATTAAAACCTTAAAAGGTGTGCCCAAGTCGCGAATTTATAGGCTGCTGCGCAAGGGTGAGGTGCGGGTTAATAAAGGTCGCGTCAAAGCGGTTACTCGTCTTAAAGAAGGCGATATTGTGCGCTTGCCGCCAATCAGAGTGGCCGAGCGCGGCGAGATGCCAGCAGTGGGTCGTCCCCTTAGTCAGTACCTTGCTGACAATGTCCTGTTCGAGGACGAAGGTCTGTTGATTATTAATAAGCCTAGCGGGCTAGCCGTTCACGGTGGCAGTGGTGTTTCACTGGGGGCCATTGAAGCGCTGCGGGCTGAACATCCGGAGTTGCGATTCTTGGAGCTGGTGCACCGCTTGGATCGGGATACTTCTGGTTGCCTGATGCTCGCCAAGAAGCGTTCAGTGCTCTTGGCATTGCAGCAGGACTTGCAAAATAATCATATTGAAAAGCGTTACACGGCTCTGTCTAAAGGTCGTTGGCCTAAAGGTAAGAACACTATTAATGCACCGTTACGCAAGAATACCCTCCTCTCTGGTGAGCGTATGGTGCGTGTGGATGTTACTGGCAAGGCGTCGGTGACTCACTTTAAAATTCTTAAGCCGTATCCCTCGGCGACACTTTTGGATATCAAACTCGAGACCGGTAGAACTCACCAGATTCGCGTGCACTGCGAGTTTGCTGGTCAGCCCATTGCCGGTGATCCCAAGTATGGCGACGAAGAGTTTAATGAAAGTTTGAAGCCTCTGGGGCTAAAGCGACTGTTTCTCCATGCTCGCTATCTGCGCTTTAAACATCCTCTTTCCGACGACTGGGTCGAAGTGGAAGCACCTCTGCCGTCCGACCTAGAAAAGGTTCTGGCCAAGCTGTGAATAATCCTAGCTCGAAAACTATAAAGTTGGTCGTTTTCGATTGGGACGGCACCATTTCTGATTCCGTCGCGAGAATTGTCAGCTCTATGCAAAGTGCGGCAACGGAATTGGATATGGCTGTGCCGACCTATCTTGAAGTGAAAGAAATTATTGGTCTCGGTCTTACCGAGGCGGCATTTCGATTATTCCCTCAGGCAACTCGAGAGCAGGTATTTAAGCTCCAGACCAGCTATTCGCAACACTACCGCGCTGAAGATTCTGCACCCTGTCCATTTTTTCTTGGAGTGGAAGAAACCCTGCACCAATTAAAGACTGATGGCTATCAGTTGGCGGTTGCTACAGGTAAGAGTAGGGCGGGGCTGGATCGTGTGCTGCTGAGTCTGGGCATGGAAGATTTTTTCCACAGTAGTCGCTGTGCCGATGAAACCCTTTCCAAGCCTCATCCGCTGATGCTCGAGCAGCTGTTGGCCGAATTCGATCTGCCGGCTGAGGCTGCGGTGATGGTGGGTGATACTGAGTTTGATATGGAGATGGCAGTCAATGCTGGCATGCCGCGAATCGCGGTGAGTTATGGGGCCCATCATGCTGATCGTTTACTTGCTTTTGACCCGCTGGCCTGCGTCGATCTGTTTAGCGAGATTAAATCCTCCCTCTATTAATAGGCTGCTTTTTATTAGCTAGCTGGGATATTTAAATCACGCAGTAGCTTTGATAGTTTGATCAGCGGCAGCCCGATAAGCGCAGTGGGATCATCACTCTTTACCGACTCAAACAAACTGACTCCCAGAGACTCCGCTTTAAAGCTGCCAGCGCAGTTATAAGGCGTGTCTGCTTTTAAATAGGCTTCAATCTCCGCACTGCTGAGGTCACGAAATCGAACCTCGGTGATATCTAGGGCGCTGCTGAGCAGACCCTGCTCGAGTACAGTGACTGCGGTATAAAACTTCACTAACTGACCGGATTGGATGCTGAGCTGTTCAACGGCGCGCTGATGATTGCCTGGCTTGCCCAGTACTCTTGAGCTTTTAGCCGTCGAGCCGACAAAGCATAATTCTGCCACCTGATCAGATCCAATAACGGTTGCCTCTGGAAACTGCTGTGCCACGGCCTGGGCTTTTTCTTTGGCCAGTCGAATCGCCTGATGCTCTGCCGATTCATTTTCCTGGGCCTGTTCGTCGAGGTCTGGGGAGATGCATTTGAAGGGAATATGCAGCCTTTCGAGCAGAGACTTTCGGTAGCTGGAGGAGGAGGCTAAAATAAGGTTTGGCATAAAAAAGCGTCTGAATTGATTAGTCTGGGTCTGAAGCTCAATTATACATGGCGGATCGTGGCTATTTAGTCAATTTTCTTTGACAGAACAAAATCTTGACCCTATCATGCGCGCCTAACTGGGTACCACCTTATATATGGCACTGCCAACACTAGTCGATCCGCGTAAACTTGCGAACCAAGGAATTGTCCTCGAAGGACATTTTGAGGAGAAGCATCTTCCGCGTTTAGCGCTCGCAGTAGAGAGCATTGAGTCCCCCCTAGCGGCTTTAATTAAGTTTGAAGTGGATCAGGTCAGGGCGAAAGTGGTCAATGGTGCATTTGAGATAGCAGTCATGGTGACATGTCAGCGCTGTCTTGAGCCGGTGAGAGTGAACTTGGTTGCTGATATAGCGGCACAGATAATTTGGTCGGAAGATCAGATTGGCAAAGTGTCAGGTGACCGAGAGCCTTGGATTGTCGGCGATAAAATGGTCGACCTAAGTGCAATGCTCGAAGATGAAGTTTTATTGGCTCTGCCTTTAGTCAACTACCATGAACAGGGTAGCTGCACTGGAGACACCTTTCTTTCTCAGGACGGGCCCGGCAGTGAGGAGAGAGACGATGAGGTTGTCGCTGACAATCCCTTTAATATTTTAGCGCAGTTGAAGAAATAACTTCGGCTGCATCAGATTATTGCTTAGGAGTAATCTATGGCTGTTCAGAAAAGTCGCAAGACACGTTCAAAGCGCGGTATGCGTCGTTCACACGATTCACTTACTGCTGCTACTATTTCAGTTGATCCGGTAAGCGGCGAGAAGCACCTGCGTCACCAGGTGTCGGCTGATGGTTTTTACCGCGGCCGCAAAGTTATCGAGACTGACTCCGAATAACTGAATAAAATATTCTTTGGCAAATTCACTGCGAATTGCCGTTGATGCAATGGGCGGGGACTCAGGTCCTCGCGTCACTGTGTCTGCGCTACTTGATTTTCTCAATAGCCATCGCCAAGTTCATGCTTTGGTATTTGGTGACCAGGCTCAGGTGGGCGAACAGTTAGCCCTCTCTCCCTTTAAAGATCCCAGTATTCTCGCACGTATAGAAATACGTCATAGCGAGTCTCAGGTTGTCGATTCTGACAAACCCTCAGCCGTTATTCGTCACAAGCGTGACTCCTCTATGGGTTTGGCGTTACAGGCGCTTGCCGCAGGTGAAGCTCAGGCTTTTGTTAGTGCAGGCAACACCGGTGCAATAATGGCTCTGGGTCTGTACTTTGTCAAAGCACTGCCGGGCATTTCACGGCCAGCTATCTGCACCACAGTGCCGACAATGTCGGGGCAGAGCTATGTGTTGGATCTGGGTGCCAACCCTCTTTGTTCGGCAGCACAGCTCTATGAGTTTGCGCTACTCGGAGCCTTGACCGCCAGAGAGTTGACGTCGATCGAATCGCCCACTGTGCGATTGCTCAATGTCGGTGAAGAATCGAATAAGGGCCGCGAAGATATTCAGCAGGCCGCTGCGCTTCTCGAGGCTGATCCAGAGATTAATTATTGCGGTTACATTGAAGGGGACGGTATTTTTCAAGGCGGCACCGATGTGATTGTCTGCGATGGTTTTGCTGGCAATGTGGCATTAAAAACCAGCGAGGGATTGGTGACCATGGTCGGCGAGCGCTTCCGTCAGGCAGTGGGTCGTGGCTGGTTGGCCCGCCTAGCATTGCTACTGTTGCGTGGCCCGCTATTAAGGTTAAAAACCCAGCTCGATCCGGCACTCTATAACGGAGCTTATTTTCTCGGTCTAGATGGCGTAGTGGTAAAAAGTCATGGCGGCGCGTCGCAAATGGCCTTTGTGCGAGCACTGGAAGTTGCCACTCAGGCGGCAGAACATAACTTGCCCGAGATTTTGTCGCCTATACTTAGGCAAAAGTTGAACCAATAGAATTTAAAGAAGGCAGTCTATGAATAGTAATTTGGCATTTGTGTTTCCCGGTCAGGGGTCTCAGAAGATTGGCATGCTGGCTGATTTAGCCGCGGCAAATAGTTCAGTCGAGCAGACATTTCAGCAGGCCTCCGAGGTTCTTGGATATGACTGTTGGGATCTATTGCAAAACGGCGAAGAAGAAGAGATCAACCTCACTGAGCGCACTCAGCCTATTCTTCTTGCAGCCAGTGTCGCCATATGGCGTCTCTGGCAACAGCAGGGCGGTCCCAATCCAGCCGCCATGGCCGGTCACAGTCTCGGTGAATGGTCAGCATTGGTTTGCGCCGATGCGGTTGATTTTGGCGACGCGGTGAAAATTGTCCGCGCCCGTGGAGCCTTTATGCAGCAGGCAGTGCCTGTGGGCGTTGGCGCCATGGCTGCGATTATGGGTATTGACGATCAGATCGTTATCGATGCCTGTAGCGAAGCGGCACAGGGTCAGGTGGTGGCTGCGGTGAACTTTAATGCCCCGGGCCAGGTGGTGATTGCCGGCGATGCGGATGCGGTGGCACGAGCCACAGCTATCTGCAAAAAAGGCGGGGCCAAGCGTGCGGTTGAACTACCGGTTAGCGCACCTTTCCATACCTCACTGATGCGTCCTGCGGCAGATAATTTAGCCGAGCTGGTTGAAGCAACCACTTTTAGGGCTCCGCAGATTAAAATTATTCACAATGTTAATGCTCAGACTGAGACCGATCCTCAGGCCATCAAGACATTGATGCTCGAGCAAATCTACAAGCCGGTGCTCTGGGTTGACTGTGTTAATGGGCTTGCCGCTGGCGGCGCCGAAATGCTTATCGAATGTGGTCCGGGTCGGGTACTCAACGGCCTCTCTAAGCGAATAGATCGCAACTTGAAGTCGCTCTCTACTGACGATGTGGACAGCCTAGAAAATGCCTTAACATCGGTTTAGCTTTCCGAAAAAAAACGATCTTTATCTCTCTATAAAATAGGAACAAGCAATGAATCTTAATGAAAAAGTGGCCCTAGTCACAGGCGCCACTCGCGGCATTGGTGCTGCTATAGCAGAAGCGCTGGGTAAAGCAGGTGCTACTGTTATAGGCACAGCCACATCAGAAGCCGGTGCGGCATCGATCACTCAGCGCTTTGCTGAGAACAACATAGTTGGCACAGGCATGGTTCTAAATGTCACTGACACTGAGTCTGTCACTAGCGTTATTAAGAGTATTGCAGAACAGTTTGCCGCGCCGACTATCTTGGTCAATAACGCGGGCATTACAAAAGATAATATTCTGATGCGCATGAAAGACGATGAGTGGATGGATGTTATTGACACCAACCTGACCTCGGTATTTAGATTAGCCAAGGGCTGTGTTCGACCGATGACCAAAGCGCGCTGGGGCCGTATTATCAATATCAGCTCAGTGGTCGGTGCCATGGGCAATGCAGGTCAAAGTAATTATTCCGCTTCCAAGGCTGGAGTGGGTGGTTTTACCCGCGCCTTAGCCAAAGAACTGGGCTCGCGAAACATTACCGTCAACACAGTCGCACCTGGTTTTATCGACACTGATATGACTAAAGACCTTCCTGAAGCGAGCAAAGAGGCGATGCTGACACAGATTCCCTTGGCCCGTTTGGGAGCCCCGGAAGAGATCGCCGCAGTGGTTTGTTTCCTTGCTGGAGACGCTGCTGGCTACATTACCGGTGAAACAATTCATGTAAATGGCGGTATGTACATGGCGTAACCCATTGTTATTAATGGGGATTGTTGATTTTTAAAATAGGGTTTAGCATTTTGTAGTTTGTAGGGTAAAATGCCCGCCCGAAAACACAGATTATCGCTGTTTGAGCTCTGTCTGCTCGGTAGCACAACTAATAAGCATTTCAGTTAACAGGAGTAGGTATACGATGAGTAACATCGAAGAACGCGTCATCAAAATGGTTGCAGAGCAACTTGGTGTGAAAGAAGAAGATGTTAAGAGCACGTCCTCTTTCGTTGAAGATCTGGGTGCAGATTCCCTTGATACAGTTGAGCTGATCATGGCTTTGGAAGAGGAATTCGATGCTGAAATTCCTGATGAAGAAGCAGAGAAGATTGCTACTGTTCAAGACGCGGTCACTTATATCACAGCTAACGGCTGATATTTGAACGTGAAGAAAAAACCGCTCCATTGGGGCGGTTTTTTTATGGGCGGAATTTAGGTTTAATAGGTTACTAATTGAGTTATAGGATTTGTTCGCGAAATGACAGGTTCCAGTTCCAAGATAAACCAGCAGAACGCTCTTGCGACGGCCTCATTCGTTGATGGTCGTGTCGCAGACAGCTTGCCGCTGAATGATCGCGGTGGTGCCTACGGCCATGGCCTATTCGAGACCATGCTGCTGCATAAAGGTTTCTTGCCTCTGCGACAACAGCACTCTGAGCGTCTGCTTAGAGATGCGCCGACTCTCGGCATCAGTATCACAGAAGAGCAGCTGGCGCAGAATATTGATGGCTTGATTAAGCGGCTGGATTCTCAGCAGCTCAGTTCCGGGGTTATGAAAATTATTGTTACAGCAGGCAGTGGTGGGCGCGGATATGCGTCCCCAGCGGCGGCTGTTGCGGCGCCACGAATTAGCGCTCAGTACTTTCCACTGCCGGGAGATATTCAGCTGCAGCGACAACAGGGCATTAGGGTTACGGAATGTGACTACCGTTTGCCGCTCAATCCGGTTCTCGCCGGGATCAAACATTTAAACCGTCTCGATCAGGTGATGGCTCGGTCCGAATGGGTTGAGGAATATGATGATGGCATTATGGTATCTGCCGATTACAGAGTTATTGAAACCACTAGAGCCAATCTCTTTGTTAAGCTCGCCAGCGGCTGGGTGACACCGCGCCTAGATCAAGCGGGGGTTCGTGGGGTGATGCGCCAGTTACTGCTGGATCAGCTGTTTAGCCGCGCTGGCTTAAAGGTCAGGCAAGGGGAGGTAAGTCCTGAACAGCTCGACAGCGCGGAGGAGTTGTTTAGCTGTAGTTCGGTGCGGGGAATAGTGCCGATTGTTGCTATAAGAAAGGGCGCAGCGGATCTGGCGATTGGGCAAGACACCAGAGCACTACAGAGTCGGCTACAGGATTATTGTGGCGGCTTCTCATGCTGAGACGGCTAATCGGCAGCCTAGTGCTGCTCACGGTACTTCTGGCTTGTATGGCAGGACTTATGCTGGCTGGTCACTATGAGCTGGAGAAGCCCATTGAGCTGCCATCAGGGCAGACTTCTATTGTTTGGCAAGTGGACAGAGGCAGCAGCCTGACCCAGATTAATCGACAGCTGCATCAGCGGGATATTCTCTCCCACCCCAAACTGCTCAGTTTTTATGCACGAATTACCGGAGACACGGCAATTCAGGCCGGGCACTATCAGATTGAGCAGGGTGAAAGCGCCCTGGGCCTGTTGGCCAAGTTTAATCAGGGGACGGTGATCAGCTATCAGATAACCTTCCCCGAGGGTTGGAATTTTCAGCAGTGGATCGCGCAACTGGCCACTGTTGAGCAATTTGCTGAGATTGGCCAGCTCAGCCATGAGCAGATTATGGCTGGGGCAAATATTAATCAGCCTCACCCTGAAGGTTGGCTGTTCCCCGACACCTACAGCTACACCCATGAGGATTCGGCTGTGGACATTATCGCCAGAGCCCACCGCAAAATGCGTCAAGTGCTGGATCAAGCTTGGCAGGGGCGGGAATCGGACTTACCCTATGCTAGCGCCTATGACGCATTGATTATGGCCTCGATAGTGGAGAAAGAGACGGGTATGCCCGTGGAGCGCCCGACCATTGCTGGGGTGTTTGTCCGGCGCCTAAAAAAAGGCATGCGCCTGCAAACTGATCCCACAGTGATCTATGGGCTGGGTGATTCCTATCGTGGCAATATTACTCGCCGCCACCTAAAGACCATGACGCCCTACAATACCTATCGCATCAATGGCTTGCCGCCAACCCCTATTGCCATGCCCAGTGCTGCGGCTATTGAGGCGACGTTGCATCCGCAAGCCGGTTCTAGTCTTTACTTTGTTGCCCGCGGTGATGGCGGCCATTACTTCTCTGATACCCTTGCCGAGCATCAAAAGGCGGTGCGGCAATATCAAATAAATCAGCGTGCAGTGGATTATCAGTCTGCGCCAAAGGCTAAAAACTAAAACCAGAGCAGACAGTAGGCTCGCAAATCGTCACAATAGGGCGGTCAAAAAAAATAGGTCTAAGGTCGGGAAATCAGATGCGCGGAAAATTTATTACCATTGAAGGCACCGAAGGCGTCGGCAAGACCACCAATATACAATTTATCCAAAAATGGATGGACAGTAAAAAGCTCACCTATGGCTGCACCAGAGAGCCCGGTGGCACGCCGCTGGCGGAGCAGCTCCGAGAACTGCTGCTGGCACCCAGAGAGGAGTCGGTGTGTAACACCGCTGAGCTGTTAATGGTGTTTGCCGCCCGGGCTCAACATCTCAATCAAGTTATCGAACCTATGCTCGGCGAAGGCGCCTGGGTACTCTGTGACCGCTTTACCGATGCCACCTACGCCTATCAGGGCGCTGGCCGCCACATGCGCGACGATCTGATTCGAGATCTTGAGCTGATAGTGCAGGGCAGTTTGCAGCCGGACCTGACCATTATTCTCGATATTCCCGTGCAGATTGGTCTGGCGCGGGCCAGTGAACGCAGCGCCCCGGACCGCTTTGAACAGGAGCAGGTGGAGTTCTTTGAGCGGGTGCGCAATCGCTATTTGCAGATCGCTCAGGACAATCCACAGCGCTGTGTGGTGATTGATGCATCGCTCAATCTAGAGGGCGTGCAGGCTCAGATTACCCAGACTCTCGACGCCTTTTGGGAGAACATCTAATGTCGGCTCTGCCGCTGCCTTGGCAAGAAGCTGCTTGGGCTGCGTTAAATACCAGCATCGATGGTGGCCGCTTGCCCCATGCGGTATTAATCAGTGGTGATGAGGGTATTGGCAAATCACGTCTGGCCAGGGCATTGGCGCAGCGACTTATCTGCTCGGCAGAGATGGTTAAATATGCCTGTGGCGCCTGCAAAACCTGTAACTTGCTCAGTGCTGGTAGCCATCCAGATGTTAGTTATCTCGAGCCCGAAGAAAAGGGTAAGGCGATTAAAATTGATCAGGTGCGCAAGCTCTGTGAATCTCTGGGTAAAACGGCGCAGCAGGGCGGCTGGAAAGTGGCGATTATTTCTCCTGCTGAAGCGATGAATATCAGTGCTGCCAATGCTCTGTTAAAAAATCTCGAAGAGCCTCAGGGCAAGACTCTATTGATTCTGGTGTCGAATCGTCCCAGTAGGTTGTCGGCGACTATTCGCAGTCGCTGCCAAAAACTCAATATGCCAACACCTGAGGCGGATGTTGCCCTGCAGTGGCTTGCTGATGTTACCAGTGATCGCAGTGCTGCGGAGCGGGTTTTGCCTCTTGCGGGTGGGCGGCCGTTGTTGGCGCTGGAGTATTTGCAAAGCGATAATTTGGATCAGCGGCAACAGTTTGAAGCGTTGGTGGCTGAAGTGGGTAGTGGTGCAGTTTCGCCATTGACGGCGGCGCAGCAGTGCCAGAAGCTCGATGGTGAGCTGTCTATTGATTGGTTTAGTCGATATATACATCGCTTGGCAACAACTGAGCTTGCGGATAAGCCTAATCGGGCGTTATTTAGTTTTTCTGATAAGTTGCTGTTGGCGCGCAATTGGATACTTAGTGGTAATAATCCTAATCCACAGATGCTCTGGGAGGAGTTGTTTATGGATTGGGCTATGGTGTTTAAGGTGCGCAGATAGCTGGGTGGTGCGACTAGGGGTTTTTGTGTTGGGTGTTGGATGTAGGCAAAGCCATGCAGACCCTTTGCGATCGGTCCCATGGGTTCGCCATTTTCAGCGTTCGCGCAACTCGCTATGGCTCAAACAGGGCGCTCTCTCAATCTGAAAATGGCTAACCCATAAGCGGGCCCTGATTGATCGCAAAGGGTCTGCATGGCTTCGCTGAGAGTTTGAGTGGGCTGATAGTCGAGTATCTCACATGGGTTCTAGGTGACGTTTCGAGGCTTTCGATGCGGCCGGCAAGTTCAACTAGAGTCACATTGTCAGTGAATCTCAGGTTTTCGTGCTAAGCTCAAAACAGTGTATGGACTTAAGGCGATAAGGATGTTTAAAGGCGGCAAAGGCGGTATTTTATCCGTTGAGATAAAAAATGAAGATGCTCTGTACGAACACTACATGGCATTTGTCCACGGCGGTGGCGTATTTGTTCCGACGAAAAAAAATTATGAATTGGGCGATGATATTTTCTTTCTGCTAAGTGTTTATTTGCGTCCCGAACCCATACCTATGACCGGCAAAGTGGTCTGGGTAACTCACAAGGGTTCTGCGAGTTTTAAACAGGAGGGTGTAGGTGTTCAACTAAGCCCCGAGCATGAAGAATTAAAGGTTGATATTGAACAGGCTCTTACCGGTACGGTACACTCCCACAAGCCTACACTAACCATGTAGTAATCAATCCCAAAAAAAGACCTTTTACGCTATGCTGGTAGACTCTCACTGTCATCTGGATCACTTGGATTTAAGCGATCGAGAGGGCGGCCTCAATGGCGTAATAGATGCAGCTCAGGCGCGGGGCATCACCCACTTTCTCAGCGTCGCCGTGGATATGACCACCTCCCGCTCGCTGATCGATCTCACCGCACAATTTGATAACGTCTACTCCTCGGTGGGCGTTCACCCCTTGCAGAAAATTCCACAGCCGGTGCCCAGCATCGAAGAACTGGTTAGTCTAGCCCAAGAGCCTCGCGTGGTTGCCATAGGGGAAACTGGCTTAGATAATTTTTACAGCAGTGAGACCATCGACTGGCAGCGCCAGAGTTTTGTTAATCACCTTAAGGCCTGTCAGGAAATTGCCAAGCCAGTGATTATCCACACCCGGGATGCTCGGGATGAAACCATAGAGCTGATGCGCGAATACACCCCATCCGCTGGCGGTGTGATGCACTGCTTTACCGAGACCTGGGAAATGGCTCAGCAAGCCCTGGAGTTGGGTTTTTATATCTCCTTCTCGGGGATTGTGACCTTTGCCAATGCCAAAGATCTACGCGATGTGGCGGTAAAAGTCCCTCTGGATCGTATTTTAGTGGAAACTGATTCACCCTGGTTGGCGCCGGTTCCCCATCGCGGCTCTCAAAATGAACCCCAGTATGTTCGGGAAGTGGCCCAGTGTATGGCCGACCTCCGTGGCATTAGTCTTGAAGAGCTTGCCAGTGCCACCACTGATAATTTTAACCGTCTTTTCCAAATACCTGTTTAGAGGCAAGAGATCACCACCATGGCCGAACTGACTAACACTAATGCTCAGAACTCAAATGCAGAGCAGTCGAATTTTATTATCCGCACCTTTCCCGTGGGGCCGCTGCAGTGCAACTGCTCGGTGATCGGTGATCGACTGAGTGGCAGGGCACTGGTGGTTGATCCCGGTGGCGATGCCGATAAGATCTTGGCGTTGTTAAAGGAATTAAATCTTAAGGTGGTGGCGATTATCCATACCCATGCTCACCTGGATCATATTCTGGCGGCAGGGGAGATTAAAAATGCCACTGGCGCGCCGATCTACCTACATAAAGGTGATCAGTTTCTCTGGGATATGGTTGAGGAACAGTGCGCTATGTTCGGTGTGCCGACGGTGTCATTGCCAGAGCCAGACCACTATATAACCGACGATCAGTCCTTTGACTGCTGCGGTGCTGTGGCCATCCACACGCCGGGACATACGCCGGGGTCGGTGAGCTTCTGGTTTGATGAGTACAAAACGCTGATTGCCGGTGATACTTTATTTCAGGGCAGTATTGGTCGCACCGATCTGCCTGGCGGCAACTTTGATGAGATCAAACAGTCCATCAGTCAGCGGCTCTATACATTACATGATGATGCGGTTGTGATTACCGGCCATGGGGCCAGCACAACCATTGGCTTCGAGAAGCAGAGCAATAGCTTTGTGCGCGCCTAAAATTAATCCACAGCAGTAACCTAGAACTGGGAATTACAGATGAAACAGCAACAGCTATTAACCATGCTTAAACTGCAGAACGATATGAACACCAAGGTCCATGCCCAGTGGCAGACACAGAATTTTGAATGGTATCGGGCCATTTGGGTTGAATGTGCCGAGCTGCTCGACCATTGGGGTTGGAAGTGGTGGAAAAAACAGAATCCGGATATTGGTCAGATTGCCCTTGAGCTGGTGGATATCTGGCACTTTGGTTTGAGTATTATGCTGTTAAAGGGCGATTCGCCTGAGTCCATCGCCGAGCAGGTTACTGCGGCGTTTGCCACACCACAGGAAACCGGTGATTTTCGTATAGACCTCGAAGACTTTACCGAATACACCTTGGCCAGCAAAGGCTTTGATGCGGTGCGCTTTGCCAAGCTGATGCAGGGTATCGATATGGACTTTGAGCAGCTCTATGTGGGCTATGTGGGCAAGAATGTACTCAATTTCTTCCGTCAGGATCACGGCTATCAGGATGGCAGCTATCAGAAGCAGTGGGGCGGCAAGGAAGACAATGAGCACTTGGTGGATATAGTAGCCCAGCTGGATACCTCAGCCAGCGACTTTAAAGATCAGCTCTATGCCCGCATGTTGGCCACGTATCAAGAGCTCTGCGCTTAGCCGCAGCCCGCAAGCCGTGCCAGCAAACCATCAAAAAGGGATTATTGTTTGTGAAAATGATCCCCATTAGCCTGGCAATGATGCATTTTAGCTGTGCATCCTTATAATAGCGCCCCGAAATAGAGCAACTAATTTACTGTTTTTGCTCTTAAGTTTCATTAGGCCCACTCACTTCTCCGGAGAACCATCTTGAAATCACCCGTTCGCGTTACTGTCACAGGGGCCGCAGGCCAAATTAGCTACTCTTTATTGTTTCGTATCGCTGCTGGCGAAATGCTTGGCTCCGATCAGCCGATTATTCTACAGATGCTTGAGATCACTCCAGCATTGGAAGCACTGAAAGGTGTGGCCATGGAACTTGAAGACTGCGCTTTCCCGCTGTTAACCGATATGGTTTGCACCGATGACGCGGCTGTTGCCTTTAAAGATACGGATTACGCACTGCTGGTTGGCGCTCGTCCTCGTGGTCCCGGCATGGAGCGTAAAGACCTGCTCGAAGCCAATGCAGCGATCTTCTCTGCCCAGGGCAAAGCGATTGATGCCAATGCATCAAAAGCTATCAAAGTGTTGGTTGTCGGCAACCCAGCAAACACTAACTCATTGATTGCTCAGCGCAACGCGCCGTCGATTAACCCCCGTCAATTTACTGCCATGACACGTCTCGATCACAATCGCGCGCTGAGCCAAATCGCCGCTAAGACGGGTACCACGATCAATGATGTGACCCATATGACTATCTGGGGCAATCACTCAGCCACTCAGTATCCGGATATTCACCAGACTAAAGTCAATGGCAAAGCGGCCATCGATATGGTTGATCAGGACTGGTACGAAAATGATTTTATCCCCGTTGTGCAGCAGCGTGGCGCAGCGATTATTAAAGCCCGCGGCGCGTCAAGTGCCGCTTCAGCAGCCAATGCGGCAATCGCCCATATGCGCAGCTGGGCTCTGGGAACTGCCGACGGCGATTGGGTTAGCATGGGTGTTTACAGTGATGGTAGTTACGGCATCACCGAAGGCCTGATCTACTCTTTCCCCTGCGTCTGTAAAGATGGCGACTGGGAAATTGTTCAGGGCGTTGAAATCAATGATTTCTCCCGCGCCAAGATGACGGCTACTCAGCAAGAATTGACCGAAGAGCGCGATGCGGTTCAGCACTTGCTGCCATAGGGCGTTGTGACAGCTACTAGATACAAGAGCTTCTAGATACAAGAGCTGTTAGTGAGCAATATCCAAGGGCCGTTTATTCTTCATTGAGTAAGCGGCTTTTTTGTAACTGATTTGTAACTGATTTGTAACTGAAGGTTTTGTTGTTTTTACTGCTAAATAAGCCCTCAGGGACGCTTTTACTGGTGGCTGGGACAATAAATTTGCTACAGTAAGCGACCTTAAAAACAGCCTCTTATTGGGAGAGCAGCATGGCATTTTCTGAAGTTGGAACTCCGGCGAAAGATTTCTCGCTATTTAATCAGCGTGGCGAAAAAGTCAGTTTGGCGGAATTCCGTGGCATTAAGAATGTGCTGCTGTATTTCTACCCCAAGGCAATGACCCCGGGCTGCACTGTGCAGGCCTGCGGTATTCGCGATAGCAAAGATCAGTTCGCCGAGCTGGATACAGTGGTCATGGCTGTTAGCCCAGACTCAGTTGACCGACTGGTTAAGTTTGAAGACAAGCAGGAGCTGAACTTTACCCTGCTCTCCGACGAAGATCATCAGGTCACTGAAAGCTACGGCGCCTGGGATATGAAGAAGTTTATGGGCCGCGAATATATGGGTGTGCTGCGCAGCACTTTCGTAATTGGCAAAGATGGCCTGATTAAACATGTGATGCCAAAGGTGAAAACCAAAACCCATCACGACGACGCATTGGCCTGGATTAAAGAGAACTTATAAGGCTTTCGATTTACAAGGCTTTCGATTTACAAAGCTTTTAATCTACAAAGCTTTACTCTGGCAAAATGAATTTTTAACTGTAACTGCCAAGACGAAACAGTGTCGCGGCGCTAATACTCTAACTTTGATAACTTAACCCTAAGGATTAACTATGTTTTTTATTTCCAGTGCACAGGCACAGACGGCTGCCGGTTCAGGCGACCCCGGTATTACCGGCTCGCTGATTATGTTTGGCGGACTCTTTATCTTTATGTACCTGTTTATTATCCGTCCTCAGCGCAAGCGTCAGAAAGAGCATACCGATCTGATCACTGGACTGGGCAAGGGCGATGAAGTGACTATGACCAGTGGCATACTGGGCAAGATCGTCAAGCTTGAAGGTGAGTATGTAGTGGTTGAAGTGAATGACAAGCTTGAGCTTAAGTTTCAAAAGTCCGCGGTTCACGCGGTGCTGCCAAAAGGCACTATCAAGGCGATCTAAAATCGCAATCAAAAAAGGCCGCTAACGCGGCCTTTTTTACAGCTACTCTTCAATGAATAGCTGGTGTTAAAGAGAGTTAAAGAGAGTTAAAGAGAGTTAAAGAGAGTTAAAGAGAGTTAAAGAGAGTTAAAGAGAGTTAAAGAGAGTTGAAGGAAGGTGGAGAAAGCTGGAGAGGCTAGCACAATGATTAAATATCCCGAGAGACTCAATCTCGCCCAGACACCGACGCCGTTCTATCCACTAGAGCGCCTGTCTGAGCAGCTCGGCGGGCCGCGTATCTGGATTAAGCGCGATGATCTCACCGGTGCCGCCACTTCTGGCAATAAAATTCGCAAGCTGGAATTTCTGCTGGCTGAAGCACTGGCCAATGGCTGCGACACGCTTATCACCTCTGGCGGTGTGCAATCCAACCACTGCCGCTCAGTGGCGCTGCTCGGCGCTCAGCTGGGGCTTAAAGTGCACCTATTATTACGCGCTGATATTGAGCCCAAGCCAGTGGGTAATCTGCTCCTAGACCATTTGGCCGGCGCCACCATTAGCCACTACAGTCTCGATGAATACCGCGGTTTGAATAAACTCTTTGCCCAGTGGCAGGAACATTATGCCGAGCAGGGTAGTAAGGCTTATTTAATTCCCACGGGCGGAAGCAATGGCACGGGTATGTGGGGCTATATAGCCGCCGCTGAGGAACTCTCTCAGGACTTTCAAGGGAATGGCATCATGCCACAGGCGATTGTTCATGCCACCGGCTCTGCTGGCACGCAGGCGGGTTTAATGCTCGGTTGCCAGCTGCACCAGATCAATACTCGGGTCAAGGCTTACGCGGTCTGTGATAACGCCGAGTATTTCACCCGTAAAGTGCGCAGGGACCTCGAACACTGGCAGAACCAATACAGTCCGCAAACGGATATTTCAGGACTGGTTGCGGATACTTGCGATGAGTATGTTGGCCCAGCTTACGGTGTCGCTGATCAAGAGGTATTCGACTGCATTAAGCAGATTGCCGCTCTAGAGGGCATTTTGCTCGACCCGGTTTACACCGGCAAAGCTTTTTTTGGCATGATGGAAGATATTAAAAAAGGTAAGTTCGCGAGCGGGCAGGGCAATGATATTGTCTTTCTCCACACCGGCGGATTATTTGGACTGTTCGCTCAGCACCACCACTTGGGCTACTAAAAAAACAATAAAAACACAGAAGAAGGGACTGTTATGTTTGAACAAATTATCGACACCATGAGAGAGATCATCTGGGGTCCGGGCATGTTAGCCCTGCTATTGGGAACCGGTATCTACCTCTCAATAGGACTAAAAGGAATCAGTATCACCAAGATTCCCTATGCTTTTAAGCAGCTCTTCAAGGGCCGCAAAGGCAGTGGAGAAGGGGAAATCAGTCCGTTTAATGCATTGATGACGGCGCTCTCATCCACAGTGGGCACCGGTAATATTGTCGGCGTTGCCACGGCCATCGCTCTAGGTGGGCCCGGCGCACTGTTCTGGATGTGGTGTGCTGCGGTAATTGGTCTGGCAACAAAATATGCCGAGGCAGTATTGGCCGTTCACTACCGTGAAACCGATGAGTTGGGTAAAAAAGTCGGTGGACCCATGTACTACATCAAGAATGGTCTCGGTGCTAATTGGAAATGGCTGGGTATGTTGTTTGCCTTTTTTGGCGCCCTGGCCGGTTTCGGCTTGGCCAACACAGTGCAGTCCAATGCCGTCTCCCAGGTCTTAGAGAGCAACTTTAATGTGCCTACTCTAGTCAGCGGTATACTGATGTCTGTATTGGTCGGCATTGTCTTGCTCGGTGGCATTAAGCGGATTGCCGAAGTGGCGGGCAAGCTGGTTCCCTTAATGGCCATTATCTATCTGCTGGCAACCATGTCTATCCTGATTCTCAATGCTGCGGAAGTGCCTGCTGCGGTCTTCTTAATAGTGGATACAGCCTTTAATGGCGCGGCAGCTACCGGTGGCTTTGTCGGCGCAACAATAATGTTAGCCCTGCAAAGTGGTGTTGCACGAGGTGTGTTTTCCAATGAATCCGGTCTCGGTTCAGCCCCTATTGCTCACGCCGCCGCAGAAACCAATAGCCCCGTACGTCAGGGCTCTATTGCCATGCTTGGGACCTTTATTGATACGCTGATTATCTGCACCATGACTGGCCTGGTGCTGGTGGTTACCGGTGTTTGGGATGGTGAATTGCATGGCGCCGCCATGACTTCAGCGGCCTTCAGTTCACAGCTACCCTTTGGCGATATTATTCTGACTCTCTGTATTATCCTGTTTGGCTTCACCACCATGCTTGGTTGGAGCTATTACGGCGAGCGCTGCGCTGAGTTCTTACTAGGCCCCAAGGTGATAGTGCCATTCCGAGTGCTCTGGGTAGCGGGTATTTTTCTCGGCACCCAGATGAGTTTGGAACTGGTATGGAAAATGTCAGATGTGCTTAACGGCATGATGGCCATTCCAAACCTAATCGCTTTGGTGTTCTTGGCGCCGGTTGTATTTCGCCTGTCCAAAGAGTACTTTGCTGAAGAAGAGCAGGCAGGGAGTGACGCTGCGGCTCAAAAAACACTTTAGAAGAGCGTATTGTAGAAAAGCGTATTTTAGAACAGCGCATTTAAAAGAGATAAGTTATGTCTGAATTAAACGGCCCGAAACTGGTTATTGCGATCTCCTCCACGGCGCTCTTTGATATGAAAGAGAGCCACGAGATCTATGAAAGCCAGGGCGTGGCCGCCTATTCTAAATATCAGCGCGAGCATGAAGATGATGTGCTGGAGCCAGGGGAAGCCTTTCCCCTGGTCACCAAGCTGTTGCGTATCAATGAAAAGCTCGGCGGCGAACCGCGAGTGGAAGTGATTTTACTCTCGCGAAATTCCGCGGATACTGGCCTGCGGGTGTTTAACTCCATTGCCCACCATGGATTGAATATTACCCGTGCAGCCTTTTCCGGGGGCAACTCGCCCTACAGGTACGTCTCTGCCTTTGCCTGCCACCTGTTCTTGAGTACCAATGCCCAGGATGTTCGCAGCGCTCTCGACAGCGGTATGGCGGCTGCAACGCTGCTGCCATCGCAGAAGAGCATCAGTGAATCTGATGAGCTGCGCTTTGCCTTTGATGGTGACGCGGTGCTGTTCTCCGACGCCTCTGAGCGGATCTTTAAGGAACGCGGTCTAGATGCTTTTACCGCTAACGAGAAGGCCGAAGCGCGCATGCCACTGGATGCAGGGCCGTTTAAGAAATTCTTGCAGACACTGCATTCACTGCAAGCTGAATTTCCCATAGACGAGTGCCCAATTCGCACCGCTCTGGTCACCGCCCGAGCAGCGCCAGCTCATGAACGGGTTGTGCGCACATTGCGAGAGTGGGGCATTCGGATCGATGAAAGCCTATTTCTCGGCGGTCTTAGCAAAGGAGACTTTCTCAAGTCTTTCGGTGCTGATGTATTTTTTGACGATCAGCAGGTTCACTGTAGTTCGGCCAGCGAACATGTGGCTACGGGCCATGTACCCCACGGTGTTGCCAATGAGCTTAAAGAGTAAGGCTGATCTGGGTATAGGGTATTAGACTATGGCGGTTTTACGTTCACGGAAGTATTTAAAACTGTCTGATACCGAGATACTTAAGCGGTATAAGGATCAACCCAGCGGTGAGGCTCTGCACTTTCTACAAATCGAAATAGAGCAGCGCAACTTAGCTGACGAGGCCGCCGAGGGATTGAAAGAGGTGCGTAAAAAGGCGCGCCATTCGGTGCTCTACTATCTTTTCTATGCGCTGATGTTTGGTTTTTTTGTGGTTCGATTCGGCAAAGACTTTATTTAGGGCTCTTCCACTCTTCCGGTCCTCGAGCATTCAAAGCCTTTTAAAAAACCGCAAACTTAATGCCCATGCCCAGTAATAGGGTAGCAATGGTGGTTTGCAGTATATTACTTGGAATCCTGCGCGCTAGTCTGGTGCCCAAATGAATCGCTGGCAAGGAGCCAATCAATAGACAGCCCAGCAGCATAAAGTCCACATTGCCCAGCCAGATCAGATGCCCAAGGCCCGCCACTAAGGTTAGCGGCACGGCATGGGCTATATCGGTTCCGACGATCTTCAGGGCTGGCATACGGGGGTAGAGCACCATCAGTACCGCGGCACAAAAAGCCCCGGCACCCACAGATGATAGGGTGACAAAGACCCCTAAAAACAGACCCACTAAGAAAATCACAGCGTCATTATGACGGACGAAAAACCCATCGGCGTCCTCAGATTTTACTTTAACTGACTTTCGCAAGCGCCCGTTTAATAATATAACCGTAGCGGTCAATACCAACATAACCCCCAGGCTGCGGGTCAGGATACCCTCATATTCCGACGAGTCGCTAAACAGCTGGCTGAGGAACAGGGCGGTGATAATCGACGCCGGTACACTGCCCAGAGCCAGCATACGCACCGTGTGCCACTGGATAGTTTTTTGCTTCTGATGGCTGACCACGCCACCGGCCTTGGTAATCGCCGCATAGAGCAGATCGGTACCGATGGCGACATTGTAGGGAAAGCCAAAAAGAATCAGCAATGGCGTCATCAGCGAGCCGCCACCGACACCGGTGAGTCCGATGGCAAGACCCACAGCGGCGCCAGAGGCAATATAGAGTAGTAGGTCAATCATTGAGTGGGGCGGTCACTTAGGCGCAAAATAGATGGGCACCTTAGCAACCATTAGCTATTCTATGAAGGAATAGTTTTGTATATTTTTATAGCTTTATCGTATAGATGAGGGTATGTTTCAAATAGAGCAAACATCAAGATGGGACTCAATCTACGGGTTAGCTATCTTAAGATCGTCGAGGACATGCCATGAAACTGCAACAACTGCGCTATATCTGGGAAGTCGCCCACCACGACCTCAATGTCTCAGCCACCGCCAAAAGTCTCTATACCTCTCAGCCGGGCATCAGCAAACAGATCCGCTTGCTCGAAGATGAGCTGGGTGTGGAAATATTTTCTCGCAGTGGCAAGCACCTGACCCGGGTAACCCCCACTGGTGAGGAGATTCTTAAAATCGCCGGGGATATTCTGCGTCAGGTTGAGAGCATCAAACAGTTGACCCAGCAGCACAACAGCCCGAATAAAGGCAGCCTGTCTATTGCTACCACCCACACTCAGGCTCGCTATGCGCTGCCGACAGTGATTCAAGGGTTTATTAATAAGTATCCAGAGGTCTCGCTGCATATGCATCAGGGCACACCGGTGCAGATTTCCGAGAAGGCGGCAGACGGCACCGTGGACTTTGCCATTGCTACTGAAGCCATGGAACTCTACAACGACCTGCTGATGATGCCATGCTATCGTTGGAATCGCTGTATATTGGTGCCCAAAGACCATCCTCTCGCCCAGCTAGCGGAACTGACCATTGAAGATGTTGCGGCGCACCCAATTGTTACCTACGTGTTTGGTTTTACTGGTCGCTCGCGTCTCGACGATGCCTTCAGCGAAAAGCACCTGGAGCCGAAAGTGGTGTTTACCGCCACCGACGCCGATGTGATTAAAACCTATGTACGCCTGGGTTTAGGGATCGGCATAGTCGCCCATATGGCCTATGATCCGGTGGTGGATACAGATTTGGTGGCCATCGAAGCAGGGCACCTATTTCAATCCAGTGTCACCAGCATAGGCTTTCGCAAAGGGACTTATCTGAGAGGCTATATGTATGATTTTATTCATGCCTTTGCACCTCACCTGACCCGCACTGTGGTGGATGAAGCCATGGCACTGCCGAGCAAAGAAGCCCAGCTGGAGTACTTCGCCAACATGGAATTGCCGGTGTGTTAAGAGAAAAAGACTTTATAACGACTTACTGAAGCGGCCCACGGTGGCAAGAGAAAAACTGCGCAAGCAGGGTTGGCTCTGTTAAAAGGCAGCGGCAAGAGACAAACTGCTTAAGCAGGGTTGGCTCTGTTAAGAGGCAGCGGCAAGAGCCAAACTGCGCAAGCAGGGTTGGCTCTGTTAAAAAGCAGCGGCAAGAGCCAAACTGCAGAAGCAGGGTTGGCTCTGTTAAAGAGGCAGGCTATAAAAAGTCGAGGTCGACGTCATTCATAATCTCGGCAATCTCATCTTCTTCGCTAGTCTCAGCGTCCAGCACTTCTTTGACAAACTTAAAGTACACGGTATAAATCTGTGCCGGCTCGCCATCCCGTTCAACAACAAAGAACGGAGCGCGATCTACGCCATGCTCTGCCGCCAGCACCATGCCCTCTGATTGAGGATTTGACTCATCGGCCACAACAGTCTGGTCGATGCGCCCAAGCTGTCCCGCCAGGCGCATCTTCTCCTCAACTTCACCACATTTCTTGCAGGGAGACCCATCGGCAAAGATTTTTTTGACCATGGTGATTTTCATACTTATCTCCCTTAAGTTGCTGTGAGTTATTGTTATTTGCTGATGTTAACCGCGTGCAGGCCACATTCTTTCATGGTCGCTTCTTCCCACCACCAGCGGCCTTCGCGTTCGTGCTGGCCCGGGCCGGTAGGGCGAGTGCAGGGCTCGCAGCCAATGCTCACATAACCTTCGTCATGGAGTTCATTGTAGGGAACATTGTTCTGGCGGATATAGTCCCAGACCTGCTTTGAAGTCCAGTTGGCCAAAGGGTTGAACTTCGTCAGGCTGTCGTCTGGACGGGCAAAGGCTTTATCGTCTTGCATTGCGGGCACTGCGGCACGTGTGCCGGGGCTCTGATCTTTTCGCTGGCCAGTAATCCATGCATCTACGGTGAGCAGCTGCTTGCGCAGGGGGGCAATCTTGCGCACGCCACAGCACTCTTTGTGATCGTCCTGGTAGAAGCTAAACAGACCTTTCTCTTTGACCAGCTTTTCTACTTTGGCGGCTTCTGGCATCACCAGATCGATCTTAATATCGTAATGGTTGCGCACCGCTTCAATAAAGCGATAGGTCTGGGCATGGAGACGGCCGGTATCCAGAGAGAAAACCTGGATGTCTTTGCGGATCTTATAAGCCATATCGATCAACACCACATCTTCTGCACCGCTGAACGAGATAGCAATATTGTCAAAGTTCTCAAGCGCGTAGCGGAGGATTTCTTGTGGCGACTGGGTTGCCAGTTCACTGTCTATATCAACGATGTTGGTGATCGAGCTCATTTGTTTGTATCCGATAGGTTTGGTGGAGTGTAAAGGGCGGCACTGTTTAACGAAGAGCCAATTTAGCGTGCCACTATAGCAAAATCGCCTAATTAGTAAAAATAATAAGCAGCTATAGCCTTATAACTTTTTATCTGGCCTGTTGGCAATTGCACCGGTCTGTGGAACCACGTAAAGTGCAGTCAAAGTTGAATAGTCAGGAGTACAATCTGTGGAAATTGCATGCCTCGATTTAGAGGGAGTTTTAGTCCCGGAAATTTGGATCGCCTTTGCCGAAAAAACTGGTATAGAAGCGTTAAAGAAGACCACCCGCGACGAGCCGGACTACGATGTACTGATGCGCTATCGCCTCGATATACTCCGTGAACATGGGCTCGGGTTAAATGAAATTCAAGAGGTGATTGCGACTCTCGAACCACTGCCGGGAGCCATCGAATTTGTCGACTGGCTGCGCGAGCGTTTTCAAGTGGTTATCCTCTCTGACACCTTTTATGAGTTTGCCAGCCCGTTGATGAAGCAGCTGGGCTATCCGACACTGCTCTGCCACAGGTTAGAAACGGCGGAAGATGGCACGGTTATCGACTATCATTTGCGCCAGGCTAATCCCAAGCGCCAAGCGGTAGTTGGGTTTAAAAGTATGTATTACAGAACCATTGCCGCCGGAGATTCGTATAACGATACAACGATGCTAGCCGAGGCGGATGCAGGCATTTTGTTTCACGCGCCGGACAATGTGATTGCTGAATTTCCGCAGTTTCCTGCCGTACAGAGCTTTGCAGACTTGAAGAGTGAGTTTATTCGCGCCAGTAACCGAGACTTGAGCCTTTAGATATTGTCTTTAAGAGTCTTTAGGTTTCTAATGGTATTCCACAGGTTGACTAAGAATTGTTTTTTATATGAATAGCAAAACCTCTAGTGCAGATAGGATTCGCGAGAAGAAAAAGATCTTTCTCAATCGCGAACAAAAGATTATTGATGCTGCACTGTCGCTATTTTTATCCGACGGTATAGACAGGGTGACCGTGTCCAGCATTGCTGGCAAGGCCGGCATCGGCAAGGGCACTGTCTACAAGCATTTCCTCACTAAAAACGAAATTCTTGTGCGAATTATGCTCGATTATGAAGAGAGCATTACCCAGCGGTTAGCTGATGGCATTGCCAAGGCTGAGGCCGGAGAGTCTGGCGCAGCGGCGAAAGCCTATTTTGAGTCGCGTCTGGCGCGTCCAGAACTGGATCGCTTGGTACAGCACTTAGAAGTACGCTTGATCGATGCTGAAGATGTGGCAGGGCAGCTGGATCAGCTCCACGCCATGCGCCGTTCTAATGAAGATTCCCTGAATAGTATGATCACCCGTTTAATAGAACGCGGCGTGCTCGAAGATGTGCCACCACATTATCATTACCTGGCTTGCTGGGCCCTGGCTCAGGGTGCCGTAGAGCTGTGCTTTAGTCGCAGCTGGAACTATCGCCTCGACAGTGCCGATCTGATGAAGTTTATCACCGGCGTCGGTCTCACTATTGGCAATAGCGGTCAGTACCGAGACCCTTCAGTGTCTAAATCGGGTGCGCCAAAGCCCGTAGCTGACAAGGCTGTAGCCGACAAGTCCGCAGCACCGGGCAAGCACTAGGCCAGCCCCGTTGCCTATCGAACTCGATACCCTGTTTGCCGATCTTCTGGCAACTCAAGAACAATCATCTGCATCAATGCCCCCTGTGCATCTATGGAAACCGCAACTTAGCGGCGATATGGATCTGGTGATTGATCGCGAAGGTCGCTGGATTCACCAGGGCGGCGAAATTAAGCGCCCCGCGATGGTCAAGCTGTTCGCATCAATCCTGGTCTATGAAGAGGATGACTATTTCCTTATTACGCCGGTAGAGAAGTGGCGTATTAAGGTCGAGGTAGCCCCTCTGTTCGTGATTGCGGCCGAACGTGAAACCCGGGATGGCTGTCAGGCCATCAAGCTCACCACCCGTACCGGTGATATTGTGGTTGTCGACAGCCAGCATCCGCTATCCATGCAGCCGTTTCCCGGTTCCGCAGAGCCTCTGCCACTGGTATTGATACGCCGCAATTTGCAGGCACTGTTAAGTCGCAATGTGTTCTATCAGATCGTTGAGTGGGCAGCGGAGATATCCGATGCTAAGAATAGCAGCGAGACCCATGAATTGAGCATTAGCAGCATGGGCAGCGTTTTTGTTTTGGGCAGACTCTAAACCGTCTAAACGCTCTCGATCAAACGCTCTTAATAAAAAGCTCTTAATAAAAAGCTCTGAATAAAAAGCCCTGAATAAAAAAATGCCCGCATCATGGATACGGGCATTGATCTAGTCGCACAGCGATTAAACCCTACATATTCGGGTAATTAGGCCCGCCAGCACCTTCAGGTACTACCCAGTTAATATTCTGACTGGGTTCTTTAATATCACAGGTTTTACAGTGTACGCAGTTCTGGGCATTGATCTGGAAGCGTTGACTACCATCGTCATTGGCCACCACCTCATAGACACCCGCAGGGCAGTAACGCTGCGCCGGCTCGTCATAGAGTTCGAGGTTTTTGCTGATCGGCAGATCCGGGTCAGCTAAGACCAGGTGACAGGGCTGATCTTCCTCATGGTTGGTATTCGACATAAATACCGAAGACGCCTTATCAAAGCTCAGCTTGCCATCGTACTTGGGATAGTCAATTGTGGCGCATTCACTGGCTGGCTTCAGGGTCTCGTGATCAGCAACCTTATCCGACAAGGTCCAGGGCAACATGCCGTTAAAGATATTGATATCGATAAAGGCATAGGCCGAACCAATGATATTGCCAAACTTGTGTTGTGCCGGTCCGAAGTTGCGCGACATATGCAGCTCTTTGTAGGCCCAAGAACTCTTGTAGGCGTCTGCATATTCCAGCAGATCGGTGTTAGCTTTTTCAGCCGCCAGTGCCTCGGCAACGGTTTCAGCTGCAACCATGCCAGACTTCATGGCGGTGTGACTGCCTTTGATCTTGGCAAAGTTAAGCGTACCAGCATCGTCACCAATCAGTATTCCGCCGGGGAATGACATTTTTGGCTGGGACTGCAGGCCGCCTTTTAGCAGGGCACGGGCGCCATAGGTAATGCGCGTGCCGCCCTGCAAGTATTTGGCGATCTCAGGATGGTGCTTGTAACGCTGGAACTCATCATAAGGGCTGAGATGGGGGTTGGTGTAGGACAGGTTAGTGATCAACCCCACCGCCACCTGATTGTCTTCCAGGTGGTATAAAAAGCCGCCACCCAGTGACTTGCTTTCATCCAGGGGCCAGCCCGCAGAGTGAACCACTAAGCCTGGCTTATGTTGTTCGGCTGGAATGGTCCACAGCTCTTTAATGCCGAGACCATAGTGCTGAGGGTCTTTGCCCGCATCGAGCTGGTACTTGGCAATTAACTGCTTGCCCAAGCTACCGCGACAGCCTTCGGAAAAGAGCGTGTACTTGCCGCGCAATTCCATGCCCTGCATATAAGAGCCTTTTTGCTCGCCATTGTGGCCAATACCCATATCACCGGTGGCAATGCCCAAGACTTGATTGTTTTCGCCGTAGAGAATCTCTGCCGCGGCAAAGCCAGGAAAGACTTCAACGCCAAGATTTTCAGCTTGCTCGGCCAACCAGCGGCACAGCTTACCGAGGCTGATAATGTAGTTGCCATGATTGTGCATGGTTTTCGGGGCAAACAGTCCCGGCACCTTGATGCGTTTGGTGGCACCGGTAAAGACAAAGATATCGTCTTCAGTGACCGGCGTCAGCAGCGGGGCGCCCATCTCTTTCCACTCGGGGAACAACTCATTGAGAGGCGTTGGTTCGAAGACAGCACCGGATAGAATATGAGCTCCCACTTCAGAGCCTTTCTCTACCACACAGACTGAGATATCCGCATTCACCTGCTTTAGCCGACAAGCAGCAGCCAGGCCTGAAGGGCCGGCGCCGACGATGACGACGTCGTAATCCATATATTCTCGTTCCAAACTTATTCTCCCCAAAGCATTTATATCGACAGTGGTCATGTTACAACCATCATATGGCCATAGCTATAGCGATTATTGATAACCATAATTTATAACAATGACCGGCCGTCCGGGCTGACTCGCTGGTCGCGTTAGGCCGCGCGGTTGCTTGATTTATCAGACCTAGCTAGGCAATATGACTGACTCGAAATTTGACCCCCAGCAGCACTGCTGCCCGGCACCTCAAATCACCCTTTTTATTAAGCTATATGGAAGGAAAACCATGAAAGTACTGGTCGCTGTAAAGCGCGTTGTTGATTACAACGTCAAAGTAAGACCCAAATCTGACGGCTCAGATGTTGATCTGGCCAATGTCAAAATGTCGATTAACCCGTTTTGCGAGATCGCTGTTGAAGAAGCAGTACGCCTTGCCGAGAAGGGTATCGCCACCGAAGTGATTGCCGTTTCCGTTGGTGCCAAGCAGTGTCAAGAGCAGTTGCGCACAGCGCTGGCTCTGGGTGCCGATCGCGCCATTCTGGTTGAAACCGATGAGTCTCTCGAGCCGCTGGCGATTGCTAAGTGCTTAAAAGCGGTTTGCGATGCAGAATCTCCAGACCTTATTTTAATGGGCAAGCAGGCCATTGACGGTGATAACAATCAAACCGGTCAAATGCTCGCTGCACTGTTAGATTGTTCACAGGCGACCTTCGCCTCTGAGCTGAGCTTAGACGATGGCAAAGCCACTGTTGTCCGCGAAGTTGACGGCGGCCTGCAGACTCTCGAATTGAGCTTGCCAGCCATTGTGACCTCTGACCTGCGTTTGAATGAGCCGCGTTATGCCTCGCTGCCGAACATTATGAAAGCCAAGCGCAAGCCACTGGATGTTAAGACGCCAGATGATTTGGGTGTGAGTGCTGCTCCTCGCGTTACCTTGCTGGGCGTTGAATTGCCCGCCGAGCGTCAAGCCGGTATCAAGGTTGAAGATGTAGCCATGTTAGTAGACAAACTTAAAAACGAAGCCAAGGTGATCTCATGAGTATTTTAGTTATCGCTGAACACGACAACAGCAGCCTCAAGCCTGCTACTTTGAACTCAGTTACCGCAGCCCAAGCTATTGGCGGAGATATTGATATTCTGGTTGTTGGCAGTGACTGCCAGGGCGTTGCTGAACAAGCCGCACAGGTTGCTGGTATCAGTAAAGTATTAGTTGCAGACAATGCAGCCTATGGCCATCAACTGGCAGAGAATGTCGCGCCATTGATTGCCGAAGTGGGTGCTGGATACAGCCATGTGCTGGCCACTGCCACTACAACGGCGAAAAATATCCTGCCTCGCGCCGCCGCATTGATGGACGTTCAGGCTATCTCTGAAATTAGCGCCGTAGTCAGTGCCGACACTTTTAAGCGTCCAATCTATGCGGGCAATGTGATTGCTACAGTGCAGAGCAGTGACGCGATTAAAGTCCTCACCGTTCGTGGCACAGCTTTTGATGCTGCACCTGCCGAGGGTGGCTCTGCCACTATAGAGGCAGTTGCCTCTGCTCACGATGCCGGCAAGTCTGAGTTTAAAGGGGAAGAAGTGGCCAAGTCAGATCGTCCTGAATTGACCGCTGCCAAAATTGTTGTATCCGGTGGTCGCGGTATGGGCAACGGTGATAACTTCAGCATGATTTACAGCATTGCCGACAAGCTCGGCGCTGGCGTCGGTGCTTCTCGCGCCGCGGTTGATGCAGGTTTTGTTCCCAATGATATGCAGGTGGGTCAAACCGGTAAAATTGTTGCACCTGACCTCTATGTTGCGGTGGGTATCTCCGGAGCGATTCAGCATCTGGCCGGTATGAAAGACAGCAAGGTAATTGTTGCGATCAATAAAGACGAAGAAGCGCCGATCTTTTCGGTTGCTGATTATGGCCTGGTTGCAGATCTGTTTACTGCTTTACCGGAACTTGATGCTGCTCTGTAATTGCTATGTAGTGATTAATTGTGATGTATTAGCAAATCAGTAAAGCAGTAATAAAAAAGACCCCGCTGGGGGTCTTTTTTTTGTCTCGATTTTTTCGTCGAGCGTGCGTAACCAGTATATTTAGCCTAGATTTAACGGATGATAGGGCGGGGCTCGGTAATCTCTCACCCAAAACGCGGCACTCAAATATATAGACTCAAATATATAGACTCAAATAGGCAGACTCAGAATTGACTAATGACGGAGTTGAAATCAAGGATATTTCTGCACAGCTAACGGCTGTCCGTACCTGTACGCTCTGCGAGGGTTTAGCCCTTGGCCCCAAGCCTATATTGCAGCTCAACCCAAACGCCAAGATACTGATTGCAGGACAGGCACCGGGAAGAAAGACCCACCACAAAGGTATTCCCTTTGACGACCCATCAGGCGACCGATTGCGGGATTGGATGGGCATAGATCGGGAGGTTTTTTATGATGAGTCACGCATTGCCATTTTACCTATGGCGTTCTGCTATCCGGGAACTGGGAAAAGCGGTGACTTACCGCCGCCGGCTCAGTGCGCGGAGCGCTGGCGAGCAGAGCTACTCAGCCTATTGCCTAATATAGAGCTTATCTTAGTTATTGGTCAGTATGCTCTGGACTGGCATCTTGGCAGTAGAGCCCATCTTACAGTCACCGAAACCGTCAGCCACTGGCAGGACTATTGGCCCGAACTTTTACCTATGCCCCATCCTAGCCCGCGGAATAATCGCTGGTTAAAGACTAATCCTTGGTTCGCTAGGGAGGTTCTTCCGGTGCTTAAGCGGCAGGTAATAACACTGCTATAACAGGATATGAGGCAGTTACTTTTTGTTTTTCTGCCCCGCCTTCCTAAGTTGCTCTAATTTTGCCCGCCGTTGCTCGGGAGGTAAACGTCGCAGCTCTTCGAGAAGACGATGGCGCTGCTTGGGTGGATAATGGCTCAGGGCGCGCCGTGCTTTACTGGCATCCCGTCGCTCTGCGTCAGACATACTGTCCCATTTCTGGCGTAATGCCTTGCGTTTTTCCGGGGGTAATTCCTTGAAACGTCCATGAGATTGTTTGATGCGCTCCCGCTCCTCTGGGGAAAGCTTGTTCCAGCGATCAGCGTTTTGCTTAAACTTTTTGTTGCCGACCTTACGCAGTAAGCGATGTTGCTGGCGCGGCTTCATCTTATCCCAGCGATCTGCCATAGGTGCCAGGGTACTGCGGGCATCCGCTGGCAGATCAGCCCAGGCAATCGGTCTGTCATTCTGTTGGTCAGCAGAGACGGGCAGGGCACAGCAGGCTAATACCGCGAGCAATACTATGGTTTTGAATCGCTTATTTTTCATTTTCGGTCTCTGTATTAGGGCTCTTTATTAGCTCTCAATATCCGCTAACCAATCGTAAAACTCTAGATCATCATAGAGCTCAAAATTATCTTCTGACAGCTCTGAATAATAATCATCACTGCTGAGCTCGGTGCTGGGTGAGAGTATCGATTCAATCGGGCTGTAAAGCACGGCGATCAGTATGACTGAACCAAAGGCGGTTGCCATTGCCGGCCACAGTCCTTTGCTGATTGTTCCAGGCTTTTGCTCCAGGGCATTATTGCGTGCCTGAGCCAGGCGAAATAAATCCTTGCTGGCGGTGTTCTGTTCCAGCGCCACAAGCTGTTCCTGCAAGCTGCGCTCTGTATTGCTATTCATATCGATAATCCTCCAGTGAGGCTCTCAGGGAGTGCATCGCCCGAGAGTAATGTGTCTTCACGCTACCCTGGCTACAGCCCATGGTTTCAGCGGTTATGGCGGTGCTCATGCCGTCCCAGCAGCGCAACATAAAAGCCTGTCGCTGGCGTCCTGGCAGTCGAGCAACGGCTTTAGAGAGTATTTCCATCTGTAGTTCTCGGGCCACGGTTGCCTCTGGCGCGTCGCTCTTGCGGCCCTCGGCGCGATCAATTAAATCCGCCCCTTGGTCGCTGGTTTTCATGCCAAAACTGGCGAGGCTAAAGAGGCGATTTTTGACGGCATTGCGACGGTAGTGATCGGTAATTTTACGGTTTAGAATTCGGTAAAAAAGCGGACGCCACTCGCTGGCTGTCTTGGCGGAGTACTTCTGCACCAGTTTGAACATGGCCTCTTGAACTATATCCAGTGCGTCGTCGCGATTGCCTGTGGCCATTCTCGCCATATGGAAAGCACGACGCTCGATACTCTGGAGAAATTCATCCATGGACAGTTCCATTAACCGGGGCTCTGGGTTTTTGCTATCAGTTTTCTCAAGCTTATGTTTCCCAACAGAATTGCCTTTAAGTATTGTGCGCACTGGCAGCGGTTCCGGCACTAGAGTGGCCAGTTCCGCAGCAGTGATCTCTGAGTTAGCGATAGTCATCTTCTAATAGTTCATTCAGTAACAGCATGGTGGTTACCCATTCCAGGTAGTTGTCGTCGTGCTGGTGATGGCTGCGTTTATGGCCCTGATGATAGCGCAAATAATGGATCCGGTGACGGTCGTTATGGCGTCCATAGAAGTCCCTGCGGTAATCTTTATAGACTCGATAGCTGCTATGGGCACGACGGTCGCGCCAGTGAGTGTAATTATTGCCGTTAAAATGACGGTAAGTGGTGATTCTGTTGTGATACTTTTTTTCCAGCCTATGCTGTCTATGGGCCTCGGCGCGATACCTGTGATAATTTTTATGCTGTTGTTTCTTATGGCGATAGACTTTGTCGGCATGTTTTCTGTCAGCGTGCCTTTTATCAAAGTGCTTTTTATCAAAGTGCTTTCTATCTAAATGCTTTCTATCACCGTGAATGTCTTTTCTGTGGTGGTTTCTATCAGCCTTTTGGCGGTGATCGCCGGAGCGGTGCTTTGCCGATGCTCTATCGTCGTCGCGCTCGGCCAGTGCTGTGTCAGGAAAGGCCAGCAATCCTAAGCTAAGGGTCAATATCGTCAGTACTTGTCGCATATCTATCTCCTTATTGTACAGTCGCAGTATTGAACGACAGTGGGGGAGATCGGTTGACTGGCTCGGGCGCTTTTAAACGCTTAGAGTCCGAGGTCAGCCCAAATAGGGCAGTGGTCTGATGGTTTTTCAAAGCCTCTGGCTTCGGTATCAATACCGGTGCCTGTAACCAGGCGCATCAGCGCCGGCGAAGCCAAAATTAGATCGATGCGCAGGCCACGTTTTGGCTCCAGCTCAAATCCTCGGCTGCGATAGTCAAACCAGCTGTAGCTATTATCCTCTTGATGCTGCTCCCGGAAACTGTCTTGCAAGCCCCAATCCAGCAAGCTCTGAAGCCATTGACGCTCTTCGGGAAGAAAGGCGCACTTGCCGGTCTTGATCCAGCGCTTGGCATTTTCCGGCTTGATACCTACATCGATATCCTCGGCGGCGACATTCATATCGCCCATGACAGCAACCAGGTCGTCGGCGTCAAAGCTGGCGTCTAAATAGGCCAGCAGGTCAGCGTAGAATTTTTCTTTGGCGGGAAACTTGGTCGGGTGGACGCGACTTTCACCCTGGGGAAAGTAACCGTTGATAATATGCACTGTCTGGCCATTGACCAGGTATTCACCGTGAATCATGCGCCGCTGGGCGTCTTCATCATCGGTTGGGTAGCCGCGGGTGACAGCGATGGCGGGGGACTTGCTGAGTAGGGCGACACCGTAATGACCCTTTTGCCCGTGAAAATTCACCTGATAGCCGAGGTCTGCAATGGCCTGGTGGGGAAACTCTTCATCACTGACTTTGGTTTCTTGGAGGCCGATAATATCCGGCGAGTGCTGTTTAATCATTGCCTCAAGCTGGTCTAAGCGCGAACGCAGGCCATTGACGTTAAATGAAACAATCCGTGCGGTCATAGTTTTTTCTCGAGCTTGGGGCTTTTCACCATTAGCTGTTTGCTGGCGGGTTGCTTTAACAGACGAATTTGATCGGCGAGAATATTGCCCGCTTCAAACAGCATCGGGTCGGACTCTGCTATATCTTTTTCTTCGTCCTCATCCTGCTCAATTTTTTCAGCGGTCTCTTTGACTGGGAGGCTGTGGTCAGAGTCGCCAGCGCTATCTAGAGCGCCTTCGGCTTCCAATTTGTCGCTTGTTTCATCATCTTTGGCATCCGCCACAATCTCGTCTTCATCCGGGTCCTTATTGTCACTCTTCCAGGCCTCTAGATCAGCGTAGAGCTCCAGGTCCTTGGCTTTGCGGCGCGTATTTTCAAGCAAAAATTTCTGTGTATCCCAGTCACTCCTACGTGCCCGGCGCTTCTCCAGGCTCAGGGATACCGACTTTTCAGCGTCCCAGCTATTTCTCAACTCCAGGTTAGCCACCAGATGGGCGAAGTCCGGATCACTGGCGCTGCGCTGCTCAGACTCCGCGGTAAGCGCAGGAATAAACGCTTTAACACTGGGGGATGGCTTGAAGGGCACGCTGTGGATATTGTCCCAGGGCAGGGCGTTGTCCTTGTGACTCTCACCGACTTTATCGATGTCGTAAAGGGAGGGGAATTTGATATCAGGCACTACGCCACGGTGCTGAGTGCTGGCGCCGGAGACGCGATAGAATTTTGATACGGTCAACTTTAACTGGCCGCTGCTAAGCCCGGTGACATCCTGCACGGTGCCCTTGCCAAAGCTCTGGCTGCCGACAACGATAGCGCGATCGTAATCCTGTAGCGCACCGGCAAAAATCTCTGAGGCCGAGGCACTTAGACGATTGATTAACACTAAAAGGGGGCCAGTGTAGGCACCGCGAGCGCTGGCTCGCTGATTGCGGGAGACCTGCTGATAGGCGTTGCGTATCTGCACCACTGGGCCGGTATCAATAAACAGGTCGGTGAGCATGGTGGCTTCGCGCAAAGACCCGCCACCGTTGTTACGCAGGTCGAGAACAATGCCATCCACCTGTTCTTTAAGTAGCTCGGTCAACAGTCTATCCACATCCCGCGTGGTACTTTTGTAATCGGGGTCGCGCTTCATATAGGCTTCAAAGTCCATATAGAAAGCGGGGATATCAATTACCCCGAGCCGCAAATCAACACCGTCTTGATTCACTTCGATGATTTTGCTCTGGGCGGACTTTTCTTCCAGTTTGACCTTGTCGCGGACAATGGCAATGATTTTGGTGCTGTCAGAGGAGTCGTTGCCACCTTCAATAAGTTCTAATCGAACGATGGAGTCTTTAGCACCGCGAATCAGATGCACTACGTCATCTATACGCCAGCCAATCACATCGACTAATTCTTCATCACCCTGACCGACAGAGATAATTCGGTCCTGGGCTTTTAGAATGCCCTGCATATCCGCTGGGCCACCGGGAATAACTCGGGCAACTTTGGTGTACTCATCTTCGGTTCTCAGCTCGGCGCCGATACCTTCAAGCGACAGGGACATATTGATTTGAAAGTTTTCCGTGCCGCGGGGTGAGAAATAGGCGGTGTGGGGGTCGTAGAGTGAGGCGAGGGCGTTGACGTAGATCTGAAAGACATCTTGACTGTCACGCTGCTCCATCTGGGTTATCTGATTGGTAAAGCGCTTTAACAGCAGCTCCTGTGCTTTGGCGGGCTCTTTGTCGTTGAGCAGCAAGCGGATCATTGAGTCTTTGACCCGTTTGCGCCAGTAATCTCGCTGTTCTGAGGCGCTCTGTAGCCACTGACGCTCTTCACCGTCGAGCACAATAGTCTCATCAACGCTGTAATCGAAAGCGTGGTCGCCCTCCAATAGCGCAATATTGGCTGTGATCTGGGCCAGCATACGATCCCGCAATCGGTTGTACATGACAAAACCGGGGCTGACATCACCGCGCCGGGCTAAATCGTCCAGCTCGGTCTGCCACTGACTAAACTCCTCGATATCCGATTGCAGGAAATAGCTTTTCATCGGATCCAGCATATCGATATAGCTATTGAGATAGCGAAGGGAGAGTTCGTCGTTTAAATCCTGACCGCGGTAATGGCGAGTGGCCAGCCGATCGAGAATTTCACGATAGAGGGCGGTCTGATCGGATTGCTTTTCGATAGGCGCAATGGCCATGGCGCTAAATGAAAGCGAGAACGAGAGCGAAAACAAAACAGATAATACCAAGGCGAGAATAGCGCGCGACATAATGTTAGTCCTTGTCAGTGTGAAGCTAGTTTAGCAGAAGTCGATTTAACTACTATAGACATCTTGTTTGTTAATTCGCTCAGTTGGGGCGCGATTATAAGTAGCCGGAGAAAGGGCTGCCCCTGATTATAGGCTATGTCCTCTAATCTCAATTAGTGGACTTTAGTGGACAGGGCCGGAAGGGCCTGATACAGTCCCAAACAAGCTCAATCAGAGAATTCACCTTAATGTCCAAAGCCTTTATTGCCTGCCCACTGTTTGATGCGCACAAGTCTTTTATACGGCTGCCCATGGCAATTAAGATGCTCGATGGCTATCCAGACTCGAAATTATTTTTGGATAAAATCTGCAAACCCATCCCCGATGCCCGGGAAGACTTTCTCTACACCCAATCCTTTCTGAAAAGTTACAGCCGTAAAAGCGAAGCCACATTCCGTGGTTACCGCAATGAGGTTGAGCGCTTATTGCTCTGGGCCTGGACCATCGCTGGCAAGAGCGTTATCCAGCTCAAGCGCCCAGATCTTGAAAGCTACTTTGATTTTGTCCACAGTCCACCGGCAGCCTGGGTTGGGGATTCGGTACAGGATCGCTTCAAAACAATCGGCGGAGAGTGTCGTCAAAACAAAAACTGGCGCCCATTTGCCGGCAAATTGGCCAAGGAAGACCGTAAACAAGCAATGGTGGAGGGCGCTGATATCAAGGTATCCAGAGACGGCCACACCCTGAGTCACGAGGCGATGAAGATCTGTTACTCCGCGGTATCGGCTTATTACGACTATCTAACCGATGAGGGCTATGCCTTTGGCAACCCTATCCCCGCGATTCGCAAACAGTCGCCCTATTTGATTAAAGGCGCCACCCAGAAAAGTATTAAGCGCCTGTCTGACCTACAGTGGGATTTTGTTCTTGAGTGCGCCGAAAAAGCCGCCGATAAAGAACCACTCCATGAGCGCACCCTATTTGTTATCGCCACCCTTAAAACCCTGTATTTAAGGGTATCTGAACTCTCTGACCGATCCAACTGGCAGCCGGTTTGGAAGCATTACTGGCAGGACAGCGACGGCAATAACTGGCTTAAAGTGCTGGGTAAAGGCAATAAACTGCGGGATGTTTCAGTGCCGAGCGCCCTTTTACCTTATATCGATCGCTATCAGGGTTACCGCTCCTCACTGACAGCTTCCTTTGGTATTAACTCTGCCATGGTGGCCAAAAACCGCGGTTCAGGGGGTATGACCTCGAGGCAGTTGCGACGTATTGTCCAGCAGGGTTTTGATCTGGCCTATGACAGAATGATTGCTGAGGGCTTCGGCAAAGAAGCCAAGGCACTGCGTGAGGCGACAACTCACTGGCTGAGACATACAGGCGCCTCACAGGATATTGCCACCAGACCCTTAAAACATATGTCGGACGATCTTGGACACGCCAGTATGGGTACCACGGATCAGATCTATATTCAGTCGGATATGAAAGAGCGCGCGAAATCTGGCAAAGGACGTGATGTTTAAATTACTAATTAATAGTCATTAAATATCATGGGTTTACAGGTTTATATTAATGTATTTTATCTTTATAGAGCATTGCCTTTTAAGGCAGTCAACCCCACTAGAGAAGACCCACTGTGACGATTAAAATTGGTATTTTACGGGCGGATGATATTCCCACCGAGCTTGAGTCAAACTTCGATCAATACCCACAGATGATTGAAAATCTAATTCATGCCGCCAACCAAGAGCGAGGCTCTGAGGCTAAAGCCCTTGAGTTTAAGGTCTACAGGGCGAATCGAGAAGAGTACCCCAGCCATATCGATGAGGTTGACGGCTATATTATTACCGGCAGTAAAAGCAGTGTTTACGACTCAGATCCTTGGATTACCAAGCTCAAGAGCTTTGTGGAAGTTCTCCACAGCAGTAAAAAGAAGACTGTTGGTATCTGTTTTGGCCATCAGGTTATCGCGTCGGCGCTGGGCGGCAAAACGGAAAAAGCCTCGGTGGGCTGGGGTCTAGGGGTTATACCGACCAAGCTTGCCAGTGACAACGCGGCTCAAGCTCTGCACCTGAAAAAGGGCGAATCGAGCATCAATCTACTCTACAGTCACCAAGATCAGGTAACTCTGCCAGCACCTGGCAGCGCCCTGCTCGCTTCAACGGATATCTGCCCCGCCGCCATTATCGGGATTGATCAGCACATCCTATCCTTTCAAGGGCACCCAGAGTTTTCCCATGACTATGCTCGAGCCCTATACACACTGCGCGAACAGAGATACCCGCCGCAGATATACAAAAGAGCCATGGCCTCACTGCAAGAGCAAGAGCATGGCGCGTTGGTGGCCAACTGGATTATCGACTTCCTGGCTCAATAGCTAGCGGAGTCAATACCGGGCTAAACCGTCAGTAGCAGGAACTCGCGCTCCCAGGAGGAAATTACCTGATTAAACTCCTCGAACTCCACCAGCTTAATAGAGGTATAGAGCTGGATAAACTCGCTGCCAAAGATCTCGACAATATCACTATCTTCCTTAAGTCCGCGCAGCGCTTCTTCAAGTGTTCGCGGCATTTGCATCTCTTCGTTATAGGCATTGCCATGGAAGGGCTCCGAGGGCTTGATACCCTTCTTCAGGCCCAGATAGCCACAGGCCAGAGACGCTGCAATTGACAGATAAGGGTTTACATCGGCGCCGGGAAAGCGATTCTCAATCCGATAGTCCTTGGGCGCGGCGTCCGGTACGCGCAACCCGGTGGTGCGGTTATCAAAGCCCCAATGCAGATTGATCGGTGCCGCAACCTCGCGAGTAAAGCGCCGGTAGGAGTTAACGTTGGGGGCAAAAAAGCTCATAACAAAGGGCGTATAAGTCTGCAGTCCACCCAGATAATGATAAAACGCTTCGCTGTACTCACCGTCGGCAGTGGCAAAGATATTGGAGCCGTCTTCTAGTGACAGTACGCTCTGGTGAATATGCTTGGCTGAGCCGGGCTCTGAGGCCATTGGCTTGGCCATAAAGGTGGCGTAGATATTGTGCTTTAACGCGGCTTCACGGGCCAGGCGCTTAAAGGTAAATACCTGGTCCGCCAGATCCAGTGGGTCGCCGTGGATAAAGTTAACCTCCAGCTGCGCTGCGCCAGACTCGTGAATTAGCGTGTCCAGATCAAGGCCCATGGCATCGCCATAGCTGTACATGGTCTCGACAAAATCCTCGAATTCATTGGCCGCATCAATACTGTAAGACTGGCGGGCTGTTTCATAACGCCCTGAGCGCCCGATGGGCGGCTTTAGAGCGGCATCTGGATCGGCGTTTTTCTCGATCAAATAAAACTCAACCTCTGGGGCGATCACCGGCTTCAGTCCCTCAGCTTCGTAAAGCGCCAAAATACGCTTAAGGACATTGCGCGATGAAAATGGATGAGGCTTGCCGTCCTTGGTAAAGCAGTCGTGAATAATCTGTACCGTAGGCTCGTTCGCCCAGGGCACGCTGCGCATGGTCGAGGGATCCGGCTCAAGTAGCATATCGCCATCAACGGTACCGAGCAGCTCCCAGAAATCATCTGAGTACTCGCCAGTAACGGTCTGCGCCAAAATCCCCTCAGGCAGGCGGCTGTCCTCTTTGACGAACTTGTTTGCCGGAATAAATTTACCTCTAGCGTTGCCGGTAATGTCCGGTACTAGGCACTCCACTTCAGTGATCTTGTTTTGTTTAAGCCAATCTTCCACCGATTGTTCAGACTGCATAAAGCACCTATCCACAGGTTGTATATAAGTTTTAATTTCAGGGTATATTTCGAATAATTGTTCAATTAATGTTGAATTATTATTCGAAAAGGTGGTAATGTCAATTTTTAATCCCCCTTGGCACCGAGCTCTATGCAAGAAGTAAACTCTTACTACGCCGACAGCGCAGCTAGCCCGTTGGCCTACCCGCCTCTACAGGGCGACCAGCGTGCCGATATCTGCATCGTCGGCGCCGGCTATACAGGTCTGTCATCGGCCCTGCATCTGGCTGAACGGGGTTATTCGGTGATCGTAATTGAGGCGGAAAGCGTCGGTTTTGGTGCCTCTGGGCGCAATGGTGGCCATGTGGGAATCGGCCAGCGAAAAGATCAGTACTATCTGGAAAAGCAGTTTGGCAAAGACATCGCGCGAGGTCTCTGGGATATGGGATTAGAGGCTGTGGACACCGTCAAACAGCTTATCGAAAAGCATCACATCGACTGTGACCTGAAACAGGGTATTTTGCACTTGGCCCACCGCAGCAAGTATTGCAGCGAGCTTGAAGAAGAGGTGGAGCATCTGCGGCACCACTATCAGTTCGACCAGATGGAATATATAGAGACAGCCGCCCTAGCCAACTTTCTCGACAGCCAGGCCTATTATGGCGCCCAGTGGGACAAAGCTTCTCTGCACCTGCATCCACTCAAGTATCTACAGGGATTAGCTAAGGCGGCCAGCAAAGCCGGTGTAACCGTCTATGAGCAGTCAAGAGTCCTGAGCTACAGCGAAGGCAGTTCGATTCGTGTGGCTACTGCCGACGGCACAGTAACCGCCAGCGAGCTGGTGCTAGCCTGCAATGGCTATATCGAAAAGCTCGAGCCGCGTATTAATGGCTACATCATGCCGATCAATAACTTTGTGCTGGCCACCGAACCGCTCTCAGATGAGTTGGCCGAGGCCGTTAGTGCCCAGGACACCGCCATGCAAGATACCCGATTTGTTATTAACTACTGGAAGCTCTCCGCAGACAATCGGCTTATATTTGGCGGTGGCGAGAACTATCGCCGCGGCTTCCCCAGTGACATAAAGGGCTTTGTGCGCCAATATATGTTGCAGATCTATCCGCAACTTGAGAACACCCGAATAGATTATGGCTGGGGCGGCACCCTGGCCATCACCCTGAACCGCATGCCTCACTTTGGCCGTTTAGGCGACAATATATGGTATCTCCAGGGCTATTCCGGTCATGGCGTGCCCACCGCGACCTTTGCGGGCAAGCTTATAGCCGAGGCGATCAGCGGCAAGCTGGAGCGCTTTGATTTAATCTCCAATCTACCGACACGAAAATTTCCCGGTGGCACCCTACTGCGCTGGCCCGGAATGGTAGCCGGTATGCTTTACTTCGCCCTTCGCGACAGGATTTGACCATGACCAATATTCGCACCCTGACCCCACGCAACGCGCCGGTTCAAAAGCGCGCACTGGAGCGCCGGGCCAAGATCCTCGAGGTCACCGCCGAGCTGCTTGAGGAGGTCGGTCAGGATGATTTGACTACGATTCTGGTGGCCAAGCGCGCCGAGATGTCGGTGGGCACCCTGTATCACTACTTTCCCAACAAATACGCGATTCTCTATGCCCTAGCGGAGCAATGGCTCGGGGAGATTGACACTGTATTGCAGGAGCTAGAGGCCGAGCGCTTGGAATCAATGAGCTTGAAGAAGTTTGTCGACAAGGCTGTGGAGCGCATGCTGTTGGCCTACACCAATCAGCGCGGCTTGCTGCCACTAGTGCAGGCGATGTTTGGTGTGCCGGAGCTAAAGGATCTGGATATTGCTCACGATGAGCTGATTATTACCGCCATGTCGCGTATGTTTGCTCGTTTAGAAGTGGCCGAGCGCCCGGCTGAGCTTTCGCGGCTGGGCCGCGGCTTCCTTGAGATCAACCACGCACTGCTGCTTGTGGTGGTTAATCAAAATAAGGCCGACAGTATCAAGACCCTGAACGACCTAAAGTACCTCAGTCTATGTTTACTCGAGCGGGCGAAAAGCCAGTTCTAGCTCTAAAACCTAAGAGATAAGATTAAGTAAAGTCAATAAGTCATTGTTAATCAACAAACAATAACCTAGCGTGCTTTCTCTCTCATGGTGACAAACTCTTCAGCGGCCGAGGGATGAATGCCCACTGTCGCATCAAAGTGGGCCTTGGTTGCCCCGGCTTTTAAGGCAATACCCATACCCTGAATAATCTCCGCTGCGTGATCGCCAACCATATGACAGCCGACAACTCGGTCAGTGGCGCTATCCACTATCAGCTTCATAGTAATGCGATCGCTGCCGCCCCCCAGGGTTTGCAACATTGGCTTAAAGTCCGAGACATAGACTGCTATCTCAGCGTATTCCGCTCTGGCCTGCTCTTCCCCAAGGCCCACTGTGCCCAGTTCCGGCTGACAGAACACCGCGGTTGGGATATCCCCGTAATCAATTCGGGCAAGACCCTCGCCGTAAAGATGATCCACCAACACCATGGCCTCTTGAATGGCTACCGGAGTCAGTTGAACTCGGTCGATCACATCGCCCAAGGCATAAATACTCGGATCCCCGGTAGCAAAATTGTCATCCACCACAATTGAGCCATTGGGGCGCACGACAGTGTTGCTGTGCTCCAGGCCTAACCCAGCCGTATTCGCCTGACGGCCTGTGGCATAGAGCGCCAAGCCCGCCTCTAAACTGCTGCCATTATCCAGTACTACCGAGATACCGCTGTCAGTCTTAACAATTTCATTGACCTGGGTACTCAGGTGCATCTGCACCCCTTTGTCTTCCATGCCGGCCCTGACTTTGTCGCTCATCTCGCGATCGAAGGACTTGAGCAGATTGGCGCCGCGATAAACCAGATGGGTCTCAACACCGAGACCATTCAAAATGCCGGCAAACTCAACGGCAATATAGCCGCCACCCACCACAACCGCAGTTTTTGGCAGCTCATCGAGAAAGAACATCTCATTGGAGCTGATCGCCAAGTCGCTGCCGGGAAATTCTGGAATATAGGGCCAGCCGCCGGTGGCGACCAAAATCACCTTGGCGCTGTAGCCTTTGCCATTCACTTCAATCTGATGAGGTCCAGTGACCGTCGCGCGACCATCAAACAGATCGGCGCCGCTGTTATTGATCATATTGTTGTAGATGCCGTTTAAGCGTTCGATCTCAGTGGTTTTATTATCCCGCAATACCGCCCAATCCATTGTCGGCGTTTCATCAGCAGACCAGCCAAAGCCTTTGCTAGCATGGAACAGCTCTGGAAATTGCGAGGCATAGACAAATAGCTTCTTCGGCACACAGCCGACATTAACGCAGGTGCCGCCGAGATAGCGCTCTTCCGCCACCGCCACCTTTTTACCTTTGGACGCCGCCATGCGGGCAGCGCGCACGCCACCAGAACCAGCGCCAATCACAAACAGGTCATAATCAAATTCAGTGGTCATTGAGTCTTCTCCGTAACATTAAACCAAGCCAGTTTGTCGTGCAGGCTGACAACATGACCAACAATTATTAGGGTCGGCGCCTTGGCGCCAGCCTTGCGTACAATTTCGGGCAGGCTATCGAGATCACCGATAAACACCTGCTGACGGTCAGTGGTGCCCTTCTCGATCAAGGCCGCTGGTGTCTGGGGATCCAAACCATGCTGCTTAAGCTGCTCACAGATGGTCTCCATACCGTTTAAACCCATATAAAACACCAGGGTTTGATTGGGCTGAACCAGCTCAGGCCAGTTCAGATCCATCTTGCCCGAGCGCAGATGTCCGGCAATAAAGCGCACTGACTGGGCGTGATCGCGATGGGTCAGGGGAATGCCGGCATAACTGGCGCAGCCAGAGGCCGCAGTAATACCGGGAACCACTTGGAAAGGAATGCCGTGTTCGGCGAGAGTTTCAATCTCTTCACCGCCGCGACCAAAGATAAACGGATCGCCGCCTTTAAGGCGCACAACCCGATTGCCCTCAAGGGCATAGTCCACCAGCTTTTGATTAATATTGTCTTGGGTTACTGGATGGTCACCGGCAGTTTTGCCCACATAGATTCGTGTTGCATCCCGACGCACCAGATTCAGTACCTCTGGGGAGACCAGCCGATCATAGAGCACAATATCCGCCTGCTGCATCAGCCGCAGGGCTTTAAAGGTCAGCAGGTCTGGATCGCCAGGCCCGCCGCCGACAAGATAGACTTCACCGGTTTTAAACTCATCTGTGGACTCAAGTTTGTGGGCTAACATGCGCTCAGCTTCATCGAGATTATTGGCATAGGCCTGCTCGGCAATGGCGCCGTGAAAAACCTCTTCCCAGAACGCCTTGCGATCGGCACCGTTGGAAAACTTGGCTTTGACCCGCTCGCGAAAGCTGCCTGCCAGTGAACCTAACTTGCTCATACCTGCCGGCAATAGGGCTTCAAATCTTGTCCGTAACAGGCGCACCAGCACCGGTGCATCACCGCCGCTGGAGATGGCAATCTGGATCGGCGAGCGGTCGACAATGGAGGGGAAAATTACTGTGGAAAACTTCGGATCATCCACCACATTGGAAAGGATATTTGCGGTTTGCGCGTGCTCGGAGACAAGACGGTTGAGATCGCGATCATTGGTTGCCGCGATCACCATAACGATATTCGGCAGATCCAGCATATGCTGGTGCTCGTAGCCGGCGGTGATAAGGATTAAGCCGTTGCAGCCATGCTCTTTGTCTCGGGCGTCCATCTCTAACAGGTCTGGGCAGAAATCTTTGGCGACGATGGTGATAATGGCGCTGGCCTCTTGCACTAGGCGCACCTTGCGCAGGGCGATTTCGCCGCCGCCGATCACCAGGATATTGCGGCCTTTAAGGTTGTGGAAAAGCGGTAGATAGTCCATGGGTTCTCTATTTGTGTAAGCTTATATTGTGGTGTTTGTTGCTTTGCTACTGTCATTGGTAGTCTTGTGATGACCACTTCAAACCTGTCATCTGGTCAGAGCATAGCGACTAGAGATCTCTTTGCTGGGTGTTGGCAACCCCATGCAGACCCTTTGCGATCGGTCCCATGGGCTTGTCAGTTTCAGCGTTCGCGCAACTCGCTGTCGCTCAGACAGAGCGCTCTCTCAATCTGAAAATGACAAGCCCATAAGCGGGCCCTGATTGATCGCAAAGGGTCTGCATGGCTTTGCTGAGAGATCGAGGGTGCTGAAGGTAGACCTCTCACTGCGTTCGAGATGACAATAATGGCTAACGAATCTCAGTCTTCCCATTCATCAACGGCTGCAACACCGCAGGAATCGCAATCGATCCATCCGCCTGCTGATAATTCTCAATCACCGCAACCAACGTACGCCCCACCGCCAAACCCGAACCATTCACCGTATGCAACAACTCAGGCTTACCCTCAGCATTTCTAAAACGCGCCTTCATGCGCCGTGCCTGAAAGTCGGCAAAGTTACTGCAAGATGAAATCTCACGATACTTTTCTTGAGACGGCAACCAGACTTCAAGATCAATGGTCTTGGCCGCGGAGAACCCCAGATCACCACCACAGAGCACAACACTGCGGTATGGCAGCTCAAGCTTCTGCAAAATCGCTTCAGCATGGCCCACCAGAGAGTCCAGCGCATCCCATGACTTATCCGGATGTACAAACTGCACCATCTCAACCTTCTCAAACTGATGCTGACGAATCATGCCGCGAGTATCGCGACCATAGCTGCCCGCTTCACTTCGAAAACAGGGCGTGTGCGACACATACTTAATCGGCAGACTATCGACAATTTCATTGCGATAGAGATTGGTGATCGGCACTTCAGCCGTAGGAATCAGGTAAAACTCACGCTCGTCATCAAGCTTAAACAGATCTTCCTCAAACTTCGGCAGCTGGCCGGTACCAAACAGTGACTCGCGATTAACGATATAAGGTACATAGACTTCTTCATAGCCGTGCTCGTTAATGTGGGTATTCAACATAAACTGCGTCAGCGCCCGATGCAGACTGGCTAAACCGCCACGCATCACCGAGAAGCGCGAACCGGTAATCTTCGCCGCCACATCAAAATCTAAACCATTAAAGCCATCACCCAGATCAACATGATCCTGAACTGGAAAATCAAACTGCCGCGGCGTGCCCCAGCAGTGCAGCTCAATATTGTCATCTTCAGTCTTGCCGGCAGGCACAGAGCTGTGTGGAATATTGGGAATTTCCTGCAACAGGCTGTCCAGCTGCCCCTGCACCTCAGTCAGCGCCGCATCCGCCGCTGCTGAATCATTTTTAAGCTGCTCACCCTTGGCTTTTAAAGGCTCGACATCTTCCCCCGCGGCCTTGGCCGCACCAATCATCTTGCCCATGGATTTGGAGTAGGCATTGCGCTCCTGCTGCACACTTTCGGCGGCTAACTGTAGCGCTTTGCGCTGGGCTTCAAGGGCCAAAAAGGCCTCGCAGTCGAGGGTATAACCCTTGGTTTGTAGGCTTTCGGCAACGGCATTTAAATCCGAGCGCAATAGCTTCGGGTCAAGCATGGTGGTGTCCTTCCTTAATAAAGTACTTAAATAAATTTGCGCTTAAAAATCACAGTAAGCGCGTCAGCCAGATTGAACTGCTGATCGCCAGCAGACATAAAATCACTGTCGCCAACACATAGAGCAGCGCCACAAAAAGGTGGCCATTTTGCCACAAACCCAAGGCATCAAGCGAGAAGGTTGAGAAGGTTGTAAAGGCACCGAGAAATCCAATCATCCACAGGCTGCGCATTTCCACTGGCAACGCACTGCGTTCAATAATAATGACAAATAATATCCCCATCACAAAGCTGCCCAGTACATTGACCGTCAAGGTGGCATAGGGAAACTTATGGCTGGATATCTGAAAAATCCAGGTGCTGACAGCATAGCGGGCCATGGCACCCAGTGCGCCACCCACGGCAACAGCGATCCAATTCATTACAGTGTTCCCTTTTGCTTGTCATCAAGGCTGCGCAGATAGGCTAGCTTCTCAGAAATTTTCTTCTCCAGGCCACGATCAGTGGGCTGATAGTAGGTTTTGCCGCTGAGCTCTTCAGGCAGATAGCTCTCGCCTGGGGCATAACCGCCCTCTTCATTGTGGGCATATCTATAGTCTTTACCGTAATCCAAGTCCTTCATCAGACTGGTCGGCGCATTGCGCAGATGCATGGGCACTTCGTAGCTGGGCAGTGACCGTACATCCGCCATAGTGGCATTAAAGGCGCTATAAACCGCGTTACTCTTGGCCGCTACCGCCAGATAAACCACCGCCTGAGCCAGAGCCAACTCCCCTTCAGGGCTACCTAGACGCTCCTGAACATCCCAGGCACTCATGGTTAATTCCAGTGCTCGGGGATCAGCATTGCCTATATCTTCACTGGCCATCCGCACCAGCCGTCGAGCTATATAAATTGGGTCACAGCCGCCGTCTAACATGCGGCACAGCCAGTATAGGGCGGCATCGGGAGAGGAGCCGCGCACCGACTTGTGCATCGCCGAGATCTGATCGTAAAAATATTCGCCACCCTTATCAAAGCGCCGGGTGTCACCGACCAATACCTGTTCCAGTACAGACCGGTCTATCGCCGCAACATCCCCTGACTCGCTGGCCAGATCATTGGCAATCTCCAGCAGATTAAGGGCGCGGCGGGCATCACCGTCGGCGGCACTGGCCAACAGGTCCAGAGCCTCATCATCTAACTGTAAGTGGCGCTCGCCCAATCCTGACTGCTGATCGGCCAAGGCCTGCTCAATCACCGTCTTGATCTGTTCGCTATCCAGGCTTTTTAGCACATAGACACGACAGCGGGATAGCAGTGCATTGTTTAATTCAAAAGAGGGGTTTTCGGTGGTGGCGCCAATAAACACCACCGTGCCATCTTCAACAAAGGGCAGGAAGGCATCTTGCTGAGACTTATTAAAACGGTGTACTTCATCGACAAAGAGTATGGTTTTGCGGCCCCGCAGATCTCGCTGCTCGGTGGCTTTGGCGATGGAGGCGCGAATTTCTTTAACCCCAGACAGTACCGCGGAGATACTCTCAAAGTGGGCATCCGCAGAAGCGGCAATAATTTTTGCCAGAGTAGTCTTGCCCACACCCGGCGGCCCCCAAAAGATCATCGAGTGCAGTGCCCCGCCCTCTATGGCCTCCCGCAACGGTTTACCCGGCCCAATCAAATGCTCCTGACCGTAAAAGCCATCCAGTGTTCCCGGACGCATACGCGCCGCCAAGGGTCGATAAACGGTTTGGCTAAACAGATCAGTTGGCATTATTGATGACATCGACGCCGTCGGGGATCTGGAAGACAAAGAGATCCCCAGAGAGCTGAGGATTAAGTTCAAGCTCAGTGAAACGAATGGTGGTGGTCTGACCAAGACTGTCGGTTAAGGCAATAGCCGTGGGCTTGCTGCCCTCAAAGGCAATGGTCATGCTGTCAAAGAGACTGCCGCCCTGCTCCGGCTTGAGCTCAAAGCGCCCGTCGCCAAGCTGAGTGACAAAATAGGCCTTGTCGAGCTGGTCGAGATCACCGGAAAACAACACCGCGGGCGTCGTGGCAATGTCTTCATTAAAAGGCTGGATAATCACCTGTTCCAGATCCGGATCATAGATCCACAGCGTGACACCATCGGCAATAATCTGCTGCGGCATCGGCGACTCAACCACCCAGCGCAGGCGATTGGGCTGGGACACCTGAAATAGCCCTTGCGAAACCTGCAACTCAAAGCCATCGGCATCAATGATCTGCTGTTCAAAGCGCGCCGATAGACTGGTGATTGGCTGCAATAGGTCGCGCAGCTGTTGGATATCTTCCGCAGCGCCCCCGGACCATGCCTTGGTTCCGAGGCACAGAGCCAGAAATGACGTAAACAACAAACTAGGGAGCCGAGCCATTTTGTGCTGAGAGCGCATCATCTGTTTTATCACCTGAACAAGGTCGATTAAAGCAGAGGATTCTACCGGTTTTTATGGCGTTGAAGTAGCTACATTTGACTCGGGTAGAGTAGACCCTGCAACTAACTTGAGCAGGAAACGCTCAGAGGACCCACTGCCATCACCGAGGGTTTCTCGGCGGATGATAATCTTTTCGCGATAAAACGCCGCACAACCCAAAATCAAACCCTCTGCCACATCCCCCATGCAACGGGGCGACTGATAGATCATCTCCATTCGCGACTCGCTAAATTGCGTGCATTTAATTGTCGGTGGTGAGGCGTCCGGGTAGAGTTTTTTGACTTCCCCATGAATAAACCCATCAACCTTAACAAACAGGGCAAAACAGGAATTGAGGTCAGTAATCCACTGTGGATAGGCGGCAATCAGTTCGGCAAACAGATAGACGCCAAAGGTTCTGGTCAGATGAGACACCGAGAGATTAATCTTTTTACTCAGTGCGGCGATCATAGTGATTAGTTCACTGTGATCATAGTTACCCACAGTAGTGTAAATGCCGCCGCTTGCCGGTGCCGCCTCGGCAATCACTTCATCGACCATCTCCAGCCCGTACTCTTTTTCGACCAAGTGTAAAAACGAGGTAAATATCAATCCTTTCATAATGCACTCCCTTGCATGCTACTTTTCATTGCCGCCCTGAGTGCTTTGACCGCCACCCGAACTGCTATGCCTATGCGCGCACTTCCTGTACACGATTATAGTTATCGCTATAACGGACGATATCATCCTCGCCCAGATAGCAGCCACTCTGTACCTCGATCAACTGCAGCGGCAAACATCCGGGGTTAGTCAGGCGATGGCGCTGACCAATCTGGATATACACCGACTCATTCTCCGACACCAACTGCTCTTCACCGTCGCGCTCCACCAGCGCAGTGCCGCTAACCACGATCCAGTGCTCGGCGCGGTAATGGTGCATTTGCAGAGACAGACTCTCACCAGGATTAACCTTGATCAGTTTGACCTGAAAACGATGACCCTGACCTATAGAGTCATAGCTGCCCCAGGGGCGCATTACTTCGCGGTGAGACAGATGCTCTGTTCGGCCCTGCTGTTCCAGCCTTGCGACCAGGCTTTTGACTTCCTGAACGCGACTTTTATCGGCTACCAAAATGGCATCTTTAGTCTCGACAACAATCAGATCTTTTACCCCGATAGCGGCAATTAAGCGCCCATCGCTCTGAAAGAAGCTGCGCTCACAATCATCGGCGAGCACATCTCCCCACTGCACATTGTCGTTGAGATCCTTATCCGCCGCTTCCCACATCGCCGACCAATTGCCGAGGTCTTTCCAGCTAGTGTTCAATGGCACCAGCCAGGCGCTATTGGTTTTTTCCATAATGGCATAGTCAATAGAGTCACTGGGACAGAGTGAAAATAGGGGCTCGGACAAACACACTGCACCGGCTTGCAACACAGACTCTGCGAACGCCTGTTGACAGTGCGAGAACATCTCCGGGTTATGTTTCTGCAGTTGATTTAGATAGACGCTAGCTTTAAATAAAAACATACCGCTGTTCCAAAAATAGTCGCCACTGCTTAAATACTGGGTTGCGGTGGCGAGGTCTGGCTTCTCAACAAATCGCTCTATTCTCTCCCCGGCAGAGCATGATCCGCCAGACCCCGACGACACTTTGATATAACCAAAACCGGTATCTGCGACAGCCGGTGGCACGCCAAAGGTGACTATTTTATCGCTTTCGGCGAGCAGCAACGCTGCATCCAGAGCTATCTGAAAGGCCTCTTGATCACCAATCAAATGATCCGCTGGCTGCACCAGCAGCAGTGGGTCTTGGCCCTGGGAAATGGCATGCAATGCGGCAACCGCAATGGCTGGCGCGGTGTTGCGCGAACAGGGTTCGACAATCAGGGTAGCGTTACAGTCAACTTCCTGTAGCTGTTTGGCGATCATAAATCGCTGCTCTTCGTTGCACACCAGAATCGGGTCTTGTAGGTGGGTTACACGATCCACCGTACGCTGAATCATTGACTTGGCGCCATTCAGTTTAAGTAGCTGCTTGGGAAATTTTTTCCGCGAGGTTGGCCACAGTCTTGTTCCACTGCCGCCAGAGAGAATCACCGGTACTACATTGGCCATTAGCGACGGAGCGCTGGGTTGCTGCTGTTTAATATCCATATCTGTTCCCATTTCCTTTGGGTTTATGTCGCTTTTCTAAGCGATTCCCTGTGTCTTGATCTACCGAGGCTTTTTATATCCTGAGCTTTTAATCAGTAAATTTCCCAAATTAGTCTTCATAAAATGGGAATAAAGTCAAATCCCCACTTTCCAAACCATTTGACAGTCGGGGAAGCAAGTTATATCGCGAAATAACTTCATTACACATGTACTTTAAGTAAAGAATTAATTTTTGATTTAGACCCTAGTCAAGCTAATTTTTCTACAATTAATAATCAATTTACAGTAACAAGCGTTGGTGTATTATCAACAAATAGTGCTTTAACAGAAGGTCAAACTTATAATGTAGTTGTTAGAGTTAGAGACGTAGACGGTAATGGATTAGCTGCTACAACTACTGCAACTTTTACAGTAGGTGTTCAGCATGTTCCTAAAGCTATATGTGAAGGAAGAAAAGGAACTGTAGTTGCCGCGTGTGGTGAAAGTTACCAAACTGCTTTTTTAGTAAACTCAAGTGGATCTACTGGAGCATTTCCAATAACAGTAAATGGAATTTTATTTCCAACACCTACTTATAATTATAATGTAAGAAATAATGCTAGCGGTAGCGGTACATATACAACTGGAGCTTTAACACAAGGTGTTATGAAAATTACTCCAACATTAACAGCTACTGGAGCGCCAAGCGGTGGAAGTGTATCACTATATTACACAATACAACGTAGAAACGCTGGCTCAACAAATTGGTCACAAGCCGTTGACACTAATAACAACGTGATAGGTGCAATACAATTAACAGCTAGCAACGGAAACCCTGGAATTGATAACAAGTCTTTTAGTATTGTTGGAGAATACAGAGTAGTAACAACAGACATAACTGG
>ENA-OQVM01000631-OQVM01000631.1-marine-metagenome-genome-assembly--contig:-NODE-631-length-53781-cov-21.548991_pt1 | contig 53781 bp, 47 predicted proteins | sample MGYA00237776_ERZ505498 | MGnify/ENA primary metagenome ERZ505498 (study PRJEB26159, sample SAMN06265151) | marine metagenome | isolation source: Helgoland LTER site | place: Germany:Helgoland, sampling...
TTATGAAAAAAATTATTTTAAGTGCAATTGTTTTTGTTGGAGCCATGACTCTAAACGCACAAGATGAAGCTCCTAAACTATCAATCTCAGGAACGGTAGATGTGTACGGAACAACCAATACAGTAGATGGTACAGGAACTCCTGGTCTGCTAATTGCAAATCCAGAAAAAGCAAACGGCTTTGGATTGGGAATGGCTAACACTGTATTTTCTTATGACGGCGCCAAGTCTGGTGTTGTAGCCGATCTTGCATTTGGCCCAAGAGCTGACGATGCAAACATGGCTGGTGCTATTAACCAACTTTACGCTTACTATAACTTAAGCGAAAAAGTAACTATTACTGCTGGACAGTTTAACACATTTCTAGGGTACGAAGTTATCTCACCTGCAGCTAACTTTAACTATTCTGTATCTTATTTGTTTAACGCTGGTCCCTTTTCTCACACAGGTGTGAAATTAGACTATGCTGCTTCTGAAGATTTATCTTTCTTATTAGCCGTAACCAATGGACATGCTATTTCTAGTTCAGATGCTAACGAAAGCGGTGCAACTCAATTTGGAGCTCAGGTTGGATATAAAGGACAATACCTAAACTTCATTTATGGAGCCGTAGATGTTCCGGCAGCTCCAACGGACGCTATTTTTGTAGATTATACGGGTGGATTTGATTTATCTGACTCGTTTTACGTAGGAATCAATGCTGCTTACGCATACTCTGACGATGCAGAGTCTGGATACCAAGGTGCTGCTTTATACTTAGAAAACACGTTCTCTGACACATTTGCTTTAGGATTGCGTCCAGAGTTTTTCTCTTTAACCTCTGCGGATGACAGCCAAGATGTTTTAGCCTTTACTCTTACTGGAAGCGCACAATTAGATGACAACTTAAAACTAATCACAGAATTACGTTATGACAGCTCTGACGACTATATTATTGAAGGAATCGCAGCTGAGAAAAACGCGACTGCTCTTACAATTGCTGCCGTTTACTCATTCTAGTATAAATCTAACTATTTAATATATAATATATGTCACATTTAATTAACAACTTACCTCTAGTAATTCAGGATGCCGCTGCGGTTGAGAGTCTTGCTGGAGCAATCAAAGACGACATGGGAATGTTGTGGATGCTTCTTTCTGGTATCTTAGTATTCTTTATGCAAGCTGGTTTTACTTTAGTAGAATCAGGAATGACACGTTCAAAAAATGCAGTAAATATCGCAATGAAAAACTTGCTTGATATTGCTGTAGGATCTCTTACCTACTGGTTTGTAGGATACTCTTTAATGTATGGCGACACTTCTAACGGATGGTTTTTCTGGAGTGGAATCATGCAAGGCGAAGGTGCCGATTTATTCTTCCAAACAATGTTTGCTGCAACTGCTGCGACTATTGTTTCTGGAGCAATTGCTGGAAGAACAAAGTACTCAACGTATGTTATCTTTTCAATCGTTATGACTGCTATCATTTACCCAATTGCTGGGGGATGGCAATGGCAAGGGTCAGGATGGTTGACGGAGCTAGGCTTTATTGACTTTGCTGGGTCTTCAATCGTTCATGCTGTCGGTGGTTTTGCTGCTTTGGTAGCGGCTTACTTAGTAGGTCCTAGAATTGGAAAATTTGTAGACGGAAAGGTAATGCCTATCCCTGGGCACAACCAAATATTAGCAACTTTAGGAGTCTTTATCCTTTGGTTAGGATGGTTTGGTTTTAACGGTGGATCTCAACTGGCTTGGGGTGGTGACGATGCGGTTGCTGCTTCTACAGTAGTACTAATCACGAATCTTGCTGCTGCTGCTGGTGCATTAGGTGCGCTTATTACAACATGGATCTGGTACGGAAAACCACACTTGGCACAATCACTTAACGGTGCATTAGCTGGACTGGTAAGTATTACTGCAGGTTGTGGAAATATGACAGCTGGTGGTGCTGTATTAGCGGGACTTATTGGTGGTATCATTGTTGTGTTCTCTATCGAGATCATCGAAAAGAAACTTAAAATTGATGATGCTATTGGAGCTGCATCTGTTCACGGAGTCGTTGGATTCTGGGGAACTATTGTCATCGGACTTTGGGGTGTAGACGGCGACACTGGACTTGGATTATTCAATGGCGGTGGAGCAGATCAACTTATAGCACAACTTACAGGGGGCGTTGCCTATGCTGTTTGGGCTGTTGTTCTTTCGTTTATTGTATTCGGAATCCTTAAGAAAACTGTTGGACTAAGAGTGACAGAAGAAGAAGAAGTTGCTGGACTAGATATCTCTGAGCATGGAACTATTGCTTATCCAGGTAAAAGAGAAAGAGGTTAAGAGTAATTTCAATACCATACTGAGCATTTAATGCTCTCAAAAAATTAAAAATTAGTTTGTGATTTTTAGTTTGTGTTAAAAACCCTAGGGGCCATGTGCTTCTAGGGTTTTTATTTTTAGCTATTTTACACGATTTACTTAATATACCTTTATTATAAGTGGGGTAATTTTATTAATATCACAAAAAAACATGTCACCCCCTGTAATTTTATAGGGGTGTCTTTATTTTTATTTATTTTTGAAAACAAACTAAAATTTAATTTAAATGAAAAAAGTAGAGGCAATCATTAGAAAATCTAAGTTTTCTAATGTCAAAAAGGCGCTGCATGAAGTCGGTGTCAATTTCTTTTCCTATTGGGACGTAACAGGTCTAGGAAACGAAAAAGAAGGCCATGTTTACAGGGGTGTTTCTTATAGCACGAGTGACATACAAAGACGTTACTTATCTATTGTCGTAAATGATGATTTTGAGGAAGTGACCATTAAAGCAATCCTAGCAGCTGCATCCACAGGAGAGGTTGGTGATGGAAAAATCTTTGTATCACAGGTCGATGAAGTATATAGAATTAGAACCGGCGAAAAAGGCGGAAACACACTAAAATAACAACAATGGAATTACTTACAATCAATAACGTATGGATGATGATCTGTACAGCACTCGTCTTTTTTATGCATTCAGGGTTTGCATTTCTCGAAATCGGACTTACCCGTCAAAAAAACACGATTAATATTTTATTTAAAAACATCTTTATTATCACTGTCGGACTGTTACTTTATTATATAGTCGGCTTTAACCTAATGTATCCAGGCGACTTTAATGGGGTCTTTGGATTTGCTGGTTTTGGATTAGAGGCTCCTTTAGCAGACGGTACTTTTGATTTAGCTTATAGCGAAGGCTATACCTATTGGACCGATTTCTTATTCCAAGGCATGTTTGCAGCAACTGCTGCGACTATTGTTTCGGGTGCTGTTGCAGAGCGCATGAAAATTGGTGCTTTTATGATTTTCACAGTCTTATATGTAGGTTTCGTGTATCCAATTGCGGGGTCTTGGCAATGGGGTGGTGGATTTTTATCTTCATTAACGATTGGAGAAACCGAAGGCTTTTATGACTTTGCAGGTTCTACACTTGTACACTCCGTTGGCGGATGGGCTGCTTTAGTAGCTGTTTATCTTCTAGGTTCGCGAATAGGAAAATTTAACAACGGAAAGTCACAGGCAATTCCTGGACATAGCATTCCATTGGCAACAGCGGGGGTTCTTATTCTTTGGTTAGGATGGTTTGGTTTTAATGGAGGCTCTGTACTTTCTGCAGATCCAGAAGCTACGTCCTTAACATTAGTAACGACTTGTTTGGCAGCTGCGGCGGGTGGCGTTATTGCGATGCTTACCTCAACAATATTGTATAAAAACTTAGATTTAACAATGTTTCTAAATGGGATATTAGGAGGTCTTGTAGGGATTACAGCAGGAGCCGATCAAATGAGCCCAGGAGATGCAATCCTAATTGGAGCAATTGCTGGAGCACTTATTGTGTTTGCTGTGAGTTTAATCGATAAAATTAAGTTAGATGACCCTGTAGGCGCCATAGCTGTTCACCTTATTTGCGGAATCTGGGGAACCCTAGCCGTAGGACTTTTTGGAGCCAAAGCAGGATTTGATCAATTTGCAATTCAACTAATAGGAGTTTTGTGTTATGCAGTATTTTGTATAGCAACCTCTTTTATTATTATATACATTTTAAAGAAAACTGTAGGGATCAGAGTTTCGGAACGAGAAGAACTAGAAGGTCTTGATGCACACGAACATAAAATGGACGCTTACCCAGATTTTAGATTAAATGAACATTAATCCACTCGTTTAATTAGTCAAGAAAAAGCCTCTAAATTATTTTTAGAGGCTTTTTAATTTAATATAACTTTTAATTTTATGCCGAGTTTCGACTCGCATTGATATTTCCAAACAAAGATCGCATGACGATTTTTTCATACGTTTGGATTTGAGATTCGTCTCTAGGCGTTTCTTTTTCTAGTTCCTGAATTTTCTTTAAAGCATATTGTTGAATCGTTAATAACGGTAAAACAATTGATTCTCTTACCGAAATTGAAGCCTTTCCTGCAGGTTCTCCTTGCATCAGTTCATCATAGCCCGTCAACTTTAATAACAAGCGTTTTGTAGTCACATACTCGCTATAAATAACATTCCAAAAAGCACCGTATTCAGGATCTTCAGACATGTACTTTGTCAAATCAAAGAATGATTTTGACAAGGACATCATACTGTTTTCAATCAGTGTTTTGAAAAAATCTGAGGTTTCAAACAAGCGCTGAGCTTTATCAAATTCGCCAATGTCTTCATAATGTTTAAGAGCCGTTCCAACTCCAAAAAATCCTGGAACATTTTGTTTCAATTGACTCCAAGATCCTACAAATGGGATGGCACGTAAATCTTCAAACACCAAGCCTTCTGATTTTCCTCGTTTTGATGGGCGACTCCCTATGTTCGTTTTTGCATAAAACTTCAACGTACTCATATGTTCTAAGTAAGAGATAAACTTAGGATGAGCCTTAAAGTCAACATACGCTTCATAGCTCAATTTAGACAGCTGCGCCATGACTTCTCTGTTTTCAGGAGTCATTCTAAGGTCTTTATCGCTAAGGCTATTGTGAATTCCCGAGCTAATCAATTGTTCTAAATTGTATTGTGAAGAATCTAACGTTCCAAAATTTGAGCTAATTGTTTGTCCTTGTATTGTGAGTTGCACTTCTTTATCTTCAATTGTAGGTCCTAAAGAAGCGTAAAAATTATGTGTTTTACCGCCACCTCTTGCAGGTGGTCCGCCACGGCCATCAAAGAAAATAACGGTGATGTCGTATTTTCTAGACATCGCTGTTAGCAATTCTTTTGCCTTATAAATCGCCCAATTGGCCATTAAATACCCTCCATCTTTTGTGCCATCACTAAATCCAAGCATTATGGTTTGTCTGTTGCCACGTGCTTTTAGATGTGCCATATAATTAGGATTCGAATACAAATCTTCCATTACGGAAGGGGCATTTTCTAAATCTGTAATTGTCTCAAAAAGAGGGGCTATATCAACGGTTAATTCGTCCTCAAACGCTACCAGCTTAAGCATGGCATATAATTGCATGACATTAAGGGTGGTTTGATTGTTACTTATGATATAACGGTTGGCAGCTTTTTCGCCATTGGTGTGCTGAATCGATTTGAGAGCCTCCATTGTTTTGAGCGCCTTCAAAGTGTTCTTGTCTGAAATTAACGACAAATCAAGAGATCCTTTTATTTTTGAAAGAATTTCAACCTGATCGGCTTCTGCCAAGCTGTGGTAATTTTTAGGAAATACTTTACTTCCGCTTTCTATCAACGCATCCACCATATCATTAAACACTTTGTTGTGTTCACGACTGTCTTGACGAATATCTAAGGTAGAAAAATGAAATCCAAATAAATGAATTTTATTTAACAGGCTGTTCACTTCGGAAGCGTATAGGGATTGGTGTTTTTCAACAATAATCGATTTAATCGCTTTTAACTCTGTTGTCAAATGCTCTAAGGTTAAAGTCGATTTTTTATTTGTGATAATCTTATAGAGTTCTGCCTCTAGTGCTAATACACGATCTTCAACTCCCGCAAAAGACAATTTTCTTTTAAGCTTGCGGAGGTCACGATAATAATTTTTTATGATGGTTTCACGAAGTCTCGCAGCTACTTTAAGCGTAATTTCTGGAGTCACAAACGGGTTGCCATCTCTGTCGCCACCAGGCCAAAACCCAATATTAATAATATCATTATCAATATGCTTACCATTAAAAATATTTTGTTGGATGTAATCATAAACTGTCCCAAAAGACTTGTAGAATACATGCTCTAAATACCAAATTAAACTCACCGCCTCATCGTAAGGCGTGGGTTTGGATTGTTTAAAGAATGGCGTTTTTCCAAGTTGTGCTAAAAGTTCGTTGATACGAAACAAATCATTTTCGCGAATGGCTTCTGTCAAATCTGTGATGATTCCCAATACAGAACCTGGGTAAAATTGCGTGGGGTGTGCTGTTAACACAATACGCACTTTAAATTCTTCTAAACATTTTTGAAGATTTTCTAATTTATTTTCAGAAGTCGCAACTTCTTTTAAGCTTCGCAAAGTTCCTATTCCGTCCATATTGTTTACAATAGGAAACGCCGCATCTTCAATGGCATCAAATAACACCACTTGACGCTCTATGTACTGTATAAAACGAAACAATAAATTGATTTGACTTTTAGGGGAACGCCTTGCTTGGTATTTTTTAAAAAATGAATTAACGATGGTAGTTGGATCTTCATTGTTAGCAAAGCCTTTTTGACAGGTCTCAAAAAATAGTGGCAATAACGCCCCTGTTTTGGTAATGGAATCAAACGGTAGAGTCATAAATATACTGTTGTATATTTGATATTTTGATAGTACATTTTGTTTAAACCTGGTAATTTTTGGCTGTGTAGACATTGATTCAATTCATTTAATTGCCGTCAAAATTACTAAAGCATCATCAATTCTCATCTATAAAACTGGAATTTTTACGAATATTTATATATTGACTGACTTCTCAAGGTGAAATCTTAGCAAAGCAGAGAAAATGTTCAATATTTTTTAGGGATTTCTACCGCGCTATTTAAGAATTTAAGCGGTTGTTTGCTTTTTTGTATCGATAAATCGTCTGACTTACTGTAAATTTAGGCTTTCTAATTGCTATCTCTTTTTTTATGATTGAAATCGAACGTAAATTTTTGGTAAACTCAAACGACTATCGCGCAGAGGCCTCTTCAGTCATTACGATCACTCAAGGCTATCTAAATTCCAACTCCGAACGGTCGGTTAGAATTCGGCTCACAGATCAGACCGCTTTTATCACTGTAAAAGGAAAAAGCAATGAAAGTGGACTAAGTCGATTTGAATGGGAAAAAGAACTCTCTAAAACAGAAGCGGAAGCACTTCTAAAACATTGTGAAAAAACTATTATTAGCAAAACTCGTTATGAAGTTCCTGTTGGAGCTCACTTATTTGAAGTGGATGAATTTTTAGGAGCCAACAAAGGTTTGGTTGTGGCTGAAATTGAACTTCGTTCGGAGGATGAAACATTCTCCAAACCCGATTGGCTTGGGGAAGAAGTAACAGGAACTACAAAATATTACAATTCCAACCTCAGCAACACCCCTTTTTGCGATTGGAAATGATTGCGTAATTAGCATTAAAGTGGGTCTAAAATTATTATATTCGCAACTTAAATCGATTTTAAAAACCATACAAATGAACACAAACTCAAGTGATTTTAAAATTCAAGAAGCACTGGATGCTCTTGGTGTAAAAGCTATAAATTTAGGAACGTCCACGGGTACAAATAGTTTTTCTAACGGCGTTAGTATCGATAGTTATTCTCCTGTCGATGGCAAGAAAATTGGGAGTGTCATTTGCACTTCTAAAGAAGATTATGAGGCGGTAATGGCAGCAGCAACAGCAGCGTTTCCTAAGTGGCGAGCAATGCCTGCACCTCAGCGTGGCGAAATTGTACGTCAATTTGGAAATAAACTAAGAGATTTAAAAGATCCCCTTGGAAAATTAGTGTCTTATGAAATGGGGAAGTCCCTGCAAGAAGGCTATGGAGAGGTTCAAGAAATGATTGACATCTGTGATTTTGCGGTGGGTTTGTCACGACAATTAAACGGACAAACGATTCCTTCGGAACGACCTGGTCATGTCATGCGAGAACAATGGCATCCGATTGGCGTGGTGGGTATTATTTCTGCATTTAATTTTCCTGTTGCGGTGTGGGCATGGAATACGGCATTGGCGTGGGTTTGCGGCGATGTCTGTGTTTGGAAAGGTTCTGAAAAAGCTCCTCTGTGTGCTATTGCCTGTCAAAATATTATTGCCGAAATTTTAAAACAAAACAACTTGCCAGAAGGCATTTCATGTATTATTAATGGCGATTATACCGTTGGTGAGATGATGACAACCGATACCAGAATTCCTTTAGTATCTGCAACGGGTTCTACAAGAATGGGAAGAATTGTGGGGGCTACTGTTGCCCAGCGTTTTGGAAAATCGCTCCTAGAGTTAGGGGGCAACAATGCCATTATTATTACTCCAACAGCAGATTTAAAAGTGGTCGTACCTGGCGCTGTATTTGGAGCTGTTGGCACCTGTGGTCAGCGTTGTACTTCGACTCGCCGACTCATTATTCACGAGTCTGTATATGATAAAGTAAGAGATGCAATTGTGGGCGCTTATGGACAATTGACCATTGGAAATCCTTTGGATGAAAAAAATCATATTGGACCTTTAATCGATCACGATTCTGTAAACACCTATTTAGCAGCTATTGAAAAAGCAAAAGCCGAAGGCGGTACTGTGTTGGTCGATGGCGGTGTTTTAGAGGGCGAAGGCTATGAAAGTGGCTGCTATGTAAAACCTGCCATTATTGAGGCTGAAAACCATTTTGAAATTGTGCAACACGAAACCTTTGCACCGATTTTATACTTAATGAAATATTCTGGGGACGTAGAAAACGCCATCCAAATACAAAACGGAGTTGCGCAAGGCTTGTCATCTGCGATTATGACCAACGAGCTGAAAGAAGCCGAAAAATTCTTGTCTTATGCCGGATCCGATTGTGGTATTGCGAATGTGAATATTGGAACTTCTGGTGCCGAAATTGGCGGTGCTTTTGGTGGTGAAAAAGAAACAGGGGGTGGACGTGAGTCGGGCTCAGATGCTTGGAAAGTGTACATGAGACGCCAAACTAACACCATTAATTATTCGGATGAATTGCCCTTGGCACAAGGAATTAAATTCGATTTATAGACTCTTTATATCTTACTAGACTAATAATGTAACTCTAAAAGCAAAGTCATCTAGCTTAACGGAACACCCAAGAATAAGATAAAATGTAATCCGTTTAAAGTATCTGTTTTGGAATAATACTATGTGATAAATTACATGGCTCAAAGTTGGAAAACTTTGCGCAGTAGGCGTGGTAGATCGAACTTTATATCTGTGATTTATTTGCTAAATTAGGTGCAAAAACCGCTACCCCATCAACCCTAACATCAAATAAAATGAAAGTTACTCTCGAAAAAAATGAAAAGCTGGGAGCTTTGGTCTTTGCCTCTATTTACCCCCTTTACTGGAATAGGTTGGAAAAACATGGAAGAACCAAAGAAGAGTTCCATAACGTCATAGAGTGGTTTACTGGTTTTAATGAAAGCCAATTACAAACCCTTATTACTGAGAAAGTCACGTTTAGAACCTTTTTTGAAAAGGCCACAATTCACCCCAATGCTCACCTAATTAAAGGCGTAGTTTGTGGATATCGAATTGAAGAAATAGAGGAGGAGTTTGAATTATACAAACAGTGCAGACGTATGGAAAAATTAATTGATGAATTGGCTCGAGGTCGTAAAATAGAAAAAATTTTGCGTGAAGAAAACAAATAGACCCTTCGGCTTAAGCCTTCTAACTATACTTTGCCTTTCTTAAAATTCGCATGCTTTCTTTATAGAGTGCATACACCTCGTCGCTGTGTTTATACAATAAGGGCTTTGCGGCTTGAAGTTGTGAGAGTGCTGCATCAAAACCATTAAAATAACAGATTAAATAAGTCGCAGGAACATTTTTTAAATCTTTGAGCTGCGCAGCTGTCAGTTTCATCCCTTGCTTCAGTCGGTCTATAAGCGCATTATTCGCATTAAAAATATGGTGCAGAATTTTTTTGTCGTACTGCGGTGGCTTAAACAACAATTTGGAGTCAATGCTGTAAATGGCATTATTCCCAAAAGTAATGACCGTTTCCTCCAACTGGTAATAGGTGTTTTTACCGTTCAATCCCAAATTCACATACTCAATAATTTTAAAAGAATCGTTGTCGTAAGAGAGTTCCACAGCATCCAAAGTCGAATAAAACAAACGCACTTGCTCATTAATCAACTCAATATCCACCCGCGAATAAAACGTTTGAGTCTTGATCTTCTTTTTTTGACCAGACCAACACATCACAAAATATTCTTTAAAAACCTTATACGTTGGATTATAGTCTTTGCGTTGTGTCATAAAATCAAACACCCCGTCCAAGGTATATTCAATGTTATTTCGGGAATGGGACTCAATAGACGCCACAATTTCATAATTGGAATCCGTCAATTCAATATCAAACACCTTTGGCACACTCATACTGCCGTCTCTAAAAAACACATTTCCTCCATAATATTTCCAAATATTTTTTCGAAGCGAGGTAATTTCTTGGGATTCTTTTGGGCGAATGGTCACCAATCCCACCACCTTATCGTTGTCTAAATGTGGAAACGGAATGTTTTCGTACTGAATAATTGGTGGGTGACTTAAATAGGCGTTCACCAAATTTTGAATTTTACTATCATCAAAAAAATCAACCCCAATAATGTGGCTGTACTGATCGTCCACCCCAATCACGATGTACGAATTGTTATTTGGGTTGCTATTGGATAAGGCACAAATGTGTTTCAAAAACTTTGCTTTACCCTCTTTGCTGCTGATGTTAATTTTTAACTTTTTATCATAAAAACTACTCTCGTCATTATGCGCAAGAAGATTTTTGATAAGCAGTCGTTTATTAATCATTTTTATGTCTTTTAGGGAACCTCATGCCCTTGGCTTGATTCCAGTATTTTAAACCAATCTTGAGTTGATAAATGTATAGACACGGCGTTCGAAGCCGCTTTAATGCGTTCTAAATTTGTACTCCCAATCACAGGGTGAATCCCTGAGGGGTGATGTAAGATCCAAGCCAACATTAACTGATCTGGTGTGGCGTTATACACAGCAGCTAAACTCTCGAGTTGGTCTAAAATACGTTTTTTTTGAGGAGTGGTTTCTTCGCTAAAAATGCCGCCTAAAGGTGCCCATGCCATCGGTGTGATTTTTTGTGTTAGCATCTGGTCCAAACGTCCGTCAAACAGGGCCTGACACTGCACAGCAGAGAACTCAATTTGATTGACTGCAATAGCCACTTCACTTGCAATAAGATCCACTTGTGAAGGTGTAAAATTAGACACTCCAAAATAATTTATTTTTCCTTCTTTTTTTAGCCGTTCGATCGCCTCCATAACTTCGTAAGGATGCATTAACGGACTGGGACGATGAATCAAAAGCACATCTAAATAGTCTGTTTGTAAATGCTTGAGAGATGCCTCTGCAGAAGCAATAATATATGCTTTTGAACAATCGTAATGTTTGAGTTCGTTTGAACGGTTTGGAGTTTTTAATTGAATCCCACACTTAGAAATAAATTGAACGCTTGAGCGCGATATCCCTGTCTTGGAAAACGCCGTTCCAAAAGCAGATTCTGTAGTATAGCCGCCATAAATATCGGCATGGTCAAAAGAACTGATGCCTAAATCGACCGTTGTTTGAATCATGCGTTGTACCTCATTTGTGTTGAAATTTTTCCCCCAAACGCCCCAAGACATGGTCCCAGCAATAATTTTTGAAAAGTGACTTTTATTCATTTTTGTAAAATAGACTCTAAAATTAACAAACAATCATTTATTATGTTCTAAAACAACCTTAAGTTTTAACCAATTATTAACAAGGAGAACGGAAATATTTTAACAAATTGCGTAACCAATAAAAAATAGCCCAAATACAATTACATAAATTATCACAATGGAAGAAAATAACACCGCTGTTGACATTGCGTCAATAAATAAAAAAATTGAAAAAGAAAGTGCTTTTGTGGACTTGCTAACGCTCGAAATGGGCAAGGTGATTGTCGGACAAAAACACATGGTTGAACGTTTACTTATTGGCCTTTTAGGTCAGGGTCATATTCTCTTAGAAGGGGTTCCTGGTTTGGCTAAAACACTTGCTATAAACACCTTGTCACAAGCGGTTGCAGGAAGTTTTAGTCGGATTCAATTCACCCCAGACCTCTTACCTGCCGATGTTATTGGGACCATGATTTACAACATCAAAGCCAATGATTTTACGATCAAAAAAGGCCCTATTTTTGCAAACTTTGTACTGGCTGATGAAATCAACCGTGCGCCCGCAAAAGTTCAGTCGGCACTCCTAGAGGCAATGCAGGAAAAACAAGTCACCATTGGCGATGAAACCTTTGTTTTGGATAAACCCTTTCTTGTCATGGCAACTCAAAATCCAGTAGAACAAGAAGGAACTTACCCGCTTCCTGAAGCTCAAGTGGATCGATTCATGTTAAAAACAATTATCGATTATCCGAAAATTGAAGACGAACAGCATATTGTTCGAGCCAATTTAAAAGGTGCGTTTGAAAAAATTAAACCGGTTGTAACGGTCAAACAAATTTTGAGTGCTCAAGCCGCAGTGAGAGAGGTTTATATGGATGAAAAAATTGAAAAATATATTTTAGACATCGTGTTTGCAACGCGATATCCAGAAAAATACCGCTTGGCAGAACTGAAACCTTTAATTTCTTTTGGGGCCTCTCCAAGAGGAAGTATCAACCTAGCAACCGCAGCAAAGTGCTATGCTTTCATTAAACGCCGTGGATATGTGATTCCAGAAGACGTTCGTGCTGTCGTCTATGACGTATTGCGCCACCGTATCGGAATTACATATGAAGCAGAAGCGGAAAACGTAACTTCAGAAGATATTATTAGTAAAATTGTTAATGTTATTGAGGTGCCTTAATTCGTAGTGACTTTTTGTGAGATTTATAAATCATACACACCCAACAGCACACTTATCAAATGGATACCAAGGAATTACTAAAAAAAGTTAGAAAAATAGAGATCAAAACACGGCGGTTGTCCGACCATGTGTTTGGAGGCGAATACCACTCGACTTTCAAAGGCCGTGGAATGACCTTTTCTGAAGTGAGACCGTATCAATATGGAGATGATGTTCGAAACATTGACTGGAACGTTACGGCTCGCTGCAACGAACCACACATTAAAGTATTTGAAGAAGAGCGCGAACTGACAATGATGCTAATGGTTGATGTCTCGGGGTCCAAATTGTTTGGAACCGAACCACAGTTTAAAAATGAAATTGTCACTGAAATTGCCGCGACCTTAGCATTTTCAGCAACACAAAACAATGATAAAATTGGGTTAATTTTATTTTCTGATGGGATTGAATTGTACATCCCACCAAAAAAAGGGCGTTCTCATGTGTTGCGAATTATTAGAGAATTGATTGAGTTTGAACCTAAAAGTAAGCTCACAGATATAGCAGAAGCCCTAAAGTTTTTGTCAAATGTGATGAAAAAGAAAGCCATTGTCTTTTTGCTTTCTGATTTCATGTCTGAAGACTATCAACACAACTTGAAAATTGCTTCAGGAAAACACGACATCACAGGAATCCGAATTTATGACAAATACGAGGCTGAAATTCCAAATTTAGGAATGGTGCAAATGGAAGATCAAGAAACTGGCGCCTCATTTTTAGTGAATACCGCCTCAAAAACAGTGCGTAAAAACTACCAAACAAACTATCAAAACAAGCTTCATTATTTCTCTGTTAGTTTTAAGAAATCGGGAGCTGGAGCGCTCGGGTGTAGAGTCGATGAAAGTTATGTAAAGAAATTATTGGGTTATTTTAAACAACGTGGATAAGTCGTACATGAAAACAGAAAGAACCATAAAACAGCTTTCTACTCAAAACATCCTTTTGAGTCTTTTCTGTGTACTTATTTCTCTTATAGGCTATAGTCAAGTAACGTCTAGTATCGATTCAACTGCCATAAAAATTGGAGCCGAGTTGTTTTATAAAATCCACGTGAAAACCGACTCCACCACGCTTGTGGTATTCTCTGAAGAACAAACATTTCAGCCACTTGAAATGATCAACAGTTATTCTATTGACACCACCAAAAAAGAGGGCTATTATCAACTCACTAAAACCTATGGACTTACTCAATTTGAGTCTGGAGTTTATACCATTCCAAAACAAAAAATTAGGATTGGAGAGAATATCTTTTTCACAGATTCTTTACAAGTTCAGGTTAATCCAGTTGTTGTAGATACAAGCAAGCAAAAGCTGTTTGATATTAAACCGCTTATCGAAGTTGATAAAAAACCTTCTAAAATTTGGAGAACTCTTGGGTTCATCTTACTCGCCTTACTTGGAATTGGAGGGGTTTTATACTGGTTTATATGGCGTAAAAAACCCATGTCCGAAGCAGAGAAAATTGCAGCTCTAAAACCTTATGAACGCGCCAAACTAGCGCTTGAAAAGTTAGACGAAGAGCGGTACTTTGAAAATGAAGAAATAAAAACATATTACTCGGATTTGACCTTAATCTTAAGACAGTATCTAGATGAAAAAGTGTACGAACAATCGTTAGAAAGTACAACAGACGAATTGATATTCCGCCTAAAAACACTTGAAGCCGCCAATCAAATTAAGTTAAGTAAAGAAACCATTCAGAATATTGAAACTATTTTGAAACGTGCCGATTTGGTGAAATTTGCTAAATCGAAACCCGATTATCAACTCGCAAAACTCGATAAGAATACCATCGATTTGGAGATTGACCATGTAAAAGAAGGACTTCCTGAACCTACCGAAGAAGAGTTGTTACAAGATTTAGCCTACCGTGAGGCACTCGCCCGAAAACAAAAACGCAAAAAAATTAAACAAATCACTGCAGCCATTCTAGGTGTGTTTTTAATTACCATGATTGGGCTTGTAATTCGATCTGGGTTCACAGAAGTCAAAGACACCGTGCTTAGAAACCCAAGTAAACTTTTATTAGAAAAAACGCCGTGGGTGACAAGTGAATATGGCGCTCCTGGAATCACCATTTCAACACCTGAAGTTTTGCAGCGTCAAATCGTAGAGCTTCCCGAAGAAATGAAAGGCAAGGTTCAAACAGTCACTTTTGCTTATGCTGGAACCGACACACCAATTGATGTGGTGATAAACAGCTCGAAATATGCGGCGGAAACCGACGAAGAGGGCAAGCAAAAAGATGTTCCAATTGACCTTTTAAAAGTAGCGGAAGGGGTCTTAGACCGTTTTGAAGAAAACGGGACTAAAAATATTATCACACGTAACGAACAGTTTATAACGCCCAATGGACAAGAAGGAATCAAAACGTTTGGAACCGCAGAATTTCTTGTAGAAGACAAACTCGTAAAGGGGGCGTATATACTATTAGGATTCTCGACACCCAATTTGTTACAACAAGTTATTTTGACTTGGAAAGAAGAGGATGTATATGCCGACCAAATTGTCGAGCGTATTTTAAATTCTATCGAACTCATTAAACTCACAAAAGACGACAAGTAATGTTTAACGGAATCGATTTTACTCAAAAAGAATTTTTATGGCTGCTGCTTGTGGTGCCTTGCTTGGTGTTTTGGTATGTGTTGAAACACAAAAAACAAACCGCTCAATTGAGCATTTCAAGCACGCAGGGCTTTCAAAGAAACACGGTTTGGAGTACGCTCAAACATTCTTTATTTATTTCCAGAATGGCAGCGATTGTTTTGGTGGTTTTGGCACTTGCACGTCCTCAAACGGTGGATGTATCTTCCAAAACAAAAACAACTCGCGGAATTGATATTGTGATGGCCATTGATGTTTCAGCGAGTATGTTGGCAAAAGACCTAAAGCCAAATCGACTTGAGGCACTAAAAAACGTCGCTGCTGATTTTATCAAAGGGCGTCCCAATGACCGAATAGGTCTTGTCGAATATGCAGGAGAAAGCTATACAAAAACTCCCATTACAAGCGATAAAAGTATTGTGCTTCAATCATTAAGAGATATAAAATATAATACCGTAATCACAGGTGGAACTGCCATTGGAATGGGGCTCGCAACCGCTGTAAACCGCATCAAAGACAGCAAGGCAAAAAGTAAAATTATTATTCTTTTGACAGATGGGGTCAACAACGCAGGGTTTATAGACCCCCAAACAGCAAGTGAATTAGCGGTAGAATATGGCATTAAAACCTACACCATTGGGCTGGGCACCAACGGCATGGCATTGTCGCCAATTGCCATTCGAAATGGCGTGTTTCAGTATGGAAAAATTCAAGTAGAAATCGATGAAGAGCTCTTAAAAGAAATTGCTGAGGTCACTAGTGGAAAATATTTTAGAGCAACAAATAACCGTAAATTAAAGGAAATCTACAAAGAGATTGACAAACTGGAAAAAACAGAAGTAGAAGAATTCAAGTTTTACAATTATGAAGAGAAGTTTAGACCTTTAATTTGGTTCGCCCTTGGGTTGTTGTTGTTTGAGTTTTTATTGCGATTTACAATATTTAGAAGTTTTATTTAGATGTATCAATTAGAAGAAAAAATATGGTTTTGGTTGTTGCTCATCCTTCCTGTGATGTTGGTGGTGTTTCTGTGGACACTTCTCTGGAAAAAACGCGTCCAAAAAAAGTTTGGAAACACAAGCACCTTAAAGCGGCTTAGTCCTGATCAATCTGTATTTAAATCGGTACTAAAATTTTGTGTGTTATCGCTTTCTATAAGTTGTTTTGTGGTTGCTTTGGTTAATCCAAAAATTGGCACAAAACTTGAGACCATCAAACGTGAAGGTGTTGATATTGTTTTTGCAATTGACGTTTCAAAAAGTATGCTCGCCGAAGATGTGGCACCCAATCGATTGGAAAAATCCAAACAACTTGTGACACAAATTATAAATAATTTGACAAGCGATCGCATCGGAATTATTGCCTACGCTGGTAAAGCATTTCCACAACTGCCAATTACAACGGATTATGGTACGGCAAAAATGTTTTTACAAAGCATGAACACTGATATGCTTTCCTCACAAGGAACAGCTATTGATGAAGCCATTCAGCTGTCGCGAAATTACTTTGATGATGAAGAACAAACCAACAGGGTTTTAGTGATCATCTCTGATGGAGAAGACCATAACGACCTCAGTGTGGAGGTGGCGGAAGCTGCTTCGGAAGAGGGTATCAAAATATACACCATTGGAGTGGGAAGTGAAAAAGGAGGGCCAATCCCACTCAAAAGAAATGGGGTGATTATGAGTTATAAAAAGGATAAAAATAACGAGACTGTTATTACAAAACTTAATTCAGAAACCTTAAAGTTAATCGCAGAAGAAGCTAAAGGGGCTTATATCGGTGGAAATTCTACCGCGGAAGTAGTAGAACAAATTCGCGATGTTTTGAATAAGATGGACAAAAAAGAATTTGAAGCCAAAGAATTTGCAGAATACAAAGATCAATTTCAATGGTTTTTAGGGTTGGGATTGTTCTTTCTAATATTAGACATCTTATTTTTAGAGCGAAAAACAGCTTGGTTAAAACGCTTAAATTTATTTAACGAAAACCTATGACGTACTTAAATAACATACTTAAAACTCTGGGGGTTAAAAATAACCCAACCATATCTATTCGCTATTCATACCTTACTTTATTGTTTTTTATGACCCTGTTTGTTGGGACTGCACAAGAAGTAGATCTTCAATTAATTGAATCTAATGCGTATGTCTTTGAAGGAAATTCAATCGTTGGGGAAGATTTTATAGAGGCCGAAAAAAAATACCGTCTAGCAGTTTCGACAAAACAAAACAACGTTGCTGGTTCTTTTAATTTAGGAAATGCCTATTACAATTCTAAACTTTATGATGAAGCATTGTTACGCCATTTGGGTGCTGTAGAAAACAGCATTACAAAAGCTGAAAAACACAAGGCATATCATAATATTGGAAATATTTTGATGCAAAAAAAACAGTGCAAAGAAGCGGTTTCAGCGTTTAAAAATGCGCTTCGAAACAATCCTTCGGACGATGAAACTCGGTACAACTTAGCCCTTGCTCAAGAGTGTGCAAAAGAACAAGGCGACGGCGACGGCGATGGAGATGACGAAGATAAGGATAAGGATAAGGACGAGAACAAAGACGAGAAAGACGACAGCGACGAAAAACAAGACAAAGAAGATAAAAACAAAGATAAAGGAGACGAAGAAGATAAAAACGAAGGAGATGATAAGGAAGATGAAGACGGAAAACCAAAAGACGAAAAAGGCGATCAGAAAAACAAAGACCCAAAAAACGACAAGGGTGAGCCGCAACAACAGCCTGGAAAACTATCACCACAACAAGTAAAAAATTTACTTGAAGCGATGAATAATGAAGAGAAAAAAGTACAAGAAAAAATGAATGCCTCTAAAACAAAAGGGGTCAAAGTTAAAACAGAAAAAGACTGGTAGAGAATGAAACGGAACATACTTTTACTTACATTTTTTATTTCGGGACTCCTTTCGGCGCAGGAGGTATCCTTTGATGCGAAAGTGAGTAAAAAACAACTCGGGATTAATGAGCGTCTTCGAGTTGATTTTACAATGAACACAGATGGTGATAATTTTGAACCGCCGAGTTTTGAAAACTTTACTGTGGTTGGGGGACCGAGTCAGTCCATCAATAATTCATGGATCAATGGAGTCCGTTCATTTTCAAAAAGCTATAGTTATTTTTTAGCCCCTAAAAAACGTGGTGAATTTACTATTGGTCAGGCAACCATTGAAATTGACGGAAAAACCTATAAAACGCTCCCAGTAAAAATAACCGTTACCGCCGCGATTGATAAGCCTAAAGACCCGAACGATCCTAATTATATTGCTTCAGAAAAAATTCACTTGGTCGCTGAAATTTCAAACGGAAACCCATATTTAAACGAAGCGATTACTGTGGTTTACAAACTGTATGTCGCTCAAAATACAGGGGTTCGAAACTGGCGAGAAATAGACAGTCCAAGATATAATGATTTTTGGAGTCAAAATATTGATGTTAAGGGAATCGATATTAAGCAAGGCACTTATAATGGGGAAGATTACCGCTACGTTGTCCTGAGAAAAACCGTTTTGTACCCTCAAAAAACAGGAAAACTAACGATTGAACCTCTATCTCTTGATATCACGGTTGAGGTTCCTTCTAATAGACGTGACGTTTTTGGTAGAAGTTTTATGAGTACCGTCAACAGAACCGTTGCTAGCAGAAATAGAGTTATTAATGTAAAACCCCTTCCTGAAAATGGAAAACCAGAGAATTTTTCTGGTGCAGTAGGATCTTTTGACTTTAAAGTGACCACCAATAAAGAATCTTTGAAAGCTACCGAGGCACTTGAATTAAAAGTGAGTGTGTCAGGAAAGGGCAATTTAAAGCTCTTTAGACTTCCAAAACCTACACTTCCAAGTGCGCTAGAAGTTTATGAGCCAGAGCACTCTGAAAAGGTAAACACAAGAACCTCGGGGATGCAAGGAACCATTAGCGACAGCTATACAGTCGTGCCAAATTTTCAAGGAAGTTATCCAATTCCAAAGGTGTCCTTTTCTTATTTTGATTTAAAAACAAAGCAATATAAAACACTCACTTCAGAACGCCTCATTATTGAAGTTAATGAAGGGCCTCAAAGTGCTGGAAGCACAAACAACACCCCTGGAGTCCTTACAGAAAATATCATCCCTGCTAATTTAAATTCATTTAGTTCCTTCAAAACAAGTACTAAATTTCAACCGATTATTTCAGAGCCCTTTTTTAATTCCAACTTGTTTTGGTTCTTATTATTAGGTCCATTCCTGTTAATACCATTTATTATGTTTGTGGTTAAACGCCGAACGACAAGCGCTTTGGATGTGACCGGAAATAAAATACGTAAAACAAATCGATTGGCCCGTAAATATTTAAGTAACGCAAAAAAATCTCTCGGTCAAAAGGAGCAGTTTTATAATGCGCTTGAGCGTGCACTTCACAATTATTTAAAATCAAAATTACGCTTAGAAACCAGCGAATTTAATAAAGAAAAAATAGAGGAGTTGCTCGGTAATAAAAACATAAACAGTGCAACCTTAGAAGGGTTTATTTCTCTTTTAACCTCCTGTGAACTTGCGAGATACACACCGCTTTCAACAGTTGACATGCAAAATGATTACAAAAAAGCGGCGGGTGTTATTAATGATTTAGACAAACAATTAAATTAAACAGATGAAGAAGTTTCTTATTTTTTGGTTGCTGTGTTTGGTTGGTTTTTCTCAAAACACAGAGTCGTTTAAGCAAGCAAATGACCTCTATAATTCAGGCTATTATAAAGAAGCCATCGTGCGGTATGACTCGATCTTAGCGTCCAATCAGCATTCTGCAGAACTGTATTTTAATCTTGCCAATTGTTATTATAAATTAAATGAAATTGGACCGAGTATCTTTTATTATGAAAAGGCACTTCAGTTATCTCCAAATGATTCTGATATTTTAAATAACTTAGGGTATGCTCAAAAAATGACAATTGACGCCATACAAGAGGTTCCCGAAAGTGGCGCTTCAAAATTGCTAAACAAAACCCTCAACAGCTTAAGTGTAGATGGCTGGGCAACTCGATGTGTTGGGTTGGCATTTCTTTTTGTTATTTTATTTTTAGGATATTACCTCTCCTACTCAGAAGCTAAAAAACGCCTGTTTTTTGTTTCGAGCTGCGGGGTTTTAATCGTTCTATTTATATCATTAGGGTTGTTGTTCAAAAAAGACAGTCTTGATAATAATACACACCCCGCTATTGTTTTTGTTAAAGAAGCAGGGGTTAAAACGGAACCAAATCTAAGGTCTGAGACCTCGTTTACTCTTCATGAAGGCACCAAGGTTTTGGTGATTGAAGATTATAACGATGACTGGATAAAAATAAAGCTGCTTAATGGTGAGACCGGATGGATGACGCGTTCGGAATTAAAGGCGCTTTAGTTTATTTAAGAATAAATGTCATTTTTTATTCTATCTTTACAATTATCAACAAAAACACAATCGCTATCATAAAACATATTGCCCCTTTGTTCTCTCTTTTTTTTCTGCTAAACATAGCGGGGCCAACCCTTCTGCTTTTACAATCGAACAGTGAATTCTCAAAGGTTGTTGTTTCAACAGAACAAGAATCCGATACAAAAGACATCGAGGATGTTAATGAACTTGTTTTGAACAAAACACCTCTTCAAAGTATGAATCCACGTACAAGAGGTCAAGCGTTGTTGTTTGTATTTTGTAATAAATCTTTTTTAGATGTTTATTTAGAGTGTGTTTCACCTCCTCCAGATTATATTTAGATTACTTCCCTTATTCACAAAAAGATCTCATCTCTTTTAAATTATAATCTAATATCAATACAATGAAACAACTTTTTTCAAACATAAAAGGCGATGCCTTTGGTGGAATCACCGCAGGAGTCGTCGCATTGCCACTGGCTTTAGCTTTTGGAGTCTCTTCTGGACTCGGACCTAGCGCGGGTCTTTACGGCGCTATTTTTATCAGTTTTTTCGCCGCACTTTTTGGAGGGACCAACACTCAAATATCAGGCCCAACAGCACCAATGACCGCTGTAAGTATGGTTGTGATTTCCGGAATTATAGCTGCCAATGATGGCGACTTATCAATTGCACTGCCCGCCATATTAACCGTGTTTTTAATTGCGGGGCTTTCTCAAATTGGACTCGGTATTTTAGGCTTCGGGAAGTATATTAAATACATTCCTTACCCGGTCGTTTCGGGGTTTATGACTGCAATCGGTGTTATTATTTTACTGACACAAATCTTGCCTTCTTTAGGGTATAGCCCAAAAGAAGACCTCCAATTTGTCAATCAATTCAAGGCACAGGCCGAAGAGGTGATTCTTGAAAATATTTTAAAAGAGGAGGCTGGTGATGGAATATTGGTCTTGGAAAATTTTCAAGAAACCATTGATCGCGCTTCTTTAATTTCGCAAAATGATATCCAAAAAGAATCTGAAAACTTAGCTTCTAAAGAGGCCTCTGGAACAATCGGCGCACTAAAACTTATGCCAAGAGCACTTCAAAATATCAACTGGCTAGAACTGCTGCTGGCTTTGGGAACTATTTTTATTATTTATGGGTTTAAACGCATTACAACGGTAGTGCCTAGCACACTCGTCGCTTTAATCATCATGTCTGGTATCGCCATTGGGTTTGGGCTGAATTATAAGCCTATCGAAGAAATTCCTAGCGGGTTGCCCGTTCTTCAACTAGAAATTTTTACTAAGTTTAAATTAACGACCATTACACCCTATGTTTTCACCGGGTTTACACTCGCGTTATTAGGAGCAATTGATTCCTTGCTAACGAGTATTGTGGCGGATAATATGACCAAAACAAAACACGATCCAAACAAAGAACTTATAGGTCAGGGAATTGGAAATAGTATTGCGTCTCTTTTTGGAGGAATTCCGGGTGCTGGAGCCACCATCAGAACGGTAGTAAATATAAACTCTGGAGGGAAAACAAAACTTTCTGGAATGATTGCCGGCATAATGCTGTTGTTTATTTTATTGGCCTTAGGCCCTATCGCTTCAAAGATTCCTACCGCCGTCCTTTCTGGAATTTTGATAACCGTTGGAATTGGCGTGATGGACTACAAAGGTCTAAAAGCAATTCCGTCATTACCAAAAGACATGTCGTTTGGTCCTTTAAAATTAAGTTCTGAGGTCATCATCATGCTCATTGTGTTGTTGCTCTCTACGTTTTGGGATTTGATATTTGCTGTGGGAATTGGCTTAATAATATCCTGTTTGATGTTTATGAAAAAAATTGGAGATTTAACTTCTGAATATTCCAACGTAAAAGTGTTAAAAGAAAAGAGTTGGCCGGACGAAAAAAACATTCCAGAACGCTTGAAAAAGTCTGTGTTTATTAAGCGTATCAAAGGGCCTTTGTTTTTTGGATCAACTTCAGACTTTCAGCAACTTTACAAACAAATTCCAGATACTGCGACCACTGTAATTTTGCGTTTGGAACGTATGCAATATATGGATCAATCTGGGCTTTATGCTATGGAAGACATGATTCAAGAGCTGCAAACAAAAAATATCGAGGTGCGGTTTGTAAACCTGTTAAAACAACCGCGATATATGATGGAACGGATTGATATCATCCCAGATTTTATTCCGGAGGGACATATTTATGACAGTTTAAAGGCTTGTATCCAAGAGCTGTCTTAATCTGTTTTAAGTTTCGATTATTCGCTTAAGGGAGCTGGGATAGTTGGGAGCTCCAGTGGTGTTTCTTCATTTATAAAATTTGGAAAAATCATTGGAGCTAACGACTTTACTGGATTATAAAGGATGGATGTTTCGATTTCTTCGTCGGAAACAAAAGGAATGGTTTTGTTTAAGGAATTAAAAATCAATAATAGAACACTGAGTATTAAAGCAATTTTAAGACCTCCAAAAAGACCTCCTAATAATTTATTTAGAATTCCTAGAGCTGCAAAATCGGCAAGCTTGGTTAATGCTTTTCCAGCAAGAGAAACCACTAAGACAATGACGACAAATGTAATGGCAAAAGCGGAGATATTTATTGTTTTTTCACCCCATTCAAAACGGTTTGACAAAAATTCTGCTGCATAATTACTAAAGTGTACCGCTCCATAAACGCCTACTAGCAGAGCAAGTAAGGAGGTAACCTCAACAAAAAAACCTTTTGACAATCCTTTGATGAGTCCATAAAGAATGAGTGCGCTTAAGATAATATCAATGATTGCCATGCTGATTGATTTCTTTAAATGATTTACAAAAATTAACACTGAGTGCTAACTTAATAACTCAAATGTTTCGTTTCTATTTTAATACACCCTAAATTTACGAAATAATTATGGCTCGAGACGAAGAACTTAAAAAACGATGGGAAGAGGTGGTTAAAAAACTATCCGCTCAATTTTCAGATGGTGACCCCTTAGACCTAGATGGCATCATCTATCTTATTGGGGTACAAGAACTTGGGCAGCTACACAGGACATTCAAAAAGGACGAAAAGCTAAACCTAATGCACATTGCCATCTGTCGGCTTTTAGAGCCTTACGGCTATTATGTGTTTGATTATTTCGATGAACAGGGTTGGCCACATTATACGATAAAAGAAGCCTTGCCTAATTTAAAGGCTGGCGAACAAAGCATTCTAATGAAGGATGCGATTGTAAACTATTTTATTGAGGCGAAGTTTATTAGTTAAGATTTCTTAAATTTGGCCATTATTTAAATTAATCATGATAGAGAAAATCCATAAACTTATAGAGGAGGCTGAGGCTTTTTCAACACAGTCTTTAAAAGAACTAGAAGAATTTCGCATTGAGTTTCTTGGAAAAAAAGGACTTTTAAATGATTTGTTTGCGAGCTTTAAGGAGGTTCCAAACGAACAAAAAAAAGACTTTGGACAAGCCATCAATAAATTAAAAAGTGTCGCTCAAGAAAAAGTAAGTTCCTTAAAAGCGACCTTAGAAAACACTTCGAATGAGGCGTCTCTTTTTGGCGATTTATCTCGTCCTGGCGAACCTTTTAATATTGGGGCTAGACACCCCATTTCGTTAGTAAAAAATCAAATTATTGATATCTTTTCACGAATTGGATTTAATGTAAGTGAGGGTCCAGAAATTGAAGATGATTGGCATAATTTCACGGCCTTAAACTTACCAGAACACCATCCTGCAAGAGATATGCAGGATACGTTTTTTATTCAAACTGATCCAGATATATTATTACGTACACATACAAGTTCGGTGCAAGTGCGTTATATGGAAAATAATCAGCCGCCTATCCGTACCGTTTCTCCAGGAAGGGTTTATAGAAACGAAGCTATTTCGGCACGCTCCCATTGTTTTTTCCACCAGGTAGAAGGGTTGTATATTGACAAAAATGTGAGTTTTGCAGACTTAAAACAAACGCTACAGTATTTTACAACAGAGCTTTTTGGAAAATCAAAAATAAGACTACGACCTTCTTATTTTCCGTTTACAGAACCGAGTGCTGAGGTCGATGTATATTGGGGACTAGAAACTGAAACAGACTATAAAATGACCAAAGGCACGGGTTGGCTAGAGATTATGGGCTGTGGAATGGTTGACCCTAATGTCCTTGAAAACTGTGGCATTGACTCTAAAGAATATTCAGGCTTTGCCTTTGGTATGGGAATTGACAGAATTGCATTGCTATTACACCAAATTAGTGACATCCGATTGTTAAGTGAAAATAATGTCCGTTTTTTAGAACAATTTAAAAGCGCACTTTAAATCTCTTTTTTGAAAAAAGACATTCTCATTCCAAAAGTAAAAGGCATTTCTTTAGCGGTTGTTCATGAATACAACAACACCTATAATTCCTATGATTGGAACGCATATATCATCAACGAAAGGTCTATTGATTTAGAAATGGTGATTATTGTAACCAAGGGCTACTCTGAGACTAAAAAAACAGCGACTTTTAGAAAAAAAATTGACGTTCTTCCCGCTAAAAGTTTTGCAAAAATTGAAATGCTTTTGGAAGATGTTTTGTCTATAAACAATCGTTTTAACGTTTCTTTTTTTGAAGGTAATACCCTATACGAAAAGTCCTTTGAATTTAAAAAAAATACGATTAACGAAAAGGCACTTCAGCAAATTCCTCTTATAAACCTGAAGGGTGTTTTAAAATCTTAACCCAGTTTTTCTGTAAGTTTCTTAAACGCTTTTTTAGCGTCTTTATTCATGTATAAAATGTCATAAACAGTATCAATAATCGGGGTTTGGGCTGGTTTTTCTTTGCCTTGATTTATTTGGTGTGCACTTTTTGAGGCATAATACCCTTCGGCGATCATGCTCATTTCCATTTGTGCGGATTTCACGGTATAGCCTTTACCAATCATGTTTCCAAACATTCTATTCCTTGAAAACAAGGAGTAGCAAGTCACTAATAAATCTCCTAAATAGACCGTTTCGTTGATGTTTCGTTTCATTTTATGGACTTTTTTAATGAACCGTTTCATTTCGCGTGTGGCATTACTCATCAGAACACTTTGAAAGTTATCACCGTAGCCTAGGCCATGGGCCATTCCGGCAGCAATTGCATATATGTTTTTTAACATGGCTGCATATTCTGCACCTACAACATCGTCATTGGCGCTGGTTCTAATGTAATTACTAGAGAATTGATCCGCTACAACGTTCGCAATATCAAGATCTGCACAGGCAATCGTCAAATACGAAAGCCGTTCTAAGGCAACTTCCTCCGCGTGACAAGGACCTGTTAATACAACAATATTATTTAAATCAACTCCGTATTTTTGATGAAAATGTTCGCCTACTAAAAATCCTGACTCCGGAATAATTCCTTTCACAGCGGACATAATTATTTTAGAAGAAATATCGATCGTTACTTTTTGAAGTTCACTCTCCATAAATGCAGATGGAATCGCAAATATTAATACATCTGCAGCCTCTGCCACAGTGTTAATATCTGTATTTAAGCGCAGCTGGTCAAGGTTTAATTCTACTGAACTCAAGTAAGAAGGGTTGTGTTCTTCGGAAATAATATAATCTATTGTCTGCTGTTTTCGAACATACCAATCCACTTGATCGCTGTTTTCACAAAGCATCTTAACGATTGCCGTTGCCCAACTTCCACTTCCAAAAACTGCGTATTTTAAACCTGAAGACATTTAGATGGTTGTTTTAGCGTTCAAAAGTACTAAAAATATATGTTCTGAACTTTGGCACCCTAAGGTTTACTTAAATTTGTTTTCTATGATTTCCAAAAATCGAGCCTCTATTTCTTCTTGTCCCTCCCAGTTATTGTAGTCTGGCTTGATAATTGACTCTAATAAATTTGTCGCTTCTTCATACGAATCTAAAGTACTTAGTTGAGACAATACCCGCTCATAATCTTCATTATTGTTTTCAAATAAGTTTTTGACAAAAGCAAGACGGTCGTTTAGTCCTATTTGAAACCCCTGTGTTTTTAGCTGATCGTTTAAAGAAGTTTGTGGCGAATCCGTCTCTACGGCATCAAAAATAGGAAGCTGTGCATAGCTTGGTGACAACTCGTTGAGGTCATGCTCTACGACTTCTGAGGGCTCTTCTTTAGGTTCATTTATAGCCTCTATGATTGTGTCAACTTCTATTGTTTCTTCAGGCATTTGAGCAACCATATCCTTAATTTTCTCGATGGCAGGTTCCATAATCGCCTCTTCTTCCTCGGAATCTATATTTACAAACGTTTTGTCTGCGACTTCAACGGAGTCCGTAATTTTATTATTAAACGCCCCTTCAAGTGAATTGAAAAACGAAGTGTCCATTCCAGCAAAATCAGACGATTCTCCTTCCTGATTGTTTTCAATAAATTTTAGAACTGTAATTTTTTGATAAAGCAACGCTATTTCAGAGTGCATTTTTTCAAGGTCTTCTTTCCCTGTAAGTTTAAGGACTCTATGAGCAATACTTATTAATTCGGACTCTAATTTTTTTTTCATGTGTATGTATTTTTTGTATTCACTTGGGTTGGATGTTAATCATTGTCTTGTTTTAAAAAGCGTTTGACTTGTGCGCTTCATGGGGTTATATGAATTAATTTATCCTCGTTTTTCGTTGCTTGTAAACTATTTATTAATACCCTTTTAAAACTTTTAAATTTTTACTTTTGATTTTTAATAAATTTGTGTCACCTTTATAAAAACGAAAGTAATTTCGTGTTGGTGTTAAAATTACAAAATGTTTCTCGAAAATACAGTAAACCCTAAAGAACAATTTGGTTGGATCGAAGTCATCTGCGGATCGATGTTTTCTGGAAAGACCGAAGAATTAATTCGTCGCTTAAGACGGGCTCAGTTTGCAAAGCAAAAAGTTGAGATTTTTAAACCTGCGATTGATGTCCGTTACGATGATGAAATGGTCGTTTCTCATGATTCCAATGAAATTCGTTCGACGCCAGTGCCCTCTGCTTCAAACATCCCGCTTTTAGCAGATGGATGTGATGTTGTGGGTATTGACGAGGCACAGTTTTTTGATGATGAAATTGTAAATGTGTGTAATCAACTTGCTAATAAAGGGGTTCGGGTGATTGTTGCCGGGCTAGATATGGATTTTAAAGGAAATCCTTTTGGGCCCATGCCCAATTTGATGGCAACCGCAGAATATGTTACCAAAGTGCATGCTGTTTGTACGCATACAGGAAACTTAGCCCAATATAGCCACCGTAAATCTAAAAACGACAACCTCGTTCTTTTGGGGGAGGTTGATGAATATGAACCCCTCAGTAGAGCTGCTTATTATAAGGCGCTCACAAAAGAAAAGTTGCAAGACATGGATGTGGTTAGTCCTGTGGATGTCAGTGCAAACAAAAAAGATTCTAATGTCTAAAGTAACTGAAACCACTTTAGAAATTAACTTGGCTTCTTTAAAGCATAATTTTGAGTTCCTAAAATCAAAACTCAAGGATAAGACACTTTTTTTAGCGGTCGTAAAAGCGTTTGCTTATGGAAGTGATGCAGTTGTGGTTGCAAAATGTCTCCAAAAAATGGGAGTGGATTATTTTGCAGTGGCCTATATTAGTGAAGGGGTTGCTTTGAGGCAAGCCGGAATTAAAACCCCTATTTTAGTGCTTCACCCTCAGGAAAAGAACTTAGAACTTGCAATAAAACATTGTTTAGAACCTAGTTTATATACTTTAAAAATACTGCAAACTTTTGAACGCATAGCACAGCAACAAAATCAAAAAAATTACCCTGTTCATATTAAATTTAATACCGGTTTAAATCGTCTTGGGTTTGAACCAAATGAACTCGATTTGGTGGCGGAACAACTTTCCAAAACTAGTGCCTTAAAAGTAAGGTCCGTGTTTTCTCATTTAGCAGCGAGTGAAGATTTGGAAGAAAAACCATTTACTTTAGAACAAATCAAGCTTTATAAATCACTTTCCACATCATTTATTGAAACATTAGGATACCCTATTATCAAACACTTGTGTAACACTTCGGGGGTACTTAATTACCCAGAAGCACATTTTGATATGGTGCGCTGTGGAATAGGACTGTATGGATATGGAAACTCTGATAAAGAGACTAAGAACTTTCAACCTATAGCGACCTTAAAGTCTGTAATTTCACAAATTCACCTTGTTAAAAAAGGGAAAAGCGTGGGGTATAACCGAGCGTTTATAAGCTCTGAAGACTCAAAAATTGCAACAATTCCTATTGGTCACGCCGATGGAATTGGAAGGCATTTTGGTCATGGCGTGGGGGCTGTGTCAATTGGTTATGAAAAAGCGCCGATTGTTGGAAACGTGTGTATGGATATGATAATGATAGATGTGACAAACATTGAATGTGAAGAGGGCGATGAGGTTGTATTCTTTGGCTCTGAATATTCCGCTGAAACAAGTGCAGCTGCAGCAAACACCATTTCTTATGAACTCATAACGGGTATCTCTCAACGGGTGAAGCGCAAGGTCTTGAATATCCCTTTAGATAACACATCACTTTAGGTGATATTACATTGGAGATTAACTAAAAAAAAGGCTCTTTTTAACGAAATTCATAAAGACAGATTGATTCGTTCTTCTTTTTTTATTTTACTTCTTTTCTTTTCAGTTTATTTACTAATTTTATACCCTTAATTAAAGATGTAAAAATAATGAAAATTGCAATTGTAGGGGCTACCGGAATGGTGGGCGCTGTTATGTTAAAATTACTCGAAGAACGTCAATTTCCACTCACGGAATTGATTCTTGTTGCTTCGGAGCGTAGTGTTGGTAAAAAATTAAGTTTTAAAGGAATTGAGCATACGATTGTAGGTCTTGCGACAGCGGTGGAAATGCTTGCAGATATTGCTGTTTTTTCTGCGGGTGGCGATACTTCTCTTGAATGGGCTCCAAAGTTTGCTGAGGCCGGAACGACCGTCATAGACAACTCTTCTGCATGGCGGATGGATCCCACAAAAAAACTAATTGTACCAGAAATTAATGCTTCTATTTTAACGGCCGAGGATAAAATTATAGCCAACCCAAACTGTTCAACAATTCAGTTGGTTATGGCGTTATCTCCTTTACACGATAAATATAAAATGAAACGCGTGGTTATTTCTACCTACCAATCTGTTTCTGGGTCTGGTGCGAAAGCGGTTCAACAATTAGAAAACGAAATCAACAATGTTAAAGGTGAAATGGCATATCCGTATCCAATAGGAAGAAACGCCTTGCCACACTGTGATGTTTTCCTAGAAAATGGATATACTAAAGAAGAAATGAAATTGGCGAAGGAGCCACAAAAAATATTAAACGATCACTCATTTGCAATTACGGCGACGGCGGTTCGAATTCCTACCGCTGGTGGGCACTCTGAATCTGTAAATGTTCAGTTTGAAAATGATTTTGATCTTCAAGAAGTGCGATCTATTCTAAGTCAATCGGACGGGGTTACGGTTCAAGATAATACAGATACAAACACCTATCCGATGCCTATGTATGCTAACGGAAAAGATGCCGTTTTTGTAGGGCGTATTCGGCGTGACGAAACCCAGGCAAACACCTTAAACCTGTGGATTGTTGCCGACAACTTAAGAAAAGGCGCCGCTACAAATACGGTTCAAATTGCAGAATATCTAGTGGCGAATATATTATAACTCCTTAATGCTTTCAATAACCAACGTCTCTTATCAATATAACGATCGTCCGGTGTTAAAAGCGGTTTCAGCCCAAGTTCTTAGCGGTGAATGTTTGGCTGTTGTAGGTGAAAGTGGGTCGGGAAAAAGCACCCTTCTAAAGCTTATTTTTGGTCAAATGGATGTGGACGGTGGTACAATCGTTTGGAACGACCAACCCATTTTAGGGCCTAAAAACAAACTTGTTGTTGGACATGATTTTATGAAGTATGTGGCACAAGAATTTGATCTAATGCCTTATACAAGTGTTTCTGAAAACATCGGAAATTATCTTTCTAATTTTTACCCAACTGAGAAAGAGTCTCGTGTGAAGGAGCTGATTGAGGTGGTCGAATTAGAGGGGTTTGAAAACACAAAAGTTCAATTTTTAAGTGGGGGTCAAAAACAACGTGTTGCATTGGCAAGAGCCATCGCAAAACGTCCTGAAATTATTCTTTTGGACGAGCCTTTTAGTCACATTGATAATTTTAAAAAACAATCCTTGAGGCGAAATTTATTTGCTTATTTAAAAAACAACAAAATTGCTTGTGTGTTAGCAACTCATGATAAAGATGATGTTTTGTCGTTTGCAGATCAAATGATGGTGCTTCACAAAGGAGTTGTCATGAGAACAGATTTGCCAAGCACTATCTATTCGAACCCAGAACACCCGCTGATTGCTGCTTTTTTTGGCGAATACAACACTATTGAGGGCGAATTGTATTATGCACATCAAATTGTTTTAGCGGACAAGAGCTCCCTAAAAGCGGTTGTAAAACATAGCTTCTATAAAGGTGATTATTTCCTGATAGAAGCAAGCCTAAACGAAGGAGTGGTTTATTTTAAGAATCCAACCGCTCTTGAAGAAAATGCTGTAGTTTCATTGGCTTTAAAACGTTAAAAGGCCTGTTTATAGCACTTGGTATTTCGTTTTTTCATTTTAAAGTATTAAATTACATTTTATAACTTAAATTCATCTTCTATGTCATTCTTTTTTATCCCCTTTTTAGTCATTGGACTCCTTATTTTATTGGCCGCTTTTTTTACGGTCAAACAACAAACTGCGGCAATTGTTGAACGTTTTGGAAAATTTCAGAGCATTCGACAGTCTGGTCTCCACTTAAAAATCCCTTTAATTGATCGTATCTCTGGTCGTTTAAGTTTAAAAATCCAACAATTGGATGTTTTAATTGAAACAAAAACGCTTGATGATGTGTTTGTACGACTGAAGGTTTCTGTCCAATTTAAAGTGATTAAAACCAAGGTTTACGATGCCTTTTATAAGTTGGATTATCCACACGATCAAATAACGTCTTATGTGTTTGATGTGGTAAGAGCAGAGGTTCCAAAAATGAAACTTGATGATGTTTTTGTTAAAAAGGATGATATTGCAATTGCGGTAAAATCAGAGCTGAACCAAGCCATGATGGATTATGGGTATGACATCATAAAAACCTTAGTGACCGATATTGACCCTGATCCACAAGTAAAAGAAGCGATGAATCGAATTAATGCTTCAGAACGTGAAAAAATAGCGGCACAATTTGAAGGAGATGCGGCCCGTATTCTGATTGTTGAAAAAGCAAAAGCAGAGGCTGAAAGCAAGCGTCTTCAAGGTCAGGGTATTGCCGACCAGCGTCGTGAAATCGCACGAGGTTTAGAAGAATCTGTTGAGGTCTTAAATAAAGTGGGGATCAATTCTCAAGAAGCTTCCGCACTAATTGTTGTGACACAGCATTATGATACGCTTCAGTCTATTGGTCAAGAAACAAATAGCAATCTTATATTGTTGCCAAATTCTCCTCAAGCAGGAAGCAATATGTTGAATGATATGGTGGCAAGTTTTACTGCTAGTAACCAAATTGGAGAGGCTATGAAAAATGGCCCTAAGAAAGCATTGCCGAAAAAGTAGTGTTCCTTTAAACGCATTAAAAAACTCCCATAAATTGAATTGTGGGTGTTTTTTTTGATTATTAATTAATCAGAGTGTGCTATCTAAATCTGTTTTGCTATTTCGCTTAACACGGGGTGAGCATCTGTTTTTGCAGCCCCTATAAAAGACTCAATTTGTTCGTTTCTTTGTAAATCATTTTCTAAAAGGACTTGTAAAGTAAGAGCCACCGCTATTCGGGTTCCCACTTTTTTAGCCGCAGTGTTAAATAACGGTTCTAAATCCTCATAGGAAACTTCCCTAGCAAGCGTCTGAATCTCTGCTTTTACTTTTTGTTGTTTTGCTTCTGGAAGGTTTGTGTACTTTTTTCCGAGCTGTTTAATGATGTCAATTGCTTTTCGTTTTGGTGCTTGTGACCGCGTTTGATGAGTGGCGGGTTGCTTTTGCTTTGGTTCTTTTTTTGCCCAAGCGTCTCTTAATCCTACGGTTTTATTAAACACCAGGCGGGTTGCAGAAGTGTCTTTGTCAACATTAAAATAACCGATGCGTTGAAATTGAAATTGTGTACCAACTCTTGCGTCTTTAATGTGGGGTTCTACGAATGCGTTTCTTACTTTTAAAGAGTTTGGATTCACAAACGTTGAAAAATCTTCGGTTTGACTGTCGGGTGCTTCGTGCAAAAACAAACGATCGTATTCTCTTACCTCAGCTTCCACAGCATGTTTAATAGACACCCAGTGCAAAGTTCCCTTAACTTTTCGAAGGCTTTCGGGGGTTCCGCTGCCGCTTAAACTCTTTGGATCGTAACTACAGTGAATTTCTAAAATTGTTCCTTTTTCGTCCTTTACAACGCGTTCTGCTTTAATAATAAAAGCATTTTTAAGACGGACTTCTTTTCCAAGAGAAAGTCTAAAATATTTGCTGTTGGCTTCTTCTTTAAAATCATCTCGCTCTATGTAAAGGTTTTGAGAAAACGGTACTGTTCGAGTGCCTGCGCTTTCATCTTCTGGATTATTTTCTGCTTCCAACCATTCTTCTTTGCCCTCTGGGTAGTTTTGAATTACCAGTTTAATGGGGTCTAAAACAGCCATGATTCGCGCTGCTTTTTTGTTGAGATCTTCTCGGACACAAAACTCTAAAAGAGAAACGTCAATAACATTATCACGCTTGGCGACTCCTACTTTTTCTACAAAATTACGAATAGACGTTGGGGTATAGCCACGACGTCTTAAGCCAGAAATTGTAGGCATCCTCGGGTCGTCCCAACCGCTTACAACTTTATCTTCTACGAGTTTTAATAACTTTCGCTTACTCATAATGGTATAGCTTAAGTTTAAACGTGCAAATTCGCGTTGCTTTGGTATTAAGGGCAGAGAGTCTTTTTTATAATTAAAGACGATCTTTTTAAACCAGTCGTATAAATCTCTATGGGGTTTGAATTCTAACGAACATAAAGAATGTGAAATCTGTTCTAAATAATCACTTTCTCCATGCGTCCAATCATACATGGGGTAAATACACCAGGTTGAACCTGTGCGATGGTGATCTGCATGAAGTATTCGATACATTAACGGGTCACGCATCAACATATTCACGTGCTTCATGTCTATTTTAGCTCTTAAAACGTGCGTTCCTGCTTTAAATTCGCCGTTTTTCATTTGTTCAAAAAGGGCTAAATTTTCTTCAACAGAACGGTTTCTAAAGGGGCTGTTTTCACCTGGTTGTGTGGGGGTTCCTTTTTGAACTGCCATGGCTTCGCTTGTTTGGGAGTCCACATAAGCTTTCCCATCTTTAATCATTTGTAAGGCCCATACATAGAGTTGCTCAAAGTAGTCGGAGGAGTAAACTTCTTTATCCCATTTATAGCCTAACCAAGAAATATCCTCTTTAATCGCATCTACATATTCCTGATCTTCTTTTGTGGGGTTGGTGTCGTCAAAACGCAAATTGACGGGTGCATTATACGTTTCACCCAAACCAAAACTAATTCCAATCGCTTTTGTATGACCAATGTGAAGGTAGCCGTTGGGTTCTGGAGGAAACCGAAAACGCAACTTGTTTTGCGGCAAGCCATTCTTTAAATCTTGTTCTATTATTTGCTCTAAAAAGTTGAGCGGTTTGTGCGTTTCTGACATAATTCGGTGTATTTCTTGGATAAATACGTGGCAAAATTAATCAAATAAAAAGTTTATAGATATATCTTGGGTATAATTATTATTTTTATCGAAATAAAAAAAGAGAAAATGGGAATTATTAAGGTTGAAAACATAAGGGTGTATGCGTATCATGGGTGCCTGAGTGAGGAAACTATTATTGGAAGTGATTATAGGGTTGATGTAAGCGTGGAGGCAGATTTAGAAAAATCATCGGTTACAGACGCTTTAAACGACACGGTTGACTATGTGGCCTTAAACGCAATTGTGGTGGAAGAAATGCGCATTCCTGCAAAATTGTTAGAGGCGGTTGCAAAACGAATAATCAATCGTGTGTTTGAAAATTGTGAAACAGTGGTGTCGGTGTCGGTGTCGGTTTCCAAAATAAACCCTCCTATTGGCGGAGATGTAGAAAGGGTAACGATTGTTTTAAATGAATCGCGGTAAAATAACGTTAAGGTATTCGTAGAACAGGCTCTTTGAAGGGGTTGTGCTTGATGAGAGTTAAGAGTGTTCTTTTAATGGATTCTTTCCTTTTATCTTGTGTAATGTTTAAATTTGATTAAATTTGCGTTCCTTTTTGGGCGTCTTGGCCGAGTGGCTAGGCAGAGGTCTGCAAAACCTTCTACAGCGGTTCGAATCCGCTAGACGCCTCAATAAATTAAAACCACAATCGTTAAAAGTTGTGGTTTTTTTATTCTCTTATCTCTTCAATAATGGTTTGTGGGTTTAACTGGTCTTTTGGTAAAAAACCTTTAGTAATTAGAACCAACCCACATATAATTAGAACAAGTCCGAGTATTTTTTTAATTTTTAAGATGATAATGGGGGTTAATTGTTTTTTAAGCTGTTTAGCTAATACTATTTTCAATAAATCTGTGATAAAGTAGGTTGTGATAAGTGTTCCAAAAAACACATAAAACCGATCGATATCATTTTCTAGACTGGGCCCTGTAACAATGATAATACCTAACCAGAAAATTAAAACCCCTACGTTGATAAAGTTGAGTAAAAACCCTTTAATGAATAACTCTATATAATTGGCTCGAAAAGAACTAGATAATTGTGCCTTCAGGTCTGTTTGTTTTGTTTTTTTAAGAAACGTAATTAAACCATATACCGCTAATATAGTGCCGCCAAAAACGTATAAACCAGGTTGATTACTTAGATTTTCAAGTAATTGGAAACTACTAAAATATGCTACGCCTATAAAAATAATATCCGCAATAATAACACCTGTATCAAAAGCAACTGCAGCTCTAAATCCTTTTGTAACGCTTGTTTCTATCAATACAAAAAAAACGGGGCCAATCATAAAGGCTAAGAAAAAACCAAGGGGTATGGCAGCTTGGATATCCTCAATCATAGTGCTTTAATTTATTAGAAGGGATTCTTTATCTTTATAAATGACTCTTCCTCCAATTATATTCTTTTGCCTAACGGTTTTTGGGGTTCCATGAATTGTTAAGTTTCCACCAGCAACTATTGTTACTTCAATAAGATCAGAACTATTTACATCAGCTTCTCCGCCAGCTTTTATTTTTATTTTGGAATTTACCGCTTGTAGTAATGCTCCATCATAAATACCACTAGTTCTTATATTTATAGTTTGAGATTGTGTAGATCCATTTACTTTGATACTCCCGCCTGTGACACTTTTAATTGATAATAATTTTAAATCTGCTACCACAGAAATATAACCACCTTCTTGGGTTTTAAGTTCTAATTCGTATTGTTTAAACGGAGAAGTCGAAACTACTTTAGCTCCCTCGTTAACGTCTATAATATCCATTTTTGTATAATACAGTTTTACAAAGGTTTTATTGCCATTAAAGGGTTTATTGAAATCCATTTTAATTTTAAGAAGGTTGTTTTTTTGGATAATATAAACGTTGGAGGTGTCCTCTCCTGTAATTTCTATTTTATTTTCTGTAGATTGGATGAGTTCTACATTTATAAGATCATAAACTTTGAGTTCTGAGAATTCTCCTAAAGACTTAGTAATTGGAGCTTGAGAGGCTGCTAAAAAACAAGTAAAGAAAATAAGTAACGTATAATATTTCATTTTGTGTGGGTATTTTAACTATTTAATATAAAGTCTAAGTGTTTTTTTACTAAGTCGGCTTGTTTGACACGGACCTCTACCTCATCACCTAATTGGTATTTAGTTTTTGTTCGTTCTCCAATTAAAGCAAATTCTTCTGCATCAAATCTATAAAAATCTCCTTTAATATCTCTAATTCTTATCATGCCTTCACATTTATTTTCTATAATTTCAACATACATTCCCCATTCGGTTACTCCAGAAATAACTCCTAAAAAGGTCTCCTCTTTGTGGTCTTGCATGTATTTAACTTGCATGTATTTTATAGAGTCACGTTCTGCTTTTGTAGCTAAATATTCCATATTAGAAGAATGCTTACATTTTTCTTCATAAACAGCTTCGTTGGTTGATTTATTACCATCCAAATAGTATTGTAACAAACGGTGTGCCATAACATCTGGATAGCGTCGAATTGGTGATGTAAAATGGCTATAGTGATTAAAAGCAAGACCGTAATGGCCTATGTTTTTTGTGGAGTAGGCTGCTTTACTCATACAACGTATTGTGAGTGTATCTACAAGGTTTTGTTCTTTAGTTCCTTTTACATTTTTTAAAAGAGTGTTTAAAGAGTGTGTAGTAGTTTGCTTATTTTTAAAGTTTAATTGGTGTCCAAATTGAGACACAATTCTTTGGAGACCTGCTAACTTTTGATCATCTGGCTCATCGTGAGTTCTATAAATAAATGTTTTTGGTGGTGATTTTTTTCCAATAAATTCCGCTACTTTTTTATTTGCTAATAACATAAACTCTTCAATAAGTTTATTAGCATCTTTAGAGGTTTTAAAAAAAACACCTACAGGATTATTTGTTTCATCGAGGTTAAATTTTACCTCTGTTTTATCAAATGAGATAGCGCCATCTTTCATGCGTTTCATACGCATTATTTTAGCTAGTTCGTCTAATTTTAAGATGGCATTTTTAACAGTTGTTTCTGCGGTATATGCATTGTTTGTTATAGATATTTCTTTAGGAATCAAACAGTCTTGTGTTTCTATAATATGTTGTGCTTCTTCATAAGCAAATCGTGCATCACTATAAGTAACTGTTCTTCCAAACCACTGATTTTCTATACCTGCTTTATTATTAATTTCGAAAACAGCAGAAAATGTATATTTTTCTTCTAAAGGTCGTAAGGAGCAAGCGTTATTAGACAAAACTTCTGGTAACATAGGAACAACTCTGTCAACTAAATAAACAGACGTTGCACGTTCGTAAGCTTCATCGTCTAAAATAGTTCCTTCTTGTAAGTAATGGGAAACATCGGCAATATGAATTCCAATTTCATAGTTTCCATTATTTAGTTTTTTAAAAGATAAAGCATCATCAAAATCTTTAGCATCTTTTGGGTCTATAGTAAAAGTTAAGGTTGATCGCATATCGCGCCGTTTTGCAATTTCTCTTTCTGTTATAGAAGTATCTATATTATTTGCAAAAGCTTCTACTTCAAATGGGAATTCGTAGGGAAGACCATATTCAGCAAGTATGGAATGAATTTCTGTATTGTGATCGCCAGGTTTTCCTAGAACCTTAATTATTTTTCCATTAGGGCAGTCTGCTTTATCTGGCCATTCTTCTAAACTCACAAGTACTTTATCTCCTTCTTCTGCCTTCATTGTTTTAGATAACGGGACAAAAATATCAACAGGCATTTTATTACTGTCGGGAACAACAAAAGCAAATTTAGGATTGAGTTGTACAATACCTACATATTCTGTACGAGATCGTTGAATAATTTGAGTTATTTCTCCTTCTTGCTTTCCATTCTTTTTACGTTTATAGATATAGAGTTCAACAGTGTCACCATGTAAAGCTTTATGCATATTATGAGACGCTATAAAAACGTCTTCTTCAAATGCATCACTTATAATATAAGCATTACCTCTTGAAGCCATATCTACAGTTCCTATAAAGTATTCTGTAGAGGTTATTATTTTAAATTTTCCTCGTTCTACTTCTTCAATTTCCTTTTGAGCTGCAAGTTTGTGTAGATTTTTTATAATTTGGTTCCGACTACTAGCGTCGTTTACATTTAGTTTTGCTGCAATTTGTTTGTGGTTAAGAGAGGTTTTTCTATCGGACTTAAGAATAGTTAATATGCTTTGACTGTAATTTGTAACCGATTGTTTACTATTTTTTTTTCGTTTCATTTAATCTTTATAATTAAGCAAAGCTACCACTTTAATTCAACCCAAAGTATTCTCTTTTTTAACTTTATCCACATTTAATACAATCATATTAATTTTTTATTAATTTATTTTAAAATCAATGGTGCTTATTATAGGCTGTGAATAGCTTATATAAGTTTATTTAAAATAAGTAGTTTTCTTTGTTATATACATTTTATAAACATATAATAAACATTAATTTTAAATTTAAAAACCTCATAAATAATAATTTAACTAGATTTATTATCAACTGTTAATAACTATAATTCACATAAAAAGACTTATAACTAATTAAGTATTTATTGTTTATAAAACCCTTTTGAATATTGATAAGTAAACAATTAAAAAAGATAACTTAATTAGTTTTTTATTTTTAAATATCCGCTTGATAAAATAATTTGATATATAAAAATTAAGTTTTCATAATCGTTCATTAATTATTAACAACTAATTAAAAAGGCTATAAACAATTCAAATTAGGTAATGTACTTTTTTGTAAATTTACTAATAATTTAAGTTTTAAAATATGAACATATCTATCGGAAACGATCATGCAGGAACAGATTATAAATTCAAAATTGTAGAATTTTTAAAATCAAAAAAGATACAGGTAATAAATTATGGAACAGATTCGGACTCGAGTGTCGATTACCCTGATTTTGTACATCCTGTCGCTCAAGATGTTGAAAGTAAAAAAGCAACTTTCGGAATTTTAATATGTGGAAGTGCAAATGGCGTCGCAATGACCGCAAATAAATATTCAAACATCAGAGCAGGTATATGTTGGACAAATGAAATAGTGTCTTTAATACGTCAACATAACAATGCTAATATACTTTGTATTCCTGCCCGTTTTACTGAAATAGAGGCTGTTTTAGAAATGGTTGAAACATTTATAAATACAGAATTTGAAGGGGGACGTCATCAAAATAGAATTAATAAAATAAAACCGTGTTAAAATTGAAATGAGCCGCTCACAAAATCATCCAATCATTCCTAAAGACAGGAACCTTCTAATTTCTATTTTATTAAATAGTCTCATCACGATTGCCCAAATTATTGGAGGTTTTTTATCTGGGAGTCTTGCTTTGTTAAGTGATGCTTTACATAATTTAACAGATGTTTCTTCTCTTATTATTTCTTATATAGCGTCTGTTTTATCAAAAAAAAAAGCAACCAAAACGCGTACGTTCGGATATAAACGTGCTGAAATTATTGCTGCTTTTATTAATGCTTCTTCTTTAATTGTCATTGCTATTTATTTAGTGTTTGAAGCGATTAACCGCTTTTTTAAACCCCAAAAAATAGAAGCAGAATTAGTTATATGGTTGTCCATTTTAGGAATTGTTTTCAATGGGTTAAGTGTTTTGTTATTAAAAAAGGATAGTGTGAATAACATTAATATTAGATCGGCCTATATTCATCTTCTTACAGATATGCTGGCAAGTATTGCCGTTTTAATAGGTGGAATTTTAATGAAATTCTATCAAGTTTTTTGGGTCGATGCTGCGCTAACCGTGGCCATTGCAATCTACCTTATTATTGTCGGTATTAGTTTACTTAAAGAATCTTTTAATATACTTATGTTGTTCACACCCAAAGAAATAAGGATTGAGGATGTAGTACAAGAGGTTATAAAAGAAGAAAAAATAAATAATATTCATCACATTCATATTTGGCAATTAAATGAATCGGAAATTCACTTAGAAGCTCATATTGATTTTAATGATGATTTAAAGTTTTCGGAATTTAACAAAATACTAAAAAGGTTAGAATCTATCCTTTTTGAAAAATTCAAAATAAACCATTTTAACATCCAACCAGAATACGGCGCAACCGACTCTAAAGCAATTATTATTCAAGATTAAATTATGCTAGATATTTCTATTAAAACGTTCGAACAGCTATCGTTGAAGGAGCTTTATTTTATATTACAACTACGAAGTGAGGTGTTTGTTGTGGAACAAGATTGTGTATACCAAGATATTGATGCTAAGGATCAATACGCTCTGCACATTATTGGTAAAAAGGATACTAAAATAATTGCTTATACACGAGTTTTTAAAGGAGGTGATTATTTTAAAGAGGCGAGTATAGGACGTGTTGTGGTTTCGCTAAAAGATCGGCACTTAAATTACGGTCAACAAATAATGGAGGCTTCTATAGTGGCGATTAAAAATAATTACGATACATCAGAAATTAAAATATCAGCCCAAAAATATTTAGAAAATTTTTATAATAATTTAGGGTTCAAAACAATTGGTGACCCTTATTTAGAAGATGGTATTCCCCATATTGCGATGCTTAAAAATTAGTTTTTATTATAAATATAGGTAATCTTAATTTCGACTCGTCTGTCAAATTTTGGATCCTTTCCTAAGGGATATTTATTTTTCAATCCTACATACCGCATACGGTTTCTGTTGATTCCTTTATCAACTAAATAATCATAAATAAACCGAGCCCGTGCCAAAGATAAATTACGTTTACCTGTTCGTTTATCAATGGCATCTCTTGAGTTTCTAGTACAACAAATATGGCCTTCAATTGTAAAATTTAACTCTGGTCTTCCTCTTAACGCTATTGCTAACTTTTCTAGTACAGGGACCGATTCTTCTTCGATATAACTATACCCTGTTTTGAATAGAATGTTGTCTAAAATAATTTTATCACCAACGGCGATATTTTCTTTTATAATTCCATTATCCTCGACTGGTTTTTCTTCTTCTCCCGTAGGAACATCTGCTTTAATGATTGGTTTTTTAAAGTCTACATGAACCTCAACTTTACGATTCAGCCCACGAATTATATTTAAGTTGTCAGATGAAATAACACGCAATAAAACCTCTCCTTTTCCATCGACGTTAGTGATTAGGTTTTCATCCATATCAAGACTTGAAAATATTTTTTTTATTGCATCAGCTCTATCTTGTGAGAGCTTCAAATTATAAGAGTCTGTGCCACGATCATCACAAAACCCATAAATTGAAATTCTTTCAACTTCTATATCTTTTAAACCTTGTACGAAGAGCACAAGCCGATTAACTTCTATTTCGGTCACATTATATTTTCCTGTTTCAAAATAAACTTCATGCGTACTAGAGGTCTGCGCGTGAAGCGTATTAACCAATAAAACAAGAAAAATAATAATTTTACGCATTCGTGTTGTCTATTTTAAGATACTTAGATATTTGTTATGGTTATTTATAAGTTTCTGTGCCTCAAATACGGCTTCATTTTTATTTATAAAATAGTCGTACATTCCTTCTCGGTAAAAATAACGCTTTATAATTTCACCCTCCAGAACCGAAATAATATCAGACTTAAATGTGTTTATTAATTTTAGCTTTGATTCATCAATAGCAATTTTTAAAGCCTCAAAACTAGCATCCGTTTCTAAAAAACCTTCTTTATGTATTTGACTCTTTAAGTGATTGATCTCTTTTTGAATTATATCGTCCGCATTGTATTTTTCTTGAAGACTTAATTCTTTAAATTGATCATAATCTTTTGTGCTCAATCGAAAATCTTCAAAGGTCTTAAGCGTATTATTGTGATAATAGAGGTTTGCAAAATCAAACACCACAGAGCTGTTTAGGAGACTTTCTATGAACTTGTTAGACGCGTCATTTCCGATCACGATATCGGGGCTAATTCCACCACCATCGTAAACCGTACGCCCATTTTTGGTCTTAAACGCTGTGTACTCATTGATTTTATAACGAATTGCTGATCCATCCTCTTTTCGATCTCTGTAATTCAAAGCTTGGATACAGCGACCAGAGGGTGTGTAGTAACGTGATATTGTTACTTTCAATTGCGATCCGTAAGGAAGCTTCGTTGGTTTTTGTACCAACCCTTTTCCAAAACTCCTTTTTCCGACAATGACAGCACGGTCTAAATCTTGCAAGGCGCCTGCCACAATTTCACTTGCCGAAGCACTTTTTTGATTAATCAAAATAACTAAAGGAATATCCAAGCTCAAGGGCTGTGCTTTGGTAAAAAACGTTTGGTTATACGTTTCTATGTTTGATTTTGTTGACACCACCAATTGACCTTTAGGCACAAATAAATTTACAATTTTAACGGCTTCGTGAAGCAGTCCACCAGGGTTGTTTCTTAAATCTAAGATAATTCCTTTTGCTTCATCGATTAGCATTAATTTAAGCGCGCTTTCTACTTCTGAGGAAGCCGTTTTCGAAAAACGATCCAAAGCAATATAACCCACGCCATTTTCTAACAATTTAGAAACCGGTACCGCTTTTGGAGTGATATCACCTCTTGTAACCACGATCTCTTTATCTTCTCCATTTCGTCGATACGTCAATGTGACGGTCGTATTTTTTTTACCATTTAAAAATTGGGTTGCACTTTCTTCTAAGGCGCTCACGTCTAGTCCTTCAATTTTTATAATCTCGTCTCCTGATTTTAACCCAGCTTTATCCGCAGCTAAATTTTTATAAACCTCAACAATAATTAATTTATTTTTTTGAGAATTGATACTAGCCCCGATACCAACATAGGCGCCAGAATGATAAATACGTGCCTTTTCAACATCCTGCTCGTTCATATAGGTGGTGTAGGGATCTAATTCTTTTAGCATGTGTTTGACGCTTTTCTGCATCAACTCTGCAGGGTTTGTCTCGTCAACATAATTCATGTTAATCTCTTTAAAAAGCGTTGTGAAGATGTCTAACTGTTTTGCAATTTCGAAATAATCGTTTTTATATGCTGTTGTAACTAAAAAAACAGCAGCAAGCATTCCAACAAAAAGAGGTCTTTTTTTAAGATGAAACTTCATTTGATTGTTTTTTATTAAACCGTTTTATTAAAGATTCAAATTGTGATTTTAAGCCTATTGTATCCGGCATATCTTTTCCAACATATAAAACCATTAGTGTGTATTTTAAATCCATTCCCTCCAAAACCTTATAAAAATGAGTTTTTATGGCAACCCTCAAAAGGCGCTTAATTCGGTTTCGATCTACCGCATTTTTAAAGTGTTTTTTACTAACTGAAACGCCTATTTTATGCTCTGAATCGGACGGTAAGTAAACCAATCTTAAAGGAAACGCACCTACCGAATGACCCGACGTGAACAACCGTTCAATCTGCTTTTTTCCTTTTAAACGCTCCATCACTTATAATACGGTTACCTTATTATTGTCTTTATTAACGTCCGCTATTTCGTTGTGAACATCGATTGTAACCGCTTCAATTTCTGTCCTATTTATATCTATATCAAATCGATATTCTGGATAGGCCCATGTCCAATCTTCTAATAAAACCACCCCATCTTTTACTGGTTTTTCTCCGCGCATTTCTCGTAAAGGAATGTAATAAGTGGTGGTTCTCCCGTCTTTGAATTGTATTTGAACCTCAATAGGCATCGGCATCAATCCAATTCGCTCCAAGGTTATTTGAGTTTTATTGTTTTTGGTTTCAACTCCTTTTACTCCATAATCAATGGTATTTGTGGTCTGAGTCCAATCTGTCAAAAACCATTCCAACTCTAAGCCAGAAGCTTTTTCGGCGCAGCGTATAAAATCATTTGGCGTAGGATGTTTAAACGCCCAGTTGTTATAGTAATCTTTTAAAGTTTCATCAAAAGCAGCCTCTCCAATAATATACTTTAATTGCGCCAAGACTAACGCTCCTTTACTATACGTTGAAATACTATACGAGCTATTGTATTTGAAACGGTCAGCATGAGTCGTCATTGGCTGTTCTTTTCCACTTTTGGCAAGTTTAAAATAGCGATCGTAATGACGTTTCAGGGGTTCAACAGGCGTTACATCAAATATTTTATTTTCAATAAATGTACACGTATATTCAGCAAATCCTTCATCTAACCATGGGTGTTTGCTTTCGTTTGAAGCCATCAAAAACTGAAACCAAGTATGCCCAATTTCGTGGGCTGTCACTCCAACCAAGCTTTGAAAACTTCGCTCTCCAGTAATCAAAGTACACATACCATATTCCATACCACCATCACCCCCCTGAATAACGGAGTATTGTTCGTAGGGATACTTTCCTACGGTGTTACTATAGTATTGTATAATTTCACTTGTTGGGACTTGTAAGTCTCTCCAGCGTTTTTTATACTTACTTTTTAAAGATTTTTTATATAAGAAATGTAACATAGGACCCTCGGGAACTTGTAGGGTATCATGAATAAAATCTGGATCTGCAGCCCATGTGAAATCGTGTACATTTGGCGCTACAAAATGCCAAGTTAACAAATCAGAATTGTTTTTTATTTCTTGCTCTCCATACCCGTGCCCAACTTCTGTAGGGTTTTGTAAATAGCCCGTTCCTCCAACCACATAGTCCTTATCGATGGTTAACCTAACATCGAAGTCTCCCCATACGCCATGAAACTCTCTACTAATATATGGATCGGCGTGCCAACCTTCAAAGTCATATTCTGCCATTTTAGGGTACCATTGTGCCATGGAGAGCGCTACATTTTCTTTACTATTTTTCCCAGATCGACGAATTACAGGAGGCACTTGGCCTTCAAATAACATGTCAAATACAACGCTTTCACCTGATTTTATCGGTGTGTTTAATTGCACTTCTAAGACCGTTCCAACTACCTCATAGTTTACGGGGCGACTGTTCTGAGTTAAACTCATTACATTCAAAAACCCGATATCTTCTTTACTAAGCTTACTAATTCGATCATCGACTCTAGAATCAGGGTCCGAAATTGTAATCGATCGTACATCCATTTCGCTTCCAGGCTGGAAGGCGTTATAAAATAAATGATAGAACACTTTATCTAAATCGTCAGGAGAGTTGTTGGTGTAAACTAGTTTTTGAGTCCCTCCATAATTAAAGGAGTTCACATCCATTTTCACATCCATTTCGTAATCGACATGTTGTTGCCAATACTCAAAATTGTTTTGGCCAAACACAGCCGTCATTCCCATCAAAAAAACATATAAACAAGTGTATTTCATAGTTGTAATTATTATTTAGACATTTTGGATGCCATTATTAATGCATTATAGGCGTTTACTATTTTACCAGATTTAGAGAGTTCAGAAAACGAAACAATCTCTCCGTTTTCTAAGGTAACTTTTTTATTTATGGATAGCCCAGATTCCATTAGTATTTGTTTTACCTGAGCAGCACTCAGTTTGGGATATTGCGAAAAAATTAAAGCGGCGACTCCTGCCACTAAGGGCGAAGCCATTGAGGTTCCTTGTGCAAATTCATAGGCGTTTTTTGGATAGGTAGAATAAATTTGTGACCCAGGTGCAAAAACATCAACTGTATTTTTACCATAATTTGAATATCCAGCGACCAATGACGACCCGTATCTCGGTTCGTTTGCTCCAACTTTCACAAATGTATTGGAGACTTCAACGCCATTATTTATTTGATCGTTAGGAAAGTAATTGATTTGATCCGTATTTTTCCCATCATTTCCAGCGGCAGCAACGATTAATACATCTTTTTTTGCCGCGTATGCGATTGCATCTCTAACCCAATCACTATGAGGAGAAAAGCTTTTTCCAAAACTCATATTAATGACTTTAGCGCCATTGTCAACGGCATAATAAATTGCTAAAGCAACATCTTTATCATATTCATCACCATTAGGCGTGTTACGAATTGCCATTATTTTTACATTATTAGCTGCGCCATTCATGCCAATTCCATTATTGCGTTTTGCAGCGATAATTCCAGACACATGGGTTCCATGACTCCGACCATTTTTTGCTCTCACATCATTGTTCCCATACGAGCGGTCCTTAAAATCATCTGGATTATCTCCAACAGCTTTCCGCCCATCAAAATTCACATTCAAATTGTATTCTAAACGCTCATTAAAAGCTTTAAGCCCAGCATTCAACTCTTTCAGCAAATCTGCGATGCTGTCAAACCCAAAACCAAATGATTGTTTGATTACACTCACGTGTTTTAGCAATTCCTCATCGGTTGTTTGGATACTAGAAACATCCTCTTTTGTGTAATTTTCTTTTTTTAAAAACGTAGCAACAGCGGCGTTTGAGGTTGTGACCTGGGCTTTAATACCTTCGTATTGTTGTTTTGACCGACTCGTCTTTTCACGTTCTTTTGCTAATAATTCTTTTGCTTCTGCATAGCGCGGGTTTGAGGTGTCGCCACTTGCAATCAGTCGTACATATTCTAATTGTTCATTATCAGATTCACCAAGGAAATTCCAACCGTTTACATCATCAATATATCCGTTTTTGTCGTCGTCTTTTCCATTGTTAGGGATTTCGCGTTTATTGATCCATATTTTCCCTTTTAGATCTTCATGGCCAATATCAATTCCAGAATCAATCACCGCTACAATTATTGTTTTACTCTTTGGTTTAACGAGTTCTTTATAAGCTCTATTTAAACTAACACCAGGGATGGTGTCGGAAGTGAGGTCTAAATGACTCCATTCTTTTTCTTCATCGTCTGTAAGTTCACTAGCTTTTAGGGGAATTAAATCAATGTTTTCAACAGGAGTTGACAGTATCGCTGCCGTTGAGCCGCAACTATTTAAAATAAAAAATGAACCTAAAAAAAGGATCGAATAAATCTTAGTGAGTAAGTTTTTCATAATAGGATAAGGGTTTAAAATATAGTCTTAAATTTATAAGCTTCGTTCAGTCGAACACCTTTGTCTGTGTGTTTTACAGTAATAAGTTCGTTATGGGCGTCATGCTCCAAAAGTAAAAAATAATTTTGATCTGCAGCGAGTTTTAAAAAACGATCTTTTTCATCTAAAGACAACAAGGGTCTCGTATCATATCCCATGATAAAAGGGAGCGAAATATGCCCAACGGTCGGAAGTAAATCTGCCATAAAACATATTGTTTCTCCTTTATACCTAATCATTGGAATCATTTGTTTATCGGTGTGTCCATTTGCAAAAAAAACATCAAACCCTAAATCAGAACCTTTTAATATATCGCCCTCTGGCACTAAAATATGTTTTAATTGTCCAGAAGCTTCAATTGGCATAATGTTTTCTGACAGAAACGATGCTTTTTCGCGCTTGTTCGGTTGTGTGGCCCATTTCCAGTGGTTTTTATTGCTCCAAAACCGTGCGTTTTTAAACGCAATTTCATAGCCGGTTTTGTCTTTATTCCATTGAACACAGCCCCCACAATGGTCAAAATGTAAATGGGTCAGAAACACATCTGTGACCTCATCTCTACAAAACCCATGAGCCCCGAGCGCCCCATCTAACGAGAGGTTGCCCCAGCGGTCGTAGTAGCTAAAGAATTTATCACTTTGTTTGTTTCCCATCCCAGTATCAATAAGGATTAAACGATCTCCGTCTTCAATGAGTAGGCATCGTGAAGCAATATCAATCCTATTATTTTTGTCAGCAGGATTTGTTTTATTCCAGATTGTTTTTGGCACAACCCCAAACATAGCACCTCCATCTAATTTGAAATTACCAACATTTATAGGATATAAATTCATTTTAAACTTTGTTTATAATGGCATTTAGCCGGATGCCAAAATCTAGTAACGCCTTGATTTCCTTAATACTAGCCACACGTTCTTTGTTAAAGATCAATAAACCATCTTTACTAGATTCAATATGATAATAAGCGTTGCTTTCGAAAAACCGTACCAACTCGTCCGTGAAAAAAGTTTTAATTCCTTTAGAATTTTCTCCTCTTAAATAAAATCGTTTTGAAAAGTCTGTATGGTTGTCAATGGCGATATCTTTATACCCAGCGAGCGCATAAAACCGTTCTAATAAGCCTTCTCGATCTAATGTGAACACAGGAACATTTTTGGAGGTTTTAATATACAGCATGGTTGATCGGACCACTTCTTTGGCGATAAACTCTCCTTCGGAAAAGGTAATGTCAAATAAACGGTAAGGACCATTTTTTACGGAAAGTTGATTAAATAGATACTCAATTTTTTTGGTTTTAAAATAGATAAAATCTTCTAAGAATTCACTTTTAGTAGTTTTCTCAGCGCGGTAGGACAATTCAAAATCACTCGCAACAAGCTCAAGACTATTTTGACGTTTTGTTTTATTGTCAGGTATAATGTTTTGAAGCGGTAACAATCGCCTCAATGCAAAAGGGTGTTCGGATTTTGTTCCTAAAATGTCCAATCCAATCACACCAATATTCCCCCCTTTTTTATGAAACAATTCTTGGTAATCATGCACATTCTCCATCACCGAATGGTCTACAAAACCGCACAACGAAAAATCGATAATGACATCATTTTGTTCCGGAATTGCTTCCAGACTATTTTTAAGGATATTAAAGTTTAAAAAACTACAGAAATGTTTCACGCTCAGAAAATAGCTCCCATCTTCCTCTTTAAACATGAGAACGTTTGGTTTTAGGACGTTTTTGACAAACAAACCGATACTTTTCGTAATGACAACATGAATAATAAATGTAGCGATTAATCCCGCAACAATTCCTGTAATCAACCCCACCTTTAAGGTTACAAATAAGGTTGCAAAAAAGATAATAAGTTGCTCCTTCCCGATGGTAAAAATCTGACGAACAATATTGGGCGACGCCAATTTATAACCTGTATAAACGAGAATTGCCATGAGTGCAGATAAAGGAATTCGGGTGAGTTCTGTACTAAAAAGGACAATAAAAACAACCAAAAATAATGCATGAAATAAATTTGACGACCGATTGCTTCCGCCGTTGTTGACATTTACAGAACTTCTGGCAATGACCGTAACCACATTTAATCCACCCAGAAACCCACTAACAACTGTTGCAAGCCCTAAGGCCTTGATGTCCTTATTTACATTCGATCGCCGCTTGAAGACGTCCAATTTATCAACGGCCTTAATGCTTAATAACGACTCAATACTCGCAATTAGTGTCAGAGCGACGACACTTGACCAAAAAGATAGTGTTCCCACCATTTCAAAGTTAGGTGATGGAATATCGGTAACGATCTCTTGAATATTTGGAATCGCTGGAATCATATAATCCCCCGAAATGGGATTGGGCATTTTCAACACAAGTTCATAGTAGTAACTAAATCCAACAGAAACAATTACAATCCACATGGGCGCTGGGATCAGCTGTAAGTATTTGTTCCGAACTTTAGAATAAAAGACCATAATTGCTAAACTAATTACCCCAGCAATGGCGGCATATATCAAACCTCTATCCTGAAGGTTAACAACCGTTAATAGCGTGTTTGGGATAGCCAATAAGTAGTCAATCCCGTTATCTCTAACGATTTTGTTTCCTAGCATGATATGAAACTGCTTCCCTAAAATAATAAGTCCAATCGCCGCCAACATGCCTTGAATCGCAGAGGAAGGAAAATAGTCGGCGAGTTTTCCAAGCCTCAAAAACCCTAGAATCACCAAAATAATTCCTGAACAAATAATTGCAGCATAGGTTGCAGAAAGCCCGAGGGTTGTAATTGCGATTAAAACCACTCCAACCAAGCCGTTCCCGGGGCCAGATATTGTTACATAGCTTCCACCCAAAATAGAGACAATCACACCGCCAACAATGGCTGTAATCACCCCTGCAATTGGGGGCGCTTCACTTGCCATTGCCAATCCTAAACCTAACGGTAATGCAATAAGACTTACCACTAATCCAGAGAATATGTTTTTAGGTAATGCTTTCACAAGCCCAACAAATGTAGATTCTTTTGTTTTCATTGTACAATTAATACATCGGTTGGTAATTCAGTTAAAATATGTTCAATATCGTGTGGAAATAAACGATCCCAAAAGGTCATCTTGGCCGGTGCGTTCATGACCAATAGATCTGCTCGCGCAACTTGGGCATAATGCCCTATTGAATAGCCGCGTTTCCCAAAAATAGGTTGGGATTTTATTGTGATACCGTCTGTATATTCATTAGGAATTGTGTCTAAAATTTTTTTCACACGGGTCTCTTCTCGCAATCGCAAACGTTCTTTAACAATCGTAGACCTTCTAAGGGATTTGTCATCATCCACTTTGACGCTAACTTCCTCTTGGTCTACTTCTTCAACGACCGTAATTTTTTTTGCACCTAATTTATGACCAACAAAAAAAGCGGTTGTAACCGTTTCTTCGGTTTTTGGATCTTTTAAACCATTAACCACAATGTGGTTACATGGGACTCGATCTTTAGAAGGATTAATCAAAAGTAATACCGAACAGTTGGCTTTTCGTGTGATTTTTCGCGCAATAGATCCTAAGTAGTATTTTAAAAAGTTTTCCTTTTTGAGGGCTCCAATAATGAGTAGATCCACGCTTTTCTCTTCTGTAGAGGTCAGTATCACATCCACAGGATCTCCTGATTTAAAGAATATTTCAAACACAAGTCCCTGAGATTCAAATGGGTTTAAGAACTTAAAAAACGTATTTGATTTTTTCTCTGAAGATTCTCCGACATGAATTAACACCAATTTTGCCTTAAAAAATAATGCCAGTCGAGCCGCTTCATTAATATTAGCTTCTAAGTTTGGTGAAAACGTGACCCCAATTCCAATCGTTTTATAAGCAATCGCACTCAATCTATTTTTTGTTTAAAGATTATCCTGAAATATAAGACTTTCTTTAAAAACATAAAAACCAGAAATTAGATTAATCGTTCAGTTTCAAAACAGCCATAAATGCTTCTTGCGGAATTTCCACATTCCCAACCTGACGCATTCGTTTTTTACCTTTTTTCTGATTTTCTAAAAGTTTTCTTTTTCGAGAAATATCACCACCATAACACTTGGCAGTAACATCTTTACGAACTGCTTTAACGGTCTCTCTGGAAATGATTTTCGCACCAATAGCTGCCTGAATTGGAATATCAAATTGCTGTCGAGGAATTAATTCCTTTAGCTTAGAACACATTTTTTTACCAATATTTACAGAGTTGTCCACGTGTATCAACGCCGAAAGCGCATCGACTGTTTGACCGTTTAGCAACACATCCACACGAACTAATTTTGAAACACGCATCCCAATTGGCGAATAGTCAAAAGAGGCATACCCTTTAGAAACGGTTTTTAATCGATCATAAAAGTCAAACACAATTTCTGCCAAAGGCATATCAAAGGTTAACTCCACACGTTCTGGCGTTAGGTAGGTTTGACTTGTAATTTGTCCGCGCTTTTCGATACACAATGACATGACATTTCCAACAAAATCCGATTTTGTAATGATGGACGCTTTGATGTAGGGTTCTTCGACACGGTCTAATCCAGATGGATCTGGCAAGTCTGTTGGGTTGTTAAGAATGACAATTTCGTCAGGATCTTTTCGTGTAAACGCATGATACGAAACATTGGGAACCGTTGTAATAACGGTCATATTAAATTCTCGTTCTAGGCGTTCTTGAATAATTTCTAAATGCAACATTCCTAAAAACCCACATCGAAATCCAAATCCTAAGGCCGCAGAGCTTTCCGCTTGAAACACCAAGGAGGCGTCATTCAATTGTAGTTTTTCCATGGAAGCGCGCAGCTCTTCATATTCTTCGGTATCTACAGGATAGAGTCCCGCAAAAACCATTGGTTTTACATCTTCAAACCCTTCAACCGCTTCGGTTGTTGGAAAATTTGCATCCGTAATGGTGTCTCCTACTTTGACATCGCGGGCATCTTTTATGCCTGTAATTAAGTAGCCAACATCGCCTGTTTTTATTTCTTTTTTAGGGGTTTGAGTCAGGTTGAGGGTTCCCACTTCATCAGCGCCATAGGTTTTGCCGGTCGCGATAAATTTAACTTGTTGGTTTTTTTTAATGCTTCCGTTTTTGATTTTAAAATAGGTTTCAACCCCTCTAAAAGAGTTGTAAACAGAATCAAAAACCAAGGCCTGTAAAGGCGCTTCAGGATCGCCTTTTGGTGGCGGAACTTTTTCAATAATAGCGGTTAATATTGCTTCAATTCCAATGCCTGTTTTTGCACTGGCAGGAATTACATCTGCTGCATCACAACCGAGTAAATCAACGATATCATCAGTAACTTCTTCTGGATTTGCACTAGGCAAATCAACTTTATTTAAAACGGGAATAATCTCTAGATCATTCTCAAGCGCTAAATATAAATTTGAAATGGTTTGTGCTTGAATGCTTTGTGCAGCATCGACAATCAACAGAGCGCCTTCACAAGCAGCGATGGACCGTGACACTTCGTAACTGAAATCGACATGACCCGGGGTGTCAATTAAGTTTAAGATATATTCCTGTCCTTTGTGGGTATATTCCATTTGAATCGCATGCGACTTGATGGTAATCCCACGTTCGCGCTCCAAGTCCATACTATCGAGTAACTGGCTTTGTTTTTCACGTTCTGTAACAGCGCCCGTAAAATCCAATAAGCGATCTGCCAAAGTACTTTTACCGTGGTCAATATGCGCGATGATACAAAAGTTTCTAATATGCTTCATTTACTCTGTTTATGGCTGCGTTGTATGCGAAGGCAAAAGTAATCAAATTTCCAACACTTTATTAAGATTAATTAGTGGTGATCAATCAGCGCTTGAATCCGTTTGATGGTTTCGGTTTTCCCGATGAGAAATACGATGTCAAAAACATCGGCTCCTTCCAGCGCACCAACCAGCGCCACTCTTAAAGGCATCATAATTTTTCCAAATCCAATTTCGTTTTCGGTGATCCATCCTTTAACAGCTGTTTGAAGCGCCTCAACAGAGCTGTCATCGGCTGTTTCAAGCTGTGTAATCAACTGTAGCATGAGGTCTTTAGAATGTTCTTTCCACACTTTTTTAAGGGCTGCTTCTGCAT
>ENA-OQVM01000632-OQVM01000632.1-marine-metagenome-genome-assembly--contig:-NODE-632-length-53776-cov-14.760312_pt1 | contig 53776 bp, 48 predicted proteins | sample MGYA00237776_ERZ505498 | MGnify/ENA primary metagenome ERZ505498 (study PRJEB26159, sample SAMN06265151) | marine metagenome | isolation source: Helgoland LTER site | place: Germany:Helgoland, sampling...
GACTTTATACAGGGCGAGGCACCGGATACAGTGAATCCGAGCCTGTGGCGGCAGGCCAAGCTGAATAATATCCGCGGACTATTTAAAGTAGATGAAGGCATCTATCAGCTGCGAGGGTTTGATCTGGCCAATACCAGCCTGATTAAAAGCGACAATGGCTGGATTCTGGTGGACCCCCTGACCACATTGGAAACCACGGCGGCAGCTATGGCATTTGCCGAGGAGCATCTGGGCAAAATTAATCTGACCGGCGTGATATTTACCCATAGTCATATAGATCATTTTGGTGGTGTGCTGTCGTTGATAGATGCTGAGCAGGCAGCGGCTAACAATGTGCCTATTATCGCGCCATCTGGCTTTATGGCCGAGTCCACCAGCGAGAATATAATCGCCGGGCCAGCTATGACTCGACGCGGCACCTATATGTTTGGCAATAGCCTGCCGCGCTCTGTTACCGGCCATGTGGATTCCGGGCTGGGCAAGCAGGTGATCTATGGCAGCACTTCGATTTTGCAGCCCACGCTGGTGATAGATAAACCGGTGATGAGCCTCCGCGTCGATGGGGTAGCCTTTGAGTTTTACAATATGCCCGGCTCCGAGGCACAAGCAGAATTAACCTTTTACCTGCCTGAGCGAAAAGCTTTTTGTGGCGCAGAGATACTCTCCCATGTGATGCACAATGTGTTGACACTGCGCGGCGCCAAGGTACGCGATGCGCTGCTGTGGAGCGATTATATTGGTCAGTCTATTGAGCGTCTGAACGATGTGGAGGTGTTCTTTAACAGTCACCACTGGCCCACCTGGGGACATGAACGAATAATCTCCCAGATGGAGCAGCAGCAGGACATGTATAAATTCACTCATGACCAGACAGTGCGGCTCGCCAATCTAGGCTATACCCCCAGAGAGATTGCGGAGCGGCTGAAGCTGCCTGAAAGTCTGGCGGGCAATTTCCATCTGCGTGGCTATTACGGCACTCTGAGCCACAACAGCAAGGCGGTATATCAGCACTACTTCGGCTGGTATGAGGGTAATCCAGCGCAGCTTAATCCGCTGCCGCCTGAGCAGTCTTCGCGGCGCTATGTGGAGTTTATGGGCGGCGCTGAGGCTATGCTGGAAAAAGCTGCAATGTCTATGGAGCAGGGCGACTACCGCTGGGTCGCCGAGGTGGTGAATCATCTGGTATTTGCCCAGCCAGACAATATTGCCGCCAAACAGTTGCTGGCAGCGGCTCATCGACAGCTGGGCTATCAGGCGGAGTCTGGCCCCTGGCGGGATATCTATCTGTCAGCTGCCCATGAGCTCGAGTCTGGGACATCGGAACAGTACTATGACCTAGCGTTGAACAAGGCTTTTTTGCAGCAGGTACCAGCAATCCAGTTTATGAAGGCTCTGTCGGTGCGACTGGATGCCGATAAAGCAGAGGGCGAGCGCCTGGTGATCAATGTGCTGTTTACTGATCAGCAGCAAAACTTTGTACTGACAGTGCGCAACTCGGTGATGTATTACCAGCAGTTGCCTGCCGCGCCCAACGCCGATGCCAGCATTGCGGTAAGCAAAGATTTATTTGTGGATCTACTGGTGGGTCAGGTGGGTATTCAACAGCTGTTGACCACCGATGAATTAGAGGTGGATGGCAGTGTTTTGAAGCTGTTAAAGTTCTTTTCCCTGCTGGGTAAAAACAACGATAACTTCAATATAGTGACGCCATAATACAGCTGGACAACAGGCTAAAGGCATAGCCAGTTTATAAAAGCGTCCGGTCATCAGGGCGCACTTCAATCTATGTGAATAAAGAGATTATCTGTGAGCGAAAAACACCCTAATTTTGGCGATCGCGAAACCCAATACCTGCAGTCCAATGGTCTCAGGATGGCCTATGAGACATTCGGTGAGCCGAAGAATCCGGCTATTTTGCTGGTGGCCGGGCTCTACAATCAGCTGGTGAGATGGCCTGTGGAATTCTGTCAGAGGCTGGCGGATCAGGGGTTTTATGTTATTCGCTTTGACAACCGCGATATTGGGTTGACCGATAAGATGCACGGCCTCAAAGCGCCCGGGCTATTTCGTCTATTTCTTAAATCTTACCTGGGTATTCCAGTGTCGGCGCCCTATAGCTTAAATGATATGGCGGCAGATACTGTGGGTGTGCTGGATGCGCTGGATATAGCTCAGGCGCATATTGTTGGCATGTCTATGGGCGGCATGATAAGTCAGCTGGTGACAGGGCTGTACCCGGATAGAATTCTGTCACTGACCTCGATAATGTCTACCAGTGGTGAGCGCGGCAAGGGGGTTCCCTCATTAAAAGTATCTGCGGAAATGATTAAACCTGTTACCCCGGAGCGCAGCGCACTGGATAACTCGGTAGATATTTGGCAGATGATTGGCAGCCCTGCCTATCCTATGTCCGATGATGAGGTGCGGGCAATTGTAAAGGCAGAGCATAAGCGCTCCAGTAACCCAGCGGGCTATATGCGTCAAATCGCGGCTATTCGCGCCGCTCCGGGGCGCAAGGCGCTACTGAAAAAGATCAGGGTGCCCGTGTTGGTGATCCACGGTATCCAGGATCTGCTGGTGCCGGTCAATGGCGGTGAGGATACAGCCAGACATATTGCCCATGCCCAGCTGGAGCTATTTGATGGTATGGGCCATACATTGCCGCAAAAACTATTGCCGGAATTTGTGCGCCTAATAGTGGCTAATGCCGCCAAGGCTTAAATGCCGAGGTATTAAAAAAGGGGCCCTACTTATACAAACGTAAGACCCCTTAGGGGGAGAAAACCGGTTGCGCTCTATTGCAGGTGTTATCTCTCGATAATGGCTGTTACACCCTGACCACCAGCAGCACATATAGAGATAAGACCCCGGCCACCCCCGTTTTGTTCCAATAATTTTGCCAATGTTGCAATTATTCTTGGCCCTGTGGCTGCAAATGGATGACCAGTGGCAACACTGGAGCCATTTACATTGAGTTTTTTGCGGTCAATGCTGCCCAGCGGCGCATCCAGCCCCAGTTTGTTTTTACAGAAATCCTCGTCTTCCCAGGCTTTCATCGTGCACAGAGCCTGTGCGGCAAAGGCTTCATGAATCTCATAAAAATCGAAATCCTGCAGAGTTAAGCCTGCGCGGGCCAGCAATCTTGGTACCGCGTAAGCTGGTGCCATTAGGAGGCCTTCGCTCTGCTCACCCTGGGAATAAAAGTCTACGGCAGCCACTTCACTGTGAGTCAGATAGGCTTGAATTGGCAGGCTGCGCTCGCTTGCCCATTGCTCGCTGGCCAGTAAAACGGTGGCAGCACCATCGGTCAGAGTGGTGGAGTTGGCTGCAGTCAGAGTGCCATTCTCGCGGTCGTAGGCAGGCTTTAATGCCGCCAGTTTGTCCATTGGTGTACTGCGCATAATGCCGTCGCGCTCAACGCCATTAAAGGGGCGTATCAGATCGTCAAAGAAGCCGCGATCATAGGCCGCAATTAAATTTTGATGGCTGTTGTAGGTCAGCTGATCCTGTTCCTCGCGGCTGATATTCCACTGTTTGACCATCAGTTCGCAGTGTTGTCCCATAGACAGGCCGGTGCGGGGTTCGGCATTAGCTGGCAGGGAGGGCGCCATAAAGCTGGGGCGAATACTGGCCAGCGCTTTTAGGCGCTGGCCCAGAGTTTTGGCGCGGTTTAGGCTCAGTATCATCTGACGATATTTTTCATTGAGAGCGATAGGGGCATCACTGGCTGTGTCGGTGCCGCCGGCAATCCCTGAGTCTATCTGGCCCAATGCTATTTTATTGGCTACCAGTATGGCTGCCTCGAGCCCGGTGCCACAGGCCTGCTGCACATCATAGGCCGGTGTCTGGGCTGATAGTCCGGAGTCCAATGTGGCCTCACGAGCCAGGTTAAAGTCTTTTGAATGTTTCATGACAGCGCCAGCAGCCACTTCGCCCAGACGCTCACCCTCAAGGTTAAAGCGTTGCACCAGTCCCTGCAGAGCTGCTGTAAGCATTTGCATATTGCTGGCATGACTGTAGGCGGTATTGCTGCGTACGAAGGGAATGCGGTTGCCGCCGACAATGGCTACTTTGCGGATCTGGGTCATTATATTGGTCTCGGTTATATTAATATCTCGGTTGACCGGGCTAGGATAGGGGATTAGACGCCATAAGCCAATGACTTGAATTGAAGCGGAACTGTCATTTAGGTCAATCCTATTTGCTGGCCTGGGAGTAGAATGGCCGCTACCGTGATTGACTCAGGAAACTAAGCATGTCTGACAAGTACTTGGAAATCGCCAACTCGGCACTGGGCAAAAAACTGTTTTCTGCGATGGGCCTGCCAGAGCCTGTGGCACTGGATAGAGAAGACCCGCAGCAGCCCCATAAACTTAGTGGACAGGTGCTGCTGGGTAGCTCTGAGGGCGGCCTGTTTGCGGATCAGATTGAGCAGCTGTTGCAGACAACTGATCTGCAAGTGAATAGGGATATCAGCACTGCGGGTGAAGCCAGAGGCCAGCTTATTTACGATGCCTCTGGTATTGCCAGCGCCGAGCAGAGCGTTCAACTCTATGAGTTTTTTCATCGTCATATAAGGTCCATAAAGCCCAGCGGCCGGGTGATTGTGGTGGGGCTAAAATCCACTGCGGCCCAGAGCACTGAGCATGGTACTTTGCAGCGCGGCCTGCACGGCTTTGTAAAATCCCTGGCCAAAGAGATTGGCCGCCATGGCGCCACTGCCAATTTACTGCTGGTTGACCAGATTGGTGATGCCGCAATAGAAGCGCCTATTCGCTTTTTGCTCTCGGCGGGCTCGGCCTTTATGAATGCGCAGATTTTAACCGCTGGCAGCCCAGTGACTGCTGCAGAGGGAGACTGGCAGCAGCCATTGCTGGGCAAAATATTGGTGGTCACCGGAGCCGCCAGAGGTATTGGTCTGGCTATTGCTGAGGTGCTGGCCAGAGATGGCGCAGTAGTAATAGGGGTCGATGTGCCCCAGGCAGAAGAGGAACTGGTGGTAACTATGCGCCGTCTGGGTGGCCTGGCTCTGCCTCTGGATATTACCAGCGATGGCGCTGCCAATAAGCTGCGAGATTTTTGTGCGGCGCAGACACCTTCGCTACACGGCATTATTCACAATGCCGGGATTACCAGAGACAAGATGCTATCCCGTATGACAGACCATCAGTGGAATATGCTGATGGAGGTTAATCTGGGCAGTGTTCAGCGGATCAATACCGCTCTGCTGGAGACTGAGCTTTTGGATAACGGCGGCAAGATCATTGGTGTAGCCTCGATCAGTGGCATCGCAGGCAATGTGGGCCAGACCAACTATGGGTTTTCCAAGTCGGCGGTGATTGGCATGGTTGAGACATTGGCTGAACCCTGCGCTGCCAGAGGTATTACGGTAAACGCTGTGGCACCTGGCTTTATCGAGACTCAGATGACTGCGGCCATTCCCTTCGTTACACGACAGATGGGACGCAGACTATCGTCCCTGGGGCAGGGTGGCCTGCCCATTGATGTCGCTGAAGTGATTGGGTTCTTTGTTAGCCCTCAGGCTGCAGGGATTAATGGCAATGTGGTCAGAGTCTGCGGCCAGAGCCTGTTGGGTGCCTAGCCTGAATTAATGGGGGACAAAATCTCCCCCTAAGCAGCTGTTTAATTGGCTGAGTGAAGCGCTTCATTAAGCTCAACGGCGCTCTTGTTGGTTAGACATTCAACTGCGCCACTGATTGAATTACGCCTAAATAGAAGATCGCTTTTGCCGGACAGGTCGCGGGCCTTTACTTTCCCTGTGACCTGTTTTTGATCGTCGAGCATGGTTACCACTGTACCAGCAGTGATATACAGACCTGCCTCTACTGTGCAGCGATCTCCCAGGGATATACCCAGCCCGGCATTGGCGCCCAGCAGGCATTTTTCACCCATGGCTATCACCATGCTGCCGCCGCCAGACAGGGTGCCCATAATGGATGCGCCGCCACCTATATCCGAGCCTGCACCGCAAAATACCCCCGCCGAAACCCGGCCCTCAATCATATTGGGACCCTCGGCGCCGGCATTAAAGTTGATAAAGCCCTCATGCATTACTGTGGTGCCTTCGCCCACATAGGCGCCCAGTCGCACTCGGGAAGTGTCGGCAATACGAATGCCGGAGGGCACTATATAGTCGACCATTTTGGGAAACTTATCGACGCAGTCGACTGATAATGGATGTCCAGCCATGCGGGCCGCCAGCTGGCGGTCGGGAAGTTCGTCAATATCAATGGCGCCAGCATTGGTCCAGGCAATATTCTTTAGCACCCCAAAAATACCAGTCAAATCTGTGCCATGGGGCTTAACCAGTCGATGACTGAGCAGGTGCAATTTTAGGTAGCCTTCGGGCACTGTGGCCGGAGCGCTGTTCGCGGCCATCAGTACAGCTACCACTGGGCGATTTGATGCGGCCAGAACAACAATCTCCTCGGCCAGGGCACTGAGGCCATTGTGTCGCAGAGCAGATTCCAGAGCGTTGAGCTGCTCGCTGCTGGGCTCAATTTCGCCACTGTCCAGACCCAGGCTTACGCGGAAGATATCAGCGACGGCCTCGTCTGGATTGAGCATTGGATTGGGATAGAAAACTTCCAGCCATTCGTTGCGACTATTTTTAGTGCCAACACCAATGGCCAGACTGTACAGATCACTCATGCTATTACTCTTGTTTAAAGGTTAAAAATATTTTTGTATAAATCGGGCTTAAAGCCGATGGAAATCTCGCCATCTATATCCAGTACCGGACGCTTAATCATAGCCGGATGCTCAAGCAGCAGGGCTGTAATATTGTCTCGCCCACAGCTGTCTTGAATGCTGCTGTCGAGCTTGCGCCAGGTGGTGCCGCGCCGGTTTACGATTGTCTCCCAGCCCAGCTGATCGATCCACTGGTCGATACTGGCAGCCTCAATACCATCGCTGCGCACATCGTGAAATTGGTATTCAATGCCATGATCAGTGAGCCAGTTGCGGGCCTTTTTGATGCTGTCGCAGTTCTTGATTCCAAATAGGGTTATCACCTGTTGCCTTCCTTGTAATTGATCCTGTGAATCGTTATTTGAATTGGGTGCATAAGCATAGCAAAACTGTCAGGGCTTGTGGGCGACAAACGGTTTTTTGCGGTTGGGGTAGCAGGTGGTGCAAATATCGCAGACGCGGCCATCGCAGCCATGGGCAGAGCAGTATTCACGACCATAAAAAATAATTTGCAGATGCAGTGCATTCCACTCTTCGCGGGGAAAGAGTTTTTTTAAATCCCGTTCTGTCTGGGTAACACTTTTGCCTTTGGTGAGACCCCAGCGCTGGGCCAGGCGGTGGATATGGGTGTCTACGGGAAAGGCAGGGTGGCCGAAGCCCTGAGACATAACCACTCCGGCGGTTTTATGGCCAACACCTGGCAGTGATTCAAGAGCCTTCCAGTCGTCGGGGACTTCGCCGCCATACTGGTCAACCAGGATCTTTGATAGCTTGGAGATGGCACTGGATTTCTGCGGCGCCAAGCCGCAGGGGCGAACTATGTTGTAAATGGTATCCACTGGCACATGCTGCATATCAAAGGGATTGTCGGCCTGAGCAAATAGCGCTGGTGTCACCTGATTGACGCGGATATCGGTGCACTGGGCGCTGAGTAGCACGGCGACCAGCAGTTCAAAATTATTTCTATGATCCAGTGGTACAGGGGTCTCTGGATAGAGCTCCTTAAGTCGCTGCAATATAAACTTGGCTCGTTCAGTTTTTAACATGTTTAGTCTCTCTGCCCGCGCTGGGGGCTTTTTGCCAAAGCCGAGGGCTCTCTATCTACGCTGAGGGCTCTTTACCTAAGCCGAGGGCTCTCTATCTACGCTGAGGGCTCTTTACCAAAGCCGAGGGCTCTTTTTCACCAGCCAAATACTCCATATTTAGAATTAGGGTTTTAAGCTATCCACATACTGCACAATGCGCTGGGCCGCTTCAATGCACTCATCTATATCTGCCACCAGTGCCATGCGCACGCGGTTTTGGCCTGGATTACCTGTGGCTGTGGATCGGGATAGATACTGTCCGGGCAGTATGGTGACATTTTGTTGGGCGTAGAGTCCAAGTGCAAACTCAGTATCATCTATTGGTGTTTCGGGCCATAGATAGAAACTGGCACTGGGCTCAGTAAACTTCAGCTTGCCCCGCAGAATTTGGGTCACCGCAGCAAACTTTTCCCGATACATGGCACGGTTTTCAATAACATGGCTTTCGTCGCTCCAGGCTGAGATAGAGGCCTCTTGGACGGGCAGCGACATGGCGCAGCCGTGATAGGTTCGATATTTAAGAAAGTCTTGCAATAAGCGTCGGTCGCCAGCAATAAAACCAGAACGCAGGCCGGGCAGATTGGAGCGTTTGGACAGGCTGTGAAAAACGACACAGCGACTAAAGTCTCTGCGACCCAGCTGCCAGCAGGCGTCTAGTAATCCCAGCGGTGGATTACTCTCGTCGAGATACACCTCCGAGTAGCATTCGTCGCTAGAGATAATAAAGTCATATTTATCGGCCAGCTCAATGGCCTGCTGATATTGGTCCAGCGACATAACCGCGCCAGTAGGGTTGCCTGGGGAGCAAAGCTGCAGCAGCTGACAGCGCTGCCATATTTCCTCTGACACCAGATCAAGATTGGGAATAAAACCGTTTTGTAAGTCGCAGTCTAGATAGTGCAGCTCTGCGCCAGCCAGTAGAGCTGCACCCTCATAGATTTGATAGAAGGGATTGGGTGAAACCACTATGGGGTTCGGGCTTGCACTGTCTATCACTGTCTGAGTAAAGGCAAATAATGCTTCCCTGGTGCCCACAACTGGCAGTACCTGAGTCTCTGGGTCAATGGCCTGATAAGGCAGTGAAAAGCGCTGTTCGAGCCAACGGCTGATGGTGCTGCGCAGTTCTGGGCTGCCTGCAGTGGTTGGGTAAAGGGCCAGTTTGTCGACACTGTCTCGCAGGCGCTGTTTGACAAATTCTGGCGCCGGATGCTTGGGTTCGCCAATCGACAGGGCTATATGTTCCAGGCCAGTCGGCGGCTCAACTTCGGCTTTGAGCTGTTTGAGCTTCTCAAAGGGATAGGGGTGCAGCAACTGAAGATTAGAATTCATGATGTGCTCGCATAGTTCGGCCTATTTGTCCTCAACGTTGCGGTCATCTAACTCATTGCAGATGGTTTGCTGAAGTTTTTGACCAAAGGCTAAATCAGTCAGTGGTTTGTGATTGAAGTCAGTCAGGTAAAAAGTATCCTCGACACGCTCGCCAAGAGTGGAGATTTTGGCGTTGTACAGATTGAGCCCAAAGCGCAGGAATATACTGGCTAAATGGGCCAGCAGACCTGGACGATCCGGAGTGATAACTTCCAGAACCGTGGTGTTGGTTTCTGTATCATTGCTCAGGGAGGTTTGCGTTTTAAGGGTGAAGTTTTTTAGCTGACGAGAGGTGCGCCGCGAGATATCAAACTTCACATTGCTGGGATCAATAATAGCCTGCTTCAACGAGTCTGCCACCAGAGTGCAGAGTTTAGGGTCTGTGCCTATAGGTCGGTTTTCATCGTCGAGAATATAAAATACATCGAAGGCGCGGTTATCGCTGGTGGTGTGCAGGCGGGCATCCTGAATATTTAGCTGCAACTGGTCGAGCACGGCGGCAATGATGGCAAAGATATTTTGCCGGTCAGTGGCATGGACAAATATCTGGGTGGCCACTGGTATCTCTACCCCCACATCCCGCAGAAGTACCACCGGATTGCCGGGATTACCATTGGCAATGATGGCCTGGGTAAAGCTGGCAATATCTTCAGCCCGCTCGCGCAAAAAGAATTCCTGGTCCACATCGCTCCAAACGGCCAGCGCCTGCTCCTGGTTGATACTGAGCTCGTGGAGTGTCTTAAGAGCTGCGGTCTTGGCATATTCGACCCACAGAGACCTATCCACCGGGACACCCAGACCCTGCTGCAGGGCGCGCTTGGTCTCAAAATACAGGTTGCGCATCAGCGAACCTTTCCAGTCTGTCCATAGCTGTGGGTTGGTGGCGTTAATATCAGCTACTGTCAGTACATAGAGCAGTTCCAGATGCATCAGGTCGCCGCAGTGTTTGGCAAACTTGTAGATAACATCCGGATCTGAGGTGTCCTCTCTCTGGGATACTGTCGACATTAGCAGATGATTTTCGACCAGCCATTGCAGCAGTTTGATCTCCTGGGGTTGCAGGCCGTGGCGCTCGGCAAAGTCAGCAATATCTGCCGAGCCCAGCACTGAGTGATCGCCGCCGCGCCCCTTGGCGATATCATGGTAGAGAGCGGCAATAATCAGCAATTCAGGTTTGGGTAAATTCTTAAAGATATGGGCGGACACAGGGAATTGCTCTGCTACCTCTGGGCGCGCCAGCCGTCGAATATTGCGCACAACCTGCAGGGTATGCACATCGACCGGATAGATATGAAATAGATCGTGCTGAGTCTGCCCGACAATTTTGCCAAATTCGGGCAGGTAGCTGCCCAGAATGCCGTAGCGGTTCATGCGCTGCAATTGCAGGGATAACCTGTAGGGCGCGCGCAGCAGGCGCATAAACATATCCCGGTTAAGGGGGACTGCCCTGAACTGATCGTTAATTAAATTTCTATGCAGACGAATCTGGCGAATAGTTGAGGCGCGAATATCTTTGATATTTTCATTCTCGCCCATAATGACAAACAGTTCGAGCAGGGCAGAGGGCTGTTTGATAAAGACATCTTCGCTAGTGGTGTCCAGATAGTTATCGCGAATTACAAAGCGCTCGTTTATCTGGGAGATAACCTTGGCTTTATTTTTTCGATAGATGGCTTCGTCCAGATATTGCAAAAGCACGTCGGTAAGCTCGCGTATAGATAGCACAGATTGGTAGTAGCGCTGCATAAACTTCTCCACTGCCAGCCGCCCTTTGCTATCTTGAAAGCCCAGCATGGTCGCCAGCTTGCGTTGATAGTCAAATAGCAGGCGCTCTTCCGGGCGTTCTGCGATCAGATGCAGGCCATAGCGGACCCGCCACAGAAACGCTTCCTCTCGGCGCAGGGTCAGGTACTCTTCCTCTGAGAGAAAGCCTGCGTGCACCAGCAGTGAGCGGCGATGCACATTAAAGTGGCGCTTGGCGGTCCAGTTGATAAGTTGAATATCTCGCAGGCCACCGGGCGCCTCTTTAACATTGGGTTCCAGGTTGTACTCAGTATCTGCATGTTTGCGATGACGGGCGCGCTGTTCATCTATTTTGCCCCGATAAAAGTTACTGGATGACCAGATTTTGTTGGGGCCGGTTTTTTTAAGCATGCTTTCGCGCAGGGATCTGTCGCCGCACAGCATACGGGTTTCCATCAGGTTGGTTGCTATACTGATATCGGCTTTGGCCTCGTCCACACATTGGGACAGAGAGCGCACGCTGTGCCCGATCTTAAGTTGAATATCCCATAAAAAGGTCAGAAATTGCTCGATACTCTGGCGGTATTTCTGTGGCCGGTTGCGGCGCATAAGGATCAGCAGATCTATATCAGAATAAGGGTGCAGCTCTCCACGGCCATAGCCTCCAACGGCAATAAGGCTGATATTGTTATCCCATTCGAAACGACTCCAGGCGTAGCAGAGAATAATATCGGCAAACCGGGCAGCCTCGTTGACCAGAGTATGCACTTCTTCACCCTCGTGAAAACGACTGGCAAAATGATTTTGAGCTGCGCTCAGGGCATCCCTAAAGACGGTTACTGGGTCGCCAGCGGCCAGATCTGCGGCGAAGCGCTTTTGATCAAAAAATAATGGTACCGCCAAGTCTGAGGGCAGGGTTATAGGTGTGCTTGACATCAATTCAGTTTCTCATGGTCTGGCCAGCTGCGCGTGCACGCAGAGCTGGCTAATCGAAAGTGCTAGAAAGATTCCTCACCGCGAGCGGTAAATACTTCAACACCAGTGGCGGTAACCAGCATAGTGTGCTCCCACTGGGACGACAGGCGACCATCTCTGGTTTCTACGGTCCAGCCATCGGCTTTGAGCTTGGTCTGGTGCTTGCCAGCATTGACCATGGGTTCAATGGTGAAGGTCATACCCTCGACCAGCTCCAGGCCAGTATCTGGCTTGCCGTAATGGAGAATTTGAGGCTCCTGGTGAAACTCTGGCCCTATGCCGTGACCGCAGTAGTCGCGGACAACGGAGTAATAATTGGCTTCGGCATGAGCCTGAATAACATGGCCTATATCTCCCAGGCGAACACCGGGACGCACCAGTTCAATGCCCTTATACAGGCATTCCTGAGAGACTTTGATCAGGCGCTCGGCATGGCTTGCCACTTTGCCTACGGTATACATTTTGCTGGTATCGCCATACCAGCCATCTTTAATCACAGTGACGTCAATATTAACTATATCGCCGTTCTTGAGGACTTTTTTATCCGCGGGAATACCATGGCACACCACCTGATTGACGGAGGTGCACACTGATTTTGGAAAGCCGCGATAACCCAGACAGGCCGGAATGGCCTTTTGGATGTTAACTATATGCTCGTGGCAGATTCGATCCAGCTCTTCGGTTGTGACTCCAGGCACTACATGGTCGCCAATAAGCTCAAGTACTTCCGCGGCCAGTCTGCCCGCTATGCGCATCTTAGCTATTTGATCCGGGGTACGAAGTTCTACTGTCATTGATACTCTCAAAGATTCGCGAAGGTGCCCATTGTACGCGTCTATTGGCCATTGAGGGAGTATCCGGAGCAAATTTCCCGGGCAAATTTGTCGCGGATCTAAAATTTATTCTCCAATCAGCAATGGCGGCACCTGCTCAAAGAGTTAAAGACTGTCCAGGACATGCAAATCTATGGGTGTTTTTGCTTTATATGGCTGTTTGGTTATGGTATAAAGCGCGCCGTTGTAGGGATGTCCCTGCAGCGGTAATTGTTAACTAAACGACACACACATTCCGACACGCTAATCTGGGTGCCTGTTAAGCGCTAGCAAAATTGCTTAACGGGTTGATTTTCGGGGGATGTGGAGGCTTAACCCTAAGAGGAAAACTTATGTCATCTGTCAGTATGCGAGATATGTTGCAGGCTGGTGTGCACTTTGGCCACCAAACCCGCTTCTGGAACCCCAAAATGAGCCAGTATATCTTCGGCTCACGCAACAAAGTCCATGTTATTAACCTTGAGCACACAGTGCCAGCTTTCAATGAAGCGCTAGAGATTCTGCGTGTTGAGGCTGCTAAAGGTAATCAAATTCTTTTTGTTGGCACCAAGCGTGCTGCACAAAAAATTGTTAAAGAGCAAGCAGAGCGCTGCGCTATGCCCTATGTCAGCCATCGCTGGTTGGGCGGCATGCTCACTAACTACAAAACTATTCGTGCTTCGATCCGTCGTTTCCGTGAGCTTGAAACTCAGGAAGCCGATGGCACCTTCGAAAAGCTGACCAAGAAAGAAGTTTTGATGCGCACGCGCATGAAGGACAAGCTTGAGAACAGCATTGGCGGTATCAAGGATATGAATGGTCTGCCGGATATTCTGTTTGTTGTTGATGTGGATCACGAGCGCATTGCCATCAATGAAGCCAACAAGCTGGGCATTCCAGTGGTGGGCATTGTTGATACTAACAGTGATCCAGATGGGGTTGATTATGTGATTCCGGGCAATGATGACTCGATCCGCGCAATCAAGCTGTATGCAGCCTCTATTGCGGATGCTGTTCTTGAAGGAAAAGCGCAGTCTGCCACTATCACCAGCAAAGACGAGTTTGTCGAAGAGGTGGCTGCTGAGGCTGCTCCTCAAGCTGCTGAGGCTCCACCAGCTGAGGCTCCTGTAGCTGAAGCTCCTGCAGCTGAGGCTCCTGAAGCGCCAGCAGCAGCTGAAGCTCCGGCGGAAGATGCTCCCAAGGAGGCGGCAGCGGAATAATTCCGACTGCAGCCGAATAGGGCATAGCACTGGTAATAAGAAAAAAGGGGGCCACTGCCCCCTTTTTTCCAACTGATTAAATGTTTTAGAGAGGAATACAATGTCACAGGTAACAGCATCTTTAGTGAAGGAGCTGCGAGATCGCACTGGTTTAGGCATGATGGAGTGCAAGAGAGCACTGACTGAAGCCGGCGCCGATATTGATAAGGCGATTGAAGAATTGCGCAAGTCCAGCGGCATGAAGGCAGCTAAAAAAGCGGGCCGAACTGCAGCAGACGGAATCGTACTGTTTAAAACTGACGGTTCTTACGGAATGGTTTTAGAGGTCAACAGCGAGACAGATTTTGCCGCTCGCGATGAGGGCTTTCAGGGCTTCGCAACCTCAGTATTGGATGCTGGCTTTGCCGCTAAACAAACCGATGTGGCGGCTCTGATGGCTGATGGCCTGGAGTCGGCTCGAGAAGCTCTGGTGCAGAAGATTGGTGAAAATATCTCTGCTCGCCGTGCCGGCAGTATCGAAGCCCCGGTGGTCGGTGGCTATGTACACAGCAACAATCGAATTGCGGTTATTGTTGGTCTTTCAGGCGGCAGTGAAGAGCTGGCCAAAGATGTGGCCATGCATGTTGCAGCGGTTAATCCGGCAGTAGTAAGCTCTGATCAAATGCCAGAAGATGTTATAGCTGCAGAAAAAGAAATTTTTGCTGCCCAGGCTCGCGAGAGCGGTAAGCCTGAAGAAATTATTGAAAAGATGATCGGTGGTCGCGTCAATAAGTTTTTGAAAGAGAGCAGCTTGGTTGACCAGCCGTTTGTCAAAGATCCTGACACCACTGTCGGCAAGCTGGTAGCTGCTGGCGGCGCTGAGGTTATCTCTTTTGTTCGCTTTGAAGTGGGCGAGGGAATTGATGTCGACGAAGTCGATTTTGCTGCAGAAGTAGCCGCTCAGGTTGCAGGTGCCAGTGAATAAATAGATAGGAGCAGTTATGCCAACCGCCGGTAGAGAGAAAAAGTACAAACGTATCCTTCTCAAGCTCAGTGGTGAGGAGCTTATGGGTGAAGAGGGCTTTGGGATTGATCCCAGTGTTCTCGACCGTATGGCGCTGGAGATTGGTCAGCTGGTAGGCATTGGCGTGCAGGTTGGCCTGGTTATCGGCGGTGGTAATCTGTTCCGCGGTGCTGCGCTGAATGCAGCGGGCATGGATCGAGTGACTGGCGACCATATGGGTATGCTGGCCACTGTGATGAATGCGCTGGCTATGCGCGACGCCCTGGAACGTACAAATATCTCCTCCCATGTTATGTCAGCTATTCCTATGAGCGGTGTGGTCGAGCATTATGACCGACGCCGCGCTATCCGCTATATTAAAGATGGTGATGTGGTTATCTTCTCGGCGGGTACAGGTAATCCATTTTTTACCACTGATTCAGCGGCCTGCCTGCGCGGTATTGAGATTGATGCCGATGTGGTGTTGAAGGCTACCAAGGTAGATGGGGTGTACAGTGCAGATCCAATGCTTGATTCCAACGCTGAGCTCTACGATCATCTAACCTATGATCAGGTGCTGGACAAAAAGCTTGGGGTGATGGATTTGACTGCAATATGTCTCTGTCGAGAGCATAATATGCCGCTAAGGGTTTTCCGTATGGCTAAACCCGGCGCTTTACTTAACCTGATAGTTGGTGGTGCCGAGGGTACCCTGATAGAAGAGGGATAAGGGGTTAATATGATTGAAGAATTAAAGCAAGATGCTGAAGAACGCATGTCTAAGGCGCTGGATGCGCTGGGCAATGCCTTTAACAAAATCCGTACCGGCAGGGCGCATCCGAGTATTCTCGATGGCCTTTCTGTGGACTATTACGGTGTGGATACTCCACTGAGTCAGGCTGCATCTATAGCTATAGAAGATGCGCGCACGCTGTCGGTTACACCCTGGGAAAAGTCCCTGGTACCGGAGATTGAGAAGGCCATTATGAAGTCTGACCTGGGTTTAAATCCCTCGACTGCAGGTGCCGTTATTCGGGTGCCTCTGCCGGCGCTGACTGAAGAGACGCGCAAGCATTATGGCAAGCAGGCCAAGGCTGAAGCTGAGGGAGCACGTATTTCAATTCGCAATGTTCGTCGCGATGTGATCTCTGATATTAGAGAGCTGCAAAAAGCCAAAGATATCAGTGAAGACGAAGAACGCAGAGCTCAGGATGATGTGCAAAAGATTACCGACCGCTTTATAGCGAACGTTGAAGAGGCCCTGCTGGCCAAAGAAAAGGACTTGATGGAGATTTAATCTCCCCAGGCTGAACATTATGGCTGATCCAGTTTCCATAGTATCTCCCCATCCTCTGAAGCATGTTGCCATTATTATGGATGGCAATAATCGCTGGGCAAAACAGCGTGGCCTGGGTGGTATCACTGGTCACGAGGCCGGTGTTGAACGTATTCGTGGAATCCTTGAAGCCGCCCGCAGCAATGGCATAGATACAGTAACCCTGTTTGCTTTTAGCAGTGAAAACTGGCAGCGGCCGGAGCTGGAAGTGCGGGGCTTGATGTCTCTGTTCTCCTCGTACCTGAAAAAAGAGGCCAAGGCCTTGCGCGATGACGGGGTTCGCCTCAGGGTTATTGGCAGTCGCAGTCATTTTAGTGACCGGCTCAAGCGTCTGATTAGGGATACCGAGACTATGACGGCCAGTGGTGCCTTTACGCTCAACCTCTGCGTTGACTATGGCGGGCGCTGGGATATAGCTCGTACGGCTCAGACTCTTGCCTCTGAGGTGCAGATGGGCCGTCTGCGTTCCTCTGATATCGATGAAGAGGTATTTAATACATATATGCAGCAGGGCGGCATTACAGACCCTGATCTCTGTATCCGCACGGCGGGTGAGCAGCGTATCAGCAACTTCCTGCTGTGGCAGCTCGCTTATACAGAGCTATATTTTGCTGAATGTTACTGGCCTGATTTTGATGCCAAAGCCCTGGAACTGGCAGCCGAAGAGTACTATTCGCGCCAGCGGCGCTTTGGTCTGCGCGACAATAGCGGCAATGCCTCTGAGCAGGATGCCGATGAAAGCGCCCATGCTTAAACAGCGGGTGTTTACTGCGCTTGCGATGGTTGGAGTCTTTCTGGGCATGCTGGTCTATCTCTCGCCTATGATGTTCTCTCTGATGCTGATACTGCTGGTAATGGTAGCGGGCTGGGAGTGGTGTCACCTGATTAAAATCAGCTCCAAATCTGGCATTGCAGCTTATCTGGGGCTGCTTTTTCTTTCGCTTATGGTCTGTAGCAGCGCTCTGGGGCTGTATTCAACCTTTGATTTTGAACTGGGTCGACAGATCAGTCTGATCGCTGTGGGCCTCTGGGCAATTATATTTCTGTGGATTCAAGGCTACCCCTCAAGCGCAATTCTGTGGTCGCCCAAACCAGTTCTGGGCCTGATTGGCCTGCTTTTACTGATTGCTACCTGGGTAGCTGTAGCCTCTATACTGCATGGGAACCTTGGTGCCTGGCTGCTACTGATGGCCATTGCGGTGGTAGCGCTGGCGGATATCGGTGGTTATATTGCGGGCAATTTACTGGGCAAACACAAACTGGCGCCTGTAGTCAGTCCGGGGAAGACCTGGGAGGGATTTTTTGGCGGGCTGGTATTGCAGCTACCCTTGATTGCAGGTCTGGTATGGTTTCTGCCAGACACAGAGATAAAAAGCTGGTTTATTCTCATTATTCCGGTTGCCCTGTATTCAGTGCTTGGCGACCTGTTCGAGAGCATGATCAAACGCCACAGTGGCGTTAAGGACAGCAGTCAGCTGTTGCCAGGGCATGGCGGTGTGCTCGATCGTATCGATGGCATTATGGCGGGCATGCCACTGTTTGCTCTGCTGCTCAGCCAATTAAGTTTGCGTTAATTTATGCAAGCCATCACTCTGCTAGGTGCGACAGGTTCCATTGGTGAAAGTACCCTGGACGTAATCGCTCGGCACCCGGATAGATACTCGGTGTTTGCCCTCACCGGAAATCAACAAATTGAAAAGCTTGCCAGCCAGTGTCAGCGACACGGGGCTCAGTTTGCTGTGGTCAATGATGCTGCAGGTGCGGCTCAGCTGCAGAAAATGCTGGATGCCACAGGCTGCAAAACTGAAGTGCTCTATGGGGTAGAGGCCCTCTGCCAGGTAGCCAGTGCTGTTCAGGTGGATACAGTAATGGCGGCTATTGTTGGCGCTGCGGGCCTGGTGCCGACCATGGCGGCAGTAAAGACAGGTAAAAAGATACTTCTGGCCAATAAAGAATCACTGGTTATGGCTGGCGATCTATTTATGCGCGCAGTCGCAGCCTCTGGCTCTGTGCTGTTGCCGATTGATAGCGAGCACAATGCCATTTTCCAATGTCTGCCCGCTGGCTATGAGCAGTCTGAGATGTCAGGTGTCAGCAAATTGCTGCTGTCGGCTTCAGGTGGACCCTTTCGCGGCTGGTCCACTGAGCAGATGACTGAGATCACCCCAGAACAGGCCTGTGCCCATCCCAACTGGAGTATGGGGCGCAAAATCTCAGTGGATTCGGCCACGCTAATGAATAAAGGGCTGGAATTAATTGAAGCCTGCTGGCTGTTCGATGTCAGCCCGAGGCAAATTGAGGTGGTGGTGCACCCGCAGAGTGTTATACACAGTCTGGTACAGTACAGGGATGGCTCTGTATTAGCGCAGCTGGGAAATCCGGATATGCGTACACCCATTGCTCACGCCCTGGCCTGGCCCGAACGTATTGAGTCTGGAGTGGCGGATTTAGATCTGTTTGAGGTGGCTCGATTAGACTTTGAACGGCCAGATTTGCAAAGTTTTCCCTGCTTGCAGCTGGCTTGTGTCGCCGCCGCTGCTGGTGGTGATGGGCCGGCCATTCTCAATGCAGCCAATGAAGTTGCCGTGCAGGCTTTTCTGGATAAGCGCATAGGCTTTACTCAAATTCCTCAGGTCGCAGATAATACGCTGTCTGCGCTAGATATTTCTGAACCAGACTCTCTGGATGGAGTCCAAGAGTCCGATAAAAAAGCGCGCTATCACAGTGCTAACTATATTTCGCAGATTGAGCTTTAGTTTATGGATTTACTGCAAACGATTTTTTACTTCTTTTTGGCCCTTGGCTTGGTGGTGACCATACATGAGTTTGGTCATTTTTGGGTGGCCCGTCGCTGCGGTGTCAAGGTGGAGCGTTTCTCCATCGGCTTTGGCAAGTCTCTTTTTACCTGGCGAGACAGGCACAATACCGAATTTGTGTTTGCGCTACTGCCTCTGGGTGGCTATGTAAAGATGGTCGATGAGCGCGAAGGCAATGTGGATCCTGCGGACCTGGCTTTTTCTTTTAATCGCAAGACTGTATGGCAGAGAATGGCCGTGGTGGTCGCTGGCCCTGTCGCCAATTTCCTGCTGGCGATAGCCTTTTTTGCGATAATTTTCACTGGTGGTGAGCGTGGTCTGGCACCTGTGGTGGGCGAGGTTGAAGAGGGCTCTATTGCCAGCCTGTCGGGCTTTGAACCCGGCATGGAGATTCTAGCGGTCAATGGGGTTGCCACCAATACCTGGACTTCTGTGTCCCGTCAGTTGCTGGATTTTATAGGCACAACTGGAGAAATCCCCTTTACTGTGCGCTATGGGGACTCAAATCTTAGATATGACCTTAATTTGCCTGTAGAGCGATGGCTGCGTGACGACGATCAGCCTGTGCCACTGCGTGATTTGGGCGTCAGCCCGCCGTTTGAGCTCAGCAGCCTGTCTCTGGCAGCTGTTTTCGAAGATGGCGCTGGTTATGCAGCGGGCCTGCAAGTAGATGATCAGCTACAGTCAATTAATGGCCAGCCGATTACCAGTATCAATCGCTTTGTGGACAGCGTTGCCGGCAGTATCGACCGTGCTATTGTGCTGGAGGTTCTGCGTGGCTCTGAGCAGCTGATTTTTGAAATTCAGCCTCTGGTGGTAGATCACAATGGAGAGCAGGTGGGGAAGCTAGGCGTGCAGCTGGCTTCCCGGGGTCAGTATCCGCAGGAGCTTGTTCGCACCACTGAATACAGCCTGTTTGGGGCCCTGGCCCGCGGCGTTAAAGAGACTTTTGATACCAGCGTTTTTATTGTTAAATCTATCGGCAAGTTGCTTGTCGGCGATTTATCGCCTAAGAATTTGAGTGGCCCCATTACCATTGCGCAGGTGGCAGGTGATAGTGGAAAGTCCGGAGTCGACAATTTTATTCGTTTTGTCGCCATGTTCAGTATAATGCTCGGCGTTATGAACCTATTGCCCGTCCCGGTTTTGGATGGTGGTCATCTTATGTACTATATAGTTGAGGTTATAAAAGGTTCTCCGGTTTCTGACCGGATCCAGATAATGGGTTATAAGGTAGGGCTTGCGCTGGTTATGAGTTTGATGGTCGTGGCCACCTACAACGATATAGCGCGGACATTTTGATCCGCACAATTTAAATTAAACGGGTTCTTTTTCTTACATGAAGCGACTTTTATCAGGCCTACTTTTAGTCCTATGCTCCCTATCATTTTCGGCGAATGCCGAGGTTTTTCAGGTTTCTGATATTCGTATCGAGGGCCTGCAGCGAGTCTCTGCAGGCACAGTATTTGCCGCTCTGCCTATCAGCGCTGGGGATCTGGTTGATGAGCCCGCTATTCGCAATGCTACAAGATCATTATTTCGCACGGGCTATTTCTCCGATGTGGTTATGGCGCGAGAGAACGGTATTCTGGTGGTTGGTTTGGCCGAGCGACCAGCGGTTACCGAAATTAATTTAGACGGCAACAAAGCTATTGAAACTGACCAGCTGATCGATGCACTGCGTGACAATGGCCTGGCCGAGGGGCAGATTTTCCGCCAGGTAATTCTCGAGGGCATGACTCAGGAACTGCAGCGGCAATATGTCTCTCAGGGTCGCTATGGTGCCCTGGTAAAGACCGAAGTTAAAACCTTGCCGCGCAACCGTGTAGCAGTAAATATAGACATTGAAGAGGGTGATGTCGCCAAGATCCGCCATATCAATATTGTTGGCAATAATGATTTTAGCGAAGAGGAGCTGTTGGATACCTTTGAGCAGAACACCACTGGCTGGCTGTCATGGATTTCGAGCGATGACAAATATAGCAGGGAAAAGCTATCTGGTGATCTGGAGACTCTGGAGACCTGGTATTTGGATCGCGGCTATCTGAAATTTGCTGTAGACAGTACTCAGGTTTCTATTAGCCCGGATAAAGAGTCGGTTTATATCACCATCAATATTGATGAGGGCGATGTCTATACCATTGGTTCTGTCGAGCTGTCCGGGGAGTTAAAAATCCCCGAGAATCAGGTGCGGGCATTGATCATTATGCGAGAAGGCATGACTTTCTCGCAGACATTGATGACCACGTCCAGTGAATATATTACTCGCCGTCTGGGTAACGAAGGCTATACCTTTGCCGAGGTCAATGGCTATCCAGAGGTCAATGAAGAAGATAATACCGCGACCATTACCTTTGTGGTGACTCCAGGTATGCGCGCCTATGTGCGACGCATTGAGTTCCGCGGTAACACCAAAACCGCCGATGAGGTTCTGCGCCGAGAGATGCGTCAGATGGAGGGTGGCTCGGCTAACAATGCTTTGATTGAGCACTCTAAGGTGCGTCTTGAGCGTCTTGGCTTCTTTAAAGAAGTCAATGTTGAAAACCTGCCTGTGGCTGGCACCAATGACCAGATCGACGTGGTCTATACGGTCGAGGAGCAGCCCTCGGGTTCTGTGGGTGCCAGTGTGGGTTATGCTCAGGGCACAGGATTAATTTTGGGCGGCAACCTCAGCGAGAACAATTTCCTGGGCACAGGTAAACAGGTCGGTGTAGGCATTAACCGCAGTACCTACCAGAGCTCACTGAACTTTAGTTTTTCCGAGCCTTACTTTACTGTAGACGGGGTCAGTGTAGGTTATAACCTATATGCCAGAGAGACGGATTACGACCGCATCAATGTCGCCAGCTTCTCCACCAACACCTTTGGTGGGGGCGTGAACTGGAGTTACCCAATTTCTGATGTTCAGCGAATTGGCCTGGGGCTGGGTTATGAAAATCTTGACCTTAAGACGGGTTCATTTGCATCCAGGGAAATCAGTGATTTTGTTAATGACAATGGCGATAACTTTGATGTTTTCAGCTTCAATATAAACTGGGTTAAGTCCACTTTAAACAGGGGTATCTTTGCAACCCGAGGTACCTCCCAGCGCCTTAGCATGGATTTGGCTCTGCCTGGTTCTGGGCTTGAGTACTATAAATTGAATTATAGCGGGCAGCATCTACGTGGCCTGACCAGATCCTTGACTCTAAAGTTAAGGGCGGACCTGGGTTATGGTGAGAGTTATGGAGATACCACTCAGCTACCTTTTTTCAAAAACTTCTATGGCGGTGGTTTTGGTTCGGTGCGAGGCTTTAAACGCAATACTCTGGGCCCTCAGGATACCCCCTGTAATCTTGCAGATCCCCCCTGTGTGACTAGTTTTATTGACGATCCAGATCCAATTGGCGGCAATGTACAGATAGAGCTTGGCGCGGAAGTTATCTTCCCGCTGCCATTCCTGAAAGATCAGCGCTCGGTCCAGTCATCATTATTTGTGGATGCGGGTAATATATTCAACACCAAGTGTGGTGAATCTCAGGTTAACTGTTTTAAACCTGATGCAGGAGAGCTGCGCTACGCTGTTGGCGTGGGTGCAACATGGTTGAGTGGCTTTGGTCCAATTACATTTAGTTTAGCCAAACCTCTTAACGGCAATGATCTTGATGAAACTGAAGTCTTTCAGTTCTCGCTGGGTAATCAATTTTAATAATAGTAGGGAGAAGTATTGTGGGTAATGTAAAAGCACTTGTTTTGGTTGTTTTGGCTGGGCTTTCTGCACTGATATCAGTAAGTGCAACGGCTGAGGCTAAGATTGCTGTTATAGATATTAATTCGGCGATTTTTGCTTCTGAGCCAGCGCAGGCTCGTGTCAAGCAGGCGATTGAAAGTGCCGACTTTGTGGCTCTTAAGGCAAAACTTGAAGGAGCCTCAGCTGATTTCCAGGCCCTGGCCAAGGAAGCTGAGAGCAAGCGCCTAACCTGGTCACAGGAAGAGGCGGCGGCCCATCAGAAAAAAATGGAATATGTAAAAGCAGATGCTGAGTTGGCCAATCGTAAGATTCAGGCAGAGCAGCAGCAGTTACAGCAAAATATTCAGCAAGAGTTTATGCCTCAGCTACAGACGGCTATCCAAGAGATTGTCAAAGAAGAGGGCATTACCATTTTGTTGCGTCAGGAAGCGGTTATCACTGCTGCTGCGGAAAATAATCTGACTCCCAAGGTTATTGACCGCCTTAACAAAGCTGCCAAATAGTCTTGCTGCTAATTTAGCCTCTGGCAGAGTGCTGCAATGAAACGGGATTATAGTTTGGCTGATATCGCTGAGTTTCTCGGCGCTGAGGTGCGAGGCGATGGTTCGGCTCGCATAACCGGCTTAAATACGCTGCAGAGTGCAGGGGCTGGTGAGCTTGCGTTTCTCGCCAATCCCAAATATGCCAGTCAACTGCCTGAGAGTCGTGCAGAGGCGGTAATTCTCAGCGCTGATCAGGCTGCGGCCGCTGTGGGTAACTGTCTGATACTGGAAAACCCCTATCTTGGCTATGCCAAAATTAGCGCCTGGTTTACCACGGCCTCCTGTCAGGGCGCCGGTATTCATGCCAGTGCCGTTATCGATGTCAATGCAATGATCAAGGATGATGTGTATATAGGTCCCAATGTTGTGGTAGAGGCTGGTGCCAAGATTGAATCTGGCTGCTCCATTGAGGCCAATAGTTTTATAGGCAGTGGTTCTGTTTTGGGTGAGAACTGCCAGATAGCTGCCAATGTCTCCATTTATCATGATGTAGTGCTGGGTAGCCGAGTGCGGATACACAGTGGTGCTGTAATAGGTGCCGATGGTTTTGGTTTTGCCCCCAATGGCGAAGGTGGCTGGCAAAAAATTCACCAAATTGGTGGTGTCAGAATCGGTGATGATGTTGAAATTGGTGCCTGCACCACTATTGATCGTGGCGCTCTGGGGGATACGGTGATCGGCAACATGGTGATTATCGATAACCAGGTGCAGATAGCGCATAACTGCGTTATTGGCGATAATACTGCTATGGCAGGTTTTTCCGCGATTGCTGGCAGTTCAGTGCTGGGCCGCAACTGTATTCTGGGCGGCAATGCCTGTGTTGTTGGGCATATACAGATCTGTGACAATGTAACCTTGACGGCGAAAACTCTGGCGACCAAAAGCATTACCAAGCCGGGGTCCTACTCCTCGATAGTGACCCCCCTTATGACCACGGCGGAGTGGCGCAAGAATTCGGTTCGTATTGGCCAGCTGGAAGATATGGCAAAGCGCCTGAAAAAGGCTGAAAGTGATTCCACAGCTAAACCAGATAAGCACTGATTCAGTTATTGTTACAACCTACTGTAACTGGGACGACTAATAGTTTTTGGACTTATAAATGAATGTAAATGAAATAATGGATTTGCTGCCCCATCGCTATCCCTTTTTGCTAGTCGACAGAGTCACTGAGATAGTTCCCGGTGAGCGCATTGTCGCCTATAAAAACATTTCGATTAATGAAGAGGTGTTTAATGGTCATTTCCCCGGTGCGCCTATTTTCCCTGGAGTGATGATGGTCGAGGCCATGGCTCAGGTATCCGGGTTGCTGGGCTTTGCCACCACTGGTGAGAAGGCAGATGACGGTAAGCTGTACCTGTTTGCAGGTGTAGATAAGGTGCGTTTTAAACGCCCCGTGGTGCCGGGCGACAAACTGGTGTTAACCTCAGAAATTGATACGGTAAAGCGCAATATATGGCGCTTTAAGACCACAGCCTCAGTTGATGGCAAAACCGCCTGCGAGGCTATGTTGCTGTGTGCCTATCAGGATAGAGATTCTCTGGCATGATAGATTCCACCGCCATTATTGATCCCTCGGCTGTGCTTGGCAAAAACGTCAGCATTGGCCCCTGGACCATCATTGGCCCGGATGTCGAGATTGGTGATGGCTGTGAAATAGCCTCCCATGTGGTAGTAAAAGGCCCAACTGTTATAGGGCGCAATAACAAGATATTCCAATTTTCTACTGTGGGTGAGGATACGCCGGATCTGAAATATAAAGGCGAGCCTACCAGACTGGTTATAGGCGATAATAATGTAATCCGCGAAGGCGTAACCATCCACCGCGGCACCATTCAGGACAATGCTGAGACCCGTATTGGCAGTGATAATCTGCTGATGGCCTATGTCCATGTGGGTCACGACTGCGTGGTGGGTGACCATGTCATTATGGTCAATAATGCGGCGATTTCCGGCCATGTGTATGTGGGTGACTGGACTATTCTTTCCGGATATTGCCTGGTGCACCAGTTTGTGCATATAGGCCCCCATTGTTTTGTTGGCCCAGCGGCCTTTGTCTATCATGATGTTCCAGCCTTTGTGACTGCATTTGGCAGTCCTGCAGAGCCGCGCACAATCAATCGCGAGGGCCTCAAGCGCAGAGGCTACAGTACCGAACAAATTGCTCTGGCTAATAAAGCCTACAAGTTACTCTATCGCCGTGGCCTGCAGCTCGACGAGGCCTTAAAAGCCATTGCAGATCTGGGTGATGATGAGGTGGTCGGTATGCTGCTCAGCTCTCTTGAGAACTCCAGCCGCGGTATTATCCGCTAACTTATGAATCAGTCATCCCAGGTCTTCGCCATCGTCGCTGGAGAAGCCTCTGGCGATATCCTGGGGGCAGACCTGATTCGTGCACTGCGCAAGCTGTTTCCAGATGCAACCTTTGAAGGTGTAGGTGGCCCGAAAATGCAGGCCGAGGGGTTCCAAAGTCTATTTCAAATGGACCGCCTTTCGGTGATGGGATTTGTTGAACCACTAAAGCGGCTGCCCGAGCTGCTGGATATTAGACGCAGTATTATTCAGCGTTACACTGCCAATCCACCCATGGCATTTATTGGCATAGACTCCCCGGATTTTAACTCTGGCATAGAACTCAAGCTGCATGGCGCAGGGGTTAAAACTATTCATTATGTCAGCCCCTCGGTCTGGGCCTGGCGTCAGGGCAGAATAAAAAAGATTAAAAAGTCTGTCGACCTTATGCTCTGTCTGTTGCCCTTTGAGACCAGTTTTTATCAACAGCACAATGTGCCTGTTTGCTTTGTTGGCCACCCTCTGGCCGGGCAGTTCCCGAAGCAACCAGATACAGAGGGCGCTCGACAAAAACTTGGTTTAAATCCCCAGGCGCCGGTACTCTGCCTTATGCCCGGCAGCCGTTCCGGTGAGGTGGAATTATTAGCAGAGCTATTTCTAGATGTTGCAGAGCAGGTTCAAAAGGCCATAGGTGCAGAGTTGCAGCTAGTGATACCGGCCGCCAACGCGGCCCGGCACCAACAGCTAAGTCAGATTCTGGCTGGCAGACCGGATATCAATGCTCAGCTGCTTGAGCAAAACTCTCATCTGGCTATGGAGTCAGCTGATGCGGTGTTGCTGGCTTCTGGCACCACGGCGCTTGAGGCTATGCTGCTAAAGAAGCCGATGGTAGTCAGTTATCGCCTGGGTGCCTGGACCTATCGGCTGGTGTCGCCATTTATTAAAACAGCCTACGCTTCCATTCCCAATCTGCTGGCCGACAAGATGCTGGTGCCAGAGTTTATTCAGGATCAAGCGACAGCAGAAAATTTAGTGGCTGCTGTTATGCAGGCCTTTGACCCGGGGCAGCAGCAGGCTGTAATTGCTGAATTTGAGCATTTGCATATGCAGCTTAAAGTTGAGTCAGGGGATCTTGCCGCAGCGGCAATTGCCGAGGTTTTGGACCAGTGAGTGCCCCTGAAAAAGATAAGCCACTAAAGCCGTGGAAGCCACCCGCTGGAGTCAAATTACTGGCTGGTGTTGATGAGGTAGGGCGCGGGCCTCTGGCGGGAGAGGTGGTTACTGCGGCGGTTATTTTGCCTGCCAGTCATCCCATTGAGGGCCTGGCCGACTCCAAGGCGCTGTCAGCGCGACAGCGAGAAAATCTTTACAAAGATATTATCAGCCATGCCACTAGCTGGTGCATTGGGCGCGCCTCGGTGGAAGAAATTGATCGCTTTAATATTTTACAGGCCACATTAATGGCTATGCGTCGCGCAGTGATGGGGCTAAAAATTCAGCCCGATTATATTGCCGTGGACGGCAATCGCCTCCCTCAGTGGGAATATCAGGGAGAGGCGGTGGTTAAAGGTGATGGTCGAGTTGAGGTAATCAGTGCTGCATCTATCTTGGCCAAGGTTGTTCGCGATCGTGAGATGCTTGAGATGGACGCAAAATATCCTGGCTACGGTTTTGATAGTAATAAAGGTTATGGCACTGCTCAGCATCTAGAGGCGCTACAGAGACTGGGTGCTACCCCTATTCACAGGCGCTCATTTGCTCCGGTAAGGGACGGGTTGAAGCTCGAGCAGTCGCCACTCTTTTAGTTACTTATTCAGTAACGCATAATTATAATCTGCAAGTCCATAAAAGCGAGTTAGAGCTTGAGTTAAAACGCCTCAAGCTTTACATTCAATGTAATAAAAACAAACACATATTTCGGGGTGCACCGATTGAATTATGCAGAGATCACAGGGTGGGGCAAATATGCGCCACCCCTGTTAATGACCAATGATGATATGGCCCAAATCGTCGATACCAGTGACGAGTGGATATTTTCTCGCTCCGGTATTCGTCAGCGTCACTACAGCCATGTATCTACTGGTGAGATGGGCTGGTTGGCTGCAGAGAGAGCTCTGGCCGCGGCCGGTGTTGAGGCTGCAGATATTGATCTGGTGCTATTAGGCTCCACTACGCCTGAAGAGATTTGCCCCAATACAGCGAGCTTGATTAAAAACAAGTTGGGTGCTACCAAGGCAGCCGCCTTTGATCTCAACTCTGCCTGCACCAGCTGGCTCTATGCCATGAATGTTGCCACAGATATGATTAAAGCCGGGTCGGTTAAAAAGGCTGTGGTGATTGGCTCCGAGCGCATTTCTCTGGCTATGGACTGGAGCAAACGCGAGTCCTGCTTTCTGTTTGGTGACGGCGCCGGTGCAGTTGTGATTGAGGCCACTGATCAGCAGTTGGGGCTGATGTCAGCCCATATGAGTTGCGTGCCCGATAGTCGCGAGTGCCTGCATTTGCCGAGCTGGGGTATGTCGCCCATGCACCTGACGGGAGATATTCATGTATCTCTGAATTTTGAAGGGCAAGAGATATTCAAGAGTGCGGTGAAAGGCATGGCCGACAGTATTGCTGAGGTTCTGCGGCGCGAGGGGCTGAGCTCCAATGATATAGATCTGTTTGTGCCCCACCAGGCCAATTTGCGTATTATTCAGGCTCTGGCCAAGCGGCTCGACTTCCCGATGGAAAAAGTGGTGGTCTGTATAGATGAATATGCCAACACCAGTGCTGCGGCAATTCCTCTGGCACTCTGTGATGCCCTGACTGACAATAGAATTAAGCCGGGAATGACTATTCTAACTGCTTCATTTGGCGCGGGACTTACCTGTGGTGCGGGAGTGATTCGCTGGGGGCAGAGGGTTGAGCCAGTGGCAATCTCTGATGCTGAGATTGCGCCATATGACGGCACAGTGTTTGATCTTATGGAAGATAGCTTTAAATACTATGGAGTTGATGCTCAGCACCTACTATCTAAATGACTGCAAAGTTCGTTCACCTAAGGTTACATTCTGAATACTCCCTGGTTGATGGTTTAGTACGCATCAAGCCGCTGGCCAAAAAGGTGGCGGAAATGGGTATGCCAGCGGTGGCGCTCACTGATTTTAATAACTTCTTTGGTCTGGTTAAGTTTTACAAGGCTGCGCAGGGGGCTGGAGTAAAACCTATTCTGGGGGCAGACCTGCTGGTACAGGATGAGACTGGTGAGGGTAATCCCACTCAGCTACTTCTGTTGGTGGCAGACCAGGCCGGCTATCAAAACCTCACCAAACTAATCTCCAGGGCCTATCAGGAAGGTCAACGTCAGGCAGTGCCCATGATTATGAAATCATGGCTCAATGATTACAGTGATGGCTTGATCGCGCTGTCCGGTGGGCGTGGTGGTGAACTGGGTGTTGCTCTGATCTCAGGTCGCAGTGCCGAGGCCGAGCAGATACTGCTGGATTATATGCAGCTTTTTCCCAATCGATTTTATCTGGAACTACAGCGCACTGGTCGTGCTGGAGAGGAGGATTATCTGCATGCTGCCGTTAATCTTGCCAGCCAGTTTAGCTGTCCGGTGGTGGCTACCAATGATGTGCGCTTTATCGATGCCGCCGAGTTTGAGGCCCATGAGGCGCGAGTCTGTATCCATGAGGGTCGCGCTCTGGATGATCCGCGCCGCGAGCGCCGCTACTCGGAAAATCAATATTTGCGCAGTGCCGAGGACATGGTCGAGCTGTTCTCGGATATTCCCGAAGCGGTACAAAATACCATCGAGATTGCAAAGCGCTGTACTCTCGACCTGCGTCTGGGGGAATATTTTCTGCCGGATTACCCAATCCCCGAAGGGCTTACGATCAATGAGTTCTTTATTAAGCTGTCGGAAGAGGGCCTGGAAGAGCGTCTGGCCAAGTTGTTTGATACTCAGGCCGCTGATTTCCCGGAGACAAAAAAGCTCTATGCTGAGAGGCTTAAATTCGAGTTGGATATTATTATCCAGATGGGTTTCCCCGGTTATTTCTTGATTGTGATGGACTTTATTCGCTGGGCTAAGGATAACCAGATTCCGGTGGGCCCAGGCCGAGGTTCAGGTGCTGGCTCGCTGGTCGCCTATGCGCTAAAAATTACTGACCTGGACCCCATAGAGTACGACTTACTATTTGAGCGCTTTCTCAACCCAGAGCGAGTGTCTATGCCTGATTTCGATATCGACTTCTGTATGGAGGGTCGCGACCGAGTGATTGCTTATGTAGCCGAGCAGTACGGGCGCGATGCAGTCTCTCAGATTGTTACCTTCGGTACCATGGCGGCCAAGGCAGTGGTGCGTGATGTGGCTCGGGTGCAGGGCAAATCCTATGGCCTGGCGGACAAGCTATCTAAGCTAATTCCCTTTGAAGTAGGTATGACACTGGAAAAAGCCGTGGAGCAGGAAGAGGAGCTGAAACAGTTTCTCGCCCATGATGATGAAGCCGCCGAGATATGGAGTATGGCACTGCAGTTGGAGGGAGTGTCGCGCAACTGTGGCAAGCACGCTGGTGGCGTGGTGATTGCCCCCACCATAATCACGGATTTCTCGCCCGTATACTGCGATGACAGCGGCGGTGGTGTGGTCACCCAGTTTGATAAAAATGATGTTGAGGAAGCTGGCCTGGTGAAGTTTGACTTTCTGGGTCTGCGCACTCTCACCATTATTGACTGGGCGGTGCGCATGATTAACCGCACCAGGTCAACCCATGGGGAGGAGCCCCTGGATATCGAGAAAATACCACTGGACGATACTGCTACCTACGAAATGATGCAGCGTGCTGAAACCACGGCAGTGTTCCAGCTGGAATCCCGCGGTATGAAAGAACTTATTAAGAAGCTTGGCCCCGACCGCTTTGAGGATATTGTGGCACTGGTTGCTCTGTTCCGCCCGGGCCCACTGCAGTCGGGGATGGTGGACGACTTTATTAATCGCAAAAAGGGCCGTGCGGAAGTCAGCTATCCCCATGCCCAGTATCAACACGAATGTCTTAAACCGGCTCTGGAGCCCACCTATGGGATTATTCTCTACCAGGAGCAGGTGATGCAGATTGCCCAGGAGATGGGAGGCTACACCCTGGGTGGTGCTGACCTGTTGCGCCGGGCAATGGGCAAGAAAAACGCAGATGAGATGGCCAAGCAGCGAGAGCTATTTACTCAGGGGGCAGTGAGCAAAGGCTTTGCCCAGGACCTGGCCTCTAATATCTTTGATCTAATGGAAAAGTTTGCCGGCTATGGCTTCAATAAGTCTCACAGTGCCGCCTATGCGCTGGTGGCCTATCAGACCGGCTGGCTAAAGGCCCATTATCCGGCTGAGTTTATGGCCGCTACCATTTCCTCTGATATGGATAAAACCGATAAGGTGGTGACCTTTATCGATGAATGCAGGGCCATGAAGCTGGATCTATTGCCACCGGATGTCAATCAGGGGCAGTTCCATTTTAGTGTCGATAGCCAGGGACGCATTATCTATGGTCTCGGCGCAATTAAAGGCCTGGGGGAAGGGCCAGTGGAAAATATTATCGCCGCCAGAACAGAGGGCGGCCCCTTTGCGGATCTGTTTGATTTCTGTGCTCGAGTGGATGGACGCAAGGTCAATAAGCGCGCCCTGGAAGCTATGATTCGCAGTGGTGCTCTGGACGAGATAGGCCCTGAGGGCGAGATGGGCTACCGCCGCGCGGTAATGCTGGCGGGTATGGACGAGGCGGTTAAATTGGCCGAGCAACATGCTCGCAATACCAGTAGCGGCATGGGTGACCTGTTCGGTGACTCTGTCGTGGAGAGTGCCTCGGATATCAACTACAACAGCTATAACGGTGCCCGAACTCTATCTGTGCGTGAACGTCTCAATGGCGAAAAAGAAACATTGGGACTGTATCTTACCGGTCACCCAATAGATGAATACGAGGATGAGCTGCGCTCGATGGTGCCTTATCGCATCAGCGATGTGCGCCCGGGTAAAGACAGTGTAACCCTGTCTGGGATGGTGATTGGTATGCGTATTATGAAGAACAAGCGCGGCGAGAGCTTTGCTTTTCTGACCATAGATGACAAAAGCGGCCGCATAGAATTATCGATATGGGCCGAGAAGTTTAATGCCTACAGGGATATTTTAACCAAAGACGCACTGCTGGTAATTCAGGGTGCCGTGGCTGAGGATAGCTTTACCGGTGGGCTAAAAATGGTGGCTGAGTCTATCCAGTCTATTTACGAGGCAAGGTGCAGCAAACTGAATCGACTGGAGCTATGCATACCGCAGTCTGCTGGCTGTGAGGACTGGGTGGATAAATTCCACGGTACTCTGGGTGATTTTAAAGATGGTAACTGCCCGGTTACTGTGGAGTACTCCATACCCAGCGCAGCAGGGCAGCTGAGATTAGGTAGTCAATGGCTGGTGCAGCCGAAGGATGAGTTAATCAGTCGATTGCGCGAAGATTTTGGTAAAAACAGCGTCACCTTGCACTATCATTAGATTAACAATCACTTTGGTGCTGGCCTCTGTAGATGTTAATATGCGCAGCACCGACTATCAGGGCATGCCACCATATGAATTTGAATTACCTCTCTTTTGAACAGCCAATTGCCGAGTTGGAAGCAAAGATTGAAGAGCTGCACCTGGTGGGTAATGACAACGAGCTCAATATTGCAGAAGAAGTGGCCAAGCTGCGCGACAAGTCTCATAAGTTAACCCAGAATATCTACTCCAAACTCAGCCCCTGGCAAGTTGTGCAGGTGGCCAGACATCCCCAGCGTCCCTACAGTCTTGATTATATCCAGCGGATTTTTACCGACTGGGAAGAGATGCATGGCGATCGTCACTTTGGTGATGACAGTGCCATCGTTGGCGGTGTAGCGCGCCTCAATGGCAAGCCGGTAATGGTGATAGGTGAAGAGAAGGGTCGCGGTGTCAGCGATAAGGTGATGCGCAATTTTGGCATGCCCAAAGCTGAGGGATACCGCAAGGCACTGCGTCTAATGGAGACTGCAGAGCGCTTTAAAATGCCTGTACTGACTCTGATAGATACTCCGGGAGCCTATCCGGGCATTGATTCAGAAGAGCGTAATATCTCTGAGGCGATCGCCAGAAATCTGGCCGTGATGTCCCGTTTGAAAACGCCGATTATCTGTACTGTGATAGGCGAGGGCAGCTCCGGCGGCGCGCTGGCCATTGGTGTGGGTGACAAGTTGAATATGCTGCAGTACAGCACCTATTTTGTTATCTCGCCCGAGGGCTGCGCCAATATTATCTGGAAAACCAGTGAAAAAGCCCCTCAGGCTGCTGAAGCCATGGGCGTTACCTCAAGTAACCTCGAGAGTCTGGGTATTGTGGATGAGACCATTCCAGAACCCATGGGTGGCGCCCATCGCGACATTGAAACCATGAGCAACACATTGAAGACGCGCCTTAGTGAGCAGCTTGAAGAGCTTCAGGCCGTGCCTTTGGACGAGCTGTTGGAACGTCGTTACCAGCGTCTGATGTCCTACGGCAAGCCCGATTAGACTCTTTTCTCTGCTCGTCTGACTCCCTTTTAGCGCCCTTTAACTCTCCTCTAGCAGCGATATAGCGGCCAGTGCCTCTGGGTCCTGAGACTTTAACTTATTGGCTATATGGTGCTGGAAGAAATAGCGGAAGTCGTTATTTTTGTCGGCAGCGTAAAGGCAGTCATCGCCGGGCAGTACAGGTGTGCTGGCCATTTTGTCTTCATCTATCAGCATGGCCTCCATAGAGCCATCATGGAGTAATCTCCAGCTGATAACCTCTTTGAGCGTGATGCTGTGAAAGCCGTCTGCAGAGAGCACTGCATGGGTACCAATGCTGTCTGGTACCTCCTGAATAATTTCTCGCCCGGTCTCGCACTGGTACTCATAGTAGTCGGCGGCAGTTTCCAGCTCGACTACCTTGTGCAATGGTGCAGCAAAAAATAACTCATCGACCCCCTGGTCGTAATAGCCCTGCCACTGGCCATTTAAGGGATCGTTTATTTCATCGCAGGCCACCAGTTCATCGAGCCAGGGAACCAGGCCTACGACCTCTCCACTGAGCCGCAGACCCCAGGCTAATACCTTAACTGAGAACAGCTTTTCCGGATTTTCGGAATTGCTGTAAAGCATATCAAGACCATCGAGTTCAGGGGCTATGCGGATAAGTTTGTTGTTGGAAAGTTCGGAGAGAGGTTTGCGGGTGAAGATATCAATCACGTTGTCCATCGGGTGATCAAGCGCCGGTGTGGGCATAAATACTTCTCCTTGAGGCAGTTGATAGCAAAGAGGCAGTTGATAGCAAAATACTGCTAACACTACATAAGGTACTCCAGAATTTCATAAAGCACAACAATTTGTGTTTTATTGTTACCCAGGCTCGAGAGATACCCTGTGACAACCGGGTTTGCAACCTAACCCTGCCTATCTGTTTTGCTGTAAAATACCGCTTTGTTTTCTACAGTTGCACACAATTTGTCGAGCGGTAAGAACCTTGGACAGCAAAAACCCACCACAGTTTTATATGGCCGCTGATCTACAGCTAATTATTGAGCTGTTTGAGCAGCAGTTTTTTGACCGCTTTAATACCAGGCTTGAGGCTGGTGCCAGTGAGCCAGTTTATTTGCCGGCCAGTGGAGACTGCGCCTGGCATCGTCTATGCTTCCGGGAGGATTATATTCCCAGTGCGCTGCATGAGACAGCTCACTGGTGCATCGCTGGGTTAGAGCGCCTTAAATTAGAAGACTTTGGTTATTGGTACAACCCGGATGGGCGCACTGCAGAGCAGCAGAAAATATTTGAGGCTGCGGAGGTCAAACCCCAGGCGCTTGAATGGATGTTTTCAACAGCCTGTGACCAGCATTTTACCCTCAGTGTTGATAATCTTGATGGTGACAGCGCTGTTGATGGGGACTGTACAGCGGCCAGCGAAAGCTTTGCTCAGGCCGTGAGCCTGCAGGCGATTGACTGGTGTCAGCCGGGCAGACTACCCAGTAGGGCAGCGTTATTTATTTATGCTCTGCGTCGCGGGTTTGATGGCCCCGATGCCCTGGATGCAAGAGAGTATCAACGGAATAAACTTATTTAAAAGCAGGGTATATGCAAGCCTATTTGATCGATTCCTCTATCTATATTTTTCGCAGTTACTTCAGTCTGCCGGACAATTGGCAGGCCCCTGAATCTGGTTACTCGACTCATGCTGTCTATGGGTTCGCCGGGTTTTTATTAGATCTATTGCGTCAGAAACAGCCCGAACATTTATTTTGCGCCTTTGATGAAAGTCTGGGGTCGGGTTTTCGCCATCAACTCTGCGCCAATTATAAATCCAATCGGGAGCTGCCCGATGAGGCTCTGGCGTTTCAGCTCAATGCCTGTCGGCAGCTCTGTCGTGTGCTGGGCATTCGCGAAATGGCCTCCAATATATTTGAGGCAGATGATCTAATTGGTGGTGTTGCCAGTAAGGTTAGGCAGGATAATGGGCAGCCTGTATTTGTCAGCCGTGACAAAGATTTAATCCAGCTGGTTCAAGCCAGCGACCTGTATTGGGACTTTGGCAAGTCCCAGCCCAAGACTCAGTCTGAGCTTGAGGCTGAATTGGATATTGGTTGCGGGCAGATGGCCGACCTGCTGGCCCTGATGGGGGATAGTAGCGACAGTATCGCCGGGGTGCCTGGTATAGGAGCTAAGACTGCCCGTCAGCTGTTATCCCATTACCCCGGCATAGATGCCATTATGGAGCATCTGGATCAGCTGCAGGATCTGCCGATCCGCGGAGCTAAAAAGCTGGCAGATAAGCTTAATAGCCATCGCGATCAGCTATTTTTAGCGCTTCAGCTGGCGACGATTGTGACTGATGTAGATGAGGCGCCAACACTTCAGGGGATTAGTTGGCAGGGCATTCATCAGGATGCCTTTGAGTTGTTTTGCGAAGAGATGGGGTTTGGAACAGCTTTTACAGCTCGGGCTAACAGTCTTAAGCAGCGAAGCTATGGCACACCGATGCGCTAGGCTACATAGAACTTTTTAAGAGTAGATAAACTGAAAATAATCGCTGATCAAAATATGCCCCTAGTCGCAGAGCTATTTGCCGAGTTCGCTGATATTCAGCTATTGGCCGGGCGGGATATTAAGCGCCAGCATCTGCTGGATGCCGATGTGCTGCTGGTGCGCTCAGTGACCAGAGTCGACGCTGCGCTGCTGGAAGGGACCAGGGTGGCGTTTGTTGGCTCTGCGACCATAGGAACCGATCATATAGATATTGATTATCTGCATCGGACGGGAATTCAGTTTGCCCATGCGCCGGGATGCAATGCCGAGGCTGTGGTGCAGTATGATCTCAGTGTGATGAGCCGTTTAATGCCTGACTGGCAGAGTAAAACTCTGGGCATTATTGGTTGTGGCAATGTGGGTGGCAGACTTTATCGGAGACTGCGCGAGCTCGATGTTCACTGTCAGGTCTATGACCCATTTTTATCTGCAGCTGCTATTCCAGATTTGACCGAACTGGATGCTGTACTTGACTGCGATATTATTTGCCTGCATACACCTCTGACTTATGAGGGCCCATTTCCCACCCACCATCTGCTGGATAAGACTCGCTTGCAAAGCATAGGGTCTGAAGCCTTGCTTATTAATGCTGGCCGCGGAGCGGTGATCGACAACGGGGCGCTTCTAGAGCTGTTTCAGGCTGGTAAGCAGTTTCAGGTTGCATTGGATGTCTGGGAGAATGAGCCTAGTATAGATAGAAACCTGATGGCTTTAGTGGCTATGGCTACACCCCATATCGCTGGATATAGCCTTGAGGGTAAGGTTAATGGCACAAAAATGGTATTTGATGCTTTTATCGAATGGGCCGGTTTAACCACTGAAAAAGGTTCTGAGACTGTATTTGAAGAGCCGCTGCAGTTGGCCCCTGTAACACTCAATAGGGCGATTTTGGATAGTTACGATGTGACCGAAGACCATCAGCGCATGATTAAAGCCATGACCGATGCGGGCTCAGATCAGGTGAAAGTCGCGCAGATCTTTGATCAGCTGCGCAAAAACTATCCGGTTCGACGGGAATTTAGCTACTACGGTATTGATCAGGCTGAGGAAAACCTGGCTCAATATCAAAGTCTAGGCTTCAGAATCGTCTAGCTTTTCACAGGCAGTCTGCACCATCTCTTCGGTGATAGGTATCTCTTCACCCTGTTCATTGATAATCGCCGCGCCATTAAAATTAGGCTGCTCTGGTAGTGTTTCCTGCTTGTTATTGGTCATTATCGATCCTGTTGTTACAGTCTTAATCGCTCTAAAAAGTTGGCAAATCTGCCTATAGATTCTCTGAGTTGCTCCTGATCAGGCAAGAATACAATACGGAAATGCTGCTTGCTATCAAGATTAAAAGCCGAACCCTGAACCATTAAAATACGCTCTTCCTTTAGTAAGTTTAGCATCAGTTGTTCATCGTCTGCGACTGGATATATTGCCGGGTCAAGCTTGGGGAAAAGATACATTGCCGATTTAGGCATAACACAGCTGACCCCCGGAATATCAGTAATTAGTCTGTAGGCCAAATCTCTCTGGGCTAAAAGACGCCCGCCCGGCAGGATTAAATCTTCAATACTCTGACGTCCTCCAAGGGCGGTCTGCACCGCCAACATGGCTGGAGCATTGGCACAAAGACGCATAGATGCCAGCATTTCCAGCCCTTCTATATAGCTGGCAGCCCGCTCCCTGGTGCCGGTGATAAGCATCCATCCAGAGCGAAAGCCGGCCAGACGATAGGTCTTTGACAGGCCATTAAAGGTCAGGCACAGGGTCTCTGTAATCAGGCTGGCCATGGGCACATGAACGGCATCGTCATAGACTATTCGATCGTAAATCTCATCGGCAAACATCACCAAATTATGTTTCTCTGCCAGAGCGGCCAGCTGTTTTAGAACTGCTTCTGAGTAGACAGCGCCAGTGGGATTATTGGGGTTTATTACCACTAGCCCACGGGTATTGGCAGTGATTTTGGCTTCGATATCTGCGATATCAGGTTGCCAGTCATCCGTCTCGTTGCAGCTATAGTGAATCGGCGTTCCACCCCCCATGGATACTGCCGCAGTCCACAGTGGATAGTCGGGGGAGGGTATCAGTATTTCATCCCCGGGGTTGAGCAGCGCCTGCATGGCCATAACAATCAGCTCGCTGACGCCATTGCCCATAATTACATCTTCAATATGAATCCCATCTATTCCCTGAGCCTGATAGCGCTGCATTACTGCTTTACGGGCCGAGAATAATCCCTTGCTGTGACAGTAGCCCTGGGCTTCACGCAAATTTTGAATTACATCGTGAAATATCTCATCTGGCGCGTCAAAGCCAAAGGCGCCTGGGTTACCAATATTGAGTTTAATTATTTTTTGGCCCTGATCCTCCAGCCAGTTGGCGTGGTCGAGCACGGGGCCACGAATGTCATAGCATACGCCGGATAGCTTGTCGGATTTCAATAAATCGGTCATTGTTTATTTTCACATAATTAGAGGAGCTGCCACCTGCGTATTGTAGCCATAATCCCAGGGGTTTTGGATCAGCTAGAGAAAATAATCAGCTTTTTTGCTGAGCTTTGTAATTTACCGACATGCTCAGCCATTCCAGGTTTGGCGATGGGCTTTTTATCAGGAGGCTTAATAGGCTTGTTCTGCAGAGATGTCGCTGATAGCTATCGCTTAAATGTACGCCAGATCAAGAGTTTTTTGACTAAATATCGAGCACTCTAAATAAAAGGACTAAACCCCTTAAAATTAAACTAGCTAAGGGTTGACACTGTACCTGCCGCTACTTATCATGCGCGCCTCCTAGCCATTACGTCCCGTTCGTCTAGAGGCCTAGGACACCGCCCTTTCACGGCAAAATTTCTGACCAAAAATCAAGCAGCGCAATTCTAAAAACCCCGTATTATCTACCCTATAGAGCGAATCGTATTTTTTAACTCGATTTTTTTTCGTGGAATTTCCATGGAATCTTCAAAAATAAATATTGAAATATCAAGCAGTTAGAAATAAGCTGAAACTTCTCATGGAATCTTTATGGAATTTTGGAGAAGAGAGAAATGCCTAAATTTGTGTCAAAAACTATCTATCTAAATGACTTCGCCGTGATAGGAGCCGTGCAGATGTCCAACACTCCGAAATGGTATATTCGGATGTATTGGAAGGATGGTAAGCAAAGCACTTACAAGTCTTTAAAACTCGACTATGAACCTGGCCGAGCATCTCAAAAAGCAGCTATTCAGGCGGGCACTGCAAAATACAATGATTTTGTCGCAAAAGTTAGCCTAGGTCTTACGCCAAATACCACTACAAACATATCTGCAATCACTGATGAATACTTCAGGCATATAAAAAGTCGTGCTGAAGAGAATGATGCGACTCTTGAGAAGGGCGGGGTTGCTAAATGGACTGTGAAAGGTGGAGAAGGAAAATACTCTGTTAAAAGATGTAATGAGATTGAGTCTTTATTGGCTTACTTGCAAAGATATTGGAAAACGCTCCCAACAGAAGATATGGGAGCTATTACGTTCAACCAACTTGAAGCCTTCGATGATTGGATGAATCGCACTTATGACTTGTCACCCTCAAGAAGGGCGAAGGCAATCACTCAAATAAGAATGATTTGGCGCTACGCAAGAGAAAAAGGGTATGTGAATTGGATTCCAAATCCCTCTAGACCGTCACAAGAGCTAAAAGAGAGAGCGAGGCGCAATCTAAAAGAAGAAGAATGGTTCTTGATGGAAGAGTGGGCACGGAATCAAATAGATGAAGTTGCTAAGGATAAGAATGCTCGCAAAGAGCAAATAGATGGCGCTTACCAATTTTATCTTTGGTTCCAGATTATTTCGTGGACAGGTATACGCCCTCCAAATGGCTCGACACCTAAAAACCTTCTGAAATGGGACTCTTATAGGATTGTAAATCCTGGCAAAGAGGACGAAATGCGTTTCTTTGATCGAGATGAGAAGAATCATCTATACACGGCTATCATTCAAAAGCCTGGATGGAAATACTTTGATGAACTAGAGATGTTTCATGAAGTAAGAGGAACTTACAGGCGAGATGGCTTTCTGTTCTGCCATACCCAGGATAAAAAAGGGTCTTACAAGGCAGGAGATCCAATAAATAACTTCTACAAGCAGTGGGACAAGATGCTGAAGGCTCTTGGTCTTGATATGCCGAAGGGAACAATGCAAAAAGATAAGCTCGTGCCTTATTCTCTGCGGGGTTACTACATAACGATGCGTCTTCGTTATGGGAAAGGACTCTCAATCGATAAATTGGCTATGAGCTGCGGTACATCTGCAAAAATTATTCTTCAGACATACTATGATTTCTCGTCTGAAAAGGAATACGATGAATTAACAGTTGGGGCGGATTATCAAGATCAGTTTCCTGGAGTTAATTACGGTGACAATTTTGTCCTAAAAGGGCTAAGAGGAGAAAAGAGATGAACAAGACAGTATTTTCAATAATCTGCGTTCTTGCTTTTGTGGTTATGGTTCTTATGGTAACCGGCACTATTCAAGGAAGGTAATATAAGACTTCATTTTGCATATATTTCTAAATAAGAAGAGAAAAGTCGCCATTTGAAGGCATTTCATCTTTCAAAGAGAAGTTGTTTTTCAGGCCTTAGGACAATCTTAGCTACAACTGTATGACACTGGTTTAGCTCCATGTGCGAAGGACGCTGATTACAGGCCTGGTTAGAATAATTCTTAGATTATTCGAAATTTTATCAGTAAACTAAAGATCTGGTCAGGCCGCGAACCCGGTTAGTCTATCAAATTGCAGGAATTATCAATGAAATCAATGTGTCTTATAACAGGTGTGAAGTCAATGATGGCTGCCAGGGTCTCTAAATTGACAAAGTCAGCTAAATGACCAAGTCAAAGTCTCGAATAGCTGAATTCGGCGAAGTCTTTACTTCGGAACGTGAAGTGAAGGCAATGCTAGACTTGGTTGAAGCTGAAACATGCAGAATAGATTCGCGATTCCTTGAGCCGGCTTGTGGTGATGGAAACTTCCTTATTGAAGTGCTTTTTAGAAAATTAGCATTAGTAAGCTCCCGCTATTCTAAGAATCAGTTGGACTATGAAAGAAATGCATTTCTAGCAATTTCCAGCTTATACGGGGTTGACATCCTGCAAGATAACGTTGAGCAGTGTCGAGCGCGCCTTTTTTCATTTTTCAACAACGAGTATCATGAGAGATTCACTCAAGTTAACGACAGATTCCTTGGAGCTGTAAGATTCGTGATCACAAGGAATATCCTTCATGGAGACGCTTTGAGCCTGGAGCTTCCGGGTAGCAATGCACCGATTATATTTTCCGAGTGGTGCTTTGTAAGCGGAAGTAGGATACAGAGAAAAGACTACGCTCTGAACAATTTAATTGCATATCAGCCTTTTGAAGATGACAATCTGTTTTCGGATTTAGGTGAGCAGGCTTTCATTCCACCTCCAATTCAAGTCTATCCAGTGATGCATTTCATGGACTTAGCTGATGATTGATCGCTCGCAATATAACCCTGATGTACTTACCTGCCTCGCTAACCTTAGTAATGACGAGGTGTTCACACCACCTAACACAACAAATCAAATACTTGACTTGCTGCCTTCAGATATTTGGAGCGATGAAAAATCGACGTTTTTAGACCCAGTGTGTAAGTCTGGTGTCTTTTTAAGGGAGATCACTAAGCGGCTGATTGTAGGGTTGGAGTCTAAAATCCCAAATATCGAAGAAAGACTTCAGCACATCTTTAGCAATCAGATATATGGAATGCCTATAACAGAACTTACTGGAATGATAAGCAGGCGTTCCGTTTATTGTTCTAAACATGCCAATGGAAAGTTTTCGCTAGCCGCGAATTTCAATGATAATAGTGGGAATATCGTCCATTTTCAGTCCCAGCATTCATGGGTGCGTGGAAAATGCAAATACTGTGGTGCCTCAGAAAGTAATTTTAGTCGAAGCGCTGAATTTGAAACTTATGCCTATGATTTTATTCATCCAAACAAATCAACGGAAATATGGAATATGAAATTTGATGTAATTGTTGGAAACCCACCTTATCAGTTGAAGGATGGAGGCTTTGGAACTAGTGCTACTTCAATTTACAACCTCTTTGTAGAGCAAGCGAAATCACTAAATCCTAGATACATCTCCATGGTTATTCCCGCAAGATGGTTTTCGGGAGGGAAGGGGATGGACGATTTCAGGAATTCTATGCTTACTGACGATAGAATCAGAGAGATCCATGATTTTCCGGATGCGACACGAGTGTTTCCAGGTGTACAAATAAAAGGTGGCGTTTGCTATTTCTTGTGGAGTAGGGACGAGCGTGGAGACTGTAAAGTTGTAAACTATGATGACAACGGAGTTAAATCCTCTTCAACGCGTCCTCTTTTAGAATCTAATGCAACAAGTTTTGTGCGCTTTAATGAAGCAATTCCAATCCTGAATAAGGTTCAAAAATTTGAAGAAAAGACATTCGAAACAGAAGTTAGTTCCAGGAAACCATTTGGGCTGCCTACCAATTTTAAGGGAAGCGCTGTAAAAACAGCAACGTCTGTAAAGCTTTTCCAAAATGGTGGTGTAGGTTATATCGATCGTAACGAGATCTCAAAAAATGTTGGTATGATCGACAAATGGAAGGTATTCATACCACGTGCGGGCAGCGGAAGTGACTCATTTCCTCATCCAATCTTAGGTGAACCGTTTGTAGGTGAACCAGGTACAGCATGTACTGAGACGTATATGGTGGCCAGTATTGTAGAGTCTCAAGAAGAAGCAGAGAATCTGATTGGCTATATCAGAACCAGGCTTTTTCGGTTCTTAGTCTTATTGCATAAGCCGTCACAGGATGCATCCAGTAAGGTTTACAAATTTGTACCTCAACAAGCCCTTCAAACGAATTGGACAGATGAGGTTTTGTACAATAAATATGATATCACTGCTGATGAACAAAACTTTATTGCATCGTTAATTCGTGAAATTTAAAACTACTTTACTCATTGTAGGGCTGAAGTAACATGAAATTCTTTCCGGCTGCTAAATCCTTAAATCCGAGAATCTATGCTTATTCTGACTCTCATCAGCAATACAGTGGGCTACTTAAAGTTGGATATACGACACAGACGGTTGAAGCCCGAGTCAGACAACAGTATCCAACACTTACGCCTGGAAAACCTACATATACTATTCATTTAGATGAGTCTGCAACTCGTAACGATGGCTCAACGTTCACTGATAGAGATGTGCATCGTTATTTGAAAACAAAGGGTTTTCTTAATCCCGATGGTGAATGGTTTAAATGTAATGTTGATGATGTTCGTTCAGCCCTTAAGGTCGTTAGAGACGGCGACTTAGGTGCCGAGGGACGTCCTCACAGCTTCCGTATGCGTCCAGAACAGTTAGCGGCGGTAGATAAAACTTCCTCATTCTTTAACAGTTACCAAGATGAAGAAGACGATACCATTCCGCATTTCTTGTGGAATGCAAAGATGCGCTTTGGCAAAACATTTGCTTCTTACCAACTTGCGTTAAAGATGGGCTGGAAGCGGATATTGGTACTCACCTTTAAGCCAGCGGTGCAAAGCGCTTGGGAAGAGGATTTGCTTACTCATACTGATTTCGGTGATTGGCAATTTATCAGTCGCGATAGATTGAGCTTCGAGGAAGCTGACAAGAGGAAGCCTTTTGTATGCTTTGGCTCATTTCAAGATTTTTTAGGAAAAAATAGTGCTGGCGGCATCAAGCTCAAAAACGAATGGGTGCACACCATTAATTGGGACTGTGTCATCTTTGATGAATATCACTACGGGGCTTGGCGTGAAAACGCAAAAGAGTTATTTGAAGCGGAAGATAAAAAAGAACTAAGGGTACAGGAGGGTGACGGGATAGAGTTCTTTGATGAGGAAATCTTGCCTATCACAACCGATCATTATTTGTACCTTTCGGGGACTCCTTTTAGAGCCATAGAATCTGGAGAGTTCATTGAGGAGCAAATTTTCAACTGGACCTACTCTGATGAGCAGCAAGCTAAGCAAGGTTGGAAGGAAGATATTAATCCCTACGCTGCGCTTCCTCGAATGGTGCTAATGACCTATCAGTTGCCAGACTCCATTCGCGAAGTTGCGCTTGAGGGTGAGTTTGATGAATTTGATCTAAATCTATTCTTCTCTGCAAAAGGTCAAGAGTGTAATGCAGAGTTTGTTTATGAGAGTGAGGTTCAAAAGTGGTTAGATTTAATCCGAGGTCAATACCTTGAAACTACGACTGACCATCTTAAACTGGGTGCAAAAAAACCGCCCCTACCGTTTTCTGACAGTCGTTTGTTAGGACTACTTAACCATACCTTTTGGTTTCTTCCTACCGTTGCATCATGTCATGCAATGAAAAACCTTCTTAACCAGAGTCAAAACCTCTTTTATCACGAGTTTAAAGTAATTGTAGCGGCTGGAAACAAGGCGGGGCTGGGTGTAAAAGCCTTAGAGCCAGTGAAGCTAGCTATGGATAATCCGCTAGAAACGAAAACAATAACTTTATCTTGTGGCAAGCTTACAACGGGTGTGTCTGTTAAGCCGTGGACCGGCATTATGATGCTACGAAATTCATCGAGTCCAGAGACATATTTTCAAGCTGCGTTTCGCGTTCAAACACCTTGGGAAATACATAATCCAGATGGGATGTCTCCAAACAAAAAGGAAATAATTAAGCATGAGTGCTATGTGTTTGACTTTGCTCCAAACCGAGCGCTGCGACAAATTGCGGACTATAGCTGTCGCTTAAACGTCTCAGATAGTAATCCAGAGAAAAAGGTTGAGGAATTCATCAAGTTCCTTCCAGTCCTTGCATATGATGGCAGCTCTATGAAGCAGATTGATGCTGCTGGAATACTTGATATGGCAATGAGTGGCACATCAGCGACATTGTTAGCGCGAAGATGGGAGAGTGCACTTCTAGTTAATGTTGATAATATGACGCTTGCACGTCTGATGAAAAATGAAAAGGCCATGAATGCTTTGATGAATATTGAAGGCTTTAGAGGTCTCAATAGTGACATTGAAACAATAATTAACAAATCTGACTCCGTAAAAAAAGCTAAAGAAAAAGCAAACGAAGAGGACTTGACACCTAAAGAGAAGAAAAAGCTGACAGAAGAAGAGAAAGAGTACAAAAGTCTACGTAAGCAGATACAGGAAAAGCTTATCAAATTTGCCACTCGCATACCTGTATTCATGTACTTAACTGACTACCGGGAACGTAGCTTAAAAGACGTAATCACTCAGTTAGAGCCCGGGCTGTTCAAAAAGGTGACTGGACTTTCGGTTGAGGATTTTGATTTATTAGTAAGCCTCAACGTTTTCAATAGTTCTCTCATGAATGACGCTGTCTACAAATTTAAGCGTTATGAAGATGCGAGTCTTAGTTACGCTGGTATCAATAAGCACATGGGTAATGATGTAGGGCTATTTGACACGACAATATCTTCAGATGAGTTTGTGCAGCAGGGACAATGAGTTAGTTGTAACTCATTTAGAAGGGGCCGATTCCAAGTTATCCGGTTAGTCTCACTCAAAAATCAAATAGTTGATGTACCAAATCGATAGCAGCCTCAAGGCTAACAGGCAAAGGTAAGCGTAATTGCCAAAAGACATAATACAATTCTCGGCGACGATTTTTGATTGCGGCCCAGCAAGTAAAGAAGAAATTTAATTCAAATTTTTTACGCGCTCAGATGTCCAAAAGAAGCCGAAAAAGCTTAGTCTAATAACCGCCCTACCTTAAAAGAAGGCTTTAATGCGCCAAAAGAAGCCTGTATAATAATCACAGAAAAGAATGATTATATGTTCTTATCGCGTAAGTCATTGAAAAGGTTGGTTATTATGAGCAAGCAGGGCAAGGCATCTACTTTAGACGCAATCCAGCACCAGGAAATGCTTCAATTCCTCTCTAATTCGCGCCATTCCAAGCGTAACACGGCAATTTATTTACTTACTTATCGAGCTGGGCTCCGCATCGGCTCTGTTGCTGGTCTTCGATTAAATGATGTTATTGATTCAAGTGGAAAACTGAAGGAAGTAATAAATCTACACAGTTCCATTGTGAAAGGCGGCAAGAACTATGCGGCTTACATCAACCATCCAGAGCTTCGCCAGGCATTAGTAGAATATCTAACTATCAGACCGACCAGGAAGGGCGTAGATGCGCTATTCGTATCCCAGAAAGGCTCTGCTTTCACTTCTAACAGCCTTTCGCATCTAATGCTAAAGCTTTACCACTCTGCGGGGTTTGAGCAAGCCTCCTCTCATAGCGGGCGTAGAAGCTTTGCAACAAATATTCTGCGTTCTGGCGTGGACATTGTTGCGCTCAAAACACTCATGAATCATTCAAATATAGCCACAACTGCGGAATATGTTTCACATAATGAAGATTATCTGAAAAAAGCCGTTTTAGGAGCATAGCTGAAACCCGCGCCACAGCTGTTCCTTAGAATAAATCGCAAAAAGAAGCTTAAAAAATCGGAAAAGAAGACTATTAAAGGTTGACAAAGAAGAGTTAAATTGATTTAATACACACATGGTCGAGAAGCAACGCAGACTAGGCTAAGAAGCCAAATAGTCAAAAAGAAGTAAAATAAAGTAAAAAAGAAGTTGACAAGGATGGAAAAGGAAGTATAATAGGGAGCATGGTTAAGAGGACACCTTTTCCATGAAAGAAGAACTTAAACCACACATACGAAACTTTTATTTACATACATAACCAGAACGGTTTAAAGGAAACATTATTATGACTCTATTTATTATTAACGAAGCAAACGAAGCAATTCAAAAAGTAGCACGAGTTGCGCAAGCAAAAGAAACGGTCTTCCAGGGTATTCAAAGAAAGACTTTAGAGAAGCTGGACAAGAGCATCCTAGAAATTGAAGGTCGCTACGGTGACGATTCACGCCCTTACTCAGATGCAAAGCCTTCTCAAAACTGGAAGGTTGTTAAGCAACAAGACAGCATCGACATAGAAGAAGTCTACGTCTGGCTAAAAATAGGCATTCGCAAGCAAGTTATTGGCGCGGAAGGAGCTACACAGCTCAAGATGAAGCCCGCTGCTGCCAAAGCTTGGTTGATAGCGATGAGAGAAGCGATTGCTGGTTTTACTCTTGAGGATAAAGCTTTCCACTCTGAAGCAATCATAGCGGCTCGCCCTAAAAGCACTCCGAAGGCTGAAGGAATGAACTCTTGGAAGTACAACCCAGAGACTGACCTTTACGAAGCATCGCCTGAAATAGCTCCAATCTTGAAGGAGGTGATCTGATGAAAGCTTATATGCAGCAACATGCACTCACCCCGAACCTGATTAACAGAGCTCATTTAGTAATGCTCAATGAAAAGCCTCTAGCCGTCTATGACGGCTCAGAGCAAGGCTTCAAGGCTACAGTTGAAGCGTTTGGTTTCAAGATTGAAGACCCGCGAATCGCTAAAGGAACAATAATGGAGAAGAATGGAGCCAAGGTTCGTAAAATAAGCCAGGCGGCTCAAAATATGGAAGAGTTTCGCAAGGTTAAGGCAAGGAACGTAAGCATCATTAACCAGGCGAGGGCGGCGTAATGAAAAACTCAATCTTTGTTCAGGACATCGAAATTAAGGACAAGAAAGAAGTTTACGGTTGGGGTGGTATGAATAACCCAAGCAATACTCAAATGGTTTATATCTTAGCTTCGCTGATAACCTTCTTAATCGCTGACTACTTTTATCCTCTGATCTAAAAACTAACATTGAATACACAAACCCGCTTCGGCGGGTTTTCTTTTGCCTGGAAGAATCACTCTTTACCTGTAAGGATATTTATGCGGTGCTGATAGTCAGTCACATTCTCTGGCGAGACTATTTTTCTACCATTATATGGGCAAGTAACTAATTCTGTGATTATTATTGGCTCATCACAATACAATGCAGCCTCAACTGGTTGTATGTCTTTAAGAATTGTTCCTTTTGTAATATTTTTGCATGACTTCTCACTAAATGCGAAACGCTTTTCCTCGAAAATACACACTTTAGGCGTATCTGTGGGGGACGAATTAGCATAAAAAGTAAGAGTTAATAACCCTATCAATAAAAAATGTTGCATATCATTGTCCCTTTGAAGTTACGTTAGCATACATTATTGAATTATTTTTCTGAAGCCCACGTTTTTACGATACCTCCGCAAATATCTTTCTTTACAAAATCCTCTAATTTCTGTATAATTAACGTTATATTTCATATAGATAGCAAGCTTTCTTAAAGCCGCTTCAAGCTTTCAAAACCAATAATGACCCCTTTAAATCATCCAAAAGACTCTCGCAGTCAGCAGTCCTATGTGCTCTATCAATTAACAGACCAAGACTTGTTGCAACTGTATGCACTATTCACTCCGAATGACATTATCAGAGAGTTTAAGCCTGGAAGAGTGAGAAGCGAAAAATCTATTTACAACCTAATTTCTAAATACAGGCTGGATAGACCTATACAAGCGCGAAAGTATCTTGAACGAATCATCTTGGCCGCGTGTCCTGAAGAGATTGGCTTTACTGACTGGGAAAAGCTCGTTGCGGACAAAATGAGTTTTGTAAGAGCGGAAGCTTTGTCTCGTTTATGGGAGCGCATTGGCAAGCATGAGTATTTGTGGGCTGAAAGATAATGGGCTGGACTATTGTGCAGCCTCACCCTTCAAATATTGAAGCAAGAAAAGTCATCTCTTCCGGGTATGACATTTCAAACTTTGCTTTTAGCCAAGTAAATACTGCGATTGAGCAACCCTTGCAGAATGAAGAGCTTCTTTCATTACCCGCGCTCTATACGGTGCTGACGGAAGTTGATAGAGATAATGACAACTGTTTTTTGATGCGCGGAAAGCCTGTCGGACAGAATGCAGACCTTACTTATGGATTAACAGAATCAAATTGGCTTGATTGTTCCTCCAAGCAATTTCAACTGGACTTGGACGAAGAGACTGACCTGCTTCATCAAGACGCTTCCCTTGATGAGAGAGTTGCAGTTGCTTTGGAGGAACTTCCTTTTCTCAAGAATTGCCGCTTCATTGCTCAACTCTCAAGCTCTGCGGGGTTGGGGATAGTTAGCAAGGGTGATAAGAAAGAAGACAAATCGAAGAAACACTGCCTTCGCCTTTGGGTAGAGACAGACAAAGCTTATTCATGCGCGGAACTGCGCCATCATTTAGAGCCATTCTCTTATTTGATTGATTTATCCATGTTTGAGCCAACTCGCCGACATTACATCATGCGAGGGAGCTTCCCTAATACCGAAAACCTTCTGGTAGATAAGCCTCATCTTCGATATTACGAAGGTGGGGCTTTATCTCTTGATGAAATACCGGGGGAGATTAAAGAGATAGCTAAAAAGAAGCAAAAAAACTCTTCAAAGAAGACAAATATACCCACAAAGAAGATGAGTAGGGCGTGGAGAGCGCTTTATAGCACGGATAGAAACTATGTCATTCAAGAATTAGAAAAGCTCCCCGAGAAAGAACTCGCGGGGCAAAGAAATGGTCTTCTAACAACGCTTTTTAGAAACGAGGCTCTCTTTGCTTCTGGTGATTGCGCTCTATTGGTTGATGAGGTTCTTAACGCCCCAAACCTAATGGGTGACAGAAGCGATAAAGACATCAAATACCTGGCTGAATGGTCTGGAAAGCGAGCACTTGCGACTTTAAAGCAAGACGCGGAAGGATTTAGAAACAGTCATTACTCCTCAATCCATAACTTTCATGAAATTGACTTAGCGAAGCGAGATTGGAGCAATATCTTAGATGATAGAGCAGTCGCCATTCGTTCTTGCATGGGAACAAATAAGACAAAGGGCGTTATTTATGACCTGGTGAAGAGAGCAAAGGCTGAAGATAAAAGCGTCCTTATCATTACTCCACTTGTCGCCGTTACTGAACAGATTGCAAAGGATGTTGGAATTGCTCACTACCATACCTATGGAACCGGCCGCGATGAAAAGAAGCAATGCCTACGTGAATCAACGCATCTAGCGATGTGCTATCAATCCTTGGCACTTTATTCGGAGATGGGGCTTGTTCCTCAATTCGATATTGTCATCATTGACGAAGCAAGCCAGGTCTTTCGCAATTGGACAGATACAACCCAACATCGCCCAAGCATGGAAATGCTTTTCAATATTCTAGATAAAAGCCAGAGCGCAATCATTATGGACGCGGATATAGACGATGAGCTTTGTCTTTGGGGGCTTTCAAGAATTGCCAACTTCGCACCAGAGACATCGGCGCTTTATCTTAACTCAGCCAGTCATTTGAGCAGCTATAAGATCGCTCTTGAGGATAACTACGGAAGAATGCTGGAGAAGCTGGTTAATTCTACAAAAGCGGGGAATAAAACAGCAATCTTTACCGACTGGGCTGATGAGAAATTCACTATTTCTGCGCTTCGGATCTGGCTTGAAAAGAAAACGGGTAAAAAGGGAAAAGCTTTTGACTCTGCGACGGTTCGTGCGCGCGTCCCCGAATTAAAGACCCATCCAAACAAGACTATTTCTGATTGGATGAAAAATGACGAACTCGACTTCTTGATTGTCTCTCCTTGGTGTAACTGCGGGTGGGATTATTTAGAGCATGGCTATGATTTCGATGAAGTCTTTGTCATTTCTACTGCGGGCTTCTTCTCCGCTCAGAAGATTAAGCAAATGCTTAGAAGAATGAGAATGACTAGGCAAGCTTCAGTTTACCTATCTAATCGCAGACAGCCCGCTTGGAAGAATCAAACCTTCAAAGCGATAGCGAAGCACAAGGGAATTATTGAAGCTGAAATGAGCAGAATGGATGCTTGGCAAGTAAGAGCGAGCCAGGCACATGATATGGACTTAGCAAATGTTCCTTGGTTGCTTGAAGAGCTTTTGAAAGAGGGCGGGGCGTTTGTTGAAAAGATTGCTTCCTCAGAAGAAGAAATTGAATCATCAAAGAAGACTCAGAAAAAATGGGAAGACTTCAAAAAGAAAGCAGAACAAGAATACGCAGATAAAAATGCGACTCCACTTCAACAAACTCTGCGGGTGCTCCACAACTTTAAGCGAGCCGCTTCTCATGCGTGGCTTGATATAGAGATTGACGATATTTCGGATAGGCAAATGGAAAGTCTGGTCAATCGAGACAAGAATTTCGATGCTGAGAAGGCTCGTCGCTTCTGTAGATTGCTTGTCGCAGAAGAGGAAGAATTAAAAAGGGAGGATGAGGATTGCGTTCTTCTGTTCAATACGGTTTTGGCTGAATTGCTCCAAGCATTCTGGTTTCAAATGGAGCCTTTGGTTGATTCGGAATCATTCATTTCGTTAGCTCATTGGATTGCTGATGAGAAGAGCCAGCCAATCTTTGGAGAATTTGATGATGTTGACTTGAGCGGGTTTGCCCGACTTGCAAGAGCCAACCAAGACGCAATAAAAAAGGAATTTCCAAGATTAGGAAGAGATGCATGGAGAGAACCCAATCGCATTCTGCGTCCATTGGCTGAGTCATTTGATTTGACTTTCCAAACCAAGCGAGACATGGATAACAAACCAAAAATTGATCGGCTCAATGTAAAAGAAGCTGAAGCGAGTCTTCTCACTCATTACAAGAGCACGAAAGAAGCTGGTTTTAATGAGAAAGCAAAATCAAAAGCTCGCAAAGCCTGGTATTTGCAGAACATCAAAAGAAAGCAAAAGCTCGGGGAAGTTCTCTCTTCTCAAGAAAAGAATTGGATGATGACAAGACCCTCTGCTTTCGTTATCAAAAGAAAAGAGTTTGTTCATACAGCATGGCTTCTAGGAATGAGGAAAGCCAGCCAGAGTTTAGAAGACCAAATAGGCGCTTCTGAAAATCACACGCAATATTGTAAATGCTCCAAATGCCAAGAGAGCAAGGCTTGGAGATTATCGGTATGAATAAATTATTGATGAAAAAATTTCCCGTTTTTAAGAACTCTTTTATGAACCCCGTATTTTTTATTGTTTTAGCAATGCTCTGCGGGGTCGCAGAATGATTGATGTGCGAGAAGATATGAAGCAAGCCGAAGCTTGGCTTGATAATACCAAAGGAGAAATGAGCGAAGACCAACTCATTTATCTCGCCGCTACGGGTTTTGAGCAATGCTCTGAGTTCTGCGGCTCGAAAAAATACTGCAAAGATGAAGCTTGCGTTTGCATCCGAGCAATTTTCCCAACACCTGACCATTACCATTGTTATTTGTTACTGAGACAAAGATTTCTTGATTGGACGAAACAAGGAATCGTCGCAGGAGCGCTATACAAAGAGGCTTTTGATGAACTCAAAGCCAGGAGAAAACAAAATGAAAATAAAGACACTAACTAAAGAGGCTCGCGAGGTTTGCCAAAAAGCACGAGCAAAGCAGAAAGACCATTTTCACAACGTCACTTTTGTTGATGACTACTTGGCCTTCTGTAAGGCAACCGACTATGAAGATACAAGCGCTGAAAATTTCATGGTCTATACCAAGATATATGGCGGCGTTTCCAAACATAGAGACCGTCAATTTCAATCAGCAAGCCGGGATGGAGGAAGAATGTATTCTCATAATCGAATGATAAAACACGGCGACTCAGAGAAGAGTATTGAAAGCTTCATTGAAGACCATAGGCTTCAAATGATGAGGAGAATGCACAATGCAAACAAATAATCCTTATGCAACATTTGAGAGCGAGATAAAAGAGCGAGAAGAAAAACTTCTGAAGCAAGCTGAAGGCCTGCAAGAACTGCGGCTTGAAAGAAAAGCGGCTCTTGAGCGCGTAAAAGACATTGAAATTTCCTGGGAGGCTGAAAAATGTAAAATCAACAAGATTGCTCAAGACGAGAATTTTTTGAATCAAGAGAGAAGACAAGAAGAACATGATTTGGCGGTCAAAAGAGAAGAATTGACAGAGCGGATACATCAAGATGCTCTTGCGGCACTGATTGCTGAACAGCCAAACTTCGCCGATGCTTTAAGGAACCAGGTTGAGAAATTTGCAGAACATAGAATGTCTGGTCTTTCATTTGAGGAAACAAAAGATTCATCCGAGGTTTCTGAGGGTATTCTTAAAAGAATAGAAGGGCAGGATTTCTCTATTCAAACTGTCGCTTGGAGAGGAGCGCAATTCCATTATGAGGATGTCTTGAAGAATCTTTGTGAGGCAAAGCTACAGAATAAGATGATTACCTCGCATGATGCACACTACAGGTTTGAGAAGATTATTGAATGCTTGAGAGAGCAAGAGACGGCGCTATTCTCATGAATGTCGCCAGGAATGAGGCGAAATATCAGATGATTAAGCTTGTTCGCTCTGGAAGGAGTCTTCGCGAAGCTAAAGCACTAATGAAAGTCGGTACTGTAGCTTTGACGACTGAATACGCGAAATCGGATGATTTGAAAGACCTGCAGAACCTTGAAGGAGGATTACACCGCATTCGCCAAACTCGAAACGATGCAAAGCGAATCATGAAGCTAAAGTTTGCTCCCAGGACAATGGAAAGCTCAAGAGAGGAGGTTCTTGCTAAATTCGGAACAGGCTACAAAGGTAAGATTCCATTAGATTGGAAGCGGGATGGGAACCTGGTGAGAAGAGGGCGGCCAAATAAGCCCCGCCCTGGCTCTTCTAAGGGCAAGATTGGAAGGACAAGGGTGATTGGTGCAAAGAAAGTTCTGAAGGACTTTGAAGCACTGACCAGGACACTTCAGGGTCTGATACGAAAGCATGGAAGGAGCGACACAAAAGTTCTTCAGAAAGCTTTTAAGGCTATTCGGACTAAAGTCAACACAAAAGGCTAAGATTAGCCTCTAGCCGTCTAAAAGCCTCGATTCTGAGGCTTTTTTTGTTCTATCATTTTTTTTTGCGAAAAGACTTGAGAACGGTTTCACTTTGTTTATAATGCCGCCCTCGCTGGAGTGAAAGACAAGCGAGACCTTGGAAGAAAGATTGAAGCGATTTGGAATTTATATGGAATCAAGCTTCAATGTTAGTGAGCGCTTTCGATGCAAGGTTTGCAAAACCTACGTCCCGTTCGTCTAGAGGCCTAGGACACCGCCCTTTCACGGCGGTAACAGGGGTTCGACTCCCCTACGGGACGC
>ENA-OQVM01000635-OQVM01000635.1-marine-metagenome-genome-assembly--contig:-NODE-635-length-53704-cov-8.279766_pt1 | contig 53704 bp, 57 predicted proteins | sample MGYA00237776_ERZ505498 | MGnify/ENA primary metagenome ERZ505498 (study PRJEB26159, sample SAMN06265151) | marine metagenome | isolation source: Helgoland LTER site | place: Germany:Helgoland, sampling...
GAAGCTTTTGCAAAGAAGGTAGCTGAAGACACAGCTGCTAAGATTGCTATGAAGCAAGCCGAGCAAAAAGCAGCTGACGAAGCAGTAGCTAAAGCAGCTCAAGAAGCCGAAGCCGCTAAAGCAGCTGAAGGCGTACAAATTAAATCAAGCATCGAAACCGGTATTCAAACTGGCGTAGAAGCTTTACAAGCTGACCTCGAAAAAGAGTTTGAAGCTAAGAACGCTGACCACGCTGCAATCGTTGAGAAGTATAAGGCAGACCTCGCAGAGAAAGCTGCTGAAATGGAAGCTATGCGTAAGAGCAAGCGTGACTTCTCTGGCCGTGGTGCTTCTGAAGCAACAGGTTCTGAGATCCTAGGCGCCCACATCCTCGGTAAAATTACTGGTAAAGGTATGGACACTGATTATGGTCGTGAGATCATGGAAAAAGCCGGCGCAGCTGTAACTGCTACTGGCAACGTAACTATCTCTCTAGATACTACTGTTGCTACTCAGTTCGAAGAAGAAGTTAAGCTAGAGCAAAAAGTAGCTGGCCTTTTCCGTGAAATCGCTGTAAGTGGTGGTGCTACCGTTCTGCCAATCAATCCAGATGCTGAAGCAGCTAGCTTCGCTACTGCCGCTGCTGCTGGTAACTTGGAAAACAACACTAACGGTACTGCTGCTACTAACTCTGCTTACGCAGTTGGTCAAGTAATCTTGAAGCCTCATCGTCTGATTTCTAGCACTAACCTGCTGAATGACACTGACGAGAAGACTCTTGTGTCTCTGCTTCCTATGCTTCAGTCTGCTATGGCTCGCGCTCATGCACGTGCTAAAGACAAGATGTGTATGTTTGGTGATAATGGCGTATCTATCAGCGGTTTAGTTGGTGTTAATGGCACTGACCAAGGCGTTGGCTTGTCTCAAGACGTTGGTGCTCTTGGTGGTCTTGCTGTAACTGACTTCTCTCACAACAATCCTGCTGAGATTCTGACTTCTTTGGAAGTTGTTAAGGCGCGCTCACAGATGGGTAAGTATGGTATTAACTCTGCTGACCTGGCACTGATTGTTAGCCCACAAGGTTACATGGAACTGATGCAAGACGCAGCTTTTGCTGATATTTCTCAGGTAGGCGAGCTGAACAGCAAGACTTCTGGTACTGTTGGTTCTATCTACGGTATCCAGGTTGTTGTTTCTGATCTGCTTACTCGTGGTGATAACGATACTGTATTCCAGTTGGTTAACACTCGTAACTACGTTATTCCTCGTCTGCGCGGCGTTAGCATTGAGTCTGATTACTCAGTAACTAACCAGCGTACCGATCTTGTTGCTAGCCAGTCAATTGGCTTCGCTGAGCTGGTTGCCGGTTACACTGCAAACTTCCCAGCAGTACACACTATCTACGACGCCGAGTAATAGTAATACTAATAACTTTGGGGTGGTTCGCCACCTCATTGTTTTATTTTACAAAGTAGAAAAACGAAGGAGAGTTCGCTCTCCTAAGTTTTTACTAATGGACTTATAAAGAATGGCAAATTTAATAACCTTAGATGATTATAAAACAGCGAAAAAGATTACCGGCTTCGGTGATGATGTTCGTCTTGAGGAATTAGTCACTTCTGTGAGTCAATTAGTAAAAACTTACTGTAATAGTACTATTATTGATCACTACAATAATAACAACAAAACAGAGACTTTTAATATAGACTACTCTACTTATATGGTTTCTCTTGAAGAGGCCCCTCTTGTAGAGGTTATCTCCTTACAAGAAAGAAAAACCATCACTAGTGCATATACTACTCTCAGTGAAGCAAATGGAGACTATTATGTAGACCTTGAGACAGACACTGTATACCGCAGTGATGGTTCTACAGGCTATAAAGAGTTTCCAAGAGGCCCAGGCTCTGTTAAAGTAATATATAAAGGTGGCTACGCAACCTGCCCCGCAGATCTCAAGTTAGCAGTAATTGATTTAATTTCCTACTATCATAAAGACGAACATAAACAGCGTCAAACTTTGTCAGGCGCAAGCATCCAGAATCAAGGTACGTCTGGGCAGTCTGGTAATGTAGGCTTCCCCGACCATATCAAACGTATACTGGATCTTTATAAGAACTTTTAAGTGAGTAATGCCTCCGTCAAGAAGCGGATGTCTGATCAGATACTAAAGGCTGCTTCTAAAAAAGAAGCCGAACTTATGAGAGCTTCTGCTCAAACGAACAGGCCTCAGGTTGTATATTTACAGGATTTAAAATGGTTAGACGACATTATTCTTGAGATGATGGATAGAGGGCATATGCCCAAAAAACGTTTTAAAAGATACAATACGCCAAAAAACTTACAAAAAGCTAGAGCCATTGCACGCACAAAACAAGCTACTTATCTGAAGAATAACAAGTTTAATGTTTCGCAGCCTGCAAGCGTACTAAATACTATTCCTGGTACTAAGCTCGCTGGTGATGCCCCTGAAATTTTTGCACTATTACAAAAGGGAGAGGCATTTCTTGTAGGTTCATTTGCTACTGCAGGTGAGTTAAAGAAAGACATAATCGAAGCCCTTGTTACTCAAAAAGCTCGTAAAGCTTTTAAAGATTCAATCAAAGGCAAAGTAGACAGAGGGCACGGAGCCGGCACAGGTACTCCAATATCTGGTTTAAGTATAAATCAGGCTTCTCAAAGCATACATGATCTTCTTACTCCCGAACAGCAGGTAGAGTTTAATGCTTATGTTCAGAAAGAGGCAAACGGACTTTTAAAATCCGGACAAATTGATAACTTAGCGCACTCTATGATAGTAGGTTGTACAGTAGATTACCAGACAACTATAGATAAGAGAGGGCGCTTGCGCTCAGACTATGTTCCTGTTTTACAATATCAAGATAAGTATGCGAATCGAGCAACAGATGGAGTATATGAGAAACTTGCAAAGCAGGCCGCTATGGATATCTTTAATGGTTTCACAGAAGAAGAGTTCTTAAATTTAGAAGGCTCAGACAGCTTAAAGACTCTAGCGACAAAAGCAATCGTTAATCCTTTAGTAAAAAGTGCAGGAAAGAATAAATCTTTAAAAGTACAGCTAGATAGTAAATCAAAAGGGTCTTACAAGCCGGGTAAAGGCAAGGCTAGATCTACAGGCAAGACCAAAGGCCGCAGTAGCGTTAAACAAAATAAGAAAGGTACTGCACCAAGATTATCAAAAACAAGAGCAAAGAAGAGCTTCACTAGCAACCCTCTGCATATGATTGCTATGTTAAATAAAGATTTACCTGATACAGTAAGAAAGAATATGCAAGCACCTGCGCTTGTAAATCGCACAGGCAGATTTTCAGAAAGTGTCAAAGTGTTAGAAGTTACAGAGACTTCAAAAGGTTTCCCAAGTATTGGATATACCTATGATAACGAGCCTTATGGTGTTTTTGAGATGGGCATTGGAGCGCCTCCCTGGGCTACCCCCGAAAGAGATCCAAGACCTTTAATTGATAGATCTATACGAGAAGTAGCACAACAAATGGCAATAGGAAGGTTCTACACTAGGAGAATGTAATGGCAGCACGAGGTTATACAACAAGACGACTGGGCATTGTGAATGCTATTGTCGAAAAGCTCAAAGATATTAACGGCTCAGGCGGTTATCTTTCTGACTTAAATGAGAATATCTCACCTCGACTCAAGTTCTGGGACGAGGTAGAAGAGTTTCCCGCAGTGCATTTAAATGCAGGAGGAGAAACTAGAGAATACCAGGGCGGCGGTTACAAGGACAGATTTCTGTCTGTAACTTTACGTTGTTATGTACAAGATGAAGACTCTGTAGCTGCTTTAGATGGGCTACTTGAAGACGTAGAGACAGTCCTTGAAGAAAGCTCAAGATTACCGTATACTGATAGGCAAGGCAAAACTCAGTATACTCAACAAATCACCATAGTTAGTATTGATACTGATGAAGGTGTACTCGAACCCCTAGGTGTCGGCGAGATGCTTATAGAGGTAAGATACTAGAAAATACTGGTATAAGTAAATACTTAAAGCCCAGTCTTTTCAGGACAATAAAGGAGAAAAAACATGGCTGATAATCTATTTTTCAGCAGAGATACAAAAGTCTTTATGGGTCTCAGTACCATTAGACAATTGCATATTCAAGTAGCAGGAGCGGGCTATACTTCCGCACCAGCTATCACTATAAGTGGTGGTGGCGCGAGCGTTCAGGCCACAGCTACTTGTACTATTGATAGTGGTGCAGTGGACACAGTAACTGTTACAAGTCCAGGCGTAGGCTATACTTCCACCCCTACTGTTACAGTAGCTGCTGCTCCTGGTGGAGGCACTGATGCTGTTATTCGTGGTGGCGCAGGTATTTGGGAAATTCCAATTATTGATGGCTTTTCTATGAGTCAAGGTACTAATACAACGGAAGTTACCCTTAACGAAATGGCCGATGCTTCTGGTAATAGCCGTAGAGGTCGTCAGTTATTTACAGACTCCTATGCACCTGCCGAGTGGAGTTTTTCAACCTATATGAGACCTCTTATAGCTAGCGGTACTGTAGCTAATGGCGGCATCGACAATATTACAAGACATCACGCAGTAGAAGAGGTTTTATGGGCTCAAATGGTAGGTGACGGCTCTTATATCGCACCTGTGGAAAATACTTATAATACTATCTGGAAAGATGGGCTTTCTAACACCTTAGCCTCTCCATTTGATGACCAGCAAGTAGTTAAGTTTGAGGACTCAAACAAAGTAACCTTAGGCACTTTTGATTTGTATTTTAATCTTGGCGAAACTACCACTGTCGAGAAAACTACAAAACTTATAACCTTCTCGAACGCAACTCAAATTGCAGTTGGTGAAGCATATGCAGCTGCAGAGTATCAGATCCTATACCTTCAGGCAGGCGTAGCTGGCGCAACTCTTAAAAGTAATTGGGAGTCAGTAGGTTGGGCAGCAAATACAGGCGGTACTGGTGCCAATCCAGCAGTCGGCGACATATTTACCGTAGGCAGCTCAGTGGGCACAGACCCAGGGTTCCCCGACAATACAGGTAGTATGGCACCTACTTCAGGTGTTAGCAACCCTCGTATGTTTATCAACGGCGATACCACAGGTGTTCAGCTAGGTGACCTAGTAAAATTCTTCCAATCAGATGGCACTACTCCACTATTTAGTGGCGCAACTCAAAGGGTCGTAGGTATTAACGACCTAGGTGGTAGTGTCCTCGTAAAAGAAATTACCTTAGACGTTGGACGTAACGTGCCAATCGGGAGTGTACTAAAGTTTGAAAAGAGAATTAACTATAAAGTAGAAAATTGTGTAGTAAATGAAGCGGCTATTGATTTTGATATAGATGGTATTGCTACTATTAACTGGTCTGGTCTAGGTTCAAAGATTTCAGAGACTGGAAACGTAACTACTACTGTAACAGAGGGAACATCCTCTACAAATAACTTTATCCGAAATCGCCTAACTAGTCTTGCTATTAAAGCCGCGGACGAAACTACTTTCCCAGGACATGATGGGGAAGGTCGATACGCAACTGTACTAACAGGCGGTAATATTACTTTTAGTAATAACATTACATACTTAACCCCCGAAACTGTGGGAATAGTGAACCAGCCTTTAGGTCATGTTACAGGTACTCGCTCAATCGGAGGTAACTTTACTTGTTACTTAGATAATGATGGTAATGCAACAGCTGGCACCTCTGCGGATTTGTTCGAGGACATCCACGAAGCAAGAACTAAAATTACTAATGTATTCGAACTTACGTTCGGTATTGGAGGTAACGGTAATACTCCTCGCTGTAATGTTGAGCTTCGTCAATGCCACTTAGAACTACCCACACACTCATTGGATGACGTAGTGTCTCTTGAGGTTAACTTTCACGCTTTGCCCACCAGCATCTCTGATGCCGATGAAGCAATTATTGCCTATAAAGGCGCTTAAAAAAAGTTCTTGACATTCTAGGGGTATTCCACTATACTACATATTAGAAAAGTGGAATAACCCTTAGGCTTTTCAGGATACATAGGAGAATTACTATGGCAGATAAATTATTTTTTAGTAGAGACACACAGGTATTTCTTGTGCAAGGCTCTAACACATGGACCCTTCCTGTATTGGACGGTTTTTCATTTTCACAAGGAACAAACACTTCAGAAATTACTCTGAACGAGATGGCAACCTCAGCAGGCGTTAGTCGACGTGGTAGACAGATGTTTACAGATTCGTACGCACCAGCCGAGTGGAGCTTTTCAACTTATATTCGCCCATTTGTATCAGCAGGTTCTGGCACAGGCGCGGCCGATAATGCCGCAAAGACTCACGCAGTAGAGGAAGCACTTTGGTCTAACTTTGTTGGTGCAGGTACTTACAGCTCCTTTACCTTTTCAGATATTACTAATGATAATGAAGCTACCGGTATGGGTATTAGCTTTGCAAACTCAAACAAAGTTACTTTAGGTACTTTTGATTTATTCTTCCTGCTGTCGAAGACATCAGGAGCAGCAACTGATCAGCTATATAAAATCGAAGGCTGTGTAGTAAATGAAGCTTCTATTGATTTTGATATTGATGGTATCGCTACTATCAACTGGTCTGGTATGGGCGGCTTAATCTCAGAAGTAGAGGGCGGGGTTGTACCTAACCTGGCAGGTGTTATTAAAGAAGGTACTGCATCTACCGATACCGCTAACTTCATTCGTAACCGTTTAACTTCTTTGGCTATTACCAATGGCGGCGGAGGCAACTTCCAGTCAAGCTATGATGTTGTACTAACAGGCGGTAATATTACAATGAGTAACAACATGACATTCCTCACCCCTGAAACTTTAGGTGTGGTGAATCAGCCGTTAGGACACGTTACAGGTACTCGTAGTGTTGGCGGTAGCTTTACTGCTTATTTAGGGGCTGGAGACGCTGGAAACAACTCTACCGCAGACCTCTTTGAGGATATTATTGAGTCCACTGATGTTGTGACTAATGACTTCGAGCTTGTATTTAGTATCGGTGGAGCGAGTGCGACACCAGGCGTAGTTGTTACTATGAACTCTTGTCACCTTGAGGTTCCTACTCACTCAATGGATGATGTAATTTCTCTTGAAGTGAACTTCCACGCACTGCCTTCTACAATTGGCGGCACTGACGAAGCAGCGATCACGTACAAAGGTACTACTCTGTAATAGGTACTTAAAAATATTTCTTGACTTTTATGGTCTATTCGACTATACTATGTGTAAGAAAAAAGTAAGGGGCTCTTTTCGAGCCCTTTATGTTATCCGGAGAAAAGATGCCAATTTACAACTTTCTAAAGCAAGCGAGCGTAAAGCTAGTTACTGGTGTCTCTTCCGCGACAGCAGCGGCTTACCCACACTCAGGTTTAGTCAACTACTTTAGACTTAATAATTTAACCACTGGTTTAGTAGATGGCGTAAGCTCTAAGACGGCTGTAAACGGATCCATGGTTGTAGATACAGACACAAACTGTCCCTTTACAAACTCTCTTAAACTAACTGCAGTTGCTCAGGCAGGGCTTGGGCTCTTATCCGCGACAGACGCAAATAGTGTAGAAGCTGACAAGACTTGGTCTTTTTCCTTGTGGTTTAGATCTGATACTACTAGCGGAAGTAATCAGCCTCGTCTTATTACAAGAGACTTTTCTGATGGTTGGGGAGTAAAAGTAAATCAAAGTGTATCAAGCGGCTCCCAGAGCGTAATTTTAACTGGAGAATACGATAATCTTCCAAACGTTGCAGCCCATGGGCCCATCAATGCTAACCTAGGCAGTATTACAACAGGTTCTTGGAACAATGTAGTTATAACAGGCGCTCCGAAAACAGTTACTATTACTCAGGCGGGAGCAGGGTACTCTGTAGGAGATGAAGTGGCTGTAACAGGTTTAACAGCTTATCTCAATGGAGTCAAAAACAGCAACTTCGTAACATATAAGCCCACTGTCCCTTCGGGGTTGATTATCGGCTCTAATGCAAACTCTGGATCAGATATCCCAACAGCTAGTCAAGGATTTATAGGTGCCGTAGCAAATGCACAGGTATGGAACAGAACTTTAACAGATGCAGAAGCTCTAGCCATCTATGATAGTAACAAGGTAGGCAGCGGCGCAATTTATAATCTAGAGGTAGGCCCACAGCTATCTTTTAGCCAGACCTTTACAGAGGATAAACACTCTGTAGATACTATACACGAAAATAAGTTTTTTGACGCAAGTACCATCACAAAAGCAAATGCTGCAAATTTTGAGTTTCAGCTTCCAGTTATTTCGGAATCAGACTTTGATATAGTAAGAACAAAGCTTTTAGATTGTACAACATTTGATTTATATATATCAACACAGCAAGATGTATTTAGACTAGAAAACTCAGTACTTACAAGCGGGACGTTTGAGATCGAGAGATTGAAACCCCTGCGTCTGTCTGTAACTGGTCAAGCATCTAAACTGACTAAAGTAGCGGCCAATAACGCCTTTACAACCCCCGGGGTAATTGTTGCTGATAGTGCAACTCGTACTCACTTGATAAGTGAAGAGCACACCATAACTTTAGGTGGTTCGGATATATCAGACAGTATTTATAGTATAAAAGCAGAACTTCAGAATGATATAGAGTGGACTCCCTATCAGACTGTAAATGCAGGTTTAGCAGCTACTAATGCAGCTACTGCAATGTATCCTAGCTCCTTCACTATAAACAGCAAAACCTTGGCCGGGAGTATCGGTCGTTATTTAGCAGATACTACAGGGTCGGATGCTCAGACTTTCAGTAGGGGAACCTCTCTCAGAATACAAGCAGGTAAGGATTTACATGTATCAAACGCCTATCCAGGTATTGATATAAATATGACTTCTTGCAGCTTCACAAATCGTGCTACCGTATCCGATGTGTTTACACAGAGCTACGACTGGCGCTTTTCCGATAACCCAACAAACTTGTTGGGTGTCATCAAAACTTAATAAACAAAAATAGATATAGGAGTAATGTAGTATGGACCTAAAGAAGTTAATGGTCGACACCAAAGCCGTATGGGTAGATTTCCCAGGCTTGAGCGGATTTTCCGTAGAAGTAGCAAACCTTTCACGAAAAGAATTGAATGGTTTACGTAAGCGTTGTACTGGACAAAAGTTTGACCGTAAAACTCGTGCAGTTGTAGAGAGTCTCGATGAAGAAAAGTTCGTAACAGAGTTCACTAAAGCTGTAGTTAAAGACTGGAAAGGGTTAACTTTAGGACACCTTGAAACACTACTACTAGTAGACTACGGCGATCAAGACTCGGAGCAAGAGCTGCCTTATACATTAGATAATGCAGAGACCTTGGTAAGTTCATCAACTGAATTTGATACCTGGCTTAATGAGGTAGTCTTTGATCTTGATAACTTTCGTGCAGGACCAGCGAGAGGAAGCGATTCAGAGGCTTGATCGCTTCTTTAAACAGAGTGGCTCAAAGATGACAAGAGAGCGTTATCTTGAGATGTGCGATCAGTTAGGAAAGGAGCCAGTTGAGAGTGAGATACCTCCTGACTGGCTAGACTTTCCACCCACAATACAGAACGCACTAAATACATTTAACGCCTTAGGAGATAGATACATACCCGACCTAGGGTTTATGGGTAAGGACTATACAAACCTTCCTTATTACATGGAAATTTACGAAGTAACGGATAACGAGTACTTTCTAGACATATTGTCTTGGTTAGACTCAAGGGCCATTGAAGACTCCCGCAAAGCAATGAAACGGGAGATGGATAAGGCAAAGAGAAAACACTAGTGGCCAATACAGTAACCATGCGGTTCAGAGTCCTTGAAGATGGAAGTCTTCAGCAGATAGCAAATCAAGCAAACCAAGCAGCTGCGGGTATAGATAGAACCTCGGAAGCTAATGCGCGTTTGCATAAAACTACCCGCGGTGCTTCAAATATGCAGGGCAATCAGACACGTGCCTTTGCTGCTACAGCAAGTAGTGCTGGTGGTCTTGTTGCTGCATACGCTACCTTGATGGCACACACATTTGCTCTTACTGCCGCTTTTGGTGCTCTCCAAAGAGCTTCCGCTCTTGACCAACTCGAACAAGGTTTGATCGCCGTAGGTAATGCCGCAGGTCAAAATCTTCCGTTTGTAGCCCAAAATCTTCAAAATATAACTGAGGGCGCTATTACTCTGAAAGAGGCAATGGAAGCAACCGCACTTGCAACAAGTGCGGGATTTAGTACTAGTCAATTAGAAGGTCTAACAAAAGTCGCAAAAGGTGCTTCTCTCGCTCTCGGAAGAGATATGGGAGATGCACTTACTCGTCTTGTAAAAGGTACTGCAAAACTTGAACCTGAAATTCTTGATGAATTGGGTATCATGGTACGTCTTGATGAAGCCTCACAAAAATATGCTGATAGTATTGGTGTTGTGGTAAGTGATTTATCCCGTTTTCAAAAGCAGCAAGCATTTCTAAATGCTACTCTTGAACAAGGTCAGAAAAAATTCTCGATGATTTTTGAGAACGTAGATGCAGAGCCTTTTGCTCAGTTATCCGCTCAATTTAGAGACATGGTAAAAGATATTACTACTTTTATTAACAAAGGTGCTATACCTCTTGTTAATTTTTTATCAAGCTTTCCTACTGCAATGGTCGGAGGGCTTTTGCTCCTTGCAAGCTCTGTTACAAAGAAAATATTACCCGCACTTGGAGATCTCTCTGCAAGTAATAAAGCTATGGCGTCTGTTGCAGCTGCTGAGGCCAGTAGAGCAGGTAGAGCAATATCAACACAGTATGTAAATGCAGTTGCACAAGTAAATACTGCTTTCAAAACAGTACCTGCAAGTCTTCGTGCGGTTGAAGCTGGGTTTCGTTCAGGCTCTCTAAGTCTGGCGGAGTATAGAGCACACCTAGTGACCTTACAAAGATCAGAGACTCAGAGAGCAGCACGACTTAACACAGGAAACGAGGCCACACGGGCACAAAGACAGATAGAGCTTAACCAGATAAGAGAATTGAGAATTGCTACCGAGCAGTTAATTGCTACAGAAGGTCGAAGAGGCCAGATAAGTTCCGCAGGTTCTAGAGCACGATCCACTTCTCACATTGCTCGGAGACAGAGTGTTGCTCAAGATATGATTGGGCAGTCCGGCCCAGCAGAAGGCTTCCGAGTTGCTGCCAGAGCAGCTAGAGGCCACATGGCTACTGTAGGTAGGACTGCAGGCCCTCTTAATGTTTTGCGTGTCGGCTTTCAGGCTGCTGGTGCTAGTGCTGCTCTCTTCGGTTCTGCATTGCTAAACATTGTCCCTATTATTGGACAAGTACTTTTCTTTGGATCGCTTCTTCTTCCTTTGTTTGGAAACATGTTTAAGAAAAGCGGCCTGGCAAAGGCCACGGACGAGGTAGTCGATTCCTTTTCTAGTTTTGCAAGAATCAGCGCACAGCTAGCTGAGCACTTGAGATCTGTAAAGGATGCAGAAGAAGCCTTCGCTTCAACACTAGCTGTTCGTGTAGGTGTTACTCAGCAGATTACCGCAGGCATTGCAAAAATGATAGCGGCCAAAGATGAGGACGACCTCGAGGATGAAGCAGACGCCCTCACTAACTTGGCCGAAAGACAGAACAACGTGGCAAGAAATCGGGCCAAGCTCGCTGCCGCAGATGCCACTAATAAAAAGCTCTCGGCGACTCTAAACGCTAACCTGTCTAGGTCTATCCTGCTCGCGTCAGGTGCCGAAAAAGAGTATAATAGGATAGTAGCGGATAATAATAGTGTAAGTAAAGAAAGCATTAGGATGCTCTTAGCAGAGGCAAAAGCAAAAGCAAAAGCTAGCGGTATGACAGAGGCTCTTGCGATTGAGATAGACAAATATAATACTTTAGTAGAGAGTGGTGTTCTGTCCGGTGACGGCAATATCTCCTCTGCAGCCCTTACAGAAGCTCTCGAAGGCGTAAGTGATCCTCTAGCGGCTCTTAAACAAGAAACAGCTGGAGTAATTGAAATTACGACTAAAATGGCTAATGAAACTACTAAAGCTACTAACGAACAAGCAGGAAAGTATGGAGAACTTTTTGACTCTGTAAAGGGTCTACGAACGGGCCTAGTAAACGTAGCTAAGCAGGCAAAGCTAGTTGGAGAGACAGAAATACGTCCCGTACCACAAGATACTATAGAGCAAATAGGCAGACTACAGAAGGCCCTAAAGCTGGACGGTGATGCTCTTGCAGGAAGTTTTGTCGACCAGTTACAGGTCATTCAAGATAAAATAGCTGCAAATAATGTTCTTATAGCAACTTCTGCGATAGAGAGCAAGAAGTTGAGCGACAGCGCCCAACTTCTTTCTCAATTTTCCTCAGCCAACGCAGAAGCAAAAAAAGAAGAATTGAGCTTCACTAAGCAAGCTCTTATACAGACCCGCAATGGCTTGCAAGCTAAATATGAAAACCTAGCAGCATCAACCAAAGAAGGTGTTATAACCAATGATATGCTCAAGGTTCAGGCAGAAATAGACCGAGTCTCGGGCCGAATTACAGCACATAAAAATGACAGCTTAAAAGTAGCCATAGCAGAGGTTCAGCAAGAAAAAGCAAAATTTAATCTATTGTCTAAGTCGGCCGCTTCCAGCCTCTCTCTTGCAAAATCGAATTTAAAAATAAAGCAGAACGATCTTAAAGTTGCTAATCTGCTTGAGAAAAAAGATGCTAAGGAAAAAAGCCCTGCTGCAGCCGCGAAAAAGCTTTTTGATGAAACAAAGAAAGACAGACTTGCTATTATTGAGAGCGAAAGAAAAGCTAAGCATCAGACGATTAAAATGGAGTATAAGCTTTTAGAAGCACAAACCAAGCTTGCAAGAGCACAGGCCGAAGATGCTGGTCTAGATACTGCAATATACGATCAGCTACTGCAACTGCAAACAAGTGCACGAATGGATGCACAAATGGCCGCTAATAAAACAGCAACCGCTGCGATCTCTGATATAGGGGTAGAAGGGGTCACTACTAATATTGCAAAAGAAGATGAAGACAAAAACATAGCGCTTGACAAAAGAGATAGAGCGCGAGAGGTTCTAGGTAGCGCGGCTTCTACGATGGCAGGCCTAGGTCCAGAAGGAGAAAGCCTTTCTGCAGGTATGGAGATGATCGAAGGATTCTCAGCTTCTTTCGATACTGCACTCTCAACAATGGCGGACTCAAGTGCTACAAATTCTGAAAAGATCAGCGCAGGATTAGGGGTTGCCTCCTCCTTAATCGGTGGAATGATGAAGATGCAGCAAGCTGCTACTGCTGATAAACTGAGAGGAATTGATCAAGAAATCGCAGCAGAAAAAGCTCGTGATGGTCAATCAGCCGCTTCCGCAGGCAAAATAAAGGCTCTGGAAGCCAAGAAAACCGCGGTAGCTCGAAAAGCTTTTGAAGACGAAAAGAAGATGAAGATTGCTCAAACAATCATCTCTACTGCTCAAGGCGCAATTGCTGCGTATACGTCTCTAGCGATGATTCCTATTGTAGGTCCAGCACTTGGTGCGGCCGCGGCAGCTATGGTTGTCGCTATGGGTGCAAAGCAGGTCTCAATGATTCAAGCTACTAGCTTCAGCGGAGGCGGTAGTGTAGGCGGAGGTGTTTCATCAATGTCGGTCGGCTCTAGGTCTAATTCTGTAGATCTTGCCAAAGGCAATAACCAGGCTGGAGAGACTGGATACATGAGAGGGGCTTCTGGTCAGGGAGGAATGCAAAACTTCACTCCTGCATTTACAGGGTATAAGAATAGAGCTTCAGGCGGCAATACAGGATTCATCGTAGGGGAGCAAGGGCCAGAGCTATTTACCCCCGCAGTACCTGGAGATATTACATCGGCAGATGATACCGCAGATATGCAAAATATGGCACCAACTAACGTAAACTTCTCTATACAGGCTATTGATGCCTCCGGAGTGGAAGATATGCTAATAATACAACGAGGAAACATAATCAGAATGATTAGAGAGGCGGCAAACGAACAAGGACAGCTATTTTTAGAAGCTGTAGAGGAAACTAGACTATAATGGCTTTTCAAAATATACTACCAGACCCTAATAATACGATAGGCGACACAGGTAAAGCTACAGTGAATGGAGCAGGTCCCGGCTATAAGTCGGTATCTGTTACCTCTAAACAAGACGTAATGAACGATCGAACTAACTCTGGTCGTGTGATTACTCGTATCGCTTCTGGGCACTCTTGGGAATTAGCAATAACTTATAACCCTTTGACTAGATCAGAGTTTGAGCCTTTGAATAGTTTCTTATTACATAAGAAGGGCAGACTTCTTCCTTTCTTTGTTTCCCTCCCTCAAAACAAAGCACCCCAGTCTGCTACTTTTGCAACAACTGTAAGACCCACGACAGAAGCCGTAGGGGGCGTAGATGGCCTAGGAAAAGAGCCTTTAGCTGCTCACGTGCCTCAGGCAGGCGGCACCTTTATAGTTGGACAGCAGTACAAGATTACTGATGTGACTGGCGGAACTAACTGGAGCAGTGTAGGAGGCTCGACAAGTGCATCGGTGGGTCAGCTGTTTGTAGCGACCGCAGCAGGAACCTCTGCTCTAACCTCTGCCGAACCTACATATACAAAAGCAGGTGCTGATAATATATTGATGTCTTTTACAGGTTATGATGACGGTACTCATGGTGCTCCAAAGCCTGGAGACTTTTTTACTATTGATGATGATTCTGACTCAAACCACACAAAAATGTACCAAGTAGTGAGAGCAGAGACCCGAACAAACTATGAAAACCAGCCTCCGTTGGACGGCTCCAACGAGACTACAAGACTATACACAGTTCCGGCACTTCAAAGAAATCTTTATGATGGCGCAAAACTTGTATTCCACAATCCCTTAATGAGAGTTATTATAAATGATTCAACTCAGAGATACTCTCTCGACAGTAAAAACTTATACCAAATTTCCCTTAAATTGCAGGAGGCACAAAAATAATGTCATATCGCCCTTTAAATAATGAGCTACGCGACTCATTGTACAACAACGAACCCTATATAGTAGCACACCTAATAAAGTTTGAGAAGCCTAGTATATCGACTAACTACAGCGGCATAAGCGCAGAGACCGTGCTAGATTACAGCTATTTGACAGACGCTGCAGTAGATATCTCCTTTGATGATGGAACCTTTAGTCGAAGAGAGCAATATCAACAAGATGCTTACGCTCTTGACTCAAGCCTATCTGCGCCTCTCGCAAACGGAGAGCAAATCTACCATGCCAATAAAGTACTAAAGGTAGGTACTATTAACGAAGGGATCGAGGCAAAAGCCTCCACGCTCTCACTGAACCTAGACGCTACTTCTTTGGGTACTACTATAAGTGCTAGCTGTACTTTTAATGCTGATCAGAATACTATTGTTACAGATATTGATCTGTCAGAGCAAGGGTTTGTGGAAGGAGATAAGCTCCTATTTGGCGGAGGGGGAACTAACACAGGTTTATCTGTTATAGTTAATAGATTTACAAGTGGAGGTACCACACTCAAGGCAACCACCGCAGGAGGTACCTGGAATACTCAAAACACCTCTAGTCTATATACTATCTCACAGATCTCTGAAGAACTTAATACTTTGATTTTAGGTAATGGCAATGTATCTTACACAAATTATATCAATAGAGAAGTCACTATATATCGTGTACATATGGACCCTAATACGAATGCAATTATAGGAGGAAGACCCGGCTTTACAGGTCCAGGATCTACTTATACTTCTGGCGGTGCTATGCTTTTATTTAAAGGCATAATTTCTAATGCTGCCCTGACCGAAGACCCGAAAAAGGGTACTGTAATGACATGGAGCCTTTCCAGCCATTGGGGAGACTTTGTAAGAGTACAAAATAGAATAACCCAAGACGCTGAGCACAGAGCTTTAGACGTTACAGGTCGTCCAGATAAAAATATGCTACTTCGACAAGAGTATGCGGGAGATATGGGTTTCGCACACTCAGAGCTTGCACTTAATCTTATAGCTACTTATAATAAAAAAGAAACTAGAACTCGCCTGAGATATAAAAAGAAGAATCTGGGACTGAGTAAAAAGGCAATACAAGAAGAGTATGAGGTAGATGTACCAACAGATGTGGATCTGAAACTAAATCTTAAGGCCCAGGCTCTTCCTGTGGTTTATGGCGTCCAGAAAATTGATAGTATCCCTTTCTTTTTTGATAACTTAAAGAATAACACCACAAGAGTGTACGCAGGATACGCCTTATGTGAGGGAAGCATCGGAGGCGTGCTGGATATTATTATTGACGACAAGTCGACTATTTGTGTGGACGAAAAGGATTCTGCTGCCCGCTCTTCTCAGTCTGAAGAGGAAAATGTTGAGGTAGTTTGTAAAGGAAGACAAGATGCAGGAAATAGCTTGGTTGGCACACCTGCTTCGCAGGGTGTAGGTATATATACGCACACTACTTTTACTAATAGGCCCTCCCTGTCCGGCAGGCTTAGCAATATGTTTCAAGCTAAGCTAGCCAATGACGGTGCTCAGGACGAGCCCATTTATGGCAGCCATTACTATACACAAGAAACGCGAACTATGGATGCGGGAGGGGTAGGTTTTAAAGGCATACAACACGAAGAGGCTTATAGATTCACAACTCCTATTAACTGTACTTTAGTATTTCATAAAGGTACTTCTAGCCAAAGAGCTAATCATATGCTCGTCGAAAAAGCAGATGGTGGATTATTTAAGATTCAGAATGACTATTTTGAAGGAAACCCTTCGTCTTATTGGACCCCTAACCATAGGGTTCTAGATACTGCATATTGTGTAGGAGAGTATCAAATCGCAGCGGGAGAATTTCAGCTTCCTTCGTTGGACTTCGTCGTAAGGGGCAGGGACGTAGACTGTTATAACTATGATGGTAGTTACTCTCATCGTGCCGCTTTTTCCAACGAGAATCCTAATAACTTTAATGCAGGGGATACCGTCTACCTAACAGGGGAGGGCTTTTCTGAAATAACAACAACAATTATAGATAAGTGGTCTTTCCTTGATGGAGACGGGGAGACCCAACATCGTTTTAGATGGGCTACCTCACCTACGCCTACAGGCTATAAGCTTCGTATGTCTACTCAAAGTGGCGAAGGCGGTACCGAGTGGCATATGCACGTCGGCAGTGCTATAATTAAAACAGGGTCAATTACCTCTAAACTTTCCGCAGATCTTGCAACTACTCAAGCTGCGGGCAAATTCGTGGTTGATAGTAACGTAAGTTCCGCATTCGAACTAGCAGTGAATGCTCCTGATGTTTATGAGCTTAGTCCGGGAGTAAATGACCCTGCGCCTAAAAGAAAGGCTATGTTCGGACTAAGAAAAGGTAATAATCCAAGAGGTATTTTATCTACTTCTTCCTTTGGTTTTGGTGATTACGACAGCTCATCGAACCAACTTTCTGATGTAGTTAACCTACCTTCTGATGTTACACCAGATATATCCGAGATAGACGTAGATGAAATACTTCTACGTAATGCTATACAATTTCCCTCAGGCGGCACACCTAACTTAGCTAGTACTGCTTCGAACTCTCTTGAGTATGTTGGAGCCACTGTAACTCTTTATAGATTTGACTCTACTACAAATGTTCCTTATGTACAAGAAAGAGAGATAATTTCGTGGCTTACATCATCTAATGATGTTGTAGCCTTTGTAGGAGAGGCCTGGGATCCTGGGTATGAGCCTAAAGCATCAGATTTATATAGCATTACAACTAAAAAAGATGCAAGAGTTAGTATCAACCCTGCAATGCAACTGTTAGATTATATGCAAAGTAAAAGATATGGTAAAGGACTAAAAGAGTCGGATATTGATTTGGCTACATTCAAAGCGGCAGCACAGCAATGTGATACTCGCTCTGATGTTATAGTAGTTATATCTGGTGCTATCCCTGGTATAGGGAGTGTATATCAGAGAAGCTTCGGAGGTAGTTTACATTTCCAAGGCACTGTTAAGAGTGTTAGTGCTTCTTTTAATATAGAAGGTAAAACTGCTGATTATAGAGAAGTGACCTTCACAGATGTTATAGGTAAAATTGCACAAAAGTGGGACAGCTATAACTACTATGCGGAGGGGCAGGCGGTATGGAAGATAGACAGCTCCGGAGTAACACGTTTACGTAGAAAAAGTGGCACTGGAGGAACACTACCCGACTTTGTTGGAGGAACCAGCAGTGACATAACAGGCCTACAGCTAAACATAGTCTCAGGGTCTGGAGTGAGTGCACTACTAGTAGATGGAGATCCAGACATAACTGCAGGAGACGGCAACCCTCTTGTAAAAAGCAGAGATGGTGGAGGATCTTTAACGGCCTCCGGGTATACCTTATATGACTCGGACAATGTAAAATATTGGAAATACCTAGGCTGGGATAGCAGGGCTCAAAGAAATGTAACCAGACACCAGTTAAACCAAACTATTCAGACCACGAATACTGTATTTGAAAATATCAACGGTATGTTGAGGCAGTTTAACGGTATCCTTCGATACGCCAACGGCTCTTATCAGTTAAGTGTTAAGAGCAAGTCTCCTTCGCTATCAGCATATGAAAAAGTCAAAGAAGAAGATATTGTAGGCCAGATAAAGCTGACAGATAAGGGCAGCAAGAAGACCTATAACAGCGTTAGTGCAAGTATAGTAGATCCTCAGAACGGGTTCGAAACACGATCCGTAAGCTTTTTTAACTCAACCTACTTGAGAGAAGATAACGGAGTGCCTAAGAAAGGCAGCTTTGCCACTCCTAGCATAAGTAATTACTTTAACGCCAGATTCAATATAAAACAGTTTCTTGATGAGTCTAGAAACGGCCTTGAGATTCAATTCAATACTAGACCTTCAGGGATATTACTGCTAGCAGGTGAGATTATTGCATTAACCTACGAGAGATTTGGATGGGACGATAAGCTGTGGAGAATAACTAACCTTAACTTTTTAGAGAACGGCCAGGTAGCCGTAACAGCAGAGGAACACTCTGATGGTGCTTATATTGTTAATGCAACAAAAGACTCAGATGGAGTAGCCAACAAACAGTCAGGACCAGGCACAGTAGTCCTAGACCAAATGCAGCCGCCTAACAGTCTAACTGCAACAACAGGCTCGCAAGCAGGTATTGGAGGTATTAAACTACTTTGGAGACATGGAGCAGGATACAATCCAGCAACTCATGATGTCCAAGTATTTAGTAGCACAAAAAATAAACGAACAGTTGATGTTGTAGCAAATGGTGCAGGAACAGAGTCTACCTCCCTAACTGTTGATAACGCTTCAGATGTTGCAGTAGGAACCACTCTGGCTAACGGCACTAGTATTAAAACTATAGCTAGTGGAGACTCCTACCCTATTGCGGTATATGAAATCTCGGTTGTAGGAGACACCAACTGGGCCGCCTTGGATGCAGGCTCTGAGACTAACTTTGGTGTAGGGGACTTAGTAGTACCAAGCAGCACCGGAACTTTTTCAGGTACTGGGCAGATGCGAGAAATCAATCAAACTATCGAAGTCACCGCAGTTAATGGTAATGTCATAACTCTTAGTAGCCCCTTTACTTGGACAAACGACCAAACTATTACTTTTAGAGCTACTTTACTAGCAGGCAGACTTGATACTAGTACTTTTACCGACCCTGTAACAGAGGTCTCACAGAGTAATACTACAAGATACTATTGGATACGTTATGCTGTTGATGCGCCTGTACAGAATATCGCAGGTGCTGTATCCAGACGACAGTTTTCTGTGTTCGAACCTGCAACGGTAGCGGGTATAGAAGGCACAAACCTGGCTGCAAACGTATTAAGAGGCGTAGATTTAAGAGTCGAGCCTGGTACTAGTTTCACTTATGAAACAGACGGTACTGGTATAGACTCTAACTACAATGCAACTGCGACTATTACTGCACAAGGCATTAACGGATTAGGCACTGCTGCCTATAAATTCGAACAAGTAACTGGTGTAGGTTCAACGACTTTGTTACAGGATTTCAGTACTGATGCAGACTTGGTGTTTACTCCTCCAAATGCCTTTACCGCGACACCAGGGACAGTTAGAGTAACCTTCAGAGATACGTATCTAGGGTCAGAGTATTTTGCTACGGCCGAGGTTACATTTACAGGTAACAGAATTACAAGTGATGGTAATCAGGGCATACCAGGCAATACATTTACTGTAACTGCTACTAACATGGGGCAGAAACTACGTGCACTTTCTACGGGTGCTGTACCTGCGGCAGAGCAGTTTGCTTCTGTTGTTAAGATAGTAAAGAACGGCAGTAATATGCCATACGATGGAGGTAACTCTCCTGCTAGTGGTACTTGGCACTGGGGAACCGTTACCGAAATAACCGGCGGCTCTAGATTTGCGGTACAACTGGGGTCTGCCTCTTTGACGCTAACTGGCACTTTCTATAATGCTAATACTGACCAAAATATTATAGAGTTTGATGTAGCTATTGAAGACGATCAAAATGTTACAATTGGTGCGGTACGTTATTCAATTGAAAAAATCCCCGGGCTTCGCGATATTGGTAATCTTACGCTTTCTATTACAGGAACTCCTACTGAGACTACTTCAGGGGGCGATACATTTACTGAGTACCAACACTCTACGATAACCACCCCAGGGACTGTCCCGGCTGCACTTACATTCGGACGTACACGAGATTGGTGTGGCGGAGGGGTAAACGTACATATTGGGCATACAGAAATGGCAAACAGCACCTCGACTTCCGCCATAAAAATAGCCTCCACTCTCGTTACTCCTGACGCTGATGGAGTAAAAAGGCTTCGTAACGGAGACCGTTTCAGAATTGAAGTGGTAGAGGATGCCACCGGCGATCCCTATATGGGTGATACGTATATAGCAGGTGAGCGCATATATATTGGACCTCACATAACTGAGGCAGAAGCAGCTGCACTAGGTGCTACCGCAAGAGACCATAATTTTTGGAGTACTCTAGTAGCGGAGAAAGTCTACGGAAGTATGATCGTTGACGGAACACTTTCTGCCAATGCAGTTAATGCGAATGATGTGAGAACGAAGACATTGTTGGTAGAGAGTAGTATGGTGTTAGGTACTTCTGGTACTACCCAGAGTAGTTCCAACAAAGGTAAAATATACTCCGCAGGAAAGAGTACTTTCAGCAGCGGTACTAATGGATTCTTTTTAGGCTGGGAGGGCAATGGCGAGGTTGTCGATCACAAAGCTAAGTTTGCTCTTGGAGATAATAATGATTTTATTAAGTTTGACGGTACCAACCTCTCTATAAAAAATCATGGAGACTTCACATTAAAGAGTACATCTTCTACAAACACTTCTCGACTTGAGATAGTGAATGATGTTATCGAAATCTATAGCGGTACGGAAAGCACACCGCGAGTAAAAATAGGGAACCTCTCATAGAGGGGTTCTCAAAAATAAACCTTGACATAGAATGTCAACTTAGTTATAATTCTGTAATGGAGGAAATCATATGAGCGCAGCACGCTATAACCTAATCATCGACCAAGGGACCGACTTTGCCCTGGAATTTATCGTAAAGGAGTCAGGAACAGCTAAGAGTCTTTCCGGTGATACTGCGCGAGCGCAACTTAGACCAACCAAAGACTCTTCCACACTTACGGAAACTTTCACTTGCCTCGTAGAAGACGGCAGTGTCACAGGAAAAATCACAGCTAAGTTATCAAACAGCGAAACCTCTGCAATTGCAGCAGGACGCTATTACTATGACTTGGAGCTTGTAGATTCAGGTATCGTAACTCGCCTTCTCGAAGGCACTGTTACTGTTACGCAGGAGGTCACTCGTTAATGTCAAAGATTACTTTAGAAATTACAGAAGTTGTTAATGGGGTAAGTATTACAGAAACTCCTATCACCCTCGTAGGTGATACCCTTTCTGCTGCTGCCTCTACCACTGCGACAGGTGTAACTTTTACTCCTACTGGAGGCATTGCCGCTACAAATGTACAGGCTGCTCTTGCAGAAGTGGACTCTGAGAAGATGAACGCTAGCAATGGTGTTGCTACGGACTTCTTTACTATGCAAGGTACTAATGGCGGAAATATTCGCTGGCAGGGCAATGCAAACACTCTAAAAGTGCACGATGGTAGTATACTTGGTTTTGGAGCATCAACAAGCTTGCAGGATACAGATATGGAAATCTTCCATGTATCTAATGAGAGCTATATTCGAGACACAGGCGCAGGCACTTTATTTATTCAGACGGACGGCCCAAGTATTACGCTTGGAAGTACCTCGAATAATCTCGCACTCTCTGCCACGTTTGTACCAGGTGGTGCGATTAACCTATACCACAACTACGGTAAAAAGTTCGAGACTACCTCTAACGGTATCGACGTAACTGGACTAGTTGAGTTTGACTCCTTGTCCGGTACTGGTGCTGTAGCAATTACAGATATTCTTGATGCCGACGATATGTCTGGTGCAAGTGCTACTACTCTTTCTACTTCTGAGTCGATTAAAGCATATGTAGATTCACAAGTTGCAGGCAAAGATAACACAGACGAAATTACCGAAGGTAGTACTAATCTGTACTTTACAAATGCTCGTGCAGACGCTCGTATACAGGCCGCAGACACTGGAGACCTTTCAGAAGGTTCAAATCTTTACTTTACAAATGCTCGTGCAGATGCTCGTATAGCAGCAGCCACTACAACAGACCTTTCAGAAGGTTCAAATCTGTACTTCACAAATACTCGTGCAGATGCTCGAATCGCAAATAATATTATAGACGAAGATGGGTTTAGTACTAATAGTGCCACTCGTGCACCTTCTCAACAATCTGTAAAAGCGTACGTAGCTGCACAGACTGCTAATATCCAAGGTGACATTACTAATGTTATTACTGGTAATGGATTGATTGGTGGTGGTACTAGTGGTGCGGTAACCGTAGCCGTTGATACAGCAGTCGTGGCTACAGCAAGCAATACACTATCACTAAATAATAAAACACTAAATACTCCTGCTATCAATTCGCCAGATATTAACGGTGGTACGGTTGATGGTGCAACTATCGGAGCAACTACTCCTAGTACGGGTAAGTTTACCAGTCTTACTGTACTCGACGACAACCCTATACTTCTTATGAACGATAGTGATGGCAATGAGCAGTTTAAGATCAGTCACCAAGGCGGTAATAGCTATATAAGCTCCTTCGGAAGCGGTTCCGATTTTGGAGCAATGACTTTCTACAGGAATAAGACTCCTGCGGATGCTAAAGCCACATTTAAGTTTAGCACAAACGGAGACTTTATAGTTTTTCAAGATGATGGCAGCACTAATCTTCTAAAAACAGATGCTGACCAGAATCGTGTTGGTATTAACACTTCAAGTCCGCAAGAAGCTCTTGATGTTGTAGGCACAGCAAAAGCTACTCAATTTAAGACTGGCTCTAGTATTATTAGAGAAGACACGAATAAAACAGCTGTAAACTGGGAGTACACAGGTAAAGAGTTTAGTACAGCGGGGCAGGAGACTAATCCTGGCGGTGCTATCTTTGGAGACAGTGGCACAAAGTTGTATGTTATAGGTACACAAAGCGACAGGGTTCAGCAATATAGTGTATCTTCTGCCTACGATCTTTCCAGCACAGTTGCTCATGTAGGGCAGGCCAATGTCGCCCATGGTGGCAACCCTCAAGATCTCGTATTTAGCGCAGACGGCAGCAAACTCTGGACTCTTGACGGAGGCTCTGATCAGCTAAGATATTATACAGTTGGTACAAATTGGGACATAACAACTCTCTCGAGTTCCGCTGTAGTTACTCGTGATTTCTCTGACAACGTAGACACTAATCCTACAGGGTTTAGATTCAATGCAGACGGGACAAAAATTATACTTGTAGGCTCTAGTAAGGCGGGTGCCAATGGCAAGGATATTATTTATTCCTATGATCTCAGCAGTGCATATGATATTGCAGGCATCGGAGTATCTAGTGGTACTATTGCTGTCGCGCCAGATGCTGAGGTTCAATTCGATACCTTTAAAGATAGCCTAGAGATGATGGATGAGATTACTCTAGTACAGGCTATTGAGTTCTCTGTAGACGGTAAAACAGCACACATTGCCTGTAGAGATAGAGGAAATATTATTAGTTTCGCTCTTGCTACAGCTTTCGATATTACAACTATGTCGTTTGCAGGTTTCGCTAATACAGCAAATGAAGAGCTAAGCCCTACAGGTATCTACCTTAATCAGGCTGCGAACGTCGCAATTATTGTGGGCCTAACAGACGATAATGTTGTTCAGTATACTGTAAATAACCCAGGTACTGTTATAGAATCCTCAGGATCTACTCAAGTTACAGGAAACTTAGGCGTATATAAAAACGCAACGTTTGAAAAAGACGTATATATTTCCGGCAGACTCAGAACTGCAAGTTCTATTGTCTCTCAATCAGGGCTGACCGCCAGCGGTAATGTTGCTTTCAGTACTGTTGGAGGTACGGTTAAGGTAGGCGGGACTTCTAGTACGGGAGTGTTTGAATTTGGTCGAAGTACTGATACTCAAACTATAAAAATTAGTGCGGGTGCTACTGCGAGCGGTAAAACTAATACTGTTAATATTGGTAATGCGGGCGCTTCTGGCTCTACTACTAATATCAATATTGGTGGCGGGGTTGGTACTTGTACTACAACTATTGATGGGGATCTTGTTATTCCTAATGAGACACCTGCGTCAGCTACTGCTGCAGGAACAGCAGGACAAATTGTATGGGATACTAACTATATTTACATATGTACTGCAACTAATACATGGAAGAGAGTCGCAATTGGGACTTGGTAAGACATAAAAAAGGGGGCTGCAATAGCCCCCTTTCTTTTACTCTACTACTTCTGCTTCGGCAGGTTGATCTTCTACTTCTGCTTGCAATAACTCAACAAAACCCTTTCTAGCGATCTCTAGTCTATCGAGCTTGAACTTCATTTCCTGGCTCTCTTGCTGAATCTCTCCTAGCTGAGCTACAATATACTGCCCTCTTTCGCTCATATCATCTACGTTATATTGTGTATCGTTAAGTGTTACTGTCTTTACTTCTTCTGTCATGTCTATTTCCTATTTAAATATATCTTGCCAATTTCCAGTTGTACTCGCTTTGGAATACTCGGTGGCTCTGTTTTCAAAAAAGTTAGCGTGTTCAACGCCGTTTAGCATATAGTCTAGCCAATCTAAAGGATTCTTATCACTTCCAAAAATCTTCTTCAAACCTAGTCCTAATAGTCTACGATCTGCAATATAGCGAATATATAACTTAACATCTTCTGGCGTGAGGTCTGGGACATCTGCACCTTCGAAACATAAGTCAATAAACGCATCTTCTAGCTCTACTGATCGCTCTGCGGCACAATAGATCTCATACTTCAGATCATCGTTCCACAATTCTGGGTTCTCTTGAATGAATGTACGGAATAACTGTGACATTCCTTCAACGTGGAGACTTTCGTCTCGAACAGACCAAGTAACAATCTGTCCCATACCCTTCATCAAGTTGTGGCGAGGGAAGTTCAACAGAATAGCAAAACTACTAAACAACTGCACCCCTTCGGTAAAACCTGAGTAGATAGCCATTGTTTTCGCAATATCCATCTTAGAGTCCATACCGAAGTTGCTAAGATGCTCATGCTTATCCATCATAGCTTTGTGTTCCATAAACTTCTGGTATTCATCGTCGCCAAAACCAAGAGTTTCAAGCAACAACGAATATGCTTCCTGGTGTACTGCTTCCATCGCTGCAAACGCAGACAACATCATGCGTACTTCAGGCTGCTTAAATGTTGGCAGGTAGTGTGTGGCGTACCCACAACATACATCTACGTCTGCCTGTGTAAAGAATCGGAAGATGTTAGCAAGAAGCATTTTATTGCCTTCACTAAGATTCTCACGGAAGTCTTTTAGATCATCTGCCAGATTCACTTCGTCCGGCAACCAGTGCATATGTTGCTGGGACTTGTAATGTTCAAATGCCCAAGGGTAATTGAACGGCTTATAATATTCTCTTTCTTCTAGCAAATTACTCATTTATAAACTCCTCTATCTGGGCTTTAGTCTTAACTCCGACTAAGCGGCCTACTTCTTTATCATTATCATCTACAAGTATCATTGTAGGTACTCCGCGAACTTTGTAGTCCGCTGCTAAGTTTGGGCTATCATCAATATCAATACTTGAGATAGTATAGGGGAGATTAACCCCCTCCAACGTTTTTGCCAACATCTTACAAGGTTGACACCATTCTGCACTAAATTTAAGTAATCTCATCTTAACCCTCACACGCTAAACAATCATTTTCATCAATAGTATCGAAGATATACTTTCGTAGTGCTTCATCTGATACTGTCTCGGCTCTCTTTATCGCTTCACTTCGTAGATAATATAGAGTTTTTACTTTCTGCTTCCATGCTGCCATGTGTATCGCGTGCAGTTCCTGCTTTGAAACATTAGCAGGGAAGAATACGTTTAGTGACTGACTTTGGCAAATGTGCTTCTGTCGATCCCCTGCAAACTCAATAACCCACTTCTGGTCAATCTCTACTGCTGTCTTAAATACATCCTTAGTATAATCATCTAAGAACTCTAGTTGTTGAACCGATCCACCGTTTGTAATGATACTCTTCCAAACTTCGTCCGTGTCCATATCTATTTCTTGAAGTGCGTGCTGTAAGTATTCGTTTTTAAGAAGGCTACTACCGCTTTTAGTTTTCTGCGTAAAAGCATTAGCCCGGTAAGGCTCAATGCTAGGACTTGTATTACCACATATAATACTACTACTAGCATTAGGAGCAACGGCAAGCAAGTGAGCATTACGTACGCCGTAGCCTTTACCATCAGGGCACTCCCCTCTTTCTGTTGCAAGTTGTCTTGTTGCACGTACTGCCTCCGATTTAATTCTTGTAAACATTCTGTTGTTTGCACCTTTTGCAAGCACGCTCTCAAACGGAATGTTGTGTCTCTGAAGATAAGCGTGGAAACCCATAGCACCCAGGCCAATACTTCTTTCTTTTTCTGCACTTAACTTCGCTCTGTATAGCTCGTTAGGGGCATTGGCGATAAAGTGATCAAGTACATTGTCTAACATTCGTACTAGATCAGGAATGAACTGCTCATTCTGGCTCCACTCGTCATACTCTTCCAGATTTACACTTGACAAACAACATACTGCTGTGCGCTGATCATCTGTAGCCAGTGTAATTTCAGAACAAAGATTTGAGTGATGTACCTGCAACCCTGCATCTTTCTGAAATTGTGGTAAAGCGTCTTGAACCGTATCTTTAAACATAATGTATGGTTCGCCTGTCTCAACACGGTTTTGGATCAACTTTACCCAAAGTGTCTTAGCTGATACAGTCTTCGTAACTTCACCACTGTGTGGATCTACTAAATCCCATGAATCATCGAAACCTTCTTCTCTTGTAGCTCCTTCGATCAGCTCCATAAACTCGTCAGAAACAGTGACAGCATGATGCAAGTTAGTAGACTTGCGATTAACGTCTCCGCCTGTAGGCTTACGAATGTCCAAGAACTCTTCAATCTCTGGGTGAGACATTTCCAAATATGCTGCATAACTACCTCGTCTTGTTACACCTTGTGAGAAAGCGAGCATTTCTGCATCAACCACTTTCAAGAAAGGAATTACTCCAGTTGACTCTGACCCCGCAGAGGTTTTACTTCCTACTGATCGTACATCGTTCCAACAACCACCAATACCACCGCCTACACTAGACAAGAACGCATTCTCAGTATAGTGACCAGTGATACCTTCTCGGCTATCTTCAACATAGTTTAGAAAGCAACTAATAGGCATACCACGGCTAGTGCCGCCATTGCTCAAAACAGGCGTACTAAACATGAACCACAGCTTACTAGCGTAGTCATACAATCTCTGTGCGTGTGCTTCATCGTCAGCGAAGGTTCTTGCTGCTCGTGCAAACGCATCCTGGGGAGACTTTTCCCCTTCTACTAAATAACGATCTTCTAAAGTTTTAATACTAAACTCTGATAGATAGTTGTCTCTCTTATAATCAATCTGCATTTGTCATTCTCCGCTGTATATCAGACACATTGTCTGCACCAATTGCGTCATCGCAATATGTTACTAAATCCATCAACTCATAGTTTGTCAAGAGCAGTTCTGCATTTGCATTTAGCTCTTGAATATACTTATACTTACCGTCTAAAGGTATGTTGTCATAGATGGTCATTGCATCGCCATAATCTTTGATTAGTGACTCTGCGCGTTTTGGGCCTATACCGTTAATGCCTGGTACGTTGTCGCCCTTATCTCCAGTCAAACATTTAAAGGAGATGTACTCTTCAGGAGTTACATTGTAATGCTCACTCCAATTATTGATTGTGACTTCTTTACGGGTTACATAAGAAAATCTACTTACGCCATCCTGAATTAACAAGTCCCAATCTCGGTCACTCGATACTAGCCAAATCTCTTCTAAACCGTACTCTTTCTTACGCTTTACCAGGTGGGCAGCAAGATCATCTGCCTCTACACCTTGATAACGAAGAACAGGAAACGACTCTGCCAATAGTTCTAGTGTGCCTTCATATTCATCAAAGAAGTCTATAAATGCCTGCTTCTCTGCATCTGTTTGTGTTTCGTACTTATCTTTTCGATTCTGCTTGTACTCTGGTAAGATACCCTTCCTATAGCTGGAAGAGCCCCAGTCTGCGGTAATAATAATATTACCACATTTGTATGACTGGGCTAAGGATTTTACAGTTTGTACATAGTCATCTCGAAAGTCTGTTCTACCTTGATGCTTCCAACGGAAGGCCAAGTTCAAGGCATCAATTACTATAGTCTTACTTTCTTTACCTGATGTTGCTTCATTAAAACTAAAAGCCACCTATCCACTCCACTTTTTCTGCTGCTAACCAATCCTCTGCAAGTAATACATAACAATCCAGAAAGGCTATATACAAATACTGTTGTGTATTCTCAGGCTTCTGTTCTGTGCATACAAATACTTTAGAACGGTCATATTTAAAAAATAGCATTGGCTTTTGATCGCCACCTGCCGCTTGTATTACTACTTTCTTCCACCAGCGAATCAAATTGTTTGTCTTAGGTTGTGTGAATACTTTGTCTGTCAATGCAGAGTCTTTATAATTCTTTACTTCAATACAAAAATGATTGCGCTGATTAGGGACATATAAGTCCCCTTTCAAATACTCTAATGCTCCAGAGGCGGGCACTCTTTCAAACTTGAGACCCGTCGAGTCCCTCAACATATCCCTCACTAGGTACTCGCCTCTCGCTCCCTTCGCTCTCGAATCTACCATCTTCTTCCTCTTTTATCTTGGACTCTTTGAGTTCCAGTTCTTCTTGTGCTTTAAGGTGTCTCCACCATAGTCTTCTTCTACCTGCCGACATCTCTACTCCAGTACGCTGACGTTTCCGTCCTTGACGACTTCAATCTTTTCGAGGAGGGGGTGAGTCCAACCATGCGATACGATATAAGTATTTAAATCTTCTCGAAGCAATACTTCTACCATACGCTCTCTTCCTGTCTCATCGAGTACATTGATAACCTCGTCTAAAAATAAAACATTGATTCTTGACTTTGAAATACTACTCATTAGCTGACGGATAGCTAGTAGAGTAGCGGTGTTAACTCGGGCAAGTTCTCCAGAAGAGAGAGCAAGAATATCAATAATGCTTCCTGCATCTGTAATCTGTACATTAAGTTTGTCGTTCGATACCACAAACTCTAGGGTAAACCTACCATCAGATAGTTCGGCTAGATAAGTATTTGTCAACTCTTCTAGCTCTTTTACTAAATTTTCAATCTTGTATGCAAGCAAGCCATTTGTACTAAATGCCTTCTTCAAGATGTCCAGAGTCGTTTCTTTACTTTGTAATTCAACGAGGTCTGCTTTATGTTTTTCTTTCTGCGCTTTAAAGTCGTCAGTCTGTTCTTGGATTACTTGGAGTCTTGTGTTGAGTTTGTTTCTACGCTCGTTCTCGGCCCTAAGTTTTGACTCCTGCGCTTTTGCTTCTTGTACTCCTCTACGGCTGTCACCAACGCTGGCTTCAAGCTCCGCACTATCCACATGATCCGCAGAGATAGAGCTGTCATAAGCCTGATAAAGCATTTCCCAATCTCGGATAGCTTTTGTGTTACTTTCAAATCTTCCATTATTTGCTTTAACTTGTTTAAGCTGTTCTGTAAGTTCATCTAATTTCTCCTTTGCTTCTGCAAATTTCTTCTGCTCTACTTCGACCATAGCTTTCTCTACCGAATTGTCGATAGGTTGCTTACAGGTAGGGCATTCATCGTGTACTTTTCCTAGTTTATTTAGGGTTGTCTTCGCACCCGCAGCGACTGCTCTAATTGATCCAATCTCCGACATAAGATCTTCGGACTCTATAAACTCTACTTGGTCTGCATTTAGAGTGTCAATATCTATAGCATCGAGCTGCTTTTTATATCCGTTATTCTTAGAAATTTTATCAGAATTTTCAGTCCACTTATCAAGTTCATTCGTCCAATGACGGAGATCTTTCTCGTGTTCTTCCAACGAACTTTCTACTTTTAGCAGGGGTAGTACATCGGTACTCTCAAGTTTGTTATTTTCCAACCATTTTTCTACGGTCGCTAACTGACCTGAAACGTTTGTACTCTTTGAAGTTGCTTCTTTCGAAGCGGCTTTAAATACTTCGAACAACTCTACATAATGCTCTAACTGAAGAAGGTCGATTAAGAACTTCTTACGGTTAGCGTCTGTTGCTGTAAGAAACTGCAGGCTCGCATTAGTATTTTGATATACCAACTGCGAGAATGTTTTGAAATCTATTCCAATAATACCTTGAATAGTCTTGTATGTGTTAGTAGCCGTATGACTACTAATGTCTTCACCATCTTTCTCTAGTTTTACTTTGATACTAGACTTACGTTTGATGGTGATCTCATATGTCGAACCGTCTTTAGTGAAAGTAAGAGATATGTTGTATCCTTCATTGATATGTCTGTTTGGAATATCAACTTTTTTAATTCCTTTAGAATTCTTGTTGTACAGAGCTTCTTCGATGATTAACGGAATAGACGACTTGCCCATTCCGTTAGTACCAATAATTTGTGTTACTGTGTTATCATCCAAGTCTAACTCGTTACCAGAACCGTAACTAAAGCAATTATCCCATTTCAACTTTTGAAGCGTAATCATTGTATGTTCCTATTATCTCTGGTATTGAGGTTTCTGGTAATTCTAAAATATATGCCAAATACTCTGCTAGTTCTTCTTGTATCGACATATCTTTATCTATAATCAGGCTTGCCTCTGATTTTCGTTTAACTACTTTCTTATCGAGGAGGTCTGAGTTCTTAACACCTGCAAGTTCTTGAATATCGCCTTCTACTTCATAGATTGTATGGTGGTAGTCGGTTGGTACCATATCAGATTGATTTGATACTGTCTTTCTCAATAACTGCGGTAGTCTAAACTCTTCCCACATCCAGCTCCAGTCCTGTTCATTGATAAGCAAGTAGCCTGTTTTAACTATGCTTCTATGAAAAGAAGTAGTCATAGGACTACCAGGGTATACAATGTTACGTTGACTGTTGCTATGGGAGTGTAGATCTCCGGAAAATACTACAGGAAAGTCTTCAAACCTGTCTAAATCTACTTCTGGTTTAACATGAGGAGGTATCTCTCCACGAACATGAGTAAATAGAGGTTGACTTGTGTTAAACTGCTCAATGCTACCCTTACGATGAAGATCAGTATAAGGCAGTATGCCATAACCTAGGTCTTCATCAACGTAAGAAATATCCACAATGTGTATCAGAGGGTTGATATCCCGTGATACTTGCTTTAACTGTGTAAAGAAGGTCTTGTACTTCTTAGTAGCTTCATGGTTTCCATCATAGATAACAGTTGGAATCTTTACTCCACGAATAAACTTGAAGTAAAGTTCCAACTCTTCCATGTTTGGCAGTCTATCAAACAGATCACCACCTATAATGTGCATACTGCACTCTTTCTCAAGCTCGTACACTTGCTCAAAGAATAGATTATAGCGGTTTAAAGCCCACGATACTGGGACGTTCTTCTGTCCCAGCTTTATGTGCCAATCTGCTGTATATAAGATCATCCGATATTGAACTCAGCTTCCAGTGCTTCGTCATCGGTTTCTGCGCCTGCATTGCGTAGGCGGTCTAACAGTTCTTTCTGTGCGTCTGCTGTTGGGCGAGGCATAACATCGTCCATAGACTTGAGATCAGCAATAGATGCCAGCTCGTCTTCAGTCAGAGCACGTGGCTTGCACTTCAATGCTTGGAGTTGGTACTCAACATTGTAAGGCAGTGGGCCAGTCTTTACTCGCTTGAAACATACGTCCCAGCCAGTAGCGTGATCAGTAGGGTCGCCCAGATCTTCTGCAGCAGTAATTACTTGCTCCCACAGCTTCTTCTTAAGGTTTGCTACTTTAACCTTACCATCGGTAGGGTCGATTACTTGTACAGCGTAGCTCCAGCCACACTTGAGGTCTGGGAAGTATTCACGAACCCAATCCTGTTCTTTGTTATTGAATCGCTCGGCATTGCGATCGAATGAGAGACACTCCAAAGGAATGTTCTTGCCGTTCTCGCCTTCAATCCAGTAGACGTAGCGAGCTAAGATGTCACCAACGATACGCATTTTATTGTCGCCATCTTTGTACTGAAAAGTAGAGATGGATGATTTTTGTGCGCCGCCAGTTTGCTTGTTAAATGATAATGCCATTAGTGTAAATTCTCCGTTGTGACTTCCTCATATAGAAAATGGACTACGCCATCACCTATACGAAGTAGGCTGTTTTCTTCGATTAGTTCTAGATCAACCGGTACATGGTATAGATCTAGTGTGGTTTGTTGTGTTGCTATGTAATCCGCCATACTTCTAATTGAAGCTAGGGCGTAATATATTGCCACGTCCCGGTGGCTGTACTTATAAGCGTTGAGCGCCATGACATCTGCATGAAGTAAGAAACTCGTGCCATTAAAGGACTTGGTCGCGTACTTGTATATTGGATCGTATTTATTTTTTGGTATTTGCTTTTCTATAAGCATTTCCATGATACGGCAACATTCAAGCGGGCTACCCTCTGCCTCGTCAAAAACCTTCTCCCAGCTAAATAAGAACACGTATTATACTCCTTTTTAAGTATGTTGTCAAGAACTATTTTTTTAAAGGTACTTCATCGACCAATCCTGTTTCATGTAAAATCCTACCCTATTCGAGGCTTGTCTCTGTGCAGTCTTGCCTCGAAGGTGGATGTCTACAACAACTGGACTAATCTTACCTTCTTTCTTTCGTATTACCCGACCTACTAACTGTGTAAGGAGGGGCTCGTTGTTTACTGGGGTTGCCAGTATTAAGCAGCTCAGAGTATCAACAGATATACCCTCTGAGAAAATTGCTTGCGTTCCGTAGAGAACATTAGCGTCCCCGTAGAGAATTTCGTCTACGAGTGTCTCTCTGTCCTCGTGCGCTACCTCACCTGTAACACAAACGGCTTTCTCACCAGTCAGCTCGGCGCAAGCTTTGAGGAAACTGACTCGATCGCTGACCACTAGGACTTTATGTCCTCTGGCGGCATATCCAGCTGCAAGCATTGCTATAGTATGCCTATATTCCTCATTATTTGATAGCGCAGAGACTCTGTTTGCCCAAGGTATCTTAGCTCCATCCATAAAGCGTATCTCAGAATGTACTAGATGCACAGTCGGTGTCATGTAGTTCTCTTTTGGCGGCTGAAACAACTTACTACCAAAGTAATCTCTAAAAACTACGTGCTTTCCGTCTTTTCTCTCGATAGTGCCTGATAGACCTATCTTGTATCGACAATAATTTGTGTCGAGAATCTTAGAAAAGGTCGGGCTACTAACATGGTGCATTTCATCTAGTATGATAGTGCCAAACTCTTTGCGAATCTTATCAATATTTCGGTATAAAGTCTGTGTATTGCCAATCACGATAGGAGCATCAAGTTCAAACTTTCCACTACCTATGATCCCTGCCTTAATTCCATAGACTTTCTCTACCTCTTTTGCCCACTGATTACGCAATGGGACAGTGTGGGTAACAATAAGCGTTTTTTGACCCAACTTACCGGCTATTGCAAGACCTGTAAAAGTCTTGCCCCAACTGACCCATGCGTTAATTATAGCGTTGTCTTCGATTTCATCATATACGTCTTTCTGACTAGCTCGTAAGTCGAACTTAAACTCAGGAAATTCTACTGGCTTTTCTAAGCGTTTATCAACAATTTCATAGTGCTCTGGTATCAAATCCATGCGCCCTATGGGCATAGAAATCAACCCGTTGCGGATAAGTCCCATATTCTTAATCATCTGGGGAGGATCAAGTGGATTGTGGGTCGGAATCGCATACGTAAGCTCGTCGTCGATCTGCTTCTGCAGTTCAGGAGTGCATTCCATGTAAATTCTGTTACTAACTACTGCTTTCATAGGCCAAGTTCATTCTTTGCTATAATATATGATTTAACGAAGTCGGATCGTACTATGTCTTCTACCTGGAAGTCAATAAAGTCGAAAAGCTCCATGCGTTTGAGGATTTGCATAAAATCCTTCATGCCATTCTGTTTTAGATCCGCCTGACGGAAATCTCCGCAGAAGATAACCCTGCAATTCTCGCCCATACGAGTAATAATTGAGTCTAGCTCATGGAATGACATATTTTGACACTCATCAATAATAATAACCGCATCTCTGAGTGTAATTCCTCGAATAAACGAGGTTGTCATAAATTCTACTAGATTCTTCTGCTTCATAATTCCATAGGCATCACCACGTTGAAATAGCTCGTTTGCAATGTCCTTGTAAGGCTCTTCATAAACTGAAGCCTTTTCTTTCTCCGTCCCTGGAAGGAACCCCATATCTCTGGTAGGTACAGCACTACGGATAATAACTAGCTTGTCATACACACCCTTGGACATATCATCATAAGCCAGATAGCTTGAGATAAATGTCTTGCCTGTACCCGCTAGACCATGTAGAATCAAATTCTTTTTAGACTCAAATGCCTTTACTTGGTTACGTGTTAAAGGCTCGATCTCATGTAGTGTCAAACTAGCTCCTGCTAGTGTTTTGCTCTGTCTTTTAGCCATATTATACTTTTCTTCTCGTATCTTTGAGTTTCGTGTCCGAATACTCGTAAAGCATCCACGGAAGTCCATGTAGATGCAAAACGCCTGCCCACTCCATACCTGTAGCGGGAGGCCGTGGTACGGTAAAAGGTGTTCTCACACCCTTCACACGTATTATAGAGGCGGTTCCTTTAGGTACTACCTCTTCAATTTTTAGATATCTCAATGCACACATTAAAGTTTTCTGATAAGCAAAAGGTACACCCTTTGAATCAATAAAATAGGGGTTACTCTGTTTAAGTATGCCGTTAGGAGATCCGATAGCCTTATTCAAGCGATACTTATCCTTAAAGTGTGTTTGCATTCTGCGCACACCAAGAGTTTCTCCGTCCTGGTTTGTATCGTCTACTAACTGATCGTCAATGAACAATAATCCGTCTGCACGAGTCCAGTCACCTGATCCTATCTTATAAACAGGAAACTCTATTTTATTAAGATCTTTATATGTCAGAACCATACATCTTCTCGAATTTCCCGCCAGAGTAGTCTTCGTGAATAATCTCGAAGTCACAACCAACTGGTACGCCTGGGATAGAGATTCCTCGATCCATTTGAATGAACTTGGCTAACTGCACCATGTACTCGTCTACTTCTTCATCTGGCACTTCTGCTAGGATCGAATCGTGTACTAAGGCGAAGATTCTTGCTTTCTTCTTGTTAGCTTTGATCCACTCACCCATATCAATAGCACCTAAGAGGTTAATATCAGAAGCAGCAGACTGCACCAGAAAGTTAAGACCAGACCTAATGCTATGACTTTGGATACCCGAATCTGTAGAGGCGACATTTGGTAATCTCCTTTTGCGACCGAAGTAACTATAAATGAAGCCATTCTGTTTGATGAACTTCTGGTTGTCTTCGATCCAGCTTTTTAGTTTGTGGAACTCAGCAAAGTACTCGTTAATAACTTCAGTAGCTTCCTGAGGGCTAAAGTATTTCCCTGAATCTTTTGTAACTTGCTCACTAATCTTCTTCGGGCCAGCACCATACATAATACCAAAAGTTACAGCCTTCGCTGCCTGTCTTTGTGTGCTGTATAATTCTGCCACTTGATCCGCTTCACAAGGCAACTTAAATACCTTCTTAGCGATCTGTGAGTGGAAGTTGCCTCCCGCCTTAAATACCTCAATCAAAGCTGTATCTTTAGCGAGTACTGCGGCTACATATACCTCTGCTGTTGTCAAATCCATTGCGACAATCTTGTGTCCTGGTGCTGCTTTAATACAGCCTTTTACAATGGGATTATCTCTAGGCAACTGTTGCATATTGAGTTTACCACTAGAGCTAAGGCGACCAGAAGTTGTGCTGTGGAGATTGAAGCCAGTACGCAGTCTGCTATCCCTATCCAACTGCGGTATGATTTTGTCCAAATAAGTATTCTTAATCTTAGACTTTTGGCGGATGGACAGTATGAGCCCAGGCACTTCGGACTGCTCTGCAAGCTCACCAAGGACTTCCGCGTCTGTTGAATTTGCTCCTGTACCAGTCTTCTTTCCAGTAGGTGTGAGGCCAAGGAAATCAAAAAGTAGAGCACGAAGCTGAACAGTACTGTTAGGATTAAAATCTTTTCCATTGATTTCCTCAAATTTGGAGATAGCAGGGTTCTTATATAGATCTGCTACGGCTTGGTCGATCTCAGTCTGCATTAGAGCTTGAGATTTAGTCAGTCGGCTTATATCGAATGGCACACCATTGTCTTGAATATCTGTCAAGAAACGGCAGCCAGGAATAAGAATATTGTCATAGACTTTACACAAGCGTTTATTCTGCTTAATCTTTACAAACTTCTCGTAGAGTAAAAAGGTCACAGCAGCATCCATACCTGCGTAGAGCTTCATAATCTCAAAGGGAATATCACCCCAGTTGAACTCATTTTTGAGGATACCACGTTCTTTACGATACTGGTCAATCCAGTCGTACATTGGCTTCTCATAGTCTCCATAAATTGTATACTTCATTGCTAGCTGCTTCAATCCGTGTGTACCTGGATTTTCATCAATCAGGTAGTGCAGTAGCATTGTGTCTTCAAACTGAGGAAATCGAAAGTTAAAGTGGTACTCGAAGAACGCCATATCGAACTTAGCGTTATGAAATACTACTGTTTTCTTATCGAACAGTTCCTGTAGCAGTCGCTCAGACTCTTCGTCAAAGCACTCTGTATCTACGTAAGCCCCTCGATCTTGTTCATAAGAAAGAGACAAGCCGAGCATATACCCGTCACGAGGATATAACCCCGTAGTTTCCGAGTCAAGTGCGATGTAAGGCAAAGGAGCGTCAATAGCCGCCTGAAAGAAAGCATTAGCCTCTGCTGTATCCTGAATACCCCAAGCATTATGCGTTGTAATAACGGTATCCTGCTTGTTATCAGTGATATAGTCTAGAATACTCTGCTTCGAGTCGTCCCAGGTGCGTTGTGCCTCTGGTTTGAATGCGAGCATGGCTGGGTTAATAATAGGGAGGAACTTCTCTTCTACCTTCTTTCCTGAATACTCTGTAATAGAGTTAATTGGTGTGAAGTATTTAAGTGCGTCGCTACCTACTAGAATAACCCAGTCATAGTCGTCAGTATTGATTTGAATGTCACAGTCTCTCTTCAATACTTTCTTGAGAAAAGGATCTGAACATAGTTGGTATTGGTCGAACTCGAACTCATCATCGAACTCGCGTTTGAAATTAGTCTTACTCTTTTTGGTTTCTACTAATGCAACCTTAGGCATTTTTCTATTTCCTCATAGCTTAAAATACTGTATAAATGTTTATCATGTAACCCAATGTTACGCTGATTGATATGGAACTGTCCTTCTCCGGTGTTTCCTCTGTGCTGCTTGTTACAGTATCCGATACTGTCATCTATCTCTTTAGTGTGCATTTTATATATTACTAGGCAATCTGAAAAGAATATGCCGTAGTATAATACATCAAAGAGATCCTTTTTAATTTGTTGAAAGTTACAATCCCAGTGCCTGCTCTCACAATCCTCGTAAGAGATGTCCCGTCGTACTTGTTCATAGATTGCCTCTATGACTGTGTTCTCTGAGACAGGTACTTGACTCTTTTGCCAAGCTCTCGAAAACTTACACTCAATCCGAGTTCCGTCACTTTCTAAATCGTACTTTGCATCATTTGATTCTCTAGCATTTATTAGCTTTTTTACTAATAGTTCTGCTACTGTGCCGAATCTTCGAGTATGTAACCTAAAGATCCCTTCTCGTAACTCACTCATACAGCTTCCTCTTTAGGGTTTTTACTGCTTGTTCGTTAAGTGCTCCTGGGTCTGTACCTTTTAAGCATATGTTTCTATGTGTAAGTTCTGCATTTTCGCACATAGTTTGTACATACTTGGAGGCTTCCTGCCCTGCATCGTCTCCGTCAAAGAATATATCAATAGAGTCTACGCCCTGAATAGAAAGCATTCTCAGTTTATCTTCATTGATGTTCTTTGTGCCAAACGTACATACTGCATTGGTTAGCCCTTTATCGTGCAAATTTATCATATCGAATATGCCTTCTACTAGAATAACTGCACCCTGTATAGGCTTTACTACAGGGAATAGAGGCATCTTCGCACCCGCAGGCGAGATCATATACTTAGGTGTACCGCCTGTTGTATGACGACCATTGAACGCTGTAATACGACCAGATATGTCTCGTACTGGAAATACAATACGTCCAATGTAGTCAGGGTCTGCGTGCTGAAACGCTTCAAATCTTTTATAGGTTTCTGGCTTAATATTGCGCCAGTTGCCTGAGTATGGCATAACATTCTTGGGAAAAGACAAACCAACACTTTCTGACCTCTTATCTATAATTTTGCGTTTTAATAGTTCTCGTCGTAGTTGTAGTTGGTTTGCCTTTTCCCCAAAATGCGTGAAAAGGTTGCCTTTGTACTCGCATGAAAAGCACTGGTATATACCAGTCAGCTGATCAATACGCATACTAGGGTTTCTATCTGCGTGTTCAGGGTTGAGGCAACTTACTAGGAAGTCGCCGCCCTTTGGTATAAAATATATATCTTTACGTTTTAGTAATTCTTCTACTGTCATACTAGGTTAGTCCAGTCAGTGCTCTCATTCATCAACTCCAGATTGTCTGGAAAGGTGTCTTGTAACTTTTGCAGTATTCCGGCAGTGTTCATGCGTACTGTATACTGGTTTTTGTGACAGCTATACGTGCTGCCGCTTTCACCATGAAAAATATAATAGTCACCATGTTTTTCTACTTTAGTAATACCACTATTAAGTTTCCAAGAGTCGCCCTGTGTATAACCACCTGACCAGCCTGCAAGAACCTTATAAAATACAGGCTCGTCTGCAAAGGTTATTTTTAGCACTACCCAGTTATCGGGGCTGTATTCGCTCATCGTCCGATGTCCTTGATGTTGTCTTTACTGATTACTTGGTACGCACCTTTGTTATATGCAGGTGCAATAGTATATTTGGAGTCTAGTTCATGGCGAACACCTGCGGAGGTATCATGAGAGCCGTCATCAGATGACTTGTACTCTGTAGTATCTCTACGATAGGTATTGGGGGCTTCGAGCGCCTCGAACTTTGGCATATATGCCTTACGTTTCTTAGGTAAAGGTTTGCGTCGTCTACCTGAGGTAGTGTGTCGTAAACTGCCGAATGTGTGTGCCATTTGCTTTCTCCCCATTTATGAAACATAATTATACGCAAAATGAGAATGAAAGTCAAGAACTATTTTAAAGATCGTGGACGTCTTCGCCTGTTTTATGCGTAGAATCGTCTTTCTCTTGAGGTGTTAAAGCAGTCTCGGGTCCGATTTTCAAGGACTCCCAGTCTACTGTAGATGTGAAGGACTTCATAGAAGCGGAACGCATCTTGACACAATTCAGGGTGAGACACCCATCTTCGTGATCGTAGGTTTCAAGTGTATATGCAGCATCTGCCGCATCAAGAATACCTTTTGCAAAACGCGCTTCACCACTAGCGTCTGTTTGATATGGTGAGAATACGGTACAATCGTATTCCTGTGCCATCGACTTCAATGCTTTACTCACTTCGATCTGCTCTGTCCAGTCGTACTGTCCACCGGTTCGTGAAGGAAGGTTCGACCGCTTTACTTGGTTCATATAATCAACAATAATGACTCCGACATTCATCGCCTTAACCTTTTTATCAAGCTCTGCTCGAATCTTAGCTAAGGTGAGAGATGGATCATAAACTACGTTCAACTGTTGAGTCGGGAGGATCTCGCAAGTTGTCTTTAGCTCCTGATGGAACTTCTCAAAATCTCTATGTTGTTTATACTCTTTCAAGCGGTCTTGCCCATTTACAAAACGATTTGCCCACCAGCCAGCAACCTTCTCCCACTCAGTTACACTAAGATTCTTAGTGCGGAGGCGTGAAAAAGGAACTTCGGTAGCGATAGCACAACAGCGTTGCAGAATAGACCGGCTATCCATCTCAATAGTGAAATAAATAACCGACTTTCCAGATTCGTACACATTGTTTGCAATGTTAGCACAGATTACCGACTTGCCCGCACCTCGTTTACCACCTACCATTACCAAATCTCTAGGCGAGAATTGAATGTCTAGGTCGTACTCTTCGTTGAGGCCAAGTGGTATGTACTTTTCTAAATCTTCCTCAGGCTCGAACAGTTCAATACGTTGCATACTTTCCTGTGGCTCCTCCAAATCAACTTTGTCTTCGATGTCGAGGACAATTTGATGAAGGTGATCAACCGATTCCTGTGCATCTTCAAAAGCTACACTGTTTTCGACATAATCTTCGAGCGAGGTTAGGATCTCTTTCTGAGTATATTCATTCTTCAGATACTGAAGGAGCATATACGGTTCAACATCCACCTTAACGGCTTCAACTGCGTACAACTTCTCACGAGTATTAGAATCACGAATCTCAAGTTTAAGATCCTCAATCGAGGGCATACTATGAAACTTCTCACAGTGCTTATCAATGATATTATGCAAGCTGTGATATTCACTAGGCAAATAACGCTTATACGTCTGAGTCCACGTCTCAAAGTCGCGTAACTCAAGCGTTTGCTTTATTAAGGCACTAGCAATGTTCAATGAAGTTCTCCCGATTCATTATATTAAAGATAAGCAGACCCCGTAGAGCCTGCTCATTTTGTAACTAAGTTAGATTAAGCTGATGCTTTTTCTTTCTTAGCCGCGCCATCATAGTCAGCAGCAACGAGGCCACGACGAGTCAGCATAGTCTTAACACCGCGAGCAGTTTTGCCAATCGCTTCAGCGATAGACTCAACAGTCTGAGTGCTCAGATCACCCAAGGAAGCCAAAGGATCTTCTTTAGAAGCGCCTTTAGTTACTTCTTGCTTAGGGATAGCGCCAATGTCACCAGAGCGCAGGAGGCTTAGAGCCTTACCACGTACTGAGTTGATTGAACGACCCATAGCTTCAGCAATAGCTTCTACGAAAGCACCGTTGTTTACCATCTCAACGAATACAGTTTCTTCAGACTCAGAGTACGTGCGTACTGCTTCAACTTTAGGAGCTGGCTTAACGTGAGAGGTAAGTTCCATAGAAAGGATCTTGCCCTGGATTGACTTAGGAGAGAAAGCACCGTCTTCAAAGTGACCGGCAATCTCAGCATAAGTGTAAGAACCGCTGTTGTCAGTGACAAAAGCAGAAAGGGTAGCTTCTTGAGCGTCGGTAAAAGACTTACCGCCAGCAGCAGATGCTAGTTCTACGTCGAAGCCCATCTTACGCAGCTTGCTGCTGATAGAACGAGTAGAGGTTTCAAGGGTTTCTGCAGCTTCAGCTACAGTGACTTGAGAAACGGGGCTTTCGCCACCGACAAATTCAGTTAGTTGAGCAGTACGCTCGTCAGTCCACTTAGGTAAAGTTGACATATATTTATTCTCCAATAATTTCGGTTAGGTTGGTTACAATAGTTACGCCAGCATTCCTGGCTTTGGTTGTTTTGGCGGATTCTACGCCACTTTCATTTACCAGAATCGTGACATCCTTAGTCAAGCTGGTTTTTACCTCATAACCAAGCTCTTGTAAGAGTTTATGCGCTTCGGCTTTCGTTTTATAACTGGTAAGTTTACCACTAATACAAACAACGCCTAGCGTGGTTGAGGGTGTTACACTAGCTTCAAACTCAAAGCTAAAAGGCAGGAGACTTACCTCAATAAAGGAATTCTCCAACCAATCGCATAAGCTAGTAGCCGTCTTCTCTCCTAGACCGGCCTTACGGCATAATTCATAGTCTATTTCTTCAATGTCAGTGCAGACTTTGGAAAGTTTTTCCGTTGCAGTCTTGCCTACGAGAGGTATACTGAATGCAGGTAACAATACATTCAGAGGGGCTGTACGAGAACGCTCAAGCTCCTCTACTAACTTTACAGCAAGCCGATCAGATCCAAGGGCGTGGGCAATGTCATCTAGCGTAAGTGCGTATAGTTCCTCTAAGTGAAGAACGTCCAATTTAACGATAGTTGCTGGGCCGAGTCCCTTTATCTTCAATGTCTTAGCAAAGTGTTCGATGAGCTTGAGAGCTTTCTCCCCACAGTGGGGGTTTCTACAATACAGAAGGAAGTTGACGTCCTCTAAGACTGAGCTACAAGACGGGCAAGTAGTTGGGGCTTCGATTTTGGTCATGGTCTTCCCTCTGAAATTGAATATGTATTATACGCGGTTTTAAGATTACTGTCAAGAATTATTTTTTTCAAGGTACCAATCAATCTATGCGCCTCACGACGCGAGGTATGATTTCACCTGATCGAATAATCTCTACTTGACAACCTATTTCAAGGTTCAAGTCGCGAATATACTGGATGTTGTGCAATGTGGCTCTAGACACTGTGGCTTCGCCTACTACAATAGGATCTAAGATCGCTACTGGACTGACTACACCGCTTTTGCCTAGCTGCCACACTACATCAACTAAGGTTGTTTGCACACCCGCCTGCTGCTCTTTCAGAGCAAAGGCACCTCGTGGGTGTTTAGCTGTATGTCCTAACGCCTCAAACTCTTTGGTATCCTTGAGTCTAAACACTAAACCATCTGTGGGATAGTCTACTGCATTAAACTCAGATACAACATTGAGTCCCATCTGGCGAAGAATACTCATCTCATTAGTCCACGTAGGAACGCAATGAGGGTAAGCATCGTACGCAACAAATACTAAAGGACGAGTCCGAAACTCTTCCAGACCTGCAGGGTCATTCTTGAGTCCAAGAGATCCTGAAGCAAAGTTGCGAGAATTAGGAATACTACTCGGAGCAACTACTTCACCAGTAATCTGCACAACGCCAGAGTATAAGTCGGAAAACCGCCCTACACGTCTCAATTGATTAGGTACTAGCTCTTTCATTTTAGCAGTAATGTCTCTGCCCTGTATACCGTCTCCACGAGTTAAAGCTAACTCAAGGTTTCCGTCTACATATAACAGAGATACTGCTGCTCCGTCAAGTTTAGGGGTCATAACACAATCATCTACAGATAGAGGAGCTTCGTCAATGTCAAAACACTTCTGAAGTGAGTACATCTGGTAAGTATGCGAAACCGCATCAGTAACAGTATATCCTACACTATTGTAGTTGTGTTTAGCAGCTAGAAGGTCAAACTCTTCGTCCGAAAGGAGTGGAGTGCCTTCATAGTATAACTTACTCGCTCTATCTAAAAATTCTCGCATATTATTTCCCTAAATTTGAAAAGATATTATACGGAACTTTAAGCTACTTGTCAAGAGTTATTTATACAAATCCTGTATAAGATCTGAAAAATGTTCTTCTATCAAGCTCTTTGATTCCGCTAAGGATAGTATCTCTACCAGTCCTTGAAACATTTCTCTAGAATTACTGAGGTCAAGCGGCATAGCCACACCTTCCGGTGTAGGTTTCCACTCTTCATCAAAGTCTAGATAATATTTACGAAGATGCAAATACTCAATACCTCGAAAAGTATTGATAGTTAGGCGTACCTGCACCTCTTTTACTGTATCATAATGTATTACACGGGAATAGGCTTCTGGAGCCTCGTGTAACTCCATTACCGTCTGCCTTCATTCTTAAGAATAGAAGAGAGAGGAACGACACTTGATACAGCGGAGGGTCGAAGTAATCTATACGAGTCTGTATCCCAACAGAAGAAAAGAAGAGTATCTTCAGTTTCTTTTGCACGATTCTTCTTGCCTTGTATATAAGGTGTTGAAAAGTCTAGGGTACATACATTGTATTTTAACTTCCTGGAGTGTTCGCTACGATAGGTAATAATAGCGTCTCCATAGTCTTGCACTAAGCGTGCCAGCTCTTGCTTTTTCACTATAGTTTCCTTTTGTAGTAGTTAGCAATTTTTACTGCAACTTACATACTTAAAGGTGGTTTATAGGAGGTGCAAAAAAGCCCCGCTAGGCGAACCTAGCGAGGTTATATTACTTAGTCTTCTGATGAAAGAAGTGAAGTAATGTACTGTGCTGCTTTACCAGTCAACTTAGAGATGATCTCTTCGTCAACAGACTTACCAGCATCAGTAATTGCTGCAATGAGGGCTTCTTGTGCGGCTGCTTTAGAGACACGAGTGCCTCCAGTTGACCCGCCCGTAGAAGCTGCTTTAGCTGCGGGGGTTTTCTTAACATAGACGCCAGCCTTTGTAAGAATCATTCGTACGCCATTTGGAGACTGGTCTAAGTCTTCGGCGATGTCTTTGACAATCTCCATGCTGTTCTCTGGAGTTGGTTCTGCAGCTTCATATGCTTCTACTGCTTGTGCTTTTAGCTCATCTGTCCAAGCCATGTTACGTTTCCTTTTGTTAGGGTTTTTATTTCCTGGGCAATTACCCAGAGTTTTAAGTTGTTGTTCGTAGAATCGTTGTCCCATATATTCCTCGATTTCAGAAAAGATATTATACGGGAAAAATAACCATGTTGTCAAGAACTATTTTTTACAACCTGTTTAAATCTACACCGTACTTTTTCAAATGTTCTAGCTTACCAAGATCGTACGCTGTTGAATAGGCAGCAAAGCCACCCTGGGTTACGCTAGTAAAGAAAGTATCTTCACTATCAACCTTCTGTACTACATAGATTTGGTACACTGGGCCGACATACTTATCTTCATAGTCAACAGTTGCAAGACCAGGTCTGCTTTCTTGATACTCCTGAGTCATGCGCTTACCGATCTTTACTGCACTATGATAGACAGCAGACCATGCGATCTCACCTTCAGCGAAATCTTCAGACACACACTCATCTGGAAAGTAGTCTACCGCTTTTCTTTCTTCGGCTCCAGAGGGGCGCTGTGGGACTCCAACTCGGTCAAGAACAGCGCGTATAAACCCGGTGGAACGAAATAAACGCTTTGAAATATCCGAGATAGGGTCGCCTTGAAGGTAGTCAGTAACTGCCTCGGAAATCTCTGCGTCTGTTGCAGGGCGGCCACGATTTTGTGACTTACGCTTTTTAACATATGCTTTTTGCTCCAAATGTCCCTCGATGATTGCATTCAATCGAGTGGTATTGTATGAGATATTCAGAATCTCACACGCTTCTTTTTTAGTTATTGCTTTTACTGTATCCGTCTGGGAAGTACTTGGGTTTAGTAGTGCTATCACCTTGTCGATGTTTACCGCTGTCAGGTTCTCGTAGCTCTTCTTCTTTACTCTTGCCATACTCTAACTCCAATAATAATTCGGCATAATGTATAATCTTTTTAATGTCCTCAGCACCGTTCTTCTTAGCGTGCCGAGTTGCATACTTAATAATGTTACCTTCAATATACCCTAAGCCATTGGCATGGATATACTCTAAAGGTTGTATAGGCAGGTCATAGTGTGACCCACCCTCTTGCTTGTCTAAAGCTGATTCTTCTTTCCACACAGGTAAGTCTCCACTAGGTGCTATGTTGATCATCTTCTTCATGAACAAAATCCTTGATCATCGGGAACATCGGATTGATAGCATAAGCACAGGCTCTAGCAATATCCATGTGTTCCTTCTGCGTACCTGGAGTAGTTCGCACATCAATGTAATGTATCCAGGAGCGTACAGTACCGTGCATATATAAACGAGTCTTTGTCAGACCCTCTGGAAGAACAGTACGAGCCTGCTCCTTAGCAATTCCATTGTCTATAGCCCACTCGTACGCACCCGCAGCTGCGTCAAGGACTTTCTTTTGCTGCTGTATCCAGTGTTGGTGGAGCAGCTCGTCATCAGTTTGTACACTATTCTGACGGTTCTTGTGATCTTGTAAGCGACACTCACGAAGCTCAAAGGGATAACCCATCTCCTTCGGATCTGCATAGCGTTGGCTAAACTCTTGAAAAGCAAAGCTACGGTGACGCACGATCTGGTGAGCAATATCACGAGTAGTATTGATCTCTAGCGTAATACCTGACATCTCAAAGGGAGACCAGTGTTTATGCTTGATGAGATACTTTACTAACTTGTGTGAAGTCAGTTCATTATTCTGGTTCTTAGGGTTTGATACTCTTGCCATGTATGCAATGTCTGCAATCAAGTCTGGCGAAGATGTTGATACAAGTTCTACTTGTGGTTGGTTCGGTCTCATTGTCCTGATATCCTGTTGTCATAGTCTGCTAGTTCTTCGTCCCACCACTCTGGTTTGTCTCTATGCTTCCAAGCTGCGAAAGTAGCTTTGTCAAGCATATAGAAGTTGCGGTAGGCTTGTATTGGGTCATCATCGTCTTTCAACTCCTCAGTCATTGCGAGTGCAAACTGAGTAAAGCCGTGGTCTTCCATATTCTTTGGTTCTGGCAATGCTTGTAACATTTCTAAACTCTTGTGCGTACTACCATAGCGATAGTGTGCCTCGCTACCGAGAGCGAACGCATAACAGTTTGTCCAGTAAAAATTCTCTAAGGAGGATCGTACCCATACACATGATGGGTGATTCTGCATTGTAGGAAGGTAAGGAAAGATACGTTCTTCCATTGGCAACTCTTTCTGCTCTTTACGAGTCGTCTGGAGAATCTTGTTCTCTTCCTTAGTGATAAGTCTAGGTACATATCCGAATAGATGATCTATCCAGAGGTTAGTACAGATGAGCTGTGCCGCTTCGAGTATCATCTTGTTGACGTGTTTGTCTACATGATACTCTGCACACTTGTCGAGATCTTGGTCAAGGTAAAAAAGGTTGATGGTATTCTCCTAAAATTGAAAAGATATTATACGCAATTTAAGGTGAAGTGTCAAGAATTAAATAATGGTATGTTCCAAAAATTGTAGTTTATACTGTGGCGAACCCCGGATGTTATTTCCTCAACCTCATGCCAGACTTCGGGAGCAAGCAATACTAGCATACCTGTTTGAGGGACTACTGTATCCTCTCCAATAATCAGTCTTCCACCTTCTAGGTCTTTTATATTTAGATATAGTACACAACTACAGACGGGAAAAGACAGCTCCCCTGTTGCGGTAAACAGCCCTTCGTCCTTATCCTGGTGTAGCGTCGGTAATAAAGTATAGTCACTATGAAAAGACCATTCCTCTACTAGCAACGGATCAATTTCTGGATCGTTGAGGAAATCTGCTACTGCGGTGAGAGCTTTGAGATGTAGCTCCCTAAACTGCTGGCTATAGATACTCTGCGTACTCGCTGCACATTTTATAGACTCTAGTTTTAATATTTGTATCTCTGTAGGCGTGAAGAAGTTTTCTATTACTCGGTACATTCTTTAGTCCATATGGTAAGTGCATATTTGATTCCATACTCTAGCTCCTTACAGCCGTGTCTGTGTGTTATCTGACCAGGCCATATAAGTATGTCTCCTACTTCTATATCTTCATTGGTAAAGTTCTTTTCAGGAAAATAAAGCTCTGCTCCCTTATAATCATTATTCAACTTTACACTGCCTGTTATATAGCTGTCATCGTGGTGCAGGTCTAAGCTAGTTTGAGTATCGAGAGTATATCTTATTGCGAAAAGGTTTTCTACAACAGCACCACTACAGTTCCAGTGGCTTGTAGCGGCAGGAAATATAACATCATCCAAGTGTTGTTTTAACATTTCATGTACGTCTGGTACATCTTTACGGAGGTGTATGTCTTGTGTGAAGTAGTCTTTGTCTCGTGCGTTTGGAGTCCAAGTGTCTACACCTTCTACACAGGCACGAACATATTCGCACCCTAAAGGCGTAAGGAATTTAGCTAATAAAATGTCCTGACCTACAGGACGTAGATCAGGACGAGTATGAAAAAATTCTCCAAACATTATTACTTCTTCTTATTCATGAATCCAACAACAGAGCGAACACCGAACGATGCGCTCACAATTACACTGAGTGTGTACTGATACCAAGATGGCATCTGATCGAGGGCTGTAAACCCCGCAGAGACGTAACCTACTGTCGAAGGAAAGAAACATAGTATCATAGGAATACTAAAGAGTATGGTCAACCACTCGTCTTTCCAAGAGCCTCCTGAGTTGCGAGCCATGATAGCTTCCCAGTCTGCTACACTCTGAGAAGCCTGTACCATAACTGTAGCTTCGGCTTCTGCTTTCGCTTTTGACTTAGCATTCTTTCCTTCAAGCCAAGTCGTTCCTAGTTTCGTTACTGAACTAAGTATTTGCAACATCTTCTAGTCTTCCCATCAATCGCTCTGCGCGATTGCCTACCTGACGATACCAAAGAGAGTCTCTCCCTTCGTTAGCGGCAAGTGCCCAACGTCGGCTGTCCAACGCTTTTTTCATATTTTTAAACTTACTAAGTCGAGGACGTCCAAGATTAAATAGCATATTTACTAGTATCTCTTGGACTTCCCCTGGGAAGTTGTCCCACATATCATATAAGATTCGGCACTCATCGACAGCTACAGCAAGGTCTGACTCAAATGCTTGCTTAACCCGGTCTTCAGCCACAACGGTTCCTACTTCCCAGCCATATTCAGGGTCTGAGGTTCGTACTAAGTGGCCAATGCCAAAGGTGGCATAACCTAAATGGTCTTCGTAGATTTCGTATACTACGCCTTCGTCTATCTCTAATCTTCTTCGTACTTTATCTATATTCATAATATGCTATTCCTTATAAACCGCTGGCGTATATTGCTGCAAATGGCAAGGCTAAACAACCTAAGATTGTAACCGTGTTGCAAAATAAGCAAACGGCCTCGTTTCTGTGTGTCACTTTTTTCTCCTTTCTTGACCTCTTTTTAGTCTAGGCTTCGGTCAGGCTACCTTTAAAACTAGGGGCTTTCGCCCCCAGGTACTACTTCTCTTCAGGTGTTGCACTGGAACTGACATCTTTCAATACTGTAGATGTGGTATCTAAAGTATAAGAGACGACTCCAGCTGTATCTGTAATTACTGCTGATACTAAGTTCTTTCCGCCATCAATAGTTGCGTCGATTGTTGAACACGCACCTAATAGAGAGAAAGCAAATAGAGCTGCTATAATACGCATACTGTACTCCTTTTGGTAAGCCGATTTTCGGTCTTGGGGAGAGGCTTAGTTGCTGGCATCCCTCCAACGGATCGAGTGCATCTTCACACCCTAGGTATGGCTTCTTCGACTGGGAACTCCCGATCCTTAGGCTTCAGCCGCTGCCTGTAGTGGTGCACCACGGCGTACTAACTCATTGCGAATTTTCTGCTTGCGAGGTCCACGAGTATTGTCGTCAGCTAATGTCTTTTGTAAAAGAGGAGTAGACTGAGCGTGCATATAAAAATGCTGTGTAGTTGACTTCTTGGTTTGACGATTTACTACTGTTTGTGACTCTTTAAATTTAATAGGCATTGTTTACTTCTCCGCTTGAATATAACCATATTTTTGAATGTCTACATAGCATCGCTGTGCTAGGTCTACGTTAGTTGTTCGTAGTTTTACTTCTGTTGATACTGGATCTAGTATGATCCAAGTAACAGTGCCGTTGACACTGACTTCTTTTAATAATTCTATGTTACTCATCGTCTAGTTCTATTTGTCCTGTGTCGGCTAAATGCTGTATAACAGCACTCATCCCTTGTTGCTCTCCCAGTCGATGGCTAGTAATACCGCAACCAATGAGGCAAAATATAAAAATAGCATACTCGATCATTCTTGTTTTTTCCTTTGTAACTCGATTTTGAAAAGATATTATACGCCCAAACGAGCTCTGTGTCAACACTTAAATTAAAGAGTGGTTAAGTTTTTCTCGGTTTCTTAGCAAGCATTATACAGTAATTACCCTATCTTGTCAAGTACTTTTTTTAAGCTACATGTAAATAACTCTTGACAAAGTACCTATCATACTTTATAATACTCCCATGAAAAAATATAAAAAGAAACCTTGGACAGAACTTGAACGCAACACACTGCGGGCTTATTACTTCAACGCTAGTATAGATGAAGTGATGGACATGATACCCGACAGATCAGAGCGTTCGATTCGGCAACAAGTTTCTTACTTACGCAAAAGAGGAGTACGCTTTAAGTGAATACACCTGAGATCTATATAATCTGTATCCTCATGTTCGCATGGATAATGATACAAAGCATCGGTGATGATGATGACTGGAATGAATAAATGCAAGTTAAAGTTAAAAACAACAATGTGGAGCAAGCGCTTCGTATCTTTCGTAGAAAGGTTACAGATAGTGGAGTTCTTTTCCAATATAAAGAGAAGCAGTTCTACGAAAAACCCTGTCAAAAACGAAAGCGAAAGCAAGCCAGCGCAAAGCAACGAGAGCGTAAAAGAACCCAAATGGAGCCGTGATATCCGTTTTTAGTTCTTGACAATTTACTGAAACCTCCGTATAATACTTTCATAAATTGGAGAATAAGCAAATGATCACATACTTTAATAACAAACCCCGCTTCGATACATTTATCGAAGAGTGTCTCAAGGCACTGTTCGCTCACGAAGAGCCTACTGGTGACATTGAGATCACGTGGATGCAGCACCTCGGTGAAGATGGTAACTTCGCAGGTCTTTGTAACGGAACTACAGAAGAAGTTGAAATCTCATTAGCTACACACTATTCACTAGAGTGCGGAGATAGAATCCCATTCTGTGATCAGGAGCTTGCTTCCAACATAGCACATGAGCTAGTTCACGCTCGTCAGTTTATTCGTGGCGAGATCAATTCTACTGACTACTACTACAAAGGAAAGGACTACGAGTCTTTTGAATACGCTGAGACCCCGTGGGAAATTGAAGCATATATGATGGAGCAGGTACTAGTCGATTTATTTTGGAGTACAGAATGTTAGACATCATTACAAATATATTAGGCATGACCTTCGCTATAGGCTTATTCTACGGAGCGACACTATTATTTTTAGACAAACAAAAAGCGTGGAAGAAAAGGGAACTAGAAAGAAATGACTCCTCAAGAAGTATATGATTATAAACGCAGGTGGCAAACATCTGTACAGAAGTACAGCTTTTACATACACTCAGACAGAAGAAGAGAAGCTATTGAGTGGTGCAAGGAATCATTACCTAAACAGTGCTGGCACCACACACAGTTTACAGACATATACGAAGACACTATGAGTTTCGAGAGTCGCGTACACTGTCTTTACTTTATCGAATGGTATGGCTGGAAGACTAAATGAGTAAGGAAACTACAAAGAAATGCCCTAACTGTGGCAACACACACTTAATATTGCTTTACAGCATAAAACTTAAACTATGTGTAGACTGTAGAACAGAGATACCATGGTTTCTAGACAAAGGACAAAAACCGCTATTATGAAGAAAGATAGATTTGATTTAGAGAGTGACATTATGGATTGTTGGCACATTGTTGATGATCTTAAAACAGTAGCACAGGCTGAATCCCTTTACTCCGACGAAGATAAGATGCAGAACGCATTGATTGGTCTTGAGTCACTTTACCAGTTGAAGTTCCAGAAGTTGTGGGAAACATTTGAACAGGTAGTATGCAGAAACGAGCTAGGCTAGTGAAGAAATATTGGAGATTATGGGCACAGTCCCTGGGAGAGAAGGTTGGAGAAACTAATAAACAGGCGGATAGTATTGCCATTGTACGTACTATTTGGTGGCTGGTTCACATGGTCACTTGCATATTCATTATACTCAATGCCATAGCCAATCATGGCTGGAACTTAATTTAATGTCCTAACTACCTTAGGACCGACCCGAGTATGTCATTAAACTGCTCACTAACTAACGGAGGGGATATGATTACATATAGCACTAATTGGATGGGACCGATCGCTACTCGTTGGTACGAAGATAATAATATCCCCGTACTGAAAGAAGAGTGGAAAACTAGCATCATGAATGGCAATAAGTACCTACACAAAGAGTATGTAAGCTACTCGGGTGGTCGCATAGATATATATGGTTTAAGCGAACAAAACCACTACTGCGGTAGAGACGAGTACGGCTTGCCTGTCATGCTTACTGAAGACTACAACGAGCTATCAGAGTATCTCAATGAACTTGAAACTGTAACTCTCTGGAGCTATGAAGACCTTATTAAGAACTTTGAAGAGCATCTTGGCCACAGCATTCGCTGGTTCAAGAAAGCAGAGAAGCCTAAAACCTGGTTAGACAGTGGAGCAAACCTACTATGAACATAGATATTGGTAACAAAGTATACTCCCCTCTGTTTGATAAAATGTACGAGGTTATTGATATTGATGACTGGCCACACGACTATGTGCCTGATATGAGACAGAAGATATTGTACTGCACTGAAGACCCCGACGAGCATATGCTTGATTGCATTGCGTTTAAACCATTTGAGGTAGAGAAACTATGAAAGCACTTATAACAAAAAACAAGCAATGGGTAAAGATTGATGCACATGATACGTGGTCAATGGACTGTACCCTAGCACACATTATTGTTCCCATGTTGAAGCAGCTAAAAGAGACTACACACGGTGGGCCTTTTGTAGACATGGATGAACGTCCTGAATATTTGATTGGCACTTTTCCAAACAGAGACTCAGGTGCCACTGATGAGTTTCACTTCCAAGCCTGGGACTGGGTGTTGGATGAGATGATTTGGGCATTCGAAAGCAAACTCGAAGACTGGGAAGACCAGTTCTGTTCAGGTCGTCATGATGTCATCTGGGAGCCTCTAGAGAATGGCATGAGTGAGATGAAGTATGGTCCACATCACACGTTCAAAATCGACTGGGAAGCTCGGTCGAAATATCAGGAAAGAATTACGAATGGCTTCCGTCTATTCGGAAAATACTATGAAAATCTCTGGGACTAATTCAAAAAGTTCTTGACTATCAACCCAAAAGCTCGTATAATACTCCCATAAACTAAAGAACGGAGATAAAATTATGGCGAACTTTTGGGTTTCCCTCACTCTGGGACTGATAAATATCGGTCTCTCATATCGACAAGACAACGACTGGTTCTTCTGGACTGGTATCGTACTTCTAATCATGGCAGCGTTTGACCTCTACGAGACAACTTACGAGGAGTATGACGATGGAGACTCCTAAGAACTGCCCTTCATGCGGAACAGCTTGGGAAGAGAAGGAAACTATCTTTGAGCACTTTCTCAAGTTTATGGACGTTGTAAAAGCAAAAGAGACAGCGAAGATGTACGGCTGTACTCCTGACAACCCTAAACACTTTGGTAAGAATATTATCGGTATTGAAA
>ENA-OQVM01000636-OQVM01000636.1-marine-metagenome-genome-assembly--contig:-NODE-636-length-53519-cov-4.369223_pt1 | contig 53519 bp, 44 predicted proteins | sample MGYA00237776_ERZ505498 | MGnify/ENA primary metagenome ERZ505498 (study PRJEB26159, sample SAMN06265151) | marine metagenome | isolation source: Helgoland LTER site | place: Germany:Helgoland, sampling...
GCTGTCCTTGTCAGACAAAACCACAACGGCTGCCGACCCGATAAAGGTGCCATGCGGTTGCAAGGTATCGAAATCCAGCGGGATGTCATTCATGCTGGCGGGCAGCAGACCAGAAGACGGCCCCCCCGGCTGGTAAGCCTTTAAGGCATGCCCTTGTGCCATACCACCGGCCGCCGCAATCACATCCGTAATCGTAGAGCCTGCAGGCAGCAGATACATGCCCGGTTTTGCAACGCGCCCAGACACCGAATAGCTGCGCAACCCCTTACGGCCATTCAATTCCGTGGATGACAGCACCTCGGGCCCTTCGCGGCAAATGCGCGTGACCCAATGCAATGTCTCAATGTTGTGCACCAACGTGGGACGGCCAAACACACCAACCTGCGCAACAAACGGCGGACGGTGACGCGGCATGCCGCGCTTGCCCTCGATGCTTTCGATCATAGCACTTTCTTCGCCACAAATGTAGGCACCTGCCCCCCGGCGCAGGTCGATATAACCCGGCGTTGCAATGCCTGCATCCTCCAGCGCTTTGATCTCGCGCGCCAGAATATCCAGCACGGCGGGATATTCATCGCGCATGTAAAGGAACACTTTTTCCGCCTCGACGGCCCAAGCGGCGATCAACATGCCTTCCAAAAACAAATGCGGCGTGCGTTCCAGATGCCAGCGGTCCTTGAACGTCCCCGGCTCGCCCTCATCGCCATTGACAGCCACATAGCGCGGCCCGGCATTGGCCCGCACAAAGCCCCATTTCTTGCCGGACGGAAAGCCCGCACCGCCCAAGCCGCGCAAGCCAGAGGCAAGCACTTTTTCCTGTACCGCCTCCCAATCGCCATTGGCGCGCAGGTCTTTCAGCGTGACGTAGCCACCGCCAGCAGCATAGGCTGCGTAGTCTTCGTAGTCTGGCACATGGGCGTGGGTTTCATCCGCTGCAATCGCGGCATGCACTTTCTCGACTGTTGCGTGGTCGATGTGGTGGTGGCCAATCTCCAGCACAGGCGCGGTATCACACCGGCCCATGCAGGGCGCCCGCAACACACGCACCTCAGCGGGATCAAGACCGTCCTCAAGCGCCGCCTTGAGTTGCTGTGCACCCGCCAGTTCGCATGACAGCGAATCGCACACACGGATCGTCAATGCGGGGGGGGGCGTTTCGCCTTCTTTGACCACATCAAAATGCGCATAGAACGTCGCCACCTCATAGACCTCAGCCATCGACATGCGCATCTCTTCGGCCAGCGCGCGCAGATGGGCGGCAGACAGATGGCCATATTCGTCCTGAATAAGGTGCAGATGCTCGATCAACAAATCGCTGCGGCGCGGGCGATCACCCAGCAAGGCGCGGACCTGATCCCATGCTTCATCAGTCAGTTGGCGGCCCTTGGTATGGTGGCGCCCCTTGCCCTTGCCGGATTTCCAGACGCCCTTTTCAGGACCCTTGTTCTTTGCATTCTCATCCAGCGCCATGGTGAACCCCTATTCAGCTTGCGCCTTGCCTATCAAATCCACCGCAACCAGCGCGATCAAAAAGCGACAATTCCCAAGCCCTTTGCGCGGCACATGCGGCGACATGCGGTGTTTGTTCCCTGCGATTTCGCCTATAAGAAACAGGAACCCCAAAGTTGGAACACTTTCATGATTTGGTATGCCACAGCCAGCCTGACACCCGCAGCCCTTTTGGCGCTGGCCTGCGGGTTTGGCGGGGTGTTCCCGTTGCTGGCAGTTTTGTCGATCACGGTTTTCGTATTTTTCATGGACAAGCTTGCACGCGCGCTGCCCGAAACACGTGCTACGGGGCGCGGTCTGAGCATGACCCTCGCAGCCGCGCATATGATTTTGCTGCCATTGGGCATTTGGGCGCTTGGTGCTGGCGGGCATCTGGCAGGGGTGGACAAGGCGTTGATTTTTGTTGGTCTCGGTCTCTACATCGGGCAGATATCAAACTCGAACGCGCATGAGTTGATCCATGCAAACAACAGATTTGCACGGCGCGTTGGCACACTGATCTACATCACCATGCTTAATGGGCACCACGTCTCGGCGCATCTGCATGTGCACCATGTACATGCCGCAACCGACCGCGACCCGAATTCTGCGCGCGCAGACGAAGGGTTCTGGCGCTATTGTGTGCGCGCGACGCGCGGCGAATTCATCAGCGGCTGGCGGGCCGAAACCAAAAGACGCGCAAACACAACAAATACGCAGAAGCACCCCTACTTCGTCTACATCGCTGGCGGCATATTGGCGCTGGCGTGCTCATACATCATTGCTGGCGGTCTTGGCATCGCGGCTCATATCGCCATCGCGGCCTATGCGCAGTTGCAACTGCTGCTGTCCGACTACGTCCAACACTACGGCCTGCACCGCTGTATGCTGCAAAACGGCAAACCCGAACCGATGGGGCCGGAACACAGCTGGAACGCGCCAACATGGTATTCTGCCGCGATGATGTTGAATGCGCCCAAACATTCCGACCATCATATGCACCCGAGCCGTGCATTCCCCGCATTGACGGTGACGCGCGGTGTGATGCCCATCTTGCCCTATTCGCTGCCCATGATGGCCGTGATTGCGTTGATCCCCCCTTTGTGGATGCGACTGATGGACAAACGCGTGGCGCGCTGGCAGAAATCCGCATGATAGAGTGTGCGCTCTGGTCCCTGAGCGGCTTTTCTGAAAGGCTCCCCATATGAAACTCCTCATTGCCCTCCTCGCCTTCATGACAGCCATGCCCGCACTGGCACAAGACCTGCTCACCGCTGAGGAATTCGACAGCTATACCCAAGGCAAAACGCTGTTCTACGGGCGCAACGGCACGGCATATGGTGCTGAAATATATCGCGAAAACCGCCGCGTGACGTGGTCGTTTCTGGACGGGGAATGCAAGGAAGGCGAGTGGTACGAGGCCAACGGACTGATCTGCTTTGTCTATGAAGACAACGACACCCCGCAATGCTGGAGCTTTACACAAGGCGCCGGCGGACTGATTGCCCGGTTCGAAAACAGCCCCACGACAACCGAACTCTATGAAGCGCGGGACAGCGGCGACGAAATGATCTGCCTAGGCCCCAAAGTCGGCGTCTAATTCTGCAAAGCGCGCGCACCGCCTGCAACACACATATTTCTTTTTGGCCTTAAATACTTAATCCTGAAAAACGCATAAGGCGCAACAGACGCGTTCAACGCTGCCCGTCAAAAAAGCGATCCCTGCCCCGGCGGCACCTTACCCCCCGGCTTTGTCGCGGGTTTGCCCCCGACAGTCATGCGCCCATCGCTGAATTCAATCTCCAGAACGCTGGCTTTTTTGGCATCTTTGCTGGTTGTGACAACCCCGCCATCGCCGCGCACCACGGCATAGCCCCGCGCCAAAGTTGATTCGTAACCAAGCGTCATCCGCACCCGGTCCAGCGCGTCAATCTTTTGCCGCCACCCCTGCGTCTGGCGCTGGCCCGCCTCGGACATGCGCTGCACAAGCTTGGCAAACGCATCGGCCTTGCGGGCGAGATCCTGCGCCAATGTGACGGGGCGAAAAGCGGCCGCGCGCAGCGCAAAACGCTCCCGCTTGACCCCGACCGCCCGCGCGAGCGCAGGATCAAGCCGCACAGCAAGACCGTCCAACCGGCGACGGTCCGCGGCAGCGCGCTGGCGCAGCGCCGACGCGCGCAGCCCACCTGCAACATCCGCCAACCTCACACGGCGCTTTTGCACGCCCGCAATCAGCGCCGGATCCAGTTTCTCGGCAGCACGGTCCAAGCGTTGGCGGGGCGTATCCAGCAACGTGTCCGCGCGCGGCAAGGCGCGCGCCATATCGCGCAGACGCTGGCCCCGTGTGCTCAGGCCCTGACTGATCAACTGGCTCATTCGTGCGCCTTGCCCCTCAAGCCATGCCGCAAGTTCGTGACGCACCGGCACCGCCAGTTCCGCCGCAGCCGTGGGCGTTGGCGCGCGCATGTCCGAGACGAAATCAATCAAGGTCGTATCGGTTTCATGTCCAACCGCTGAGATCAGTGGAATATCAGATGCCGCCGCCGCACGCGCCACGATTTCCTCATTGAACCCCCATAGGTCTTCGACCGAACCGCCGCCACGCGCCACGATCAGCAGATCCGGGCGCGGCAACGCCCCACCGGGCGTCATCGCATTGAACCCGGCAATGGCGCGGGCCACTTCGGGCGCGCATTTGGCACCCTGAACCGCAACCGGCCAAATCAGCACCTTGCGCGGGAAGCGGTCGCGCAGGCGGTGCAGAATATCGCAGATTACCGCACCTGATGGCGATGTCACGACACCGATGATCTCGGGCAGATAGGGCAAGGGGCGTTTGCGTGCCGGATCAAACAGGCCCTCTGCGGCCAGAGCTTTCTTGCGCTTTTCCAAGAGCGCCATCAACGCACCCATGCCAGCAGGTTTGATGTCCTCGATGACCAATTGGTATTTGGATTGCCCACCAAACGTTGTCACGCGGCCCGTGGCGACCACTTCCATCCCTTCTTCGGGCTGGGTGTCAAGGCGGCCTGCGACGCCTTTCCAGATCACCCCCGAAATGACCGATTTGTCATCTTTGAGGTCCAGATAGATATGCCCCGAGCGCGGCTTGCTGACCCGGCCTACCTCGCCTTTTACACGGACGTGGCCGAACTCGCCTTCGATGACCCGCTTGATAGCACCGGAAATCTCTGTGACCGAAAATTCGGGGCTGTTTTGCCCCTCAGGCAGGTCGTCAAGCAGATCCATGTCATCTGTCCTTTATTTGCGCAGGTCCGCGCCTTGTCAGTGGCTTTGGCACAGCTTAGAACGCGCAGCATATAAGGCCAAGGGAGCGCGCGCTATGAACATCTTGATTTTGGGCAGTGGCGGGCGTGAACATGCGCTGGCGTGGGCGACTTTGCAGAACCCCAAATGTGACAAACTGATCGTTGCACCCGGCAATGCAGGCATCGCGATGATCGCGGATTGTGCCAGTGTAGACATCATGGACAGTGCTGAAGTTGTCGGGTTTTGCGAAGAGAACAGTATTGATTTCGTGATCATCGGACCAGAGGCGCCACTGGCGGCCGGGGTTGCTGATGATCTGACCGCTGCGGGTTTTGCGGTGTTCGGACCCTCTGCCGCAGCCGCAGCACTTGAGGCGTCAAAAGCCTTTACCAAAGAGATATGTGATGCCTGCGCAGCACCAACAGCCGCCTATGGCCACTTCACAGATGCAGCAGCAGCGCGCGATTATGTCAAAGCGCAAGGCGCACCGATTGTGATCAAGGCCGATGGTCTGGCCGCAGGCAAAGGCGTCATCATCGCGATGACGGATACTGAGGCACTGGCAGCGGTCGATGAGATGTTTGACGGCGCGTTCGGGGATGCCGGCACAGAGGTCGTGATCGAAGAGTTCATGGAAGGTGAGGAAGCGTCATTCTTTGTGATGTGTGACGGCGAAACCGTCCTTCCGATTGGCACGGCCCAGGACCACAAGCGCGTGGGCGACGGAGATACCGGCCCAAATACTGGCGGCATGGGGGCGTATTCACCGGCACCTGTCTTGACCGACGCCATTGCAGAGCGTGCATTGGAAGAAATCATCCGGCCTACGATGGCAGAAATGGCCAAACGCGGTATGCCCTACAAGGGCGTGCTTTATGCGGGGCTGATGATCAAGGACGGGCAACCGCGTCTGGTGGAATACAACGTGCGGTTTGGTGATCCTGAATGTCAGGCGTTGATGATGCGCTTGGGCGCACAGGCTTTTGATCTGATGCAGGCCACGGCGGAAGGGCGATTGTCACAGATGGTCGTGAATTGGGCCGATGATCATGCGCTGAGCGTGGTGATGGCGGCACGTGGATATCCGGGTGAATATGAAAAAGGGTCTGTTATCAAAGGGCTCGAAAGCTTGCCAGAGGACAGCCAAAACATGGTTTTCCATGCCGGGACTGCCGCCAAAGAGGGTGCAATCATTGCTACGGGCGGGCGCGTGTTGAACGTCACCGCGCGCGGTGCGACATTGGTTGAAGCGCAAAAACGCGCATACGATATGGTCGACCAGATCGACTGGCCCGAAGGGTTTTGCCGCCGGGACATTGGGTGGCGGGCCTTGGGATAGTCTGGATCGGACAGCACTTTGTGCTGTCTGGCAGCATTGGGGGATTTCATCCCCCAAACCCCCTACAAGTATTTAAAGCAAAAAGAGCTTAGGGGCAGCGCATCGCCTTGGCAAAGCTGCTGCGGTCTTGGTGGGGGCCGATGTCCACACTAGTCAGCGCCCCGTTCTGGAATTGGACCGCCATCAGGCGGGACCAATCTGCGGTTGCAACAATCATTTCCGGAAGGCCCGAGCAGCTCCGCAAACCACCGGCGATGTCGTGTTCACCGATGCGGTGATTGGTAAGGCCCGTTTGCTGCGCCACTTCTGTCAGAGTGCCGTCCTCATAGCGCCAAACCCGCAGGGTTTTAGCAAGATGGGGCCGGTCAATATAAGCCAGTTCAATCCGTCCATCACCGTCCAGATCCGCGGCACCTATGGGCGCAAGCCACCGGTTTCTGCGCCCAATAAACGGCGTTCCGGTCTGAAAACCCGCCTGAGTGTAGATCGCGAGCCTTGCCCCTTGCGTAGCATCACTTTCGACAACAACAACCGAGGGATGCCCGTTGCCATCAAGATCGACAAGACGCGGCTCGGTATCTTCGAAAACACGGGTTTCAGGCAGTTTGATCGCAAAACGGCGCACATCACGGGTTTCACAGCCTTGGCACATATCGGCTGTGATCAGAAGTGTGCCCCATTCAATATCGTCGCCCAACACACCATGCGGATAGCGCCGGGTCGGCTCTGCGTATTCGGCGTCAATAATAACAGGGCGCGGGGCGGCCACGACAGCCGCCGCGCAAAAAACAAACAGCAGCACCACAAGGCCCTGCTGAACGCACCGCATCAGATCTGCTTTTCGGGCATCTGCACGCGCAAACCATCAAGCGCATCGGTCACTTTCAACTGGCAGGTCAAACGCGACCGCGCGGGATCGGGCTGGTACGCAAAATCCAGCATATCTTCTTCCATGTCGTCTTTGGCAGGTAGTTTTTCGACCCACGCAGGATCCACATAGACATGACAGGTCGAGCAGGCGCAGGCACCGCCGCAATCCGCCTCGATGCCCGGAATGTTGTTGTCACGCGCGCCTTCCATGACGGTCATGCCATTGGCAACGTCAACGACATGCTCGGTGCCACTAAATTCTACGTAGGTGATTTTTGCCATTCTTATGCGCCTTTTCGATACCTGAATTTGCGACAGTTCTAACGTTGCTGCGCACCCGCTGCCAGCCCCTTTTGCACGGGAAAATTGTCGGTGCTGGGCAAGCCTCACAATTACCGTTAACGTACCGCAAAATAATTGACCCATGAGGCATTGGGCATGAGCAGTTTATCGGTTTTTCCCGTCCTGAATCGCGTGGTCGCCTGCGCGGTGATGTGCAGTGTTCTGGCTGCTTGCGAAACACCCGTGCTTTTGCCGCCCACCGCCCCACCTGAGCCCGGCGTTAAAGCAGCAACCCGCGATGGGCCAGCGGATGCCGTGCCGGGAACGTGTTGGGGCAAGACCGTCAGCCCGGCCGTGATTGAAACAGTCAGCGTGCAAATTCAGGTCAAACCCGCAAAAATCAACCCCGATGGCACCATCGCCGGGTTGCCGGTTTACCGCACCGAGGCGCGCCAGAAGATCGTTACACCGCGCCGCGACAACTGGTTTGAGACGCCCTGTGCCGAAGTACTGAGCCCGGTGTTTACCAGCAGCCTGCAACGCGCATTGGCGGCAAGGGGCATCTATTCCGGCAAGATCAACGGCGAGATGGACCGCAAGACCCGCAATGCTGTGCAAGTGTTCCAGCAATCGCGTGGCGGCCCTGCCAGCGAAGTTCTGTCGCTTGAGGCAGCGCGGGCTTTGGGTCTGGTCTCGGTCGAACAGACAGCTTCTCAATAAAAAGGGGCGCAATAATGCGCCCCTCTCAAAACCTCAACCTGTGAGCGGCCTAGTCACCCAGCGACAGCGCCACAAACCGCGGATCACCGGCACGCCGCACCAAAAGCAGCAAGGACTTGCGCCCAGCATCTTTTGCCGCAGCGATCCCGTCCTCAAGTGCCGCGATGCTCTCGACTTTCTGCTGGTTGGCCTCGGTGATGATGTCGCCTGCCCGCAGACCTTTTTCATAGGCCTCTGAAGCTTCGTCAACTTCCGTTACTGCAAGGCCCATCATCGCCTCGTCCGCACCCAACGTCTCGCGCAGCTCGTCCGTCAGCGGTGTCACACTCAACCCCAGCAGCGATTTGACCTCCGGTGCAGCCTCTTCCTCCGGCTCAATTTCTGCCGCAGGTGTGGCACTGTCCGCATCTTCACGGCGGCCCAGAACAACCTTTATGGTCTGGCTTTCGCCGTCCCGCATGACAGTCACGCGAACGCTGGCACCGACGGGGCTGTTGCCAACTTGGCGGACCAGACCGCGGGTATCTTCGACCACTACGCCGTCGAATGACATTATGACATCACCTGTCACCAGTCCCGCCTCTTTGGCCGGTCCGTCAGGCACATCCGTGATCAACGCACCGGTTGCTTTGGCCAGACCCATCGCATCCGCGACATCTTGCGTGACATCCTGAATGCGCACGCCCAACCAGCCGCGCCGCGTTTCGCCGAACTCCTGCAACTGATCCACCACGCGGGTGACAACATTGGACGCCATGGAAAAACCGATACCGATAGAGCCGCCATTGGGCGACAGGATCGCTGTGTTCACGCCGATAACATCACCGTCCATATTGAACAAAGGACCGCCAGAGTTACCCCGGTTGATCGCGGCATCCGTCTGGATGTAATCATCATAGGTACCCGAGAGCGCACGGTTTCTGGCCGATACAATACCTGCACTGACGGAAAAGCCCTGTCCCAACGGGTTGCCCATCGCAATCACCCAATCACCTACACGCGCGGCATCACTGTCCCCGAATTTGACAAAGGGCAGCGGAAAGTCCGCTTCGACCTTTAGCAAAGCGATGTCGGTATTGGGGTCTGTGCCGATGACGGTGGCCTTCAGTTCGGCTCCTGAAAAGAACTCAATCGTTATCTCGTCGGCCCCTTCTATGACGTGGTTGTTGGTCACAACATAGCCATCTTCTGAAATCACAAACCCTGATCCCAGCGCCGAGGAGCGACGGGGCGCAGGCGCCTCACCGTCATCGGTGCGATCCCGGAACTCGCGAAAGAAATCTTCAAACGGCGACCCCTCTGGCACGATGCCGCGCGGTCCGGTACGCCCTTCAACAACGGTGGATGTTGTGATGTTCACCACTGATGGGCTGATCTGCTCTGCGAGCGGCGCAAGGCTTTCTGGTTTGGCCACAGCCATCACGCTTTGTACAATAACAAATGCCGCCGTGAGAACACTCAACAAAAGAGCCTTCAACACCAAAGGATTATCAAACGTTCGCGTCTGCACAGCGCTCTGCGCGTGCTTTGCCTGTGAGTGCATGGGATATCTCCTGCTTTCGACTCTAAGCCCAAAGGGCCCTACCTGCATGGCCATCAGAGTGCATGCTGCCTCTGTCCGCTGCAATAACTAAGATGTGGTTCTTGGCGTTGTTTTCAACAGCCCCACCATCACAGCAAGGTGAAACCTTTCTTTTTGGCCGTAAATATTTCAGGGGGAGTCGCCCCATTTCAGGGCGGCGGGGGACAGCGTTCCCCTAAAAAATGATGTGCGGGCTTGCCCGCTCCTTTTGATAGGCGGGCGCTACAGACCGATCTGGAAAGCGACCCAGACACATATCAAACCACCAACCACAACAAGGGCCCCGATCTGGCGGACGGCCATCTCGGGCATCTGACGCAGGATTTCCAACATACGCTCCAATAACGAAGGGGCCAGTGCGTACACCAGCCCCTCGAAAATCATCACCAGCCCAAGGGCAAGGAGTAGTAAGCTCAATTGCGTTCGCCTTCATCAGACCGGCGGCCCTGGTCCGAGCGCAGGTAATTAAAGAACTCGCTGTCAGGCGACATCACCATCGTCGAATTGCTACCCTTCAAAGCCTCTTCATACGCAGTCAAGGAACGGTAGAATTCAAAGAACTCCTGATCCTTGCCATAAGCTTCCGCAAAAATGCGGTTCCGCTCGGCGTCTGCTTCACCTTCGATGATACGCGCATCACGACGGGCTTCCGACAGGATTTCCTCGTAGGTACGATCTGCCAGAGCGGTCACACGCTGGGCCGCTTCACGACCACGCGCACGCTCGTCTGTGGCTTCGCGATCCCGCTCAGCAATCATCCGCTGCAAAGTTGCGGCAAAGTTCTGCTCTGGCAGGTTGGTCTGGCGCAGGCGCACATCCACAACGGCAAGGCCCAATGCATCCGCACGTGCGTCTGCGCGAGTCCGGATCTGGTCCATCAATGCGGAACGCTCAGGCGACAGAATCGTATTTGAAGTAACGCCTTGCGCACCCAAAACAGCACGAATTTGCGATTCCAGAATACCGCTCAGATCGTTTACGGCCTGACGTTCGCCGCCTGCACCGATCGCTTGGCGGTACTGGACGATGTCGTCGATCCGGTACAGCACGAATGCGTCGATCTGCAAACGGCGGTCATCGGCTGGCGTGACTTCGATCAGCTCTGTCTCAAGCGACAGAATACGGTCTTCAAAACGCACGACTTCGTCCAACAGCGGCAGTTTGAAACCGATACCCGGCTCCGTCACAACCTGTTTGATCTGGCCAAAGCGCAGAACAAGCGCCTTTTCCCGTTCGTCCACGACAAACAACGCAGACATAAAGCCGACAATCGCCACAACGACGACTGGTACCAAAAATCCTAATTTACGCATCAGTTCGTCCCTCCGCTGCGTCGCAGCTCGTTGAGTGGCAGATATGGAACGACGCCTTGTGCGCCTGCACCACCGGTACCGCCCTCAAGGATGATCTTGTCGACACCGCCAAGAACCTTTTCCATCGTCTCGATATAAAGACGCTTGCGGGTCACTTCCGGCGCCGCCGTAAATTCGGTAAGTACGGCTTCAAAACGGCTCGCCTCACCAATCGCATCGTTCACAACGCGTGCACGGTAACCTTCGGCAGCTTCCAAAAGTTGCGCGGATTCACCACGTGCCTCGGCAGTCTTGCGGTTTGCATAAGCATCCGCCTGACGTTCAACCCGGTCACGTTCCTGTTCAGCGGCTTGCACATCGCGGAACGCGTCCACAACAGACCCTTGGGTCGTTGAGCCATCCGCATTTGTGACAATCACCGTCTGGCTGGGCGGGTCGACCTTGTTGAGGTTGACACGCAGCACGTTGATGCCCGTCTCGCGGTTATCAAGTGTCGTTTGGATCAACACTTTGACCTGATCGGCAACCGCACCACGGTCCCGGCTCAGGATTGGTGCAAGCTCGGATTGGGCAATCACTTCGCGCATCGCGGATTCGCTGATCGCACGTACGGATGCTTCGGGATCACGCAAAGAGAATTTGAAATGCTCGGCGTTTTTGATGTTCCAAACCACTTGGAAATCAATATCGACGATGTTTTCGTCCGTCGTCAGCATCAAACCATCATTGTCGGAATTGCCGCGGCGCACGCCGAGCTCTTCTGTACGGTTGGTTGTAACGTCAAACACTTCTGCTGTCACAATTGGCCAAGGCGCGAAGTTCAAACCTTCGGTGCCAACTTGCGAAAATTCGCCCAAGAACAGCTCGATTGACTGCTGTTCGGGACGTACCGTGTAAAAGCTGGCCATGCCCCAAGCTACCACTGCGGCCAAAACGCCAAGACCCACAGTACCGCGGGTAAAAATCGGGCCGCCGCCGCCGCCGCCAGTGCCGTTTCCACGGTCACGACCGCCGCCACCGCCCATCAGGACACGCAGCTGTTCCTGGCCTTTTTTCACAAGTTCGTCGATCTCTGGTATCTGCGGCCTGTCGCCGCCCGGACCACGGCCACCGCCGCCATTGTTACCACGATTGCCACCGGAACCTTCGTCCCGATCGCCCCCGCCGCCACCAGAGTTTCCGCCCCCGCCCCAGGGGCCGCCTGTGTTGCCAGCCATATTCTTAGTTCCCCTCATTTACCGCGCATCGCGGTCGATCTTTAAAGTGTAGTTGTCATGTGTGTGCGAACCGGTCGAATTCAAGCACTTCTTGTCGGATTGCGCATGGTGACCAGCTCTTCGGACATCGTCGGATGAACCGCGCAGGTCGCATCGAACTGTTCTTTGGTCAGCTTTGCCTTGACGGCGATGCCGGCCAGTTGGATTAGCTCGCCCGCGTGCGGTGCGACGATATGGCAGCCCAGAACGACGCGTGTCGCTTTTGAGACAACCAGTTTCATCAGTACACGGTCAGATTTGTCGGCAAACGCGGTTTGCATCGGACGGAACGAGGTTGCGTAAACCTCTATCTCTTCTTGTTCACGCGCCGCTTCTTCGCTTAGGCCGACCGTGCCCATTTCAGGCTGGGTAAAGACCGCAGATGCGATCAATTCGTGGTCGACTTCTGTTGGGTGCCCGCCAAAAACCGTCTGCACGAATGCCATTCCTTCGCGGATCGCCACAGGTGTCAGGTTCACACGGTCGGTCACATCACCAATCGCATAGATGGATGGCACTCCCGTCTGGCTGTAGCTGTTCACTTCGATCTGGCCGCGACGGCCCAGTGACACGCCGACGTCTTCCAGACCCATATTCCGGGATGAAGGGTCACGCCCTGTGGCGAACAAGACCATGTCGAAAATCTTTTCGCCGCCATTGGTCGATTTTACCCGGATCGGGCCAGATTGCCCTGCACCCGCAGCCGGTTTTTTGGACCGCATCGCAGCCGCATCCTGCGCGCTGACACCCATTGAGGCGTCAGATCCCGTCGGCGTCGCGCCATCTTCGTGATCTGCAGCTAGCGACATCTCGACGATATTGGTGCCGACATGCAAGTCGATCCCGTTCTCGCGCATGCTTTCTGCAACCAATCCGCGTGCTTCATCATCAAAACCGCGCAGGACTTGAGCGCCGCGATAATACTGCGTCACCTCGACCCCCAGCCCTTTCATGATGCAGGCGAATTCGCAGGCGATATAGCCGCCACCGATGATCAAAAGCGACTTTGGCAATTGTTCAAGATTGAAAATGTCATCTGAAACTATACCCAGATCCGCATTCGGGATGTCCGGACGCACCGGGTGCCCGCCTGTCGCGATCAATATATGCTTGGCCGTCTTGGTTGTGCCATCCGCCAAGGCCACCGTGTGCGCATCTTTGATGGTTGCGCGCTGGTCAAAGGTTTCAACCCCCGACCCGGCAAGCAGCTTGCGGTAGACGCCTTCGAGGCGGTTCAGTTCGGCATTCAGTTTCTTTTTGAACCCGTGCCAGTCAAATGGGCCTTCCTTGAGGTCCCACCCATAGGCATTCGCTTCTGCCACCACTTCGGAATAGCCCGACGCAAAGACCATGAGTTTCTTGGGCACGCAGCCCCGGATCACGCATGTCCCGCCATAGCGGTCGTCCTCGGCCAGCCCTACTTTTGCACCGTATTCGCCAGCGGCCACACGCGCCGCGCGCACCCCACCAGAGCCGCCGCCAATGACAAAAAGGTCAAAATCAAATGCGTCATCCGCCATGGGGGGTATCCTTATTCACTTAGGTCAGAAAAGAGATTGTCGCTCTCGACAAAATCAAGCCGCTCTGTCGCGACTGTGCCCTGATTTATGTCGCGCACCTCGACCCTGCCATCCCCGTAACCGATCACGACTGCGTCAAAAATGTCGATGAACAGACCGTTTTCAACCACGCCAGGCATCTGGTTGATCACCAGCGCCAACTGCCGCGCATTCCCGATCCGCTTGAGATGCAGGTCAAGGATGTGGTTGCCCTCATCAGTGATAAAGGGGCGGTCGCCATTCATGCGCAAGGTGCAGGATCTGCCCAACACATCCATGCTGATCAATGTCTCTTCGACCAATGCCTGGGTGGTTTGCCAACCAAAGGGGATCACCTCGATTGGCAGAGGAAATGCGCCAAGCGTTTCGACCTCTTTACCGACATCGGCGATCACGACCATCTGGTCGCTTGCAGTTGCAACAATTTTTTCATGCAGCAGCGCACCGCCGCCGCCTTTGATAAGGTTCAACTCACCGTCAAATTCGTCGGCTCCGTCGATAGTCAGGTCCAACCATTTAGCCTCATCCAGACTGATCACCTCAATGCCAACGTCGCGGGCCAGTTCAGCGGTGCGTGTCGATGTTGGTACGCCCTTCATACGCAAGCCATCGTCGCGCACCATATCGCCCAGACAACGCACCAGCCACGCAGCGGTTGATCCGGTGCCCAGCCCAACGCGCATGCCATCCTCGACGAATTGCGCTGCGCGTTTGGCAGCGACAAACTTGGCTTTGTCGATCGGTGAGAGTTCTCCGGGCATGAACGGCTCCAATGCAAGATGATGTCTTATAGGAAGATTCCCTTAAAGGTGCGAGTGCCACAAAGCCTTTTTTAACGGCCAAGATAGGCCAAACAGCAATAACATCGCCTCCCCTTGCCCGAAACGCAGCACAACAGGTCGTATTTATGATCGCCTGTCGCAGTGCCGGTGCGGTACATGTCCATGCGCGCGGCCCAGAAACGCGTTCATTTTTCCGATGCTACCGCAGACCCGCCTGCCCCCGCGACCTTACAAAAGTGTTTGGGGGGGCTCAGGCATCACATTTGTTTTTAGCCCTCAAATAGGACGTGCCACCTGATGTTCCTTTCTGTCTTCGATATGTTCAAAGTGGGCATTGGTCCGTCCTCGTCCCACACGATGGGACCGATGGTGGCCGCTGCACGGTTCCTTGACCTGATGCGGGCCTCTCCGTTCCATTTTGCGGGCGTGCGCGCGTCCTTGCATGGGTCGCTGGCATTTACCGGTATCGGCCACGCAACCGACCGCGCCACCATTCTGGGATTGGCCGGTTTCATCCCGGAACTCTACGAGGCAGAAAAGGCCGCGGCGACGCTGAAAGCGATCAACGAGACCCACCAGATCACGGTTGAAGGGTTGGCGCCGCTGGCGTTCAACCCCAAGACCGATCTGATCTTTGACTATGACATGCGGCTCGAGGGTCACGCCAACGGCATGATGCTGATGGCCACCGACGCCCAAGGCGACGTGACGCTGCGCGAGACCTATTATTCCATCGGCGGCGGCTTTGTGATGACCGAGGCCGAGCTTGCCGCAGGCAAGGACACCGCCGAAGGTCCACCCATCCCGTTTCCCTTCAAATCCGCTGCCGAAATGCTGGAGATGTCCAACGCATCGGGCAAATCCATTGCTGCGATGAAGCGGGCCAATGAAATCACCCGCAACGGGGAGGTAAAGTTCCGCGAAGGATCAAAACGCTTGTGGCAGGTGATGAACGATTGCATCAACCGTGGCCTTGTGACGGACGGCATCTTGCCCGGCGGGTTGAACGTCAAACGTCGTGCCAAGGGCATTCACGATGCGCTGCTGGCAGAGCGCGGGATGAACCAACAAGCGCCCCATACGATCAACGACTGGATGATCGTCTATGCGATGGCCGTGAACGAGGAAAACGCAGCCGGTGGTCAGGTCGTCACCGCCCCCACTAACGGAGCAGCAGGCGTGATGCCCGCAACTTTGCGCTACTACCTTGATCACGTCCCCGGCGCATCCGAGAGCCATATCGAAGATTTCCTGCTCACCGCTGCGGCCATTGGCGGCTTAATCAAGTTCAACGCCTCTATCTCGGGCGCTGAGGCCGGGTGTCAGGCCGAGGTTGGTTCTGCCGCTGCGATGTCTGCGGCGGGTCTCTGCGCTGTGATGGGCGGCACACCCGAGCAGGTCGAGAACGCCGCCGAAATCGCGCTGGAGCATCATCTGGGCATGACTTGTGATCCGGTCAAAGGCTTGGTGCAGGTGCCATGTATTGAGCGCAACGGGCTGGGCGCGATCAAGGCCGTGTCTGCCGCGTCGCTCGCGCTGCGCGGCGATGGCACGCATCTGGTGCCGCTGGATGCCTGTATCGAGACGATGCGTCAAACGGGTGTGGATATGTCCGAAAAATACAAAGAGACCTCGCTTGGCGGTCTCGCGGTCAACGTGCCAAACTGCTAACCTGGTTAGCTTTTCTCGGGGTCAAGCTCTGCCAGCATAATCTCGGCACGGGCTTTAAAGACTTGTTGCCGGGTCAGATGACGCGCGGATTTTGAGGCGGCCTCAATCAGGTCGGTCAGCTTGCTGCGGTTCGCATCCAGATCGGCAACGATCTCGACCAGCGCATCGACATCCCCGCGCGACACAAGGCTCCCCGCCCCCTGCTCTGCCACAAGCGCGGCAGAGAACGCATCGGAAAATCCAACCAGCGGCGTGGCAGAATGCAGGCTTTCGATCAGGTTGCGCGGGGATTCGTCGGTCATGTGGCAAAACAGCAAGAACTGCGCGCGGCGGAACGTCTCCAAGACCTTTGCACGGTCAGACACAAATCCCGGTAGCGTCAGTTGCGTGTCGTTTATGCCAAGCTCAGATGCCTTGGCTTTCATCGCATCAAACGCGGGCCCATTACCTAGCCAAGTCGCGTGAAATGGGATATCGCGGGCATTCAAGGCGGCCAATACCTGCAGCCACGGTTGCCAGCCCTTCATGTCATCCGCGCGTCCGACATAAGCAAATTCCAATGGTCCACGCGCGGCCTGTCCCAACTTTTCAGTCAGTTCATCCGGTGGAATGCGGTCGCTGTCTTCGAGATGAATATCCTCAACGATATGCGGATTGCGCGCAATATCTTTGAAGTAGTCAAACACCGTGCGCCCGTGCAGCATCGCCAGATCGGCACGCCGCAGCGCGCGGCGTTCATTGCGCAAGGATACCGCCGCCTTGATCCGCCCCTTGATGCCCGGTGTGGTCGACCGGAACACCTGTGATTCCACGCGGTCCAGCCAGATCGCATGACGCCGCCCTTTGGATGCGGCAAGTTTCGAGGCCATCTCGCCCGGATCACCGACCCAACCGCCATAAGCGAAAGTCAGGTAATCCGCGCGGTCCATAGCCTCGGCCATCAGTTTGCGCGCCACCGGCCACGTCTGCAGCATCCGGCGCGGCGCGTAGGTGTCGGGCAGCGCCAGCAACTCGATCTCATCTATGTCGAGCCCCAGGTCACTGGCAAGGCTCCAGCCTGAGGGTGGCGGGCCGTCCCCGCAGATGGCAAAGGCGATGATCTTGTCGAAATAAACCTGCCATGCGTGCAAGCCACTGCCGGTCTGATCCTCAACAAACAATCGCCCCTGCGCATCACGGTAATAGGGCGACCCCAAGCCGATCATCAATGTTCTGGTGGTCGGCACGGCAGGTCTCACTTCTCTCGGGTTGGCCTTTCCTAACCCGACAAGGCAGGTCTGTCACTTGGGTTAACGCCGCACGACAACCTCGTAGCCCCGCTCTTCCGGCTCATCATCCACCAGTTCCTGCGGAAAACCCGGGGCTGTCACGCTCAAGCCCGTTGCTTCCTCCAGCCGTTCAATCATGCGGTCCGATTGTGCGCGCACCCCGTACCGCTTTTGGCCGTCGGTTAGCATTTCGATCATCTTGGGCGACAGTTCCAGTTGCACGCCAAAATCATCGGCCAGCTTTTGAAACAGCCCGACATCCTTTTGCACCAGATCAAGCGTGAAATTTACATTACGCGAACCCGACAGGATCAACTGGCTCTCGGTCTCGTGCACAAACGAAGTCCCCGACGACATCGCAATCGCTTCATAGGTCATGCCCATATCCATGCCCGCCGCCTTCATCACGGTCAGCGCCTCACACAGGCTCAGCAGGTTCATCGTCGCAAGGTAGTTGGTCATCACTTTCAGCGTGCTGGATACGCCCACATCACCGACGTGCAGCACCCGACGGCCAAGGTGAGTGAGGATCGGCAGCACCCGCTCGAACGTTTCGCGGTCGCAACCGGCATAGATGCTGATGTTGCCGGTATCGGCACGGTGGCATCCGCCCGAAACCGGGCAATCGACCGCGGCACCGCCTGCGGCAATGACTGAGGCTGCATGCGATTTGATCTGTTCGGCGTCCGTGGTCGACATCTCCATCCAGATTTTGCCTGTGGTCACATGTGGTAACATTTCTGCCACCACAGACGCGCAAGCCGCCGGGCTGGGCAGACAGGTGATCACAACATCGCAGTTTTGCATCAGATGCGCGGCGGACTGGCCTGCGGCGGCACCCCGTTCGACAAAATCTGCCACAAAATCTGCGTTCAGGTCGAACACCACCACATCAACGCCGTTGCGTACCAATGATCCCGCCAGCTTGCCGCCGACATTGCCCAGACCGATGAACCCTACTTTCATATCATTTTCCTTTTGAGGTTTGCCCCATCAGCGATGCCCAGCACCGACATGTCGCGCCTGAACACGACCCTTCGCCTATCCATGCAGACTTTGACAAACCGCGACAAGCAGGGTCAAGTCAGCCACATGGCATATCCATCAAACCAACCGACCTCTCACAAAGACGATGCCGCGGCAGGCATTGAAACCACGCCTGAATTTGAGCGTTTCATCCAGCGTAATGACATCTTTACCCGCGCGTTCTGGGACGATTCGGTGCGCACGGCCAAAACGGATGCGTTTTTCGCCTCCTACCGGATGGAGGCGACACCACGGCGCGGTGATGGCTTCTCGCAACGTGATTTCGCCCTGCGAAACGCAAGCTGGCTGATCAGCGATCTGATCTCTGACAGAGGCGGCGACACGGGGCGGCGTGAGGGATTTCAGTCCGCAATTGCAAATGACACGCCCGTCGCCCCCATGCAGCAAGAAATAGCCGACCCTGCCAAGATGAACGCCGAGATCAAGCGCATCGCAACCTTCTTTGGTGCCGATCTGTGCGGGGTGACGGATATGGACACCCGTTGGCTATATGCCACCCGCGTTGACACGCGCGACATGTCTGAGGCGCCCAATGATGTGCCAGAGGGCATGACATCTGTAATCGTCATGGGCCACCAGATGGAAGAGAATCTGGTGGCAACCTATCCGTCTGCATTGGCTGGCGCCGCGACAGGGCGCGAATACAGTCACGAGGCCGCCGTGGTCATGCAAGTCGCGGCTTACATCCGCAATTTGGGGTACGAGGCAACAGCGTCGATGAACGACACCGGGCTGGTGATTCCCTATGCGATCAAAGCCGGATTGGGCGAATACGCCCGCAACCAGTTGGTAATAACGCCCGAGTTCGGCCCGCGCCTGCGGTTTTCCAAGATCTTTACGAACCTGCCGCTGACCCATGATACGCCCAAGCCCAAAGGCCTGCGCGCGTTCTGCGACATTTGCACAAAATGCGCCGATGCCTGTCCGGTCAAAGCCCTGCCTTACGGGCCGCCCGAGGTCGGCGGCAGTAATGTCTCTGCTATCAAGGGCGTGCGCAAGTGGACCTCGGACGCGGAAAAATGCTTTGGGTTTTGGGCAAAACTGTCATCCGATTGTGCGATCTGCATGCGGGTGTGTCCGTTCAACCGGGACTTTTCCAAATGGACGCACCGGATGTGGCTGAAACTGGCGCTATCGCCGCTGCGCAAGCTGGCGCTGTGGATGGACCGCAATCGCGGCAAACGGGTAAAGCCGGGCGATTGGTGGAAGGCTCAAAGGTAGCAGGCTAAGCCGCCGCAACCGCGCGGCGCACCATATCGCCGTACTGCTGTACCACCTGATCCAGCGACAACCTTCCTTCGGCGCGGAACCATGTGTTCACGCCTGTCAGCATCGCGATTATGGCCAGCGTGACGATCTTTGTGTCACTGACGTCGAACTGGCCGGATGCAACACCTGCGCGCAGGATACTCTCCAGATGGTCCTCGTACTGCCGCCGCAATTCTTCGATGGCCGCAAAGTTCTCAGGCGTGAGATTGCGCAGTTCCATGTAAGAGATAAAGACCGCATCGGGCCGTTCTGCGTGAAACTCGATATGGAATGCGACGAACCGGTCCAGCTGCGCCGTTGCGGATTCCGGTGAAAGCGGCGGGACATGCGCCAACAATTCTTGCATGTGCCCGCGCAACAAATCAAAGAGCAGCGATTGCTTGTCAGGCGTGTAATTATAAAGCGCACCGGCCTGCACACCGACCTCTGCCGCAATCGCGCGCATCGAGACGGCGGCATAGCCCCCTTTCGCAAACAGCCGCAGCGCAGACGCGCGGACGCGGGGGCCTGTGATATCGGAATGGGAACCTGTGGTGCGTGCCATGTATGCCAGATTAATGAACGTCCGTTCAAAAGCAAAGCCCGCTTGCGCCAAGGATAGGACATGGTGCAAGAATAACTGATGAAACTGACCCGTGTCCTTCTTGTGCTGCCGCTGATTGCGCAGGCATCCTGCACCCAGTTCCCGGAACTGGAGGGTACAGTTGCACCAGAGCTGGAAAACGCGGCCTATCCCGATCTGCTCCCGCTGGAACCGATCCTTGCGCAGGCTGGCAAAAGCGGTGTTGATCCGGTTCAGGCCAAAGCGGGATTGGAGGGACGTCTTGCAGGTTTACGCGCCCGCGCCGACCGTCTGCGTGGCAGCGTTCTGAGCGGGCCAGAGAAGCAACGCCTTGAGCGCGGGCTTTAACACTGCACCATCGGAAATTTTGCGCCGTTGCACCGGCGCGCGCAATTGGCTACATCGCGACTGAATTTCACATGTTTCAAAAGGATGATCTGCATGACTGAGCCCCTTCGCCTTGGGATCGCGGGACTGGGCACCGTTGGTGTCGGTGTGGTCAAGATTGTCCGCCAGCAAGCGGCCCTTCTTGAGCTGCGCACTGGCCGCAAGATCGAGATTTCAGCCGTATCCGCGCGCACCAAAGGGCGCGATCGGGGTGTTTCGCTGTCTGGCTATGCATGGGAAGACGATCCTGTTGCGCTGGCGACCCGCGATGATGTCGACGTGTTCGTCGAATTAATCGGTGGCGATGTAGGCCCTGCCAAGGATGCCACAGAGGCTGCGCTAAAGGCAGGCAAAGACGTGATCACTGCCAACAAGGCGATGCTTGCCATGCATGGTCAGGCATTAGCGGAACTGGCCGAGGAAAAAGGCGCGGTACTGCGCTACGAGGCCGCCGTTGCGGGTGGCATTCCGGTCATCAAGACGCTGATGGAAGGTCTGGCCGGCAACGAGATCACGCGTGTGATGGGTGTCATGAACGGATCGTGCAATTACATCCTGACGCGGATGGAGGATTCCGGCAAAACCTATCAAGAGATTTTCGCAGAAGCTGACGGCTTGGGCTATCTGGAGGCCGATCCGCAACTCGACGTGGGCGGCATTGACGCCGCGCACAAGCTTGCCATCATCAGCGCGATTGCCTTTGGCACACGGGTCGATTTTGACGGTATCCAGTTGGAAGGGATCGAGCGCGTCTCAATCGAGGACATCCGTGCGGCGGCTGATATGGGATATAAGATCAAGTTGCTGGGTGTGACCCAGATGACGGGTCGCGGGTTGGAGCAGCGCATGCAGCCTTGCCTTGTCCCCGAAACATCACCGCTGGCGCAATTGAACGGCGGCACCAACATGATCGTGATCGAGGGTAACGCAGTTGAGCAGATCGTGCTGCGCGGACCGGGTGCTGGCGAAGGACCAACCGCCAGCGCGGTGATGGCTGATGTCTGCGATATTGCGCGGGGCGCACGCGGCACGGTCTTTGGCCAGCCGGCAAAGACATTGGTGGCGTCACAAGCTGCCCTGTCAAAGTCGCCAGCGCCTTATTATTTGCGCATGACTTTGGTCGACAAACCCGGCGCATTGGCAAAAATCGCAACGGTTCTGGGCGAGGCAGGCGTTAGCATTGACCGGATGCGCCAGTACGAACACGCAGAGCCGTCTGCGCCTGTGTTGATCGTCACGCATAAAACGACGCAGGCGGCGCTGGATCAGGCGCTGGCTGCAATGGACGGTACCGGCGTCATGGCGGGCGCACCTGTCGCGCTGAGGATCGAGGAAGTCTGATGGACTGGACCGCGCCGGTCGATATCTATTGCGAGCGGCTTGACGCGTCTTTCTGGGCAGAACCGCTGAATGCGGTGTCCAACCTTGCCTTTATTCTGGCCGCGCTTTGGGGGGCATTCGAGGCGCGCAAACGTGATCTGACCCAACCCGCAATCTGGATTTTGATCGTATTGGCGTTTTCCATTGGCGTCGGGTCGTTTTTGTTCCACACCTTTGCGACCGCATGGTCCGGCTTTGCAGATACAGTGCCGATCTGGACTTTTGTGGCGTGTTATACCTTGGTATCCATCGCGCTCATCGGCGGCGCGCCGCCGCGGCGCATCGCCATCTTCGCGGTTGTGGCCATCGCTGTCGTCACCGTGGTTTGGCTAGCCAATGACAGCCCGGACACAGAAAATTACGGTCTACGCCCGCGCAGCCGGTTCAACGGATCAGAGCAATACCTGCCGGCTGTTGTTGCGATGCTGATTTTCACCGCGATCACCCAGATCCGCCGCCATCCGATACGCTGGTGGTTTCTGGGCGCTACATTGACATTCCTACTCTCGCTTACCCTGCGGACCTTTGACATGGCCCTTTGCGATGTCTGGCCCTATGGTACTCACGTCTTTTGGCACCTGCTGAACGGCACCATGATTGCCCTGCTTTTGCAGGCATTGATCCGACACATACGAAAGGCCCCTACCCCATGACAGCCACCGCTGATTTTCAAGACCGCATGCTTTCTCTCGGGTTGGCCCGTGTATCCGAGGCGGCAGCACTTGCTTCTGCCAAACTCGTCGGCCAAGGCGACGAGAAAGCGGCCGATCAGGCGGCGGTGAACGCGATGCGTGAACAGTTGAACCTGCTGGATATCGCTGGCGTCGTTGTGATCGGCGAAGGCGAGCGCGATGAAGCCCCGATGTTGTTCATCGGCGAAGAAGTCGGCACCGGCAATGGCCCCGGCGTAGACATCGCCCTGGACCCGCTGGAAGGCACAACGCTAACGGCCAAGGACATGCCCAATGCACTGACAGTCATCGCAATGGGGCCGCGCGGTTCCATGCTGCATGCACCCGATGTCTATATGGACAAGCTGGCGATCGGACCGGGATACGCGACGGATGTCGTCACACTGGACATGAGCCCCTCCGAGCGCGTTGAGGCGCTTGCCAAAGCCAAAGGCTGTGCGCCGTCGGACATCACCGTCTGTATCTTGGAGCGGCCCCGTCATGAGGCCATGATCGCCGCCGTGCGCAGCACCGGTGCAGCCATCCGCCTGATCACCGACGGCGATGTGGCGGGCGTGATGCATTGCGCGGAGCCCAAGACAGGGATCGACATGTACATGGGCGAAGGCGGCGCACCTGAGGGTGTTTTGGCCGCAGCGGCGTTGAAGTGCATGGGCGGCCAGATGTATGGTCGGCTGCTGTTTCGCAACGACGATGAACGGGGCCGGGCCACCAAAGCCGGCATCACGGATTTCGACCGCGTCTACACCCGCGACGAGATGGTAACACAGGACGTTATATTTGCAGCCACTGGTGTGACAGGCGGCACCTTGCTGCCCGGTGTTTTGCGCGAGCCGGGCTGGATGACCACAGAGACGCTGATCATGCGGTCCAAGACCGGGTCTGTGCGGCGGATCAACTACCGCACACCTGTCGAGTAAACCGTGGTGTAACGCACCGCTGAACGCAAAGGTATTGTCCAGACGGACGGGCAGTTTTCGAGTTTATTTGGAAAATTGAAAGGGGATGCGGTGAGCTTTCTTGGCGTGGATACCTCCTTGTCGGGGCGGCGCTGGGTCGGTCCCGGCGGTGACGTTGACCGCGCCGCAGAGGTGTTGGCCCAGCGCACCAGTCTGCCGATGGCGGTGTGTCAGGTCTTGGCGCGGCGCGGTGTAAGCGCCGAGGATGCAGATGCATTTCTGGCTCCGTCATTGCGGGATTTGTTGCCGGACCCACGGTCCCTGAAAGATATGGAGAAAGCTGCGGCACGTTTTCTGTTGGCGGTCGACGGACGGCAGAAGATTGCCGTTTTTGCGGATTATGACGTGGATGGGGGCAGTTCTGCGGCGCTTTTGCTGGTCTGGCTGCGCGAGATGGGCCGCGATGCGACACTGTATGTCCCGGACCGAATTGATGAAGGATATGGGCCGAATGATGAGGCGATGGCCGCGTTGGCTGCGACGCATGATCTGATTGTTTGTGTCGATTGTGGAACACTGTCGCATGGACCTATTGCAGCGGCGGTTGGCGCGGATGTGATCGTTCTGGACCATCACTTGGGCGCTGAGACATTGCCCGCAGCAATCGCAGTCGTGAACCCGAACCGTCAGGACGAGGATGGGTCCTGTGCGCATCTGTGTGCCGCTGCTGTCGTCTTTTTGATGTTGGTTGAGGTCGGGCGCCAGTTGCGCAACGCACAGCGCAAAGGCCCCGATATGATGGCCATGCTTGATCTGGTGGCGCTGGCGACGGTTGCGGATGTTGCCCCGCTGATCGGTGTGAACCGTGCCTTCGTGCGCCAAGGGTTGCGCGTTATGGCGCGGCGTGCCCGCGTGGGGATTTCAGCGCTTGCCGATGTGGCGCGGATGGAAACGGCGCCAACATCCTATCATCTGGGGTTCCTGTTGGGCCCACGCATAAACGCCGGTGGCCGGATCGGCCAAGCAGATCTGGGCGCGCGGCTGCTGGCAACCTCTGACCCGCATGAAGCGGCTGCACTGGCAGAACGACTTGATACCCTCAACACCGAACGCCGCGATGTCGAAGCCGCTGTGCGGGCAGCTGCACTGGAGCAAGCCGAAGAGCGCGGGTTTGACGGTGCACTGGCATGGGCCGTCGGACCCGGATGGCACCCCGGTGTCGTGGGCATCGTCGCCTCGCGGCTAAAGGAAGCGTCAAATCGTCCCTCGATTGTGATCGGGGTTGAGGACGGTATTGGCAAAGGATCCGGGCGGTCGGTGTCCGGCATTGATCTGGGTGCCCCCATTCAACGGCTTGCAGCCGAAGGGCTTTTGATCAAGGGCGGTGGTCACAAAATGGCCGCCGGACTGACCGTCGCAGAGGACAAGATCGAGGCGGCGATGGTGCGACTTACGGAACTCTTGGAAAAGCAGGGTGCGCATCTGGCCGGGCCGAGCGATCTGAGCGTGACTGGCCTGTTGATGCCGGGTGCTGCCTCGGTCGAGTTGGTTGAGATGGTCGAACAGGCTGGCCCTTTTGGCGCAGGCGCTGCCGCACCGCGCTATGTATTTGCCGATATGCAAATCCTCTTTGCCAAGCGGGTTGGCGAAAGCCATCTCAAGATCAGTTTTGGCGATGGTTTGGGCGGCAAGATGGATGCAATCGCCTTTGGCGCCTATGACGGCGCGCTTGGCCCTGCACTCGAGGCGCACGGCGGCGCGCGATTTCACCTGGCTGGACGGCTCGATATCAATGAATGGCGCGGGCGTCGGAGTGTTCAACTGCGTTTAGAAGACGCCGCACGCGGGTAAGTTCATTTTTTCGAAAATCAGGTGACATTTGCACTTGCGCGCAACGCCGTAAGAACTTAATCAACCGCTCACGACCAGTGGCCCGTTCGTCTATCGGTTAGGACGCCAGGTTTTCAACCTGGAAAGAGGGGTTCGATTCCCCTACGGGCTGCCACTGTCGTTTTAACTTCGAATGCCCTTTTCCCTGCAAATGTATCCACATTGAAATGGCCGCGCTCCGTTTGAAGCCAGGGCTTTGGGGTACGTGGCCGCAATTTGCGCAACGCAGTGGGCTAGGCCAATCGGAGCATGACGGAGTGCCTTTTCGGGAGGTTTGTGGATGGTCCGCTAAACTTGGTTTGCTGCGCTGACATCCCATATCTGAACGCGCGATGCGGCTTGCTGTCTTTGACAGCTGTTTGGACCGGTGTAGGCGTAAGGTTTCCGCGTGCGCATCTTATCGGATGGCAAGGGCATGCCCTTGGGCGATATTTTTTCGAACGACTGTGGCGGTCCCTATAGCTACGGGCGGGAAACACAGTATCAGAGCCAAGCGCCCACAGATCAGGACGGCGCATTGCCTTTCGGCAGCGTTAAGATGGCAGTAAAGCCGCGTTTTTTGCCGTCTTGCGGTGACCGCACCCCGAAATTGCACCCCGACTGGCTGCATAGCTCTTGCACGATCGACAAGCCCAGACCGAACCCGTCTGACAACGTTGCCTTGCGCACAAACCGAAGCTGGATCGCCTCAAGGTCGGCAGGTAGCAACGGCGCGCAATCGTTGGAGACGATCAAACGCCCTTCTCGGCTGGCATCGACCACTGTCGGCGCGTCCCCCTCGCGGTGCTTTAGGGCGTTTTCAAACAAGTTGTTGAGAATGATGCCCAGCGCGTCCGGATCAATACGGCTTGGCCATATGCCTACGGGTTCGTGAATGACCAACTTGTCCGGTGACGGCTCCCTGTCGCGCATTTCTTTCAGCAAAAGCGATATCACCGGCCTTACATCCACCTCTTCTGAAGTGATGCCTAATCCGGACTGCGCGCGCGACATCTGCAAGAGCCGCTCAATCAGGCGGGCAAGCCGTTTCAGGCCCTGTTCGATCTCAGTAGCATTGGCCGCCATATCAGCATCCGACAACCGTGCCTTGAGGCGCTGGATGTGTGCCAGGCAAATTGCGACCGGCGTGCGCAGTTCATGCGCCGCGTTGGTGGCAAAGGCACGCTCAGCAGCGAGCGCTGCGTCAAGGCGGGCCATCAATGTATCAAGTGTATCAATCGCAGGCTCAATCTCGGAAAAGGAATTTTCCCGGTCAATCGGGGACAGGTTTCGCGCATCTTTTTCGGCAATGTTTTTGCTGAGCAAGGCGATCACTCCGGCAGACCGGCGGACTGCCAAATATGCTGCAATTGCTGCCAAAACGCCAAGCAGCAGAAATCCCAGAATGACACCGGCCAAGACATCTGTGATCGCTTCGTTCCGCTCTGTCATTGGTGTCGCGACGATGACGGTCGTGTTTTCACCAGTGGTGGAGCGAACAATCGCAATCCGGTACCCGTTGGCAGTTTTAAGCCCTACAATGATTTCGTCAGGCAAAAGCGATGGGATTGCCCCTTGGGATGCCACGGTGACTTGATTGCTCGCATCGAGAAACCAAAAGATCGTCATTTCATCCGGTTCAAGGGTCGTTTTTTCAAAAGCCAACAGGCTGGCAAGGTCCAACCCGTCCGGAGATACCTCATAGAGCGTCAGCAGCAGGTGCGCCTTGCTGGTCAGCCCAACATCCTGAAGCTCATCGTATTCTTCTTTGACAAGGCTGTAGACAATAAAAACGCCAACGATCCCTGCGATTGCGGCAGGGATCAGGAGGGACTTGAACAACGTCCCAAGCAGGCTGGTCCGGCGCGATGTCATGGGTGCAACGTGTACCCCAATCCGCGGTGCGTCACGATCAGGTCTTTGCCAAGCTTTGCCCGCAAACGGCTGATGTGTGCCTCGATCGCATTGCTTTCGACCTCGTCGCCGAAAGCATAGATCGCAGTTTCAAGGCTTTCCTTCGGCACAATTTTGGATTTGCGGCGCAGCAATACTTCAAACACCCCCCATTCTTTGGCTGTCAGGTGAATGTCCGTGCCTGCCCGAAAGACACTGCGGTCAGACAGGCAAATGCTCAGGTCTCGAAGCATGATGGTTTGTGCAATCTGATCAGCGCTGCGGCGACAGACAGTGTGAATGCGGGCTTTGACTTCATCCAGATCGAAAGGTTTGATGACGTAATCGTCAGCCCCCCGGTTCAATCCGTCAATCCGGTCCGAGACCTTGTCACGCGCGGTCAAAATGATGATCGGTGTCCGGATATGCGCGGCCCGCACACGGCTCAGAAAGGACAGCCCATCGCCGTCCGGCAATTGAAGATCAAGCAGGACCACATCATATTCGGAAGTCTGAATGGCGCTTTCTGCTTCATCGAGTGTGCCGAACCATTCGATCAGATGATGATCCGCCTCAAGGTGTTCTTTCAAAGGGCGCGCCAGTGCCGCTTCGTCTTCAATCAACAGAATGCGCATGTTCTTCCTGCAGGGTCTTGGTGTATTTGAGATGCGCCAAATAGGAAAATGGCAAGGACGCCAGATAGACCAAATCACCCACGATCAGGGTTGGCCAAGGATAAACGATCAGGCACATAACCAGTACCATTCCCGCCACCAGCGCGAAGGGCAAATGTGCCCGCCTGATGCTTGCGTGTTTTATCGAAAGCGTCGGGATCGTGCTGACAGCAAGCAGGCCGACGCCGATGATATAGGCCGCGCGCGCGATCGGCAGGTCCGTATCCTGCCAGCCGTGAAGGTGCATGTAAATCGGCATCAATGCCAGACAGGCAAGCGCCGGCGCCGGCACCCCAACAAAATGGTCGTCCTTTTTTAACGTCACCTCAGTGCTTTTCACGGAGAGGTTAAAGCGTGCCAAACGCAATGCGCAGCACACCGCCAGAACCAGCGTCGCCAGAAAGCCCAAGCTCGCATATGCGGTCCCGATATAGAGAGTATTATAAAGCAGCACACCCGGAACGATGCCAAAATTGAAAAAGTCCGCAAGGGTATCCAGCTCAGCGCCAAAGGGGCTGGCAGAATCCAGGAACCGCGCAAGCTTTCCATCTGCGGCATCCAGAAACACGGCCAAAAGAATGAAATAGAGCGCCAGATCGACATGCCCTTCAAGGCTCATCCTGATGGAGGACATGCCCGCGCAAATCGCAAACGCCGTGACCACACTTGGCACAAGGTGGCGCAGCTTGACGTGAGATGCAGATGTCATTCAGCGATGCCGCTGCGGGCGCGGCTTGGGTCCAGCAGATCAGCCAACACTGTTTCGCCGGCGACCGCAGTCTGGCCCACTGCAACCAGCGGTGATACACCTTTGGGCAGATAAACATCCAAGCGGCTGCCAAAGCGGATCAATCCAAAGCGGTGACCTGCACCCAGCACACTACCTTCGCGCACGAAACAAACGATCCGCCGGGCAACAAGACCCGCGATTTGAACAACCCCGATCCGCACGCCGTCTTCGGCCTCGATGGTGATGCTGTTGCGCTCGTTATGTTCGCTGGCCTTGTCCAGCGACGCGTTCAGAAACTTGCCATGGCGGTATACCACATGCGTGACCTTGCCTGCGATGGGCGCACGGTTCACATGACAATTGAAGACATTCATGAACACAGAAATCCGCGTAACAGGCTCAACGCCAAGCCCGAGGTCCTCTGAGGGCGTGACGTCCTCAATCAAAGAAATAATGCCATCCGCCGGTGACGTCACAAGCCCCGGCTGCTGCGGGATCACACGTACCGGGTCCCGGAAAAAGTAGTAGCACCATACGGTTGCCCCTACGCCAAGCCAGAACAGCGGCATCCAGACAAAGGACAGGGCAACAGCGATAGCGGCAAAGATCGCTACAAATTTACGGCCCTCTTTGTGCATCGGCACCGCAACGATCTTGAGCATATTCATAGGAAGTCTTTCGGGTCTAAAAGATGGTGCGCAGCACTACTGCCGCTATAAAAGTACCGATTGCGAAAAGCATGCACATCGTTGCGAGGGACCCGAGGTCTTTGGCATCGCGTGCAAATTCTTCCCAATGGGGGGCGAGGTGATCAACGAGGCATTCTATCGCCGTGTTCAGAGCCTCTACCGCAATAAGGCAAAAGAACAAGATCGCGAATACAGTGTATTCTACCAGACGCGCGTTGCAAACGGCCAGCAAAATGATGCACGCGGGAACCAACAGCAAAATATGCCGGAAAGCTGCTTCCTGCCAAAGCCTGCGTATACCGCCGATGGAATAACTGGCGGCTGCAAACACATGGGCAACCCCTGTGATCCGTTGCGGCTTTGGACGCGCGGTTGCGCTGGAAGGTTTCAATTGACTGCGACCTTCTGAAGGGACCTGCACGTCGCAAAGATATCCAGCGCAGTATCTCGTTCTTTTGTCTGGATATCGAGCATGCCCAAGATAGAATGAAATAGATTGTCGTGTGATAGCGCGATGTCTTCCTTGTCGGCGACGCAACTTTGGTCAATGTCAAACCTGGTTTGAAACGCTTGAGACATCCACAAGATCATCGGTACTTTTGTCTGCTCTTTGGGGGCCATAAAATAGGGTGATCCATGCAGGTAGAGCCCCGCTTCACCCAGCGATTCGCCATGGTCTGAGACATAGAGCAGCGAGGTTGCCAACCCGTCCTGAGAGTGCAGAAACGCAATTGTTTGCGCCAGAATTTCGTCTGTATAGGCGATTGTATTGTCATAGGCGTTGGTGATTTCTTCGGGCGTGCAGTTCTTGAATTCTGCCGTCCGGCATGCAGGCGCAAAACGTTCAAATTCTTCAGGGTAGCGCAGAAAATATGTCGGCCCATGGCTACCGATTTGATGCAGGACCAGAACTGTATCTTGAGTGATCGTGGCCACATATTCCTTGAGGGCGGGCATGAATATCCCGTCTGTACATTCGCCCGCTGCGCAGAATTCTTCATTTTCTGTATCGGTAAAACTGCGCGAAGGTATGCGGTCCGCGAGGTTCTTGTCGCCGGTATTGTTGTCCCACCATTCTACATGAACACCGGTCCGGCTGAGTACATCCAACACGTTTTGATGCGAGATCCCTTTCTCGTAGGTATATGCGACACGGGTGAAATTCGAGAACATGCAAGGCAATGATACGGCGGTCGCTGTGCCACACGAACTTACGTCCGAAAAACTAACGACAGGCAATTTTGCCAACTGCGGGTTGGTTTCAATTTCGTAGCCATTCAAGCTGAAATTCTGGCTGCGCGCGGTTTCTCCGGCGACGATAATTGTCAGCATGGGCAAGTTATTTGCGGGGTACGAAGGCCCCTTTACTGCGTCCTCGCCAATTGGTGCTACAACGATATTGTTTGAACGCGCCATCATCTTGGCATAGCGGATCGCCCCGACCAGCGGCGCGCCCGGTTGAAAGCTGCTCATGAAATCCTTGCGCTCGCGCAGAATGGACGAATAGGATTTCAGGTCCGCCATCAACAACCCCGCCGCCAATGCCAGGCTGACAACAAAAGCTACCACCGGCGTCGCAATGGTCCTGAACAGGCTTTGGCGCTTTATCTTGATCCAAAAAATGACCACCGCAGGCAAAACGCCGAAAATCACGATGTGCGACACAAACCCGAAGGTGATCAGATGTTTCGATTCAGTGACCGTTGTGACCATCACATTCTGGATCATGTCCCTGTCGATAATCACGCCCAAGCTGTCCATGTAATACGAAGTGACCGCACTGAGAACGACTATGAACGCAAGGAAAGGCCTTACCACCCACGGGAACCCGAACAGGCTTAACGCAGCAACGAGCAAGAAATATACCGCTATGATATAGCCGACAAGCGAGCCTGGATGCCCGTCAAAGATGTCTATGGCCTTACCCCAGAACGTGGCGTTGTAGGCACAAAATACAAAGACCGAAGTCAAACCAACCAAAGCTGTCGGGGATATAGCCGGGGTGTCTTTGAGGTAGCGAAAGTGTTTGGTGAGCGTGCGAATAGCGTTCAATGGACGGTACCTGTGCTGGTTTCTAGCCCCCCATGACCATCCGAACCTTACGCAAACCTTACGGGCTGTATTTTTCCGGATTGCTCCAAATAAGGCGTTCGATCTTGCCTGAAACGCAGCGCATTGTGATCTGATCAGATGCCGAGATTTCGCGTTTCGCTGGGGTTTGGGTGAGATATGCCTTTCAACGATGTCGCCGTCCTGTGTCGGAACAATTCGTTATCGGGCAAAGGAGTTCTTCAAGCCTGAGAAATGTGAAGCACGCCAAGAAACGCACGATGTTTCAATGGCTTGAATCCAGTCTTGTGAAACACTATGTCACCCATCGCTTGTTCAAATGAGCCCAATGGCGGAGGCTGTTGAAAAGCGATTTCAGTCAGTTGTGATACTCGACCGGAGAAATCGCGGTTTCCGCACGCTCAAATCCACTCAGGTGATCTATAGATCCTACCACCGTATGAAATTTTGGGCCCTCATATCTTGAGAGTCAACTTTTCTATCTGGGCAGGCGTCAAATATTCGTCCCTGCGCTTAACGAAATCAACCTGCGCCTGTTGCTCGATCTCTCCAACCGTTCCGATGGCCCGCAGGACGTCGATCCTTTTCTTTAAGTCTGCCAAATAGGCAGGTGGGCGTGCATTCTCGGTCCGGTTCGTATTACTGCGTCGCCAGAATTTTGAATTCAGATAATAGCGCTCGTTCTCATTGCCCATGCCGTCACCCCGCAGGTTTTTCATCAAAAAAATATCTTCTGAACGGATTGCGTAATGGTGGATGCAGGCATTTTCCCACGTAAACTGCGCATTGGTCACCCCCCGAAACCGCGCCTTGTTCTTACGAAACAATGATCCATTGTTAAGCACTTCGCCCCTCGTGTTGGTCAGAATGACGTCCTTTGATACGGGGTCTTTTGGCATATGATCGATACTGGACCTGAACTTGGATGGTTTGAACATTGACTTGTGCATAATGGCCCCCGGTCTCAGACGGGCGGCTGACTTGGTACAGTTTTCAGTCACTAAACCACCGGGCCATCGCTTGATTCCCGCGTCACCAAAATAGCGCCATGCCAGCGCAACGCAGTCGCTGGCACCAGACGCGTCAATCATTTCGGGCAGTGTTCCCGTGCCGCAACTGATGTTGAGGAATTCATCGGAATCGCAATGTAGCAGATAATCGATATCTGCCATCAGTGGCAGACTCAGGACCCGCTTCATCCCGTTCAACTGCGGCGACTCGCCCGGCTGAACACTATTCTCGATGTGGACGAAACTCGGGTCCGCTTTGGAAATTTGGCTGCAAATGATGTCGGTTCCATCAGTACAATCATTCGTCGCAACGATGATCAGATCAAAGCCAAGCTGGCGCTGATGGGCGATCCATTCCAGCAAGAACAATGCCTCATTTCGCATACATGAAGCGACTGCAAATTGCATAGAAACTCACTTTACCTGACCAAAACAAACGCAGATTTTTATAGGAACAAGGGGGGCGTGAATGCGCCTTTTTTGTCAAGAAAATAGAGGCTGATGGCGGGAGAAGCCTCAGCCAATGTCGCAGATTTGACTCAAATGATGATCACATCGTCCCAGTGAACATCTTGTAAATCAAATCTAAATTGCTCAGCGAAGCCCGCAAAAGAGCGATTTACAGAACAGTCATGTTCCCAGCAAAAGCTGTCAAAGGAGGCTTGATGTATTTTCCTATTTCTTTTCTGAGGTTCCGCGCCATTGGGTGTTCCAGCTTTCCCGCCCATTTTGTTGCGAATACAATCTGCCCACCGTGCTGCACGATCCCTCGGTTTTTTCATTCCTGCGGCTTGACCTGCTGCGACACCGACAAGGCGCTGATCTGGTCCGCGACATGCCGGACCAGCGCAAGGGCGTCTATATCGGGCCGTTCCACTGACACGCGTAACCCCATGAGGTCCGATTGATAGCGGCGAGCAAGAGCGGCAGGATCATGGTCTGCGGCAATCTGGCCCGCGTCTTGCGCGGCGCGAAACAGCGCAAAGAAACCTTCTTCGGCGCGCGTCAGATGGTTGCTGGCCTGTCGTGCCAATGGGCTGTCTTGCGGCGCAAGTTCCAATAGCGTCTTGGCCAGCATACAGGCGCGTCTAGGGTCCGGCCCTTCAACTGTGACCGCAAAAACATTGGCTTTCAGCGCCTCCAGGGGCCCCTTATCCCGGCAAAGACGGTCCAGCCGCGCGGCACCGCTCTTTGCATAGCGGTCGAGTGCCAGACCATAGAGTGCTTCCTTGGACCCAAAGGCGGCATAGATCGAACCCGGTCGTAAATTCAGCGCAGCCTCTAGATCTCTTAGCGACGTACCCGCCCAGCCCTTGCGCCAGAACAACGCCATCGCACGCTCGATCAGGTCATCGCGGTCAAAGGAGGGTGCGCGGGGCATGAGGCTTCCAATCTTGAACAATCACTCAAATATATACTTGAACGATCGCTCAAGAAAGGGCATATCAACATTCTATCTTCAAAAAAGGATCACCCATGAACGATTTCCCGTCCCATGACCTCGAAACCGCGCCCGAAGCATCCAAGCCTCTGTTGGAAAACAGCCAAAAGGCATTCGGCCGCCTGCCCGGTCTGCACAAGGTCATGGCAGAAAGCCCGCAGTTGCTTGAAGGGTATCAGGTGATGCACCGGCTGTTCACCGAGACCGCATTTGATGCCGATGAGATGACCGTCGTCTGGCAGACCATCAACGTGGAACATGAATGCCACTATTGCGTCCCCGCCCATACCGGGATCGCAAAGCGCATGAAGGTAAGCGATGACATCAGCACTGCCTTGCGCGATGAAACCCCCCTGCCCTCGCCCAAGTTGGAGGCGCTGCGCACTTTCACACTCCAAATGCTGCGCGAGCGCGGCAATGTGACCGAGGCGCAGGTCAAGACCTTCTTCGATGCGGGTTATACCCACCGTGCGGTGCTTGATGTTGTGTTGGGGTTGTCCCAGAAAGTGATGTCCAACTACGTCAACCACGTGGCTGAGACGCCATTGGATGAGCCGGTTAAACCACTGGCATGGAAACGCAAGGACGCCCCCCTGCCTGCTTAAATGAACCAAGCGCTTGCCTGAAATGCATGCCACAAGATGATCCTGCACGTGCTAGCACGTGCGGGATCATCTTGTGGCTGAACAAATCAAAATGCCCGAGGCTGCTACAAAGCAAATAGCGCATAGGCTTTATCCGTGAATTTCGGCGGGATTTCAGGCCATCCCGTCCAAAGCAGTGCGAGACTGCTCTCGCGTTGATGGCATCAATCACCCTTCGCCGTTGGCGTGAACAATCACGGGTCTGAAACACCCAGCAGCTTTGTGTTGATATGAACCACAATCGCGGTAAGAACCGGTCAGCAACCACGCGTAGACATGAAAGTAGCGACGGCGCATACCACCATCCAGAACCCTCATACTTCTTGCATCATCTCCGCCTCGACAAAGCCGGTGAATGCGGCCACCTTTGCAGGCAGTTTTTCGTAGTTGGGGTAGGTCACTGTCAGCCAGATCTCGGGCGGATGCCAATCGGGCAGGATTTGCTGCAACGCACCTGAATCCAACGCTTCTTGCATCAGGAAAGTCGGCAAAAGGACGATACCCTCATCGTTGCACGCCAACCGAACCAGCGTATCGCCGTTGTTGCATGTCAGGCAGGGTTTGAATTGGACCTGCACCGGGTCGCCTTTGTGCGTCAGCAACCAGACCGCGCTGCCCGCGCGTTCGGCATAATGCAGGCAATCATGATCCCGCAACGCCTTGGGGGTCGTCGGGATACCCCGCCGCGCAAGATAATGCGGCGACGCGGCCAGAATACGCGGAACGGCACATATCTTGCGCCAGATGGTCGATTGATCTGGTGGCGGGCCGGAAATCCGCAATGCCATGTCAAACCCGTCCTGCGCAATATCAACAAAGCGATCGGTCAGCTGCAGATTTACGGTAACGCCAGGGTGCAAAATACGGAATTGCGACATGATCTGCGGCAGCACACGCATTCCGAATGAAAGCGGGGCCGTAATGTTCAGCGGCCCGGACAGGCCGATCTGCCGTTCAACAACTGCGCTGTTGGCTTCGGCTAACGCCGACAGGATCGGTTGGGTTCGCTCCAGATACAGCCGCCCCGCATCCGTCAATGCAACCTGACGTGTGGTGCGGGTGAAAAGCTGTACGCCCAAGTGCGTTTCAAGCTCGGCAATCTGGCGCGTCACGATGCTGGGCGAAAGTCCGAGTTTGCGGGCCGCCGCAGCAAATCCGCCCTGTTCGGCAACGTTCGCAAAACTGGTCATTCGCTCGAATTGCCCGCTCATTCCAACGCCTCATGCAATAATATCACTTCATTATTGCGGATTATCAACGCCATCACCATCGCTATCTTAGGATCAAGATCACCCAAACGGAGGAACATCTCATGTTGAACCAGATCACGGGCCTGCATCACGTCACCTCGATGGCTGGTGACGCTTCCGTAAATAACCGCTTTTTTACCGATACGCTTGGCCTGCGCCGGGTAAAGAAAACCGTCAACTTTGATGCGCCGGACGTCTATCACCTGTACTATGGCGACGAGGTTGGCACGCCGGGGTCCGTGATGACCTATTTCCCGTTTCCGAGTATGCCCAAGGCGCAGCACGGCACCGGTGAGGTCGGGACAACCACGTTTTCGATCCCCCAAGGCAGCGCTGCATTCTGGACAGAATGGCTTGCCGCGAGATCCGTCAAGGGGCTTGGCATAGACGAGGATTTTGGCGAAACCCGCGTCCTCTTTGATGCGCCCGATGGTGATCAATTTGCATTGGTCGAAACCAAAGACGATACCCGTGCGCCGTGGACCGGCGGCACCGTTTCGGGTGACGTGGCCATTCGCGGCTTTCGTGGCGCGTCTATGCGATTGCGCGATGATGGAGCTACGGCAGAATTGCTTGGGTTCATGGGCTACCAACCTGTCGACACCTCCGGCGGCATCAAACGGTTTGCCATTCCGAACGGCAACGGCGCAGATGTAATTGATCTGGAAACCTTGCCAAGCGTCGGTTCCGCCAGCCAAGGGGCTGGTTCGGTCCACCACATCGCATTTGCAGTCGACAACCGGGCAGCACAACTCGAAGTGCGTCGCGCATTGCTGGATACGGGGTATCAAGTCACGCCCGTGATCGACCGTGATTATTTCTGGGCAATTTATTTCCGCACGCCGGGCGGAGTGCTGTTTGAAATCGCCACCAATGAACCCGGTTTTGATCGTGATGAAGACACGGCACACCTTGGTGAGGCGCTAAAGTTACCTGCACGGCATGAGCCGCTACGCGCACAGATCGAGACAATCCTGCCCCCGCTTGTAGCTTGAATGCGGGCGCTCGAAAGAAAAGAACCGATGTTCTATATTCACACTGAAAAACGTGCCGCCCCCGGCGCGCCTCTGATCTTTACCTTTCACGGCACCGGCGGGGACGAGACGCAGTTCTCTGGCCTTGCCGCTCAACTGATGCCTGATGCAGGCGTTGTTTCGCCCCGGGGGGACGTGTCAGAGATGGGGGTCGCGCGGTTTTTCAAACGGACGGGCGAGGGTGTCTATGACATGGATGATCTCGCGCAGCGGATCGCCAAAATGGAGACGTTTTTGCGCGCAAAGATTAACGATGCCCGTCCCTGCCGCGTGATCGGGATGGGGTATTCGAACGGTGCTAACATCCTTGCCGCCCTGAGCTTTGTGCAGCCCGACCTCTTTAATGACCTGATCCTGATGCACCCGCTGATCCCGTGGACCCCGGCGGCGCAGCCAATGTTGGCTGAAAAACGCGTGCTGATCACCGCTGGTCAGCATGACCCGATTTGCCCCACAGCAACGACACAAAAGCTGGCGGGTTATTACGCTTCGCAAGGTAGCGAGGTAGAGCTTGCATGGCACGGCGGCGGCCATGATCTGCGCCCGTCCGAGATTGAAGCCGTGGCCAAGTTTCTAAATCCACATCCGGGATTGGGCTGACAAATGGTCGAAGGGAGGAGGATTGGGCAATGCGACCAAACTCATCCCTCTCGGGCAATTGAAATCACGCCGAACACCAAACTGACATCCTCAGGGTGTCTGGCACTTGCCTTATGCTACGATGGGAGGGGTCGTTTCCCCCTTTGGTGGGGTTGAAATCAAACCTGCACAAAGGTGCAGAACCCGGCCCTATTTTTGACTGTCTTCGTGAAACTATGCAGCCCATAGAACGCGATCATGCTAGAAACTACTGATTGAAACAAAGAAACCATTACAATTCTTGGAGATTTCAAAACGCGAAACAAGCTCAATTTCAACTTGCTGAAACTGACTGGATTGTTGACTTTCTTCGTTAAAGCAAGGTCTCTGGCAAGGCGTCATCACAGCTACTTTGAAAAAGGGAAATAGGATGCAGGAGCAATCTGGAAAAGCGCCAACCGGATGCCCTTTATCCGCACAGGCCGAGAAGTTCGATGCTTTTGGTGATGAATTCCGTCTTGATCCAGCTGAAGCCTTGCGGTGGGCGCGCGAACAAGAACCGGTGTTTTATAGCCCCAAACTCGGGTATTGGGTCGTCAGCCGGTTTGCTGATGTAAAGGCTGTGTTTCGCGACAACATTCTATTTTCCCCCTCAATCGTTTTGGAGAAGATCACGCCCTCTCCGCCCGAAGCCGCTGAGGTCCTGAGGCGTTACAACTATGCGCTGAACCGAACATTGGTAAACGAGGATGAGCCCGCGCATATGCAGCGTCGGCGGCTTTTGATGGATGATTTCCTGCCCGAACGGCTGGACCATCACGCGCCAATGATCCGCAATCTGACACGCGATGCGATGGACCGGTTTATTGAAAAGGGGCGGGCTGAGCTGGTGGCCGATATGTTCTGGGAAATCCCTCAGATCGTGGCCCTGAAGTTTCTTGGGGTGGATGAAGAAGACATCGAGGACCTCAAGTCCTTTTCGGTGGCGCATACAACCAACACATGGGGCCGCCCCGAACCGGAGGAACAACTAGCTGTTGCCGAAGCAGTGGGCCAGTTTTGGCAGGCCTCGGGCCGTATCCTCGACAAGATGAAGGCCAATCCCGACGCACCAGGTTGGATGCAGACCAGCATCCGGCAGCACCTTGCACATCCCGATATCGTGACGGAATCCTATCTTCATTCGATGATGATGGCGATCCTTGTGGCGGCTCACGAAACGACGGCCAACGCCTCGGCCAATGCGTTTCGTATGCTGCTGAGCCAGCCCGGCGTCTGGGATGAAATCGTCGAGAACCCCGCCCTGATCCCGAATGCGGTTGAGGAATGCCTGCGCCATTCCGGCCCGATCGCGGCATGGCGCAGGCAGGCCACGCAGGACACCGAACTGGGGGGCGTGGCAATTCCCGAGGGCGCAAAGCTGTTGATCGCAACAGCTTCGGCCAATCACGACGAACGCCAGTTCGAAAACCCCGACTTGCTGGACCTTTACCGCGACAACTCCGCCGAGCATCTGACCTTTGGTTATGGCAGCCATCAATGTATGGGCAAGAACATCGGTCGCATGGAGATGCGGATATTCCTTGATGAGTTCACGCGCCGCCTGCCGCATATCAAACTGAAGCAAGATCAGGAGTTCGAATTTCCTGCCAACATCTCGTTTCGGGGGCCCAAAGCGGTCCGGGTGGAATGGGACCCTGCGCTGAACCCCGAGAAAGTGAACCCTGACGCAATGCGCCCTGCGATAGATTTTCCAATTGGGTCGCCGGAAAGGCAATCCATCATGCGTCATCTTAAGGTGGCATCTGCCGACAGGCATGCGGGCGTTCTGCATCTGACCCTGCAAGACCCGCGAGGCCGCGATTTGCCCGCGTGGAGCGCAGGTGCGCATATTGATCTGACCGTCGGGGATTATGTGCGCAAATATTCGCTCTGTGGTGATGCCGCCGACCGCAAAAGCTGGCAGGTTGCAATCCTGCGCGAAGACGGTGGCCGCGGCGGTTCGGTTCATATTCATGACACCCTTGACGAGGGTTCCAAGATCAGCGTCACCGGTCCGCATAATCACTTCCATTTAGGCGAAGCAGACGAGCGCTATGTGCTGATCGCAGGCGGCATTGGCATTACACCGATCCTCGCCATGGCCGACCGCCTAAAGGCAACAGGCCGTTCATACGCGTTGCATTTTGCGGGGCGAAAGCTTGGTGATATGCCGCTCCTTGACCGTGTTCAGCGTGATCATGGGGATTGCCTGACGATCTATGCAGGTGACAAAAGCCGCCGCATGGATCTGGCACAGATCACTGGGGGCAGCAGCGTGGCAAAACCGGTTTATGCCTGCGGCCCCGAAAGGCTTTTGACCGAACTGGAAGAGCTGGCAAAAGACTGGCCCGAACACAGCCTGCACGTTGAACACTTTAGCGCGGCGGAAAACCTGTTGGACCCTGAGAAAGAACATGGTTTCGAGGTAGAGCTAACGGATTCCGGGCTGACGTTGTCCGTGCGTCCTGACCAAACTTTGCATCAGGCTTTGATTGAGGCGGGAATTGATATCGCTTGCGACTGCAAGGAAGGTTTGTGCGGATCGTGCGAGGCGACGGTGATGGCCGGTGGCATTGACCACCGCGACCGTGTTCTGTCTCAGGCGGAACGTGCGGAAGGCAAGCGGATGATGACCTGTTGTTCGCGGGCCAAGGGCGACAAAATTTCACTGGCGCTCTAACGGTTCCTAATCAGTACAGTTGAGGCAGTGAGTTGCAGTTTCGCAGCGACTGGCAGCAGTCGACCATGCATGGTGCTATTGTTGGCGGCAGTTGGCCCTGCTGGGCCAGAACACAGAGTGCTGATGTAGAGAGCCTGATTGGGCCTGACAATGCCAGCCCTGCCCCGCGGTAACAACGCAGCAAATACACCGCACCCTGCAAATTCTGGACGAGATGCGCGCCGCACAACGCCTTGATCATCTGCGTTATGCGGTGCTGAGGCATTTTCAGGGGCATGACTTTCATAGTCTGACCACAAGCCGATCATTGTTGGGCCTTTACAAGATCGCGATCAAGCACCCTAAAGCTTCGCGGAAAAAAGGTGCATCGCTGGCCATCGCCAGATCTGACTTATCCAGCAAAGCCGAAGCCCCGTCGCAACGTCAGGAATTTTCAAGTTGCTTCATTTTTGGTCCTTTTTCAAAGCCTCGAAAACAGCTTCGCGGTCAGACAACACCAGCAACAGGGCCAAGTCGCCGGGCTGTATTTCGTCCAGTATCAATTTTGCTCCGAAAGAGGGCGAAATGGCAGACGAAATATGTTCGCCTGAAAAACCAGCGGCGAGTGCTGAAGTCTTGATCAGGTTTGGCGTCTCACCCGGCTTGCGACCACGCAGATAGTCAGCAATCTCTGCAACAACGATGCGATCGGGCCGAAAACCAAGGGCAGTTGTCGTTACCTCATGGATGACCTGATCAGAGTGATCACCAGGTTGGCTCAGCATGAGGAAACGTCGTTTCGCCTTCATCGACGCCATCGTATCGCAAACCGCAGCGACAGAGTGGGCATTATGGGCAAAATCAAGGATCACGCGGGCCCCGTTGAAGGTAAATTCGTTGAACCTGCCGGGGTTATTTTGGGGATCGGACACAAAACCGGTTAGTCCAGTTTGGATGTGCTCATCCGAAATACCAAGAGCCGTGCAAGCGCATATCGCTGCAAGCGCATTGCGCGTAATATGCTGCGCAGCACCCGATAGGGTAATTGGCACGTCCTTCTGGGCGATCCTCAGTTTTTCGGTGTTACCCTTGGCAAAGATCAATGCGCCATCTCGGAGGTATGCGCAGGTCTGCCCACGTGTTCGCGCAAGGGTGATCTGGGGCGATGTCGCATCAAGAGAAAACCAGCAGATCGTCGCCGAAATGCTTTGGGAAGCATCCACAATATTAGGGTCATCCGCGTTCAGAACCAGAACACCGTCCGCAGTCAAAGCGCGCGCGACCGCAAATTTGGCCTGCGCCAAGTCCGCTAGTGTCGTCATCCCATATTCGCCCAAGTGGTCATTGGCGATGTTTGTAATAACGGCCACACGGGCGCGGCGCGTTGCCAGACCGCGACGTAAGATGCCGCCGCGCGCTACTTCTAGACAGGCGATTTCGACACGTTTGTCGCGCAACGCCATACGTGCGCCTCCCGGACCGGAATAGTCGCCACGATCAAGGATATCATCGCCGACCTGCACCACGTCTGTTGTTGTCTGCCCGACAACATTTCCTGCCGACCGCGCAATTGCGGCACAAATACGGGTCGTCGTCGTTTTTCCATTCGTACCCGTAATGAGCGCCAAGGGAATGTCGTGTAAATCCGACCAAGCCACTTCATTTGGTGTTGGAACGTTGGCGACATTCCAAGTTCGAGAGCCTTTTCCATGACCGATTGAGATTTCGTCATCATCAATCAAAATATCGACGTCATTTGCCGCAGCCGCAGTGATCAAGCCCCTAAGGGCCGGGTTGGTTTCCTTTTTTGTGACTGTTTTCAGGTCTTTGATCATACGATCAAACGACCGGGGTTCGACATTCAACAGGTCTGCCGCGCAGAAATGCCATGCCGTTTCGACGGCAAAGACAGCACTATAGAGTTGATCTTGCGGTGCCGAGATCGCGAGTGTCACTCCCCCCTGGAATACCCGGAATGTAACGTCTTCGTCCTGCCAATCCAGCGCATCCAGCACAGCGCGCGCATGGCTTTGCCAAAGCGACACCAACTTTTCTGTATTGATACCGGCAAAGTGGATGTCCACAACAGCCCCTGTTCGGGCCCATAACAGTCCCGGGCCAGTCAGTCGCCTGACCGGATCGACCTGAATGTGGTCCGCTTGTGCCCAACGGATATCAAGCGCGTCCTCCAGGTGTTCAATACAGTTCATCTTACGGCCCTTCGATCAATCGCCGTCTTCGACGTCGTCACGTGCCAGCCGCACGCCACGCCCGTCACGGACCATGCTAAAGTCACTTTCTCCAAGGTCCTCAAGCGGTGACGGAACTGCCATGCTTGCAGGTTTTGGTGCCGACGGGGTTTCTTGATCGGGCACATTGAAATAAATGATCTGTTTCCAGCATCGCGGGCTATTATCGCCGAAAATGATAACAAGATCACCCGCCTGCGCCATCTCCAGACTGGCAGCAACTGCGTCTTGCTCATTCGGGACGACAGAAATCTGGTTTTCAGCCACACCATGCGAGATCAACGCCGCTTTGAACAAAAGCGGTATCTCGTCATGGCCACGGTTGCGCCTGTTATCATCAGCTTTACAGATGAAATGATCAAAATGCCCCACAAGTGCGCGTGCCGCTTCTACCACATCAACATCTCGACGGTCGCCCGGTATCGAAACAACGACGATCCGTTTGCCTTTGACGTCCATACGATCGGCAAGGCCCGCCATCGCGCTCATGGCGGCGGGATTATGGCCATAGTCGAGGATGACCTTGAAGGGATGTTCGTCAAACACATTCATCCGCCCCGGTGCCTGGAAATAGCTGGTGTCGAATGTGCGCAGACCGTGCCGGATATTGTCCAGATCGACATCAAAGCTATAGGCCATAGCCGCCGCAAACATCGCATTTTGCACGTTGTGGATCGCCTTGCCCTCAAGGGTTGCGGGGATCAAATGTGACCACAGCACGGGCATGTGCAGGCCGTTGTCGTACATCGTCAACATATCGCCACTCATGCCCGGCTCCAGGACAATCGCTTTGCCCCCAGCCTTGATATGCTCTTTCACCAGCGCGTGGCTGGGGTTCACAGTGACATAACAAATCGAGTCCACATCGGCATAATCGGCCATCTTGAGGCAATTGATATCATCTGCGTTCAACACAACGGTTTTTGTCGCACTCTCAATAACCACGCGCTTGACCACCGCCAGTTGCTCTACCGTATCAATACCGCCCAACCCAATGTGATCTGCCGTGACGTTCAGACAGGCCGCGACATCAGAATGCTGATAGCCGAGGCCGCTGCGCACAAGCCCTCCGCGCGCGGTCTCCATGACGGCAAAATCAACGGTAGGATCACGAAGCACGATTTGTGCTGACTTCGGACCTGTCATGTCACCTTTGACGCTCAATTTGCCATCAACATAGACACCATCCGTCGACGTCATGCCGACAACCTTGCCACTGGTTTTCATGATATGAGCCAACATGCGCGATGTTGTCGTCTTGCCGTTCGTTCCTGTAATCGCCGCAATCGGAATGCGGCTTTCTTGGCCCTGTGGAAACAGCATGTCGATCACTTTACCTGCAACATCACGCGATTTGCCCTCAGAGGGGGCCACATGCATGCGAAAGCCGGGGGCTGCGTTTACTTCGACAATAGCGCCGCCAATTTCCTTGTAAGACTGCGCAATATTATCAATCAGAAAATCAACACCACCGACATCCAGGCCAACCGCCATAATCGCGCGCTCTGCCATGTCACGGTTATCGGGATGGACAACATCCGTCAGGTCAATGGCAGTGCCCCCCGTAGAAAGGTTCGCAGTGGAGCGCAGATAGAACGCTTCTCCATCTGGCAAAACGGTGTCTATGGTATGCCCTGCATCTGCGATCAAACGCTTGGCCTGATTGTCTATTTCCAGCATGGTGAGCACTTTTTGATGCCCAATGCCACGACGTGGATCCAAGTTCACGACATCGACCAATTCAGCAATTGTATGCGTGCCATCACCAATGACATGACCCGGAACGCGCTTGGCTACGGCGATTAATTTATTGTTCACAACCAGCATCCGGTGATCAAAACCGGTTACAAAACTCTCGACCAGTATCGCCGAGCTTTTGGAATGAAGCTTTGCCTCGACAAATCCTGCCTCGACGTCCGCGTCTTTGGTCAAGTTGATCGATACACCTCTTCCATGATTGGCGTCCAATGGCTTTACGACCACAGGAAAGCCCATCTTATGCGCCGCCTGAACCGCCTCGCCCGCGCTATAAACAATGCTCTGCTGTGGCACCGGCAGGCCAAGGTCGTTCAATAAATTGTGGGTGTCTTCTTTGTCGCAAGAGATTTCGACAGCGATGTGTTTGGTCTGCGACGTGATGGTTGCCTGAATGCTCTGTTGATATTTGCCATGGCCAAACTGCACGAGCGAATTCTCGTTCAACCTGATCCACGGGATATCGCGGTCCTGTGCGGCCTTGACCAATGATGCAGTAGACGGGCCAAACTCTTTGCGCTGCGCCTGCAATACAAAGCGGCGCAACTCTGAATTCCAGTCAAATTCGGCATCGCATTCGTAGTCGACCTGATCTTGCAGCGATGGCGGCAAAAGATGCATCAAAAGCCTCAAGGCAAGCTGGCCCGCCGCTAGCCCGACATCGGCCTGACGGTAGGCATAAACCATGTTGTAATGCCCAAGCTCGCCTGTGCCACGCGTCCGCCCAAAAGTCACATTAGTACCTGCAACGTTTTGTACCTCAATGGCACAATGCTCCAGGATGTGACCCATCCAAGTGCCTTCATCTTCGCGCAAGCGACGCAAAAAACCGCCAGCCATGCCATAAGAACAACCGTGATCCGAAAGACCGGGCAAGGCCACAATCAGTCCCTCGACGAATTCAGGTCCGATTTTAGCAGAGGGCCAATCCTCCAATACCCCCAGACCAATGACGTGTCGAATTACAGGGAAACTTGCCCAGACATTTGGTCCGACAAAGACATTGGTTGAGACTATTTTCAAATGGTCACCTCATTGAGTGATTGTGTTGTTCGCATATGCATCTTTTTAGGTATCAGGATCCATGCGTGATGACGGGTCCAAGAGCTGTTGTGGCGGATGCCCGATGCGTGCCTTGAGATCATAGCGGCACCCCTCACCCAGTACGTCAAGGCGAAGCCCGATCAGGCTGATCGCCTCGCCCGGTTTTGCATCCCACATTGACGAATGCGTCAATTCGCTGGCGTCCACGACGGTAACAGTACCGCTTCCCACTACCTCCAGAACGTTGTCGGGCCCGATGAACGCGGCGGTGTCTTCGTCAATACCAAGACCGATCAAAAACGGGTTGAACGATGACGCCGTGAGCAGCCGACCCAGCCGGTTCCGCTGGGTAAAATGTTGGTCGATTATCACCGCGTTCGTAAGGCCAATGCCGGGGGCCAATGTCACGGTGCCTTCGGCGGGGGACTCGTTGCCCTGCCCGCCTGCGACCATATGCTCGGACATAATTGATGCCCCCGCAGAGGTACCCGCGACAGGAACGCCAGCAGCATTTTGGCGTCTGATCTTGGTCACCAAAAGCGTTCCGCCCAGAATGGCTGACAGCCGAAGTTGGTTTCCACCGGTAATGAAAATGCCCGTGGCTCTGTCCAGCATCTCAAAGAACTCGGGGTTATCGCAATCAAGTCGGCACGTAATGGGCAGGAAATCAACTTTTCCAGCCCCAAGGTTGGAAAAGATACGATTGTAGTCTTCGCCGGTCTCGCTCAGCATAGATGCCGTTGGGATCACGACAATATAGGCGTCAGCGCCACCAGACAGCTCTACGAACTTACGATGAATTTGCATTTCCTTGACGCGGTCTTCACCGCCGCCGATCGGGATAATGAATCCACGGCCATTTTCATCTGTCACTGACGTTGGGCACATATTACGGAATTATCCCTTGAATGTAACTCTTTGGACGCAATTTCGCACCCGCACCTGCGCACCATAGGGTATCGGTCTGACAATGGTAACTGGCCAAAGACGTCTGGGGGTCGGCATGCTTGAATTGATGGTGGAATAGTCTGATCAGCCGCACTTTGTCGGTGAAGGTAAGTCGCTATCGCCGGTGCTAAGCTAAAGATCCATTAATTCACTTGAGGCTATGATGCCAGCAAGATTCGAGCCCCCCAGATAGGGAGGTGCTATGAGGTTATTTGCGCAGATCATGATGCGGATCGCAGCCGAAGCATCCCACAAAAAAAACGATCTCGATTGCTGCTCGCTACCGCATAACACACCAAACATCTTCAAACCTATGGGCCAAACAAGGGACGCGGGCCTTGGTTCAGTGTCTTGCTTGCGCCGCCCTGAACTTTCGGTTGGGGATTGGGTCCGTCAGATGCGCAATCATCCTGATCAGTTCATGCGCCAATGCCAGACGCGCATTCAAGGGAGACACACAATTGATACATCAGGAAACCTGGGTGGTCCAAGGCGAGGGGTTTTCGCGCACCGTTGCAGGCAAGCTTTTGGCGCATTGCTTTATCGCCATGTTTTTCGGCTTTGTCGGGGGTTTCGTTTGGCTGATCGCCTTGGCTGATAACGTTTTCCATATCTTGCCACTGCCCCGTCTCGAGATTTCGGTGCCGGATCAAAAAGAGCTTTTGCGCAACGCTCATACCGGCGCGATGATGAATGCAATGTATGTCATGGCAATGGTCGTGATGAGCAGGTGGCTGGATTTCAGCGCCACACAGGCAAAGTTCGTCTACTATTTTGCGATTATAATGCTTTGGGGAAATTTGATCGGCTATTCTGCCGCCGTCTATACCCCGTACCGTGGTATTCAGCCGATATTCACCGCCGATATACCGAACCTGATCGCGTATTTTACCTTTTATGCTGCGGTGATCGGTGCCGTCGTGACAACGGGCATTTGCCTCAACAATGCAATCAGAAGCGCCCACAGCGCGTGATGCATTGCACCCAGGACGGTCAGATGACCGATAAATTCCTTGAAGTCGACTATCTGGTGATTGGTGGTGGCGCGATGAGCGCTGCATTTATCGACGCGCTTTTGGACAGGGACAGGTCCGCAACAGTCGCGATCATTGAGCGTCGGGACCGTCTGGGGGGCCATTGGAACAACGCATATCCTTTTGTCCGACTACATCAACCGGCGGCCTTCTATGGCGTGAATTCGATTAAACTGGGCAAAGGAGGATCTGATCTGTCTGCCTTGCCCGAAATTCAGGAATATTATCGCAAGGTCACCAAACGGTTCGAAAAAAGCGGGCAAGTAAGCTTCTATGGAGGACATGAATACCTGGGTGACAACAAGATCGCACCGATCGCCGATCCGGACAACATCACGACCTTCAAAGTGAACAAGCGACTGGTCAATGGTACATATATGGCTGTCGAAATCCCTTCAGTGCATCCGCCCAAGTTCGATGTGGCCGACGACATTCCGTTCATGCCCCTTAATGATCTGATCACCCAATACGACAAATGGGAACAGTTCTATGTTCTGGGTTGCGGCAAGACCGGCATGGATGCGGTTTTGTTCTTGCTGCGCAACGGGGTGGCGGGTGAAAAAATCCATTGGGTTATGCCCAATGACAGCTGGTGTCTGGATCGTGGTTACCTACAGGTTGGCCGCATCATGGGCACTGTGCTTGAGCATAGCGATGCCATCATCAAAAACGACAATGCCCATGACGTCTTTGCGCAACTGGAGCGCGTGGGCGGGATCATTCGGATTGATAAAGCTGTGGCCCCGACGAAATGGAAATGCGCGACTGTCAGCCCCGAAGAAATGGCCGAACTGGAGGCCGTCCAGAACCGTATACGCAAGGGGCGAGTCAAGCGGTTAACCCGTGGCGGTATCGAGTTTGCAGACGAAACCATCGCCTTTCCACAAGCCGCACTGTTTGTGAACTGTACAGCAGATGCGCTTGCAGCCAAAATACCAACGCCGATCTTTTCGGAGCGTCGGATTGATCTGCAATCTGTGTTCTTTTGTCAGCAGGTGTTTGGCGCAGCGGCCATTGCAGGTTTGGAAACAAGCAAATGCACGGACAAAATGCGTAACTGGATCAAACCTGTGCCCCACCCCGACATCCCGAGTGATTGGCCTTCCATGCTGACGACAACGCTGGATAATGCGTTGAAACTACATGCGTTCTTACCGCTGTGGATGATGCGCTCGCGTCTATTCTACATGAGCCATGACCCAATTCACGTCTATTTTGCAAATGCGATCAAAGCGTTCGTGATCGCAGGGCGTGTAAGGCGGGCAGCAAAGAAGTTCCCGCGCACGATTTGATCTGCGTCGGGTATGACTTTTTCAGAAGGCTTCAACCGACGTGGGCGTTGGAGCCTTCTGAACTCTACATCAGCTGATTATGCCCCCATCAGTTTCAAAAGCCGTTCAGACATTTTGCCATATGGCGGGTGGAGCAATTTGATACCCGTGAAATTCCCGAACCCGCGTTGTTGAAACACCGATTTGAGATGACTGAAAGTGTCAAACCCTGCCGCGCCGTGATATGCGCCAGTGCCACTTGGACCAACCCCGCCAAATGCCATATCCTCCTGAATATATTGCAGCAATGCGTCATTAAGACCGACAGAACCCGATACCGTTTCGCGCAAGACTTCGTTCCGCGCCGCCCCGTCATAGCTATAGAGATATAACGAAAGCGGGCGGTCACGATCCTTGATGTATTCGGTGACCTCGGCAAGGGTGTCGTATGTCAAAACTGGCAAGATCAGACCAAATATCTCTTCTTGCATCAACCTGCAGTCCTCGGGCGGATCCAACACAACTGTCAGGGGCATTTTGTAAGCACCGTTCACAATTTCCGGCTCCATCCCTGCTGGGCGGATGATCCTTGCGCCTTTGGCCTGCGCCTCCGCGACCATCTCGTTCAGGCGCTTGTAGAAACGCTCGCTTATGATTGCGGTCAAATCCTTGTCTGCCACACCTTCATAGCTTTGCAGAAATTTACCGATTGCTGCCGTGGCAAACGCGTCTTGCAGCCCTTTTGGGACGAACACAAAATCAGGCGCGATGCAGGTTTGGCCCGCGTTGTAGAGCTTGGCCCAAGTGATGCGTTTGGCGGCTTCCAGCAGGTCATAATCGGGTGCAACGATAGCAGGTGATTTACCACCAAGTTCAAGCGTCACAGGTGTCAGGTTTTTGGCCGCCGCCTGTGCGATAAGTTTGCCCACCCGCGTCGAGCCGGTGAAAAGCAGATGATCAAACGGCAGTGCTGCAAATTCAGGCGAAATGATGCCGCCCTGAAATACGCACACATGATCTTCGTCAAACGTGTCTGCCATCATCTTGGTAAACAAAGCGCAAAGCTCAGGGGTGTCCTCAGACATAACAATCATCGCACGATTGCCCGCCGCCAATGCGCAGGCCAACGGTGACACGGCAAGATGCAATGAGTAATTCCAAGGCGACATGATACCCACAACGCCCAAAGGCTGCGCGATCACATAGTTCTTCGCCGGGAGGGACCACAGGCCGGTGTGACGTTTGCGCGGGCGCATCATCTTGCGCAAGTTTTTCTGCATATAATGGATGGCCCCGTGCGCGCCGAGAATTTCCGTGATGATCGTCTCGGTGCGGGAACGACATCCGAAATCTGCGCTGATCGCGTCAATCAACGCCTCCTTGTGCGCTTCAATCACTTTGCCCAGCTTGGACAAATGCGAGATACGCGCCTGTACATCGGGGTATGTTTGCGCGTTGTAGGCCGCCTTTTGCGCCAGAAAGACCCTTTGAATTTCGCTGCCGTGTTGTAATTCTGTCGTCGATTTTGCCTGTTCAGCCACTGTTTATCCTCTGCATAACATCCAGAGAGGTTAACCTAACCAAGCGGGACTTCCCCCATCGAAAGTTGGGACATCAAAAGCCAGCCCCGTTTCATTCAAAGCAGCCCCAACTCCCGCGCCTTTGCGACAGCCGCAGACCGGTTCTGTGCGTCCAGTTTTTGAAATGCGTTATGCAGGTGCCACTTGACCGTGGATGTGCTGATCAACAGCGTACCTGCAATCTGCGCATTCGATTGCCCCAAAACAGCCAATCGCAACATTTCCGTTTCCCGTTCGGTCAGACGGACCTCCGGGTTTTCGGCATTCCGTACTGGCATGCCATCCTTAACGGCAGAGGGTAACCGTCCGGTATCGAGAACCCTTAAAATCCAGTCTTCGGGTGTTTCAAAGCTGCTCTGATCTGCGTTGGGTAATGTATTTCGGTACGCCACGATGTCGCGGATGATGGGCAGACATAGATGCCGCAATTCAAAAAAGCTCGCCACGAACCCCGCGTCTTTGGCCCGACGCAACGTCGCGGACATATCCCGCCAGCCTTTTTTTGTCTGCCCGTCCATAACCAAGGCGACAGCGCGCAGAATTCCGACGCGAATGACAGTTCTAAAGCGGCCCGATGTTTGCAGTTCACGCAGCAACGAATGACATAGCATCACGGCGCGCGACGGCTCATTTCGTGCAATCGCCATTTCAATCGCAATGCGCTTTCGCATCACCGGTTGGATCGCGCAACCGCCTGCCACAAGCAATGTACTTTTCGGGTCAAGGACACCCCATTTATCACAAAGTGTTTGCGCAGCGGCCAGATCCTCTGCTTCAAGGTGACAGGTCACACGGTCGGCCAGCATCGTCATGGACAGCCGCGTCAAACCGGTTGCAAGTCCAATGTCAAAACCTCTTTCCAAGGCATCCAGCGCACCGCGCAGGTCCCCCTTTTCGCGCAACATCTGGGCGCGGACGCGAAACATGATCAAAAGCGGTTCAACCGGCCCGTACCTGTTGGCAAACTCATCGCCATCGCCAAGCAGTTGATACGCCAAAGCGCGGTCCCCTTGCTCATAATGCACAAAGGCGCAAACTAGGTTCGCCATAAGCTTGAGCTGTGTGTGATCGCCCAATTCCCTTTCTCCGCGCGTGCGCACCCGAACAGAACCGGTTGATGCGGCGGTGAAATTACCCTCGGCACAGAAAACCATGACTTCGATACATTCGGCCCAGATCGACACATGCGCAGATCCCGAACGCAGCGCAGAGGCCTGCGCCTGCGCCGCGGCATTGCGGGCACTGGCAAAGTTGTTCTGGATCATCAAGCTATGCGCTCTTACGTTCATGATAACCGCCAGGTTCGCGTCCGACGCGTATGGCCATTTCACCGACCACTCACTCACGCCATCCAGCGCTTTCGTACAGTCCTCGTCAGCAGAATATGAGACCAATTCAAGCGCTTGGGCATAGCATAACAACTCATCCAACTGTGCTTCTGGCAAAATCCATTTGGGCGGACTTTGCGACAAGCCTTCGTACATAGTGTTCAGCAGGCGCCGCGCTTCGGAACCGCCGCGCGTGAAAACCAGTGCTGTACTATGCGCGACAATTACCTGCGGGCAATATGATCTGTATGCGATCGGGAGCGTTTCAATCCAGCGGAGGACCGTAGCCAATTGACCGTCATCCCGCGTTGCTTTCAATCCGACCTTGGCGATTAGATTGGCAGCGTCTGCATAGTCTTTGGTATCAAGACAGTACCGGATAGCAGCCTCAGGCATCTCTTTTGCAATATACCAGTCACTTGCTTTTCGCCCAATGTCACGGGCAGCATCAGGGTTGGATTTGTATAGCTCCGACAATAGAAAATCAGCGAAAAGATGGTGGTAGCGAAACCACCCTCCCGACACATCCAAACTGATGACGAAAAGATTGTTCTGTGTGATCTTATTGAGCAGGTCGCCCGCATTCGCCTGTGGGCAAACATGTTGGCAAAGCTCCGCATTGAAACTTGTCAGGGGGGCAGTGTGCAGCAAAAACTCCTGGACATCCGGTGACTGAATTTCAAACGCGTTTTTTGCAAGATACTGGGCCAGATCCATCTGCGCACCGAAAAGCCCGGAGATGAGTTTCCGCTTGCTTGCGGGGGCATTCCGCAACGCAATCGCGGCAAACTGTAACCCTGCGACCCATCCTTCGGTTGACGCGTGAATAGACCGCGCTTCTTCTTCGTTCAGTTCTATTTCCGAGGCTGCCTTAAAGAACGCAGTTGTTTCGGACGCCGTGAAACGCAAGTCTTCTTGCGATATCCGCCGAAAGCTTCCTTCGATTTCACGGCGCTGTATTTGCAGGTCCGGCAAGGTGCGAGACCCGATAATGACGCGCAAATGACCCACACATGAATCCAGAAAGTACCCTAACCCACTCAGCAATTGCGGGTGTTTGATATGATGCATGTCATCAAGAAACAGGGTGCATTTTGGCGGCAACCGTTGAACTATATTCTGCAATACGATGAACGCATTTTCGATCAACAACGGGGTGCCGAAGTCTGATGGTTCGGCCACGCGCGTGTCGCTGCCCTCAAAGAATTGCCTCATGACCTCAAACAGATACGTCAGGAAAGTCGCGGGGATGTCATCGCGTTCATCAAGGTTCAACCAAGCGCACTTTGACCCTTGCAAATGCAAACGGGAATTTAGCTGACGCATCAAGGTCGACTTTCCCGCCCCCGCGACATCCACGATGCAAACCGATGTTTGCACATTTTCGGCGCATAGGCTTTCGAGGACAGGACGCCGTATATCATTACCGGCCAGCTTCGCGGCACGCAGCTTCGTCTCTATCAGCACTGATGAGAAGTCAGCCAAGTACCCTCTCCCTCAATTGCGTGCAAAGTTGATATTGTGCCGCCAAGTATACACCCCAATCGACTACGCCACCCGAACTTTCGATGGGGTAAGACATCAATCCTAACTGGCATTCGCAGCCAGACGCCGAAGTATTTCTTGTCACGATAAACGCTTCATATCCGTCGGCAGTATGTTCGCGTGCTTCTTCTTCCAGTTGAAGTGCGTTGTCTGGCTGATCCCGGACTGCGGCAGACCTGCGAAACGGTCGTACCTTCCTCGCTCTGATTGATGATGAATGTCTTCTGCGCGTCCGTGAACTTCTATGCTTTTATGCGTTTCCGCTGCTCTCCCGGCCAAGGAAAACCTAGCGGAAAACTCTAACCAAAACCGAAGACGGTTTTGGGGATCACAGCAGGCTTGCACAAAGAGCATCCTTGTTTGCTGGGTGCTCCTTAACGGGATTGTAAGCCTTTCCGCGCTAAGACTGCGCAGCGCCGAAGCGAATTGTCGCGAAAGGCTGATGACATCCCTCAACCTGCTTCCAACTTTTAGCAGTCTGAATCGCCCCGGGTTTGTCGGAGACCATCAACTTAAGTAAGGATGATGGTTATGACAAAAAGCAA
>ENA-OQVM01000639-OQVM01000639.1-marine-metagenome-genome-assembly--contig:-NODE-639-length-53408-cov-5.760683_pt1 | contig 53408 bp, 49 predicted proteins | sample MGYA00237776_ERZ505498 | MGnify/ENA primary metagenome ERZ505498 (study PRJEB26159, sample SAMN06265151) | marine metagenome | isolation source: Helgoland LTER site | place: Germany:Helgoland, sampling...
TACAGCGCGCGCGTAATAGGATATTCCGCCGCGTGCCCTTAAATCAAAAGTGATGAAGTAAATTGGTTTTTTCATCATTAGGAGTAGTGGTTACGAACCATAGTTTTGTAAAGCTTTAATGCCATTTGCACAAAAGGTTTGGGCATTGCTGTGAGGAATAGAGCAGGCCAGTATTCACCACTAATGCGATAACGGCGCAAACGCCATATATCATAAATTGGTCGCGGCATCTCACGTCTGGTCCAATCAATTATACCACCCCTCCAGATATGTCCAAAATTCTTAATCAAAAAGGCTTTTGCATCGGGGTCAGATTTGGGGGAGATATAGACAGAAATAAGGTCCCATATTGCAATTCCAAAAGTGTCATAGCCGTTATAAAACGTTACTTCATGCTCCTCTAACTCATGCACAATATTAGTAAAGCAAGGAGTAGCAAAAATATAAGCTGTTCCTTTTCCCCCCAACTGACTGCAAGGGTATGTCATCCACGCAATGGCTGTTCCAATGAATGTTTTGTAATCTTGTGCTACATGCGGGTCCCGCGTGTTGTAGAATATGCAAGATGTGATAAGGGACATTCTGGTCCCAATCATATTCAAAACCTGTCCAAGCCCAGATAAAACAATATCATTAGAAATAGATGTTGATGTAGTCTCTTTATTTTGAGTTCTAGAAGTAAGATAAAATAGTGCGTGTTTTTTTTGTCTTAATAATGGGATGATTTTATCTAAGCAGCCGGGGTCCAAGTGATCATTGGAGCTGACTATCCAAACATAATGGCCTTTTGCATTGCTTAACAATGCTTCAAATGCAATGTCGATACCGTTATTAGCGGGAGGCAAGAGCAAGGCATTCGCCGCTTCTGCTAGTTTACTTAACTTAGTGAATTGAATGTCATTACCAAGGTCAAATTGGATGAGTATTTCAATTTCTGAGCGGCAGTTTTCTGATAAACTAACGATTGCTTTCAATTGTTGGACGAGTTCCTCATAGTTAATTGAGGGTAGGCAAATGCTCAAAATAGGCTGTCTCATTACACGCCTTTCTCAGTTTCAATAATAATTTTTTCAATTCCTGAGAATGTTTCATCATGACTTACAATGATGAAAGTAGTGCCAGATTTTGCCTTAGCTACTATGGCATCTCGCAATTTTGCTTTTGCTGTCCTATCCATCGGGCTTGTTGGCTCATCTAGAAAGCAAATGTCACAATCAAAACTGAGTGCTTCTGCACACGCAATTTTTATCTTTTCCCCACCAGACAGGTTTTGCGCATTTTCAATGGCCATTACCTTTTCGATAGCTTGTGCATCAAATAGATTTGACCGGAACATGATATCACGGACCTTCTCGGCGGGAAAATTATTGAAGAGCGCCTGACTAATAAGAGGCCTATCTGTGTAATAGGGCGCTTGAGTACAATACCTCATTGTAATAGGAGCATCGTCATTTCTACTGCCATAAGATAAATGGCCAACACCTCGCTCTGAGACACCAGATAAGACATCCATCATCGTTGTTTTGCCACTGCCATTTGGCCCCTTAATCAAAACAATATCACCATGAGCTAGGGCAATTTTTTTTATGTAAATAGGGGCCGGCTGATTAGGTATGGCAAGCGTGAAATCAGTAATCGTTAGTGCTATTTTTTCGCCAGATTTATGCGGCAAGTGAGAGCGAAGTAACCCTTTTGGTGGCTGGGCGTCCATCTGATGATGAAGGGTTTGCAATGTATCAAAACTGGTACGCGAAAAGCTCAATAGCGCCATTAAGCTTCCAAGCTTAGCCAAGCTTGGATATACACGCAACGCGGCGAGGGCAAAAACTGAAATACGCGCCAGCTCAATCTCTTTTCCCTGAGACGAATTTTGTAAATAAAAAAATCCAACGACTAAGCCGGAAATAATAATTGCTTCAAAGATAACGCGAGGAGCGGCTTGAAGTGGAAACATTGTTGCCATATAGGCTGTGTAGCGTTGAACAGCGTTATCATAACGGCTTAATGCGATATCTTGTAATTTGTTTGCTTTAATATCTTTCCAGCCATTTGCTAACTGAGAGACTTCACGAATGTTGAGAGTGTTGTAATATTGTCGGTGACGGCCAAGATATTGCAATGGGCGCGTTAGAAACATCGTCAAACTTAGCAAAACCAAAATAATTAAGCCACCAAATATAAGTTCAAACCAATAATCAGAAAACATATAAAGTACTAGGGTTCCAAGAGAGGCAAGTAGTACCAACTCAGAAATGATATGCAGCAATGACTGCATAAAATTTTGCGCAAACATTGGAATTTCAACCAACAGATTGCGGCGAATAAGCTCGGAGCTGTCTCCGTCTTGGAAGTCGTGCTGGTTAAGGTAGTACCGGAAAAACTGACTATTGAAGAATAGTTCGGTTCCGTAAACTAACTTACCAAGATACAAATAGTACAGCAGATGTATAAGGGCTTTTAGAACAAATATTCCCACGCATACCCACGGAAGCAAGAAGGTGTTTATCGTGAAAGTGGAGATGCCGAGAAAGAGAACTGTTTCATTTTGTCCTGATGCTGCCTGCTGTAAAAAAAACGCAAAGCCGCCTATACCAGCAACTTCAAACAGAGAGTTTAGAAGGGACAGGCTGAAGACGCCAAGAAATTTGGCTTTTTGTGCTTTAAGGAGTGTTAATATCATGCAAAAAGAACTGTCAAAAAAATTGGGGTATAGATGAAATAATTAATAACCTTTGGTTAAACTTTCTACAAGGCTAGCATAATGTTTCTCATTTATATGATAGTAGTGCACAACTATGGTGGTGAGGGTAGTAGTGTAAAAAGTTATGTCTAAAAAACAAACCATTCTGATTTTTCTACGTTACTATCTTCCGGGATTTCAGTCTGGCGGGCCTGTCCGGTCTGTCAGCAATATGGTTGAGCACCTATCCGGTACATATAATTTTCGCATTATTACCTCAGACCGTGACTATCTGGCACATGCGCCCTATCCCGGCCTTCAGGATGGCTGGCAGACGGTTGGGCCAGCTGACATTCTCTATTTATCGCCTGCTGAGCAGACATGGAAGAATATGATGCGCCTTGCCAGAGATGTGCAGGCTGACCTTATCTATCTTAATAGCCTGTTTGACCCAAAATTCAGCCTGCCTGTTCTGGCGGCAAAATATTGCCATAGTAAGGACCTGCCGCCCGTTATCTGCGCCCCCCGCGGCGAGACATCAGCTGGTGCTCTCAGCCTTAAGCCGCTCAAAAAATCTCTGTTTCTGTCTTTGTTGCGTGCGGCGCGGCTGCCGCAGCATATCACCTTTCATGCTACGGCTGAGACTGAAAAAGCTGAAATTCAGGCCTGTCTTGGTAGCGTGATTGAGCCTTATATTGCTGGCAATATTGCCTCACAGGAGAGACGCCCACCGCGCTCGAAAGGATGGCTGAAGCAGGCAGTTAAGGGGCCACTGAAAATCATTTTTCTATCACGTATCCACCCAAAGAAGAATCTGGATTTCCTGCTTGAATGTTTGCAATCATTCTCTCAACCGGCCGCGCTTTCTGTTTATGGCCCGATTGATGATGAGGCATTTTGGGCGGCATGTCAGACACACATAAAATCTCTGCCCAGCCATATTTCAGTGTCCTATCATGGCGCAATAGAACATCAGCAGGTGGCAGCCGCCATGCAGCAACATCACCTGTTCTTTTTCCCAACGCGGGGCGAGAATTTTGGTCATGTTATTCATGAAGCCGTGCAGGCAGGATGTGTCCTGCTGTTGAGCGACCAGACACCATGGCAAGACCTGTCAGAAAATCAGGTTGGCTGGGCATTACCTCTTAGCAATAAACAGAGGTTTGTTGACGTGCTGACTGATGTTGCTGGATGGGATGAGGCGAGGTGGACGGCCCATGAAGAGGCCATATGTTCCTATGCATCTATGACAAACATCGCTGGTCAGAATACGCAAAATCATTTAGGAATGTTTGATAAAGTAGCAAAACTTCATGGTAGCTGACACTTTACGTGGCCGGGTGCTTTTTGTCTGCGTCACAAGCAAAATAGCAGCGCTTCAGGAACGAGCATATCTATGTGTGGAATAGCCGGTCTTTCTGGAGAGATTAAACAGCCTATTACCGAAATGCTGAAAGATGTTTTGGTACATCGTGGCCCGGATGATAGCGGCAGTTTTGAAGCCCCCGAACATCATATTCAGCTATTCCATCAGCGGCTTGCCATTCTTGATATAACAACAGCAGGCCATCAGCCGATGTTAAGTCCTGATGGCACGCTAGCCCTGGTCTATAATGGCGAGATTTATAATTTCCGCGCGTTGCGAGAAGAATTAGAGCAACAGGGTTACCAGTTTCAGAGTCAGTCTGACACAGAAGTTGTGTTGACGGCGTATCGTGCTTGGGGCGTTGATTTTCTGGCTAAGCTGAATGGTATTTTTGCCTTTGCCCTGTTTGATAAAAACCGAAAATCTATCTTGTTAGCGCGTGATCAGATGGGCGTGAAGCCGCTTTATTACGCCCGTTCTGGCGGAAATCTGGCATTTTGCAGTGAAATCAAAGGATTGATCCAGCTCATGCCGGACTTGCGCGAGTTAGACCAGCAGGCACTTCGCGGCTATTTCAGCTTTATTTATTGCCCTGGACCCGGCACCCCTTTTAAAGCTGTGCGCAAGCTAGAGCCGGGGACAGCGATGTGGGTTCGCGATGGTGAGATAGAGACAAGCTGGCGCTTTTTCCGGCTACCCTCACTGGACCCTAGTGATAATAATATGACCTCCCGCGAGGCAATAGACGGCACAAACCATTTTCTCCGGCAGGCTGTACAACGGCAGATGATGGCAGATGTTCCTGTGGGGGCATTTCTTTCGGGCGGTGTTGATTCAACAGGTATTGTTGCATTTGCGCGAGAGCAAGCCCCTGATATGCGATGTTTCACTATTCGTACCAGAGATGGCCGTGATGAGGGTGAAACAGATGATTTACCATTTGCGCAAATGGCGGCTGACCATCTGGACGTGCCGCTAGATATTATTGACGTGGATGCTGATCAAATTCCGCGCGATATTGAAAAAATGATTTGGCATCTGGATGAACCAATATCCGATCCGGCGAGCTTGAATACGCTTTATATTTCAGAACTGGCCCGTAAAAACGGCATTAAGGTACTGCTTTCTGGCACTGGCGGCGATGATTTATTCAGTGGCTATCGGCGTCATCATGCTTTGGCTATCAGTCAGCACCTTAACCGGTTGCCACCTGCGCTACGGGGCGGGCTTGTTAAAATGCTTCAGCTTATGCCAGCGCGCGGTGGCATGGCACGGCGGCGCGATAAATTAGCCCATATTCTTGGCCAGAGTGAGCAAAACGGACTGCCAGCTTATTTTCTGTGGGGGATGAAGGATGATGTAGACAAGCTATTCCTTACGCCAGCTGAAGCGCCTGCCGAAGCAGAAATGCAACAGTTTCTATCACAGGCTGATAGCAGCGCAACCGCTCTGCAGCAGATGCTGGCGCTTGATCAGAGATATTTTCTAGCTGACCATAATTTAACATATGCTGATAAGATGGGCATGGCGGCGAGCGTTGAGATACGCGTACCTTTCCTTGATCTTGATTTGGTGCAGTTTGCTGCCCGCATCCCCGACCGGTTTAAACTGCGGGGCAGACAGAGCAAATGGGTTCTAAAGCAAGCCCTGAAAAATGATATTCCTCGTCAGATATTAACCCGCCCTAAAACAGGCTTTGGCGCCCCTATTCGCCGCTGGATGAAGAATGAGCTAAAAGAGTTCATGTCAGATACCCTTAGTTATGACGCTGTTAAACGGCGCGGCTTGTTTGACCCGGAATTTGTCCAGCGTCTGATGACTGAGAATAATTCTGGTAGCCGAGATGCGGCCTATACTTTATTTTCATTATTATCTGTTGAAATTTGGTGTCAAAAATTTCTCGATCGCTAGGTATAAAAGAGTGGCTCCTTGCCACTCTTACAAGAATGGATGCACGATGAAACAGCTACAGCAGAGTTTAAAAGACGGTCTTACAGAGATAATCGATGTGCCGCTGCCCGGATATGCAGCAGGAGAAATCCGTATCAGGAGCCGCTGTAGTCTTATCTCGGCTGGCACAGAGAGAATGCTGGTTAATTTTGGCAAAGCTAATCTGATAGACAAGGCCCGCCAACAGCCAGACAAAGTCCGGCAGGTTCTGCAAAAAGCAAAAACAGATGGCGTGCAGGCAACCCTTAAAGCAGTTCAGTCAAAACTGAACGAACCGATTGCGATGGGCTATTCACAAGTGGGGGTTATCGATGCGCTTGGCACAAAGGTAGGCGGGTTTTCCTGTGGGGACAGGGTTGTATCAAACGGCTCTCATGCTGAAATTGTGGTTGTTCCGGAAAATCTAGTCGCGCGCATTCCAGATAATGTAACAGATGAGGCGGCTAGTTTTACCGTCGTTTCTGCTATCGCCCTGCAAGGGGTCAGGCTGGCTGAAGTGAGCCTTGGAGAGCGTGTTGCGGTTATTGGTCTTGGGTTGATAGGCCTGCTAACAGTTCAGCTGTTGCGGGCGCAGGGCTGTCAGGTTATTGGCCTTGATTATGATGCTGAAAAACTGGCTCTCGCGCGGGAGTTTGGCGCCAAAACAGTGAATTTATCGTCTGATAGTGATGCTGTTGATGAGGCGATGATTTTCTCGCAAAATCAAGGTGTTGACGCTGTTCTGATCACTGCGGCAACCGATAGTGCGGAGCCGATAAAGGCAGCAGCTCAGATGAGCCGCCAGCGTGGCCGCGTTATCCTTGTTGGTGTGGCTGACCTTGCTTTGTCGCGTGATGATTTCTACAAAAAAGAGCTGAGTTTTCAGGTGTCCTGTTCCTATGGCCCTGGGCGCTATGATCCCTCTTATGAAGAAAAAGGACAGGATTACCCCTTTGGGTTTGTCCGGTGGACAGAACAGCGTAATTTTCAAGCTGTGTTGCAGCTTATGGCAGATGGTAAGCTGGATGTTTTGCGCCTTATCACGCATCGCTTTGCCTTTGAGGAGGCAGCTAAGGCCTATGCATTGCTGAATGATGCCAAAGCCTCCCCGATTGGTATGATGCTAGCCTATCAGCACAGCGAGGATGGCGCGGCAGAGTTAGTATCCATTCAGTATGCCCCGGTTTCACCTGCCTATGACGGGCAGCCTCAACTTGCCTTTATCGGGGCAGGAAATTACGCAAAAAATGTACTGATACCAGCGTTTAAATCTGCCAAAGCTGGATTGCAGAGTGTGAGTTCGCGCCATGGGGTAAGTGCGGCTAATGTTGCGCGGCAATTTAGCTTTGCTGAGGCAACAAGCGACATAGAGTCACAAATAGTAGGCCCCGCTCACGCTCTTATCATCACAACGCGCCATGATAGCCATGCCGGATTAGTGCTGGCAGGGCTGAAGGCTGGCAAGCATGTATTTGTTGAAAAGCCGCTCTGTCTTACCCATGAAGACCTTGCTGAAATTGAAAGTTTTACCCAGAGTAGCGCTGAGCGTCCTATTTTGATGGTGGGGTTTAATCGGAGATTCTCGCCCCTTGTTCAGAAAATGAAGACATTATTGTCCCAAAATACTGCCCCAAAATCATTTATCTATACCATCAACGCTGGTGCGATACCGCGTGATCATTGGACACAAGATAGCCAGATAGGCGGCGGGCGCATTATTGGTGAAGCCTGCCATTTCATAGATCTAGTGAGGTTTCTAGCAGGGGAGGCGATAACAGATATCGTCACCAGCAAAATGGAATGTCAGACAAATGATGTTGCGACTATCACACTCAGCTTTGCAAATGGTTCGATTGGTACAGTGCATTATGTGGCAAACGGTCATCGGTCTGTTGCAAAAGAAAGGCTAGAGGTTTTTTGTGATGGTAAAATTCTGCAGCTTGATAATTTCCGGAAATTAACTGGCTTTGGCTGGAAGAATTTTTCATCACAAACAAGCCGCTCACAAGATAAGGGGCAGGCTGAATGTGCGCGGCGTTTCCTTGATGCAATTATGAAGGGCGCGCCAGAGCCGATCGCGTTAGAAGAGCTTCTTGAAGTTGCGCGCTTCAGCCTTCATGCTGCTCATGGTACTTCATGATTTCACGGATTCTGCTTTATTTCCATACGCTAAAATATCTCCGTATCGGACAGATATTCCATAGATTATGGCGGGCGCGGCCGCGTCTGATTCCTCCACTCAACGATATACCCTCGCTCAGAGCGCCCGCCGCGCCATTATGCGAGCCAGCCCCAAAACCTATTTCCATGACAGGGGCACGCACATTTAGATTTCTGAATTTTGAAGATAGCCTGCCTGCCTCAGATGACTGGTCAGCTCTTGGTGACGGGTTGCTCTGGCGCTATAATTTACATTATTTTGATGATTTAACAGCTGTTCAAAATGCCGAACGGCAGGATGGGCATCTCAGTTTTATCTCTCAATGGATTGCCAGTCAGACGTTTGGTTCTGCTGTAAGCTGGGATGCTTATCCAACATCTTTGCGTCTTGTAAACTGGATAAAATTTCATCATGGGGGCGTAAGGCTAACCCCTGAAATGCAGGCTAGTCTGGCACAGCAGGCTCACTGGCTAGCGCATAATATTGAATGGCATTTATGCGGTAATCACCTGTTTGTTAATGCAAAAGCATTGCTTGCGGCGGGATGTTTTTTTGACGGACCAGCAGCAGAAAGCTGGAGTGCTACAGGCATTAAGATTTTGGATAAAGAGTTGGACGAGCAGATCCTGCCAGATGGCGGGCATTTTGAACTCAGTCCTATGTATCATGCCCTCATTACTGAGGATATTCTGGACCTGATAGCATTAACAGACTGTTATCACCTTCCTGCATTGCAGCAGCGCCGCGCAAAGCTAGTACAAAAAGCAGATGTTATGCTGAACTGGCTTCAGCTCATGTGTCACCCTGATGGTCAGATCAGCTTTTTTAATGATGCATCATTTGGCATTGCACCGGAACTGGACGCGCTCAAAGCCTATGCCAAAAGGCTAGGCCTAAAACAGACCAAGACAGCAGATATGCCGCTGAAAAAATTACCTGATAGTGGCTATTACCGCATTGATAAAGGCCCCTTTACGCTGGTGGCTGATATGGCGGCTGTTGGGGCAAGCTATATACCGGGCCATGCCCATGCTGATACGCTGAGCTTCGAGCTATCTGTCTTTGGTGACAGGGTTATTGTTAATGGCGGTGTGTCTACCTATCGTCCCGGGGCGCTAAGGATGGCAGAACGTGGCACGCACTCCCATAGTACGGTCTGTATTGAGGGGCAAAATTCGTCTGAAATCTGGGGCGGGTTTCGGGTGGCGCGGCGGGCACATATTCATGATATTATCTGCTCGCACACAACGAAGGGTATTTCACTTGAAGCCAGCCATGACGGTTATGCTAGATTAGCCGGCCATCCTATTCATCACCGTCAGTGGCATTGTACCCCGTCAGAATTAATTATCACAGATAATATTAATGCTGATAGACTTTCCGCTGACACTAGGTTTATCTTGCACCCTCAGATTACTGTCAGGCAGGAGAGTAAGGATAAATTTATCCTAAGCTTGCCGACGGGAAGGCACCTTTTGATGGAACTTTCACGCGGGCAGATAATCACAGCTGATTATGCAATCGGGTTTGGCATCCGTCTGCCGACCCTTGCGCTTGTTGCTGCTTTGTCTGAAGGAAAATCTTTCGTAAAACTTACACTTATGGAGAGTGTATAGATTATGCATATTTTGTTTCTGACTGATAATTTTCCGCCGGAATCAAATGCGCCGGCCAATCGGACTTTTGAGCATGCTCGGCAATGGGTAGCAAGCGGGCATAGGGTGACCATTATTACCTGTGCGCCTAATTTCCCAGATGGCCAATTATTTGAAGGCTATAAAAATAGATGGTTTCAGACTGAACAGATGGACGGTATTACCGTCATTCGTGTCTGGAGCTTTATGAGCCGAAATGCTGGGTTTGTTTTACGGCTTCTCGATTTTCTCAGCTTTATGGCTAGTGGATTTTTGGGCGGATTACGTGTTCGTGATGCTGATATTATTATTGGAACATCGCCACAATTTTTTACTGTCTGTGCTGCTTGTTGTCTGGCAAAGGTAAAGCAGCGCCCTTTTGTTTTCGAAATGCGAGATATTTGGCCAGAATCTCTGCAGGCTGTCGGGATTCCAAATGCTGGCTTATCTGTTCGGCTTGCCGCCCCACTAGCAGACTATCTATATAGGCGGGCAGACCATTTGATAGTTGTCACCCATTCCTTCAAGGCCTATTTGCAAGGTAGAGGTGTATCTGGGGAGCGTATAACTGTTATTCCAAACGGCGTTGACCCGGATATGTTCTTCCCCATTCCGGCCGATATCTCATTACAGCAAGAGCTGCAGTTAGAGGATAAATTTGTTGTTGGCTATCTTGGCACACATGGTCTGGCGCACGGGCTTGAGAGCGTTGTTGAAGCAGCGCGCCTTGCAGGGCAGACAGATGATCTAACAGCAGTTCATTTTATCACTGTGGGGGCCGGAGCGCAGTTTGACAGGATAAAAGAGTTCGCCTCAGATTTGGATAATTTTACCATGATTGGTCAGGTGTCTAGGGCAGATATTTTACGCTATTGGTCACTGCTAGATGCAAGTCTCATTCATCTAAAAGCATCGCCTCTATTTGAGAGTGTTATCCCTTCTAAAATGTTTGAGGCAATGGCAATGGGCGTGCCGCTCCTCCATGGTGTTGCAGGAGAATCGGCTGATATTGTTCGGACAAGCCGAAGCGGTATCTGCTTTGCGGCTGAACAGCCAGAGGCACTCCTGTCTGCTATCAGGCAGGTTTCAACAGATAAAGACGCCTATCAGCAGATGAAAACTAGTTGCCTTTCATCTGCGCAAAACTATAATCGAGCGAATTTGGCTGACCGCATGGCCGATTGCTTGCAAGGGGTTGTAAATAGTCATGACTAAAAAGGTTCTTATGATTTTTGGAACCCGGCCTGAAGCCATTAAAATGGCTCCTGTATTCCATGCCTTAAATAAGTTCCCCGATTTGTCTGTTCAGGTTTGTGCGACAGGCCAGCATCGTGAAATGCTGGACCAGGTTATTACATTATTTGATATTCCTATTACCATCGATCTACAGGTAATGACCGAGGGTCAGGACCTGTTTTCTTTGACGTCTTTATTGCTGATGAAATTGCGTCCAGTGCTGGATGATTTTTCGCCAGACTGTATTCTTGTCCATGGGGATACGACAACATCACTGGCGGCGGCATTAGCAGGATTTTATCGAAATATTCCGGTCGGCCATGTTGAAGCAGGCCTGAGAACAGGCAAGCTTCGCTCACCCTTTCCAGAAGAATTCAACCGCCGTGTTAGTGGCATTATTGCGCGATGGCATTTTGCCCCAACGCAGATAAATAAAGATAACCTACTTGCTGAACAGGTAGATGAAAGCCAGATTTTTGTTACTGGAAATACAGTTGTTGATGCTCTTCATCAGATGCGCGACCGCATAAATGAAGATGACAAGCTGAAAACTGTAATCCAGAAGCAGCTCGCACAGCAGCTTGATTTTGATCCAAAAGATTCTGAACGTATGATATTGCTGACATGTCATCGCCGAGAGAATTTTGGTGAAGGGCTAACCCAAATCTGTTCTGCTGTGAGGTCTCTTGCAACCTCACATCCAACCACTCACTTTGTTTTCCCTGTGCATTTAAACCCAAACATTTCAGAACATGTTCATGCTACGCTTAGCTCAATGAAAAATGTCCATCTGCTAAAGCCTGTTTCTTATGAGGTTTTTTGCTATCTTTTGGATGCAGCTTATTTGGTGCTAACAGATAGTGGGGGTGTCCAAGAAGAGGCGCCGTCTCTTGGCAAGCCGGTTCTGGTTATGCGCGAAAATACAGAACGCCCAGAAGCTGTCACGGCTGGTACGGTGCGTCTGGTTGGCGCTGATAGTAATCGTATTATTGCCGGTACTGAAGAATTATTGACCGATAGTGATATGTATAAGAAAATGTCTCAGGCTCATAACCCCTATGGAGATGGAAACGCTGCTATGCGGATTGCAGAAATCATCAGGAGATCTGTAACGTGAAGAACTCGCATGTCTGCATTTTGGGGCTGGGCTATATTGGCTTGCCAACAGCAGCAATATTAACAAAGCATGGGTTCAGCGTGACGGGCGTTGACCCGGACCAAACAAAAGCAACAATGATTGCTGCCGGACAGAGCCCATTTGATGAAGACGGGTTAGGCCCGCTTATAGCAGATGCAACTCAGAAAAAGCGGCTCACTATTTCGAATAGCCCGCCGGCAGCAGATGTCTATATCATTTGTGTTCCAACGCCCTTTAAGGCTCAGGATAATGAAAATACGCTATTGCCGCGCCCGGATTTGAGCTTTGTTGAACAGGCGATAGGCTCTATTTCGTCTATTGCACCCAAAGGCGCGCTGATCATTCTGGAATCAACCTCTCCAGTGGGTACAACTAACTATATGGCGCAGCTTTTTACCCAAGCTGGCCGAGATGCGTCACTGTTTAGTTTTGCCTATTGTCCTGAGCGTGTCCTGCCGGGAAACATCATTCAGGAACTCGAAGAAAATGACCGTATCATTGGGGGGCTTGATAAACAGGCAACAGAGCGCACCTGCTCGTTTTATCGCTGCTTTGTAACGGGCACAGTCTGGCCCTGTACAGCAGCAGTGGCCGAATTATGCAAGCTGGTTGAAAATAGTTACCGCGACGTCAATATCGCCTTTGCAAATGAGCTTTCAATTATCTGCCATCAGCTTGATATTGATGTACGTGACCTAACAGCATTGGCAAACAAACATCCTCGTGTGTCTATCCTTGAGGCAGGTATCGGTGTGGGCGGTCATTGTATCGCTGTTGACCCATGGTTTATTGCGTCAGAATTTCCAGAAATGACACAACTGATTCAAACTGCCAGAAAGGTCAATCTGGGGAAAACAAGCTGGGTAATTTCACAAATAACACAGTCAGCTGAGATGCTGGCTGAGCAGCTAGGCAGAAAACCTAAAGTGGCATTATTCGGTCTGGCCTATAAGCCTAATGTTGCTGATTTAAGAGAATCGCCTGCTGTTGAAATAGCCTATGAATTGCATCATTCCGGTCACAGCGTTATCTGTGTTGAGCCGCATGCAAAGAGCCTTGATGATTTGACATTATCTTCTGCTGAAGAGGCATGTCAGACAGCAGACCTTTGCGTAATGCTTGTTAAACACGATCAGTTCTGCGCCCTAGAAGAAAAATTACAGCCGTTTCATATTAAGCTAGATTTCTGCGGGTTGCTCCAAGTGTCACATAATCAAGTATCACAGTAAGGGGAGGTGCTAGATATGTTCGGTCAAACTTTTACAACTGACATTATGCTGATTAGCCTTCTTGTGTTTGGCATTGGCATTCTCATCATTGCAACTAGGCCTCTTCATCAGTCATTCACCTCTGACCGAATAGACAAAGTTCAGGGCCTTCATCAGGTGCCTGTGCCGCGTATCGGGGGGCTGCCTGTCGTTATTGGTATTATTACGGGATTATGGTTCTGGAACGCAGGAGAGGGGATGACAGGATGGCTCCTGTTAGCCTCTGCTATACCGGTTTTTTTATTCGGTGTTGCAGAAGATCTTCACTTCGACATTTCTCCTGCGGCACGGCTGTTTGCTGCTATTATTTCAGGAGCGCTGGCAGTCTGGTTGCTGCATGCGTGGTTGCCAGACATTCGTGTGCCAGTTTTTGATGACATCATGAAGTTTGCCCCTGTTGGTATTTGTCTTACAATATTTGCCTCAACAACAATGGTACATGCTTATAATTTGAGTGATGGGCTTAACGGATTATGTTCAGGCTTTGCTCTGATTGCCCTTTTGGGGTTGCAGGCAATCGCCCTTTCCGTAGGTGATTCTGAAATCGTGGGCATAGCAAACCTTTTGATATTTGCTGTTGCTGGCTTCTGGGGTTTGAATTTTTTCACAGGCAAGATTTTTCTGGGAGATGGCGGCGCTTATCTGCTTGGGCATCTTGTTGCGTGGCTCTCTATTTTGCTGAGTGCGCGTCATCCTGAGGTGTCGCCATGGGCGTTATTTTTGAATACGCTGGTCCCAATTACAGACACTATTTTAGCTATTATTCGGCGACTTCGTCATAAGCAAGCGCTGGATGAGCCAGACAGACTTCACCTGCATCATCTCGTCTTTGATTTTCTGCGCAGTAGATGGCTGTCACGGTGCCCGTTATGGCAACAAAATAGTCTTGCAGCCTGTGTCATTCTGGTATTAGCTGCGGCCTGTTCAGCGACAGCCTACCACTCTTTAGGTTTTACAAGTTCAGCAATTGGCTTTTGCATCGCTTATGTACTTATGATAGGTGTGGTGATGCATATTTTGAAACCCTATTCATCCAATAATCTTAGATAAAGTTAGGGCTTGTCGTGACGCAGAGAATTTTGGTAACGGGAGGAGCGGGGTTCCTTGGCTCTCATTTATGTCGGCTCCTGCTGCAGGACAATAATGACGTGCTTTGCGTGGATAATTATTTTACAGGCAGCAAGCAAAATATTTCTGATTTGACCGCTCACCCGAATTTTGAGGTGATACGGCATGATGTTACATTCCCGTTATATCTTGAAGTTGACCAAATATATAACCTAGCCTGTCCAGCCAGCCCTATTCATTACCAATATGACCCTGTGCAAACAACAAAGACCTCAGTTCATGGTGCAATCAATATGCTTGGATTGGCAAAGCGCGTGAATGCACGAATTCTTCAGGCCTCTACGAGCGAAGTCTATGGCGACCCAGAGGTGCATCCACAAACCGAAGACTATTGGGGACGGGTAAACCCTATTGGCGTACGTGCCTGTTATGATGAAGGCAAGCGGTGCGCTGAAACGCTATTCTTCGACTATCACAGACAGCATAATGTAGATATAAAAGTCGTGCGAATTTTTAATACTTATGGCCCGAACATGAATCCTGATGATGGGCGCGTTGTCTCCAATTTCATTGTTCAGGCGCTCAAGGGTGATGATATCACAATTTATGGTGATGGCATGCAGACACGGTCTTTTTGTTATGTCGATGATTTGCTGTCTGGCATGATGGGTATGATGAATAGTAGGGACGGATTTACCGGACCGGTTAATATCGGCAATCCAAAAGAATTCACCATGCTAGAGCTCGCCGAAGAGGTTTTGAAGCAGGTTGGTGGTCGCTCTAAGCTAGTCCATCTGGCGTTACCACAAGATGACCCTAAACAGCGAAAGCCTGATATTAGTTTGGCGCAGTCTGAGCTTGGCTGGCAACCATCTATTGGCCTTGCCGAGGGGCTTGTTGATACAATCGCCTATTTTAAAAAAGTTCTCGCAAAATAACCTTTCACTGAATTTCTTATGATGATGGGAAAGGACAGACAAACCTAAAAGGTGGCTCTGCTAGACAACGTTTAACATGGAATATGCAATGTCAGTTTCTCATCAAATTTCACTTCGCGATATAATATCAAAACTCGTGAATGACAGTAGGGTCGCGCTTGCTGAGGCACCGCGGTGGCAGCGAGGGTTTCAGATATTCTGGCTACTTGGCCCGTTTATCCTCTTGATTGAGAGAAGCCCTGCTGATGCTTGGCTAACTATATTAGCGCTTGCCTTTGTTGTCCGCGCGGTCATCAAACGAGACGGGGGTTTTTTGCGGGCATTTTGGGTGCGGGCAGCCTTTCTCTTCTGGGGTGTCTGCCTTCTTTCAGCCGCTGTTTCAGCCATTCCAGCCTATTCATTAGGGGAAGCTTTCATCTGGATACGGTTTCCGTTATTTGCCATGGCAAGCGTCTATTGGCTTGGGCAGGATAAACGACTTTTATATGCCATGTTTATGTCAACAGCTATCGGTATGATGGTTATGACCGGTATTCTAACAGCTGAAATTTTGATCATAGGTCCTCAAAATGGCCGGTTATCATGGCCCTATGGTGATTTAGTGCCGGGAAATTATTTAACAAAAGTTGGGTTGCCTGCCTTTGCTGTTATGATTGCACTGGCAGTCTCGCCTTATAAGTCCGTGCGAGGCTGGGCATCTCTTGCCTCGCTGATAACCATTATTCTTTCGGTGATTACAGGCGAGCGGATAAATTTTATCTTGCGTGCCTGTGGCGGGATGTTAGCGGGCCTGATATGGCGTCCTAGCCTTTATCGGTATGGCGCTCTTATTCTTATTGAAATTCTTGCTATTGCCACAGTCTTTACCGTAACGCCAGATACGGGGAACCGTTTTACCCAACAGTTTATGAATGAAATGCCTGTTGATGCAGGAAGCCCTTATTATAGGGTGATGTATGGGGCTGTGGTGGTCTATGAAGAGGCACCGATTCTTGGAATTGGGACGGCGAATTATCGTATTTTATGTGATGAATTAACCCAGCATGTCCCAGAAGTGGATTGTAATACCCACCCGCATAATTATTACCTTCAGATGCTGGGTGAGACCGGCATTATTGGCCTGATTTTTGGGTCTATCATGATTATATCTATTATCTGGTTTTGCTTTGTAACGGGGATGCGTGGGCGCGCTAACGTTCTTGCAGCAACAGCCTTTATCGTGCCACTAGGTTTATTTTTCCCCATTCAAACAACAGCTGACTTCTTTGGCCAGTGGAATAATATCTTCATGTGGAGTGCGATTGCCCTTGCGCTGGCAACCCGCAACCTAGTTGCATCTGATGGGACGACATCGAAAGAGAGATAAGGCAGTAACGCACTAAAAAAGCCCTCAGAGAACTCTGAGGGCTTTTTTGTTATCGTTAAGTTCAGGCGGCTAGCTGCCAATTTCGGCTAGTATCTGGTCGAGTGACGATTTAGCATCGCCATAAAGCATCCGCGAATTATCCTTGAAGAAGAGCGGGTTTTCGATACCTGAATATCCGCGACCCTGTCCACGTTTAGAAATAATAACCTGACGGGCCTTCCAGACTTCAAGCACTGGCATGCCGGCAATCGGGCTATTAGGGTCTTCTTGTGCAGCAGGGTTCACAATATCGTTAGCACCCAGAATAATGACGATATCTGTATCATTGAAATCTTCGTTGATTTCATCCATTTCCAGAACAATATCATAAGGCACTTTTGCTTCTGCTAGCAGGACGTTCATATGTCCCGGCAGGCGTCCGGCAACAGGATGAATGGCAAAACGAACCGATTTACCACGATCCCGAAGACGGCGTGTAAGCTCAGACACAGCTGACTGGGCTTGCGCTACCGCCATGCCATAACCCGGCACAATGATAACCGAACTTGCTTCTGAAATATCAGACGCAACAGACGCAACATCGGTTGCAATCATTTCGCCTTCAACTTCCATTTGTGGTCCGGTGCTTGTGCCCCACCCCCCAAGAATAACCGATAGGAAATTCCGGTTCATAGCGCGGCACATAATATAGGATAGGATAGCGCCGGACGCACCAACAAGAGCGCCTGTTACAATCAGCAAATCATTACCAAGCAGGAAGCCTGTTGCTGCAGCTGCCCAGCCTGAATATGAGTTCAACATCGAGACAACAACCGGCATGTCAGCGCCGCCAATTGCCAGCACTAAATGGGCGCCAAAGATAAAGGCAATGGCTGTCATCGCCCATAATGTCCACGGTCCAGCATGATTAACATACATTGCCCCAAGACCGATACAGGCAAGCACCATGATAAGGTTCAACGCATGACGTCCTGGCAAGGTAAGAGGCTTGCCATTCAGAATGCCTGACAGCTTACCATAGGCAATCACAGAGCCTGTAAAGGTTATTGCACCAATAAACACACCGACGAAAATCTCAACTTCATGAATGATAAGTTCAGCACCCATTAAGCCAGCCGGCGGGTCCATGTCAGAATTGAGACCAATGAAGACGGCAGCAAGGCCGACAAAGGAATGCAAGGCGGCGACGAGTTGCGGCATGCCTGTCATTTCAACCCGCATGGCAACAATGGCGCCAATAATCGCGCCGATACCAAGCATTGGCAGAAGCCATGTAGAGATGGTCACGTTCGGGCCTAATATTGTTCCTGCAATCGCAAGTGCCATCCCGATGATGCCATACCAGACGGCACGTTTTGCTTTTTCCTGATTAGACAGGCCGCCAAGGGCCAGAATAAACAGAACGCTCGATGCGATATAAATCGCTGTTACAAAATTCACGCTCATTTTATCTACTCCCTAGCTCTTCTGGAACATTGCCAGCATGCGGCGTGTCACCATAAAGCCGCCAACAATATTGATTGTTGCAATCAGCACCGAAACAGCCGCCAGAATGCCAACTATCCCGGTGGGTGAATCAATTTGCAGAAGCGCACCAATAATTATAATGCCGGAGATAGCGTTCGTAATTGCCATCAACGGTGTATGAAGGGCATGGCTCACATTCCAGATAACCTGAAAACCAACGAAACAGGATAGCGCAAACACAATCAAATGCTGCATGAAAGCGGCTGGCGCATAACCGCCAAGCAAGGCCATGAAAAGTCCGCCAGCAACAAGTAACCCAACCTGTCTGCGACCAGACGCCCGCTCAGCTGCTAAGGCTGCAGCTGCCTTTTCCTGTGCTGTTGGCTCAGGTGCTGTAGGGGCTGATGCCTGTTTTCCAATCGCCTGAATCTTGGGAGGTGGCGGCGGAAACGTAACATCACCCTGATGCGCGATTGTTGCGCCGCGGATAACATCATCATCCATATTAACATTCAAAACACCATCTTTTTCAGGTGTCAGATCATCAAGCATATGACGGATATTGGTTGCGTAGAGCGTTGAGCTCTGGGCAGACATGCGGCTTGGGAAGTCTGTATAGCCAACAATCTTTACCCCATTATCTGTCTCAATAATTTTATGAGCAACAGTCAGGTCGCAGTTTCCGCCCTGTTCTGCTGCAAGGTCAATAATGACAGAACCAGGCTTCATCAACTTGACCATCTCAGCAGGCCATAATTTAGGAGCAGGCCGTCCCGGGATAAGGGCTGTTGTGATGACAATGTCAATTTCAGGCGCTTGCTCTCTGAACAGCGCCATTTCTTTTTCAATGAATTCAGGCGAGGCTGGCTTTGCATACCCACCATCACCAGAACCATCTTCGTCAAATTCGAGCATCAGGAATTCTGCGCCCATTGATTCAATCTGTTCTGCTACTTCAGGCCTAACATCAAAGGCCCGCACAATTGCGCCAAGTGATTGTGCTGTCCCGATTGCAGCAAGGCCAGCAACGCCTGCCCCGATAACCAAAACCTTGGCAGGCGGCACTTTACCAGCTGCCGTAATCTGACCTGTGAAAAATCGGCCAAAATTATTACTGGCTTCGATAACAGCACGATATCCGGCGATATTAGCCATCGATGACAGCGCATCCATTTTCTGCGCCCGACTAATACGTGGCACCATATCCATTGCAATAGCGCTCGCACCAGTAGAAGCCACAGCTTTTAGGGCTTTTTCATTCTGGCCGGGCCAGAAAAAACTGATCAGCGTTTTATCGGCTGATAACCGTTTAAGTTCGGCATCGTTCGGGCGCTGAACCTTGATAATAACATCTGCAGCTTTGAAAAGCGCAGCGGCGGTTGCCGCAATTTCAACACCGGCTTCTTTATATGTATCATCCGAGAAACCAGCGGCCTTTCCGGCGCCTTTCTGAATGATGCAACTATGACCGAGCTTTGCGAGTTGTCGTGCACTATCCGGGGTCAGCGCGACACGCGCTTCATCAGCTGCACTTTCTACAGGGGCGCCAATTTTCACACCATCCTCCTTGAAAAACCATGAATTAACGAAATGCTTAATATAGTCGGAACAGACTACAATTTTTAAGCTCTTGCTGTCACCACAAAACCTTTATAAAGAAGGCTTTGTGCTATTTACGAATAGAAAGAGCCTTTAAGTTTATTCACGCAGAAGAAAATTTGTTTTTTCTGTCGCCATTTTCTTTTCGCAGACTATATCACTACGGTGAGCATTATGGCGGTGTTGCCGTTCTGAAAGGGTATGGGTCGATGGCTGATTATAATAATAAATCGGGAGTAGGGGGACGCCTTAAGCGATATGCACGTGTGACCACTACGATGTCAGGTCTTGCCGCCCGTCTAGCAAGTGAGCGCTACCTTGGTATGGAAATTGACCGATCTAAACATGCTGTTCAATTAAGAGAGGCTCTTGGCGGGCTGAAAGGGCCATTAATGAAAGTGGCTCAGATTCTATCAACCATCCCAGATGCGCTGCCGCCTGAATATGCCGAAGAACTTGCTGCATTGCAGGCTGATGCGCCCTCCATGGGATGGCTGTTTGTAAAACGCCGCATGTCTGCAGAAATTGGCGCTGACTGGCAGTCAAAATTCAAGACATTCGAGCGGCAGGCTATCTCAGCCGCCTCTTTAGGGCAGGTGCATAAGGCAACTGCACATGATGGCCGTGCGCTTGCTGTAAAGCTTCAATACCCTGACATGGCATCAGCTATTGATGCAGATTTACGCCAGCTAAAGCTTGTCTTTCAGCTTTATGAGCGGTTTGACAATGCAATTTCGACAGCTGATATCCATACTGAATTGTCTGACCGTTTACGCGAAGAACTTGATTACGGCCGCGAAGCTGCCAATTTGCAGCTTTATCGTTTAATGCTTGAACGTGAAGATAATGTCCGTTTGCCAGAAGTTGTAACAGAGCTTTCATCGCCGCGCGCCCTTACCATGACATGGCTTGAAGGCCAGAAGCTGATGGCATGGCTTGCCACAAACCCCTCTCAGGAAGATCGTAATCAAGTCGCCATGAATATGTTCCGGGCCTGGTATGTCCCGTTTTACTATTATGGCGTTATCCACGGCGATCCTCATCTTGGAAATTATTCGATTGATAGCGAGCTCAATATTAATCTGATGGATTTTGGGTCTATTCGGATTTTCAGGCCTGAATTTGTGGGTGGTGTTATCGACCTTTATAAAGCATTGCGTGATGGAAACACGGACTTAGCCCGTAAAGCCTATGAGCAATGGGGCTTTCATGGCCTTGATGAAGAGGCGATTTCTATTCTCAATATCTGGGCAGAATTTATTTACGCACCGCTTCTCTCAGATGAGGTTCGGCCCATCCAGCAGGTTCGCAATGGCTCGGCGGGAAGAGAGTTAGCTGAGAAAGTTCATCAGGAACTCAAACGCATTGGTGGTATCAAACCACCGCGCGAATTTGTTCTTATGGATAGAGCGGCGGTTGGATTAGGGTCTGTGTTTATGCATCTAGGAGCAGAAGTAAACTGGCACCGGCTGTTTCACGACCTTATAGATGATTTTGATACATCATTATTAAAGCAGCGTCAGGCAGAGCTATGCCGCACAGCTGGCCTGCCAGACAACATCTTGAACTCTTGATGAACATTGCTCATTAGAGCAGGCGATAGCATTGATTTTCCGCCAGTATCTGCTTATTCTTAAATCGTGTTCTTGATCATTAGTGCCAGTCACTTGGTATGAATTCTCATGTTTTATTGATAGGTAACGACTGCTAGAAAGATATCCATAATGGCTCTCATTTATCCAATTATTTTATGTGGAGGGTCAGGAACTCGTCTTTGGCCTGTATCCCGAAAATCTATGCCAAAGCAGTTTGTGCAACTGGTCGGTGAGCAAACCTTGTTTCAGCAAGCATGTGGGCGCTGCACCGGGGCTAACTTTGCGCCACCTATTATTATTACATCCTCTGATTATCGTTTTATTGCAGCGCAGCAACTTGCCGAATTAGGCATTAAGCCAACGGCTATTCTGCTTGAGCCAGAGGGCAAAAACACAGCCCCAGCAATTCTTGCAGCAGCACGCTATCTGCAGGATCATGATAGTGACGCTCTCATGGTCGTGATGTCATCTGACCATGCGATTCCCGATGAGGCAGCCTTCACAAAGATGATTGAGGCCAGCATCATGCCAGCAAGTGGCGGGAATATCCTGACCTTTGGCATTCACCCAGACCGGCCCGAAGTGGGATATGGCTATATTGAATATGAGGAGAGCTCAGATAGTGATTTTGCGATACCTGTGCGGGCCTTCCATGAAAAGCCAGATTTAGAACGCGCACAGGCTATGCTGAATAGTGGCCGTTATCTCTGGAATGCAGGAATTTTCATGGCAGCCAGCCAGACCTTTCTTGATGCGGGCCTGCTGCTTGTTCCTGACATGATGCAGATGGTTGAAAAAGCTGTTGCAGGAATGACAGGTGATTTGGATTTTCTGCGCCTTGAGGCGACAAGTTGGTCGGCTATTATAGCTGACTCAGTTGACTATGCTCTGATGGAGAAAGCTGATAATATTCTGGTTGTGAAATTCGCAGGTAGCTGGCTTGATCTAGGTGACTGGCAGGCTGTGAAACATCAATTAGCCCATGGCGTGGATGATGTGGATGCATCAGGCAACCTCATCAAAGGCAATACTGTTCAAATAGATACAGAAAATAGTTTGCTATGGTCTGCTGTAGAGGGGCAGGCACTTGTTGCTGCGGGCGTCAGTAATATTGTGGCTGTTGCGATGTCTGATGCTGTGCTGGTTGCTGACTTATCGAAAACTCAGTCTGTGAAAAAAGCTGTGGAGCTGTTGAAAATAGAACAGATATCACAGGCTGAACAGCATGCGCGAGACTGGCGTCCGTGGGGCTGGTTTGAGAGCCTTGTAATAGCACAAGGCTATCAGGTGAAACGATTACATGTTTATCCTGGTGGACGGCTCTCTTTGCAAAGCCACAAACATCGCTCGGAGCATTGGGTTGTAACCGATGGGCATGCAACGATTCAGATTGAAGATAAGGAATTTACGCTAGAGGTAAATCAGTCGACCTATATCGAAGTCGGCCAAAAACACCGTTTATCCAATCATACAGATAAGCCGTTGACCATTATCGAAGTACAGACTGGAAGCTATCTTGGCGAGGATGATATTATCCGCTACGAAGATAGCTATAAGCGTTAGACTGGAAAAGTAGCGTGAATGAAGGTAGAAACGGCTTAACGGCCTCGTAGCTCATCAGGATAGAGCGACAGATTCCTAATCTGTAGGTAGCAGGTTCGAGTCCCGCCGAGGTCACCAAAAAAATCTGTCTGCTGGCATGTTTTAGCAGCAGATCAGACGCCGCAAAACACAAAAGCCGCCTCGTAATGGGGCGGCTTTAGGTATTTTTACTAACCATAGGCTTGATGTAAGGGTTATCTAGTAACCCTCACGCTCCATGCGCTTACGCATCAATTTACGAACACGACGTGTAGATTCAGCGGCTTCGCGGGCACGGCGCTCGGATGGCTTTTCAAACGCCCGACGGTTTTTCATCTCACGAAACAGGCCTTCGCGCTGCATCTTTTTCTTCAGAACTCTAAGAGCCTGATCAACGTTATTTTCACGAACAGCGATATACACTTCAGCATGTCCCTTTCTTTAAAAGCTAAGCGCTGGCTAGCGCTAAATATCGAACTTTATGTATTTTAACCCTTGGGGAACCGTATATAGCATAGAGAATTTAGATTTGCAAACAACTGTCTTGTCGGAACGGGTTTTATTTTATGCCCTACTTCCTATATCATAGAGCAAGCCTTGTCTCATGCCGTTACTGGTAACATTACCCTGCTAGGATAAGAGCAATACAACAGTAAAAGGTAGACCAACATGACACCAACTGATTCTGATATGCGCGCCCAGCTTGTAACAGCTGCCATTGCCCATGTGCCGTTTGACGGATGGTCTCATGAAACATTGTCATTAGCAGCAGCTGAGTGCGGCCTGTCAGACACGCAATGGCACGATTACTTCCCCGGCGGGCTTGATGAGGTTGTCGAATTATATGGCGCACTGGCAGATGATAAGATGGTATCAGCCTACCATGAAATGGACCAAGTGCCGGCACCAACCCACCTTAAAGTACGCACCCTGATTTTGCTTCGGCTGCATCAAGCGCGTGGGCATAGTGAGACCGTGCGCCGTTCGCTTGGGTTTCTTGCACAGCCTCAGCATGCTGCCCTCGCAACAAAAATGCTATATCGGACAGTTGATGCTATCTGGCGCGCTGCCGGTGATACAACAACTGATTATAATTTTTATACGAAACGTGCCACGCTTGCTGCTGTTTACAGCGCAACAATGCTTGCTTTTCTGGCCGATGATACCGATGACCTTGCTAAAACGGAGGCCTTTCTTGATCGGCGGCTAAAAGATGTATCGCGAATTCCTAAAATGGCAAAGCCAGCGCAGGTCTTTGTAACAGGACTTGCGTCTGTTGTCAGTCGTGCGACTGGGATGATGGGGCGCCGGCCGTTCCGTTGGTAAGATTTGTTTGATTATGGCTCTGGATAGGGCTACCACAACAACTCTTCTTTTGTCTTACGTAACGTCTTAGAGCGAGGCCATAATGCCGATTAAGGTTCCAGATAATCTGCCTGCTTTGCGCGATTTGCAAGGTGAGGGCGTTGATCTCATCACGGATAATATTGCAGCGCATCAGGATATCAGACCGTTGCGTTTACTGCTTCTTAATCTGATGCCTAAAAAGATTGATACTGAAATTCAGTTTGCACGGTTGTTTGGCTCGTCTCCGTTACAGGTTGAAATGGTGCTGATGACAACAGCAAGCTATACGCCGCGGAACACAGAGCCTGCCTATTTGCGCCAATTCTACCGGTCTCTTGATGATGTAAAAGATGATTATTTTGATGCTCTTATTGTTACAGGGGCGCCGATTGAAACATTGCCATTTGATGAGGTAAATTACTGGCCGGAGCTGACAGAAATCATACGCTGGTCGCAAACTCACTGTTTTAGACGGCTTGGGATTTGCTGGGGGGCGCAAGCCTTGCTATTTGCGCTTCACGGGCTTGAGAAATATCCGCTTGATGACAAATTATTCGGGGTGTTTACGCATAAATTGCCGCAGGTGCCGGGGCGCCTTATGCAAGGCTTCACAGATAGCTTTCCGATGCCTGTCTCACGTTACACCTATACCCGCCATGCAGATGTAATCGATGCTGGCCTTGATGTTCTTGCCAGCTCCAAAGAAGCAGGGGTAGGGATGGTACGCTGTCCGCGCTCTGGTGATTTATTTGTTCTTAATCATCTTGAATATGATGCGGATACGCTTGGTCAGGAATATTTTCGTGATCGCAATGAAGGCGTAGATACAGACCTGCCTTTACATTATTTCCCTGATGATGATGATAGCCGTACACCGATTAACCGCTGGCGCCCATTTGCGTTTCTTCTGATGTCAAACTGGCTGAATGATTTATATCGCGATACGCCTTATAATTTATCCAATCTGAAGGGCTAGTGGCCTGACTGCCATGTCGCATGCCCCATTTTCCGTCCGGTGCGTGATTCTGCTTTGCCATATAGATGAACCGATACACCAGCTCTGTTCAGAAGTGCAGGAACATCGCCCATATGCTCACCAAGCAGATTATCCATCGTGAAAGTTGCGCGCGCCGCTGTTGAGCCGGGGGTAAGGCCGCATGCAATCCGAACAAGCTGGGTAAACTGGCTTGTTTCGCACCCTTCAATTGTCCAGTGAAACGAGTTATGAGGCCGCGGCGCAATTTCATTAAACAGAATTGTGCCATCCTTAGTGATGAAAGCTTCCATTGCCAGAACACCCTCTAGGCCAACAGCATCAGCGATTTTGATTGCTGCAGCAGAGCCTGCTTCATACAAATCCGGGCTGAGGGATGGTGCGGGGGCAATTGTTTGGGCTAAAATACCATTTTTATGCTGATTTTCTGCGGCAGGAAAACAGCCTGTTTCCCCGTCTTTTGTCCGCCAGACGAGAAATGAGACCTCATGACTGAAAGACACGAAAGCCTCTAGAATGGCTTGGTGAGTACCAAGAGCCTCCCAGACAGTTTTTGCATCGCTCGTGCTATCCACAGCTATCTGACCTTTGCCGTCATAGCCAAGCGTTGTCGTTTTTACAATGCCGCGACCGCTCAGCGCGACCAGAGCGTCTGCTAGCTCATCGGCTGAGGTGACAGCCCAAAAATCTGGCACACCAATACCAAGTTCCCGGGCAAGTGTTTTTTCAGCAATCCTGTTTTGGGCAACCCGAAGCGCATCAGCTCCCGGACAGACAAGGGCTGACTGGCCAAGATACGCCATTGTATCGGCAGGTACATTTTCAAATTCTGTTACTACGGCATCAGCTTGCAGAGCAAAGGCATCTAGAGCCGCCTTATCATCATAAGGAGCGGTGATAATAGCATGAGCAACATCTGCTGCCGGGCTTCCCGCAGCGTCAGGAGCAAAAACAACCGAGCGGATACCAAGCTGTGCTGCTGCAATAGCAATCATCCTGCCGAGCTGGCCGGACCCCAATATACCAAGTGTCTGAAGAGTGTCACTCATCGTCATTAACCCTGCAGTTCACTATCTGATGGGCTATCTGCAACAGCCTCAGTTTGGGCAGCGCGCCAAGCGACAAGACGGTTCTGGATAGATTTATCAGACAAGCCAAGAATTTGTGCCGCAAGCAAGCCTGCATTTTTTGCGCCTGCCGCGCCGATTGCCAATGTTCCGACAGGAATGCCGCCTGGCATCTGAACAATCGATAGCAGGGAATCCATCCCTTTCAGCGCTTTTGATTCAACCGGAACACCTAATACAGGCAGTATTGTATGAGCCGCAATCATGCCCGGCAGATGGGCTGCGCCGCCGGCTCCTGCAATAATGACCTCAGCACCGTACGCTAGAGCAGTGCTCGCAAATTTAGCAAGCCTGTCTGGCGTACGGTGTGCTGAAATAATGCGAATATCACAGGCAATTTCAAGATCGTGTAAAATATCAGCAGCTGATTTCATGCACGGCCAGTCGGATTGACTACCCATGCAAATAACGATTTTCTGAAGGGGCTCAGTGGATGAAACAGACATGGTTCCTAACAGCCTTTACGAGTCAAAGTGAGGGACGGGATACATAGCCGCGTCTCTCCCGAAGTGAAAAATATAATATCAGGGTCAAAAGAATGTCCCTGATAGCATAGAATGTCACGCAATAATATCGGGGAGAATCCGGCCACGCAGGCGAATGATTTCATCCTTCAGGCTTAATTTGCGTTTCTTAAGCCGCTGCCGTTGGAGCTGGTCGAAATGTGCGTCACTTGAAAGGCGCTCCAGAACATCATCTAGGTCACGATGCTCACTGAGCAGTTTTTCAAGTTTTTGCTTGAGAGCTACCTTAAGCTTGTCCTCGGCCTCTGCATCATTTGCCGGAGAGCTAGCTTTGCCTTTACCGGAATGTTTGGCACTTATATTCTGTGCTGTTACGTCCTGAGGCTTCTGGATGTCTTCATCATTATTATCAGACATGCGCTTCTAATCATTATTATAGGGGGGCGTTTACTTCATCCTGAAGACTATAACAAAATCTGCTTGCCTTTGACTAGCACCAAGCCTGCAAAACAGCTTTTTCTCCGCTAAAAATAGCCATGGGAGATGCATCACACATCATGTAGGCCGGGTATGTAGATATGAAATAGTCAGCTAGTTATTGATGCATTGCCAACAACATTCTATGGTTAAGGCTCACCACATGACTGCCCTTAATTATATCGACGCGTGATAAAAAAAGGTCAGCACTAAAAGTGAAGCAGGTCATTTAACCTCTTTGGAGGGAGGCACATCCGATGAGTTCACCTTATCAGGCTATACGTGCAGCAGCACATGAGAATCCCAGAGCATTCTGGGAACAGGCTGCGCAGGACGTAAGCTGGATAGAGCCACCAAAGGTAACGCTGGATGACAGCAACCCGCCTTTTTATCGCTGGTTTGTCGGTGGCAAGATAAATGGTTGTTACAACGCGGTTGATAGGCATGTTGATGCGGGTCGTGGCGCGCAAACAGCGATTATCTATGATAGCCCCGTTACCGAAACGATAGCCCATATTAGCTATGCTGAATTGCAGGATAAAATTGCCCATCTAGCCGGCGCTATTGCGGCGCGCGGCATTGGCTATGGTGACCGCGTCATTATTTATATGCCAATGATACCAGAAGCTGTGATTGCGATGCTGGCCTGTGCGCGGATAGGGGCTGTACATTCTGTTGTTTTTGGCGGTTTTGCAGCAGCCGAGCTTGCGAAACGGATTGATGATGCAACTCCGAAAATGATTCTAACTGCATCCTGCGGGATAGAGCCGAGCCGCATCATTGCGTATAAACCGCTTATTGATGAAGCGATTGAGACTGCAACACATAAAGTATCAGATGTCATTTTGATGCAGCGGCCACAATGTAATGCAAGCCTGATTGACGGGCGCGATCATGACTGGGACGCCGTAACGGCAGCAGCACGCCCCCATCCATGTGTTCCGGTTAACTCTGAAGATCCCGCTTATATCCTCTATACGTCCGGTACAACAGGTACACCCAAAGGGGTTGTAAGACCAACGGGTGGGCATATTGTTGCGCTAAACTGGTCGATGCCGAATATCTATGATTGTCGCGCAGGCGATGTCTATTGGGCTGCGTCTGATGTGGGCTGGGTTGTGGGCCATTCCTATATTGTATACGCCCCGCTATTTGCCGGCTGTACAACTGTTCTATTCGAAGGCAAGCCAGTTGGTACGCCAGATGCGACTACTTTCTGGCGGGTTATTTCCCAGCATAAGGTGCGCGCAATGTTTACGGCGCCAACAGCCATTCGCGCCATTAAAAAAGAAGACCCCGAAGGCCATCTCATCAAACAATTTGATATGAGCCATTTTGCCTATCAGTTTTTGGCAGGTGAGCGCTGTGATCCCGATACTCTTCATTGGTGTCAGGATAAGCTGGGTGTGCCGGCGATTGACCATTGGTGGCAAACAGAAACAGGCTGGTCGATTGCGGCAAACTGCGCTGGCATTGATCTTTTGCCGATTAAAGCAGGCTCATCAGGGCCTGCTGCGCCAACATGGGATGTTCGTATTCTGGCAGAAGATGGGTCTGAGAAGCCCGTTGGAGAGATTGGGTCTGTTGTCGCAAAATTGCCAATGCCGCCCGGCACTCTGCCGACACTCTGGCAAAATGATACGCGGTTTGTTGAAAGCTATCTTTCAGCCTTTCCCGGATTTTATGAAACAGGGGACGCCGGCTATATTGATGAGGATGGCTATCTGTTCATCATGGCGCGTACCGATGACATCATTAATGTTGCGGGGCACAGACTGTCAACCGGCGGTATGGAAGAAGTGCTTGCCGGTCACCATGATGTAGCTGAATGCGCGGTTATTGGCATTAATGATGCTCTGAAAGGCCAAATACCACTTGGATTTGTGATACTGAAATCAGGAATTGAGCGTGCCGGCGAAGTTATTATTGCTGAAATCGTGCAGCGTGTTCGAGATCAGATAGGGCCAGTTGCTGCCTTTAAGCAGGCCGTGATTGTTCAGCGCCTGCCAAAAACACGGTCGGGTAAAATCCTGCGGCGGACCATGCAGAGTATTGTGAATGGAGATGACTTTACAATTCCGGCAACCATAGATGACCCAGCCATTATTGAAGAAATAGCAGATGCTGTACGTATTGCGGGCATTAAAGACAGCACGTCTTAGGTGCTGTCTTTCAATAATAGGGCGATAGACGCGCTATGGCAGTTCTGAGATATCAGTAACTTGCTCAGCATCCTGCTTTGGCTGACCGCCGGCTTTTTCGATGGCAGCATTCAAATCATTCTGACTACACAAACCAAGCATCGCTGGGTGCTTTGGCTGGATGTTCGAGATATTCCAGTGCGAGCGCTCGCGAATTTTCATGATGGTGTCTTTTGTTGTCCCAATTAAGCGGCCAATTTGGGCATTTGTTAATTCAGGATGGTGTTTTACCAGCCATGAAATCGCATCAGGCTTATCACCTCTGCGGGCAATCGGAACATAGCGCGGACCTTTTGTCCGAGCTGTCGGCTCTGGCAATGTTGAGCGGGCTGCTTTTAATGAGGCTGTCTCATCAGCTTCACAGCGTTCTAGCTCAGCGCGGGTAAGCTGACCATTTAGAATAGGGTCGAATCCCTGCATGCCGGGGCCAATTTCACCGTCAGCAATTGCCTGAATCTCAAGTTCATGCAAGTTACAGAAATCACCAATTTGCACAAATGTTAGCGCAGAATTATCAATCAGCCATACAGCTGTTGCCCGGGGCATTAAAAGTTGCGTCATCTAGACTACCTCTCATTTACATGCCTGCATTCCCTGCAAGGCTTTTAAAATGACATAGAAACAAAATATCAAAAGGGATCTGCGTTTCGTGTCGCAGACCATCGCTAAACTCTTGGAAAAGGGAGTAGGGCGCGACAGCGAGCACAAAACAAGCTAACCCCAGTTAGACCAGTATATAGTGAAGTTATCTATCTTTGCAAAGTGCGCATTCCGAATTACTGTTAAAAAGACGTCAAAAACCAGATTAGGTCTGCATAACAGAGCCCCATTTACGGGCAGCATGACCAAACCGCACTGAAAAGGGGCAATGCTATGGATGAGTTAGACGATATGAAATCACAGGCCCGCCCGAAAGAGTTTGCCGAATGGAATGTGGAAGATCTTGAAGATTATATTGGCAGGCTGAAAGCAGAAATTCAGAAAGTCGAAGCTGTGATAGCAGATAAAAAATCAGTCTCCTCAGCAGCCGAAGCGCTCTTCAAATCCTAATGAAAGTCAGCTATCAGGTGTCTCCTTGTCAAACCCGGGCAGAGGATGCATCCAGTCTGGCACAGACAGGCGAAGGGGGGTGCCCGCGGAATGCAACGCGCCGGTCCCATCTAGCAGGCCAGCAACAGCATCAAGCCTTACAGAGGCTAGTGCCACACTGCCCGTCTCCTCAGATATAACCGAATGGCAGACGCCAACTAGCTTATCATCACCCTGCTGGTTTTTATAATATATCTCATCGCCAGACGTCAGGTGATGGCTCTCAGATGCCACCGGAAAGAGCCGCCGTTTTACAAGGCCACGATAATGAGTGCGGGCGGTTACTTCCTGGCCGACATAGCACCCTTTTTTAAAATCAACAGCACTCAAATGCTGCAGACCAGCTTCTAGCATCAAGGCACGGTTTGGCGTTAGGTCAGTTGAGCCTTGCGGTATGCCAAGCTCAATCCGCTGTTTCTGCCAGTCCTTATCATCAGGGAGTGCCGCGCTGGCGCTCCCCATAAGCAGGCGGCCAAGGGCAGGATGACGTTCATCATCAAATGGCTGCCATGATTCGTCTGGTGCGTCAGTCCCGTTCCAGATGCGGGCAAAACAGGATGTTGTATCTTGTGTTATGCTGAGCTTTCGGCGCAGTCGATAGAGCATCAGCTTTTTGGCGAGCGGGCCTATCTGGTCTGTTTCGCTTACTAAACCAAACTGGTCTGGCCCCAAGCAGAGGACGAGCATGTCAAACAGGATACGCCCTTGCGGTGAAAGCAGGCAGGCGGCCCGCGCGAGCCCGCGCGGTAATGTTTCAATCTGGGCGGTTAGAATATCATTTAGAAATTCTCCGGCGCCCTCACCTGAAATTGTTACCATATGAAGGGATGGGTGCCCGCAAAGGCTGTCACTCTTATCACTCATAAATAATGGTTCCTGTGAAAGGGGCGATATAGAAATGCCGTTTACCTGCCCATAGGCAACGGGTTTCATCGGGAATTAGCGTCGTAAAATATTCAGATGTCTTTGTATGAAAACGCTGGGTGCAGAGTAAATACCGAATATCAATCCAGTCCTGACCATAGGATATCTTGCCAAGCGAGCGTGTGCTAGCTGAAATTTCAGGACTGTTGCGCGCAAAACACTGACCTTTTTTGCCGCCTTTGCAATCAGACTCTTCTGAGCCAAGCATTCGCAGGTAAGTTGCCGTACCGTCAGAAAATCTAAACCCTTCATCATCAAAAGTCTGACAATCATCATCAGGCGGTGTCTGGCTTTGGGTGAATTCACAGGTAAACCATACACCCTCTAATGTTGTTGAGAGGTCGTCGGCAGCACGTGCCATGCTTGAGCCAACTAGCAACAGGAAAACATAACAAAAGGCTCTTAGTTTTTGCATTATGACGGCTTTCTAAAATGGGTCAGCCCAAAAAGATTAAACCAGATAAGAGGCATCGCAAGACTAAAAATACAACAGCCAATCATAAGCATCATCAGATCTGAGAGGCTGGCCCCTCTATCGATCATAATCCCCATCAGAGCAGGAGACAGCGCGCTGGAAAAAACATTCAATGGTGTCGCCAAGGCTTTGATTTCACCAAGCCAGCCTGTTCCATAGCGTTCAGCCAGTAAAGCAGAGACTGTTGTTGGCACCATCCCGCCAGCCATTCCGAACAGAATAAAGAATATCGCAATCGCGAGCACAGACTCCCCCTGCCATAAAAACATAAAGGCAAGCAGCATAGGTATTTGTGTAATGGCAGCTATCCGGTGGGCTGTATATCTATCAATCAGAATGCCTGCCAGAAACGCACCACCAACAGCCGCAAGCGCATACCAGATATAATTAGATGACCAGATTAACAGCGGTATCTGTTTTAGCTCGGCAATATGGATTTGGTGAAAAAATAAGCCAGTAATCGTAAAGCCAGGGACCATCATAAGCCAGATGATGACACACCAGAAGGCGGTGTCGCCGGCGACATCACGCCGCCGGTAGGAGATATCATTCTGCACTATCTCATCGGTGTTATGAGCTGTCCTGCCCGGGCCGTCTTGTTGCGCTGTCCGGGCCGTCAAGCGCAGCATAAATGGCGCAAAGGTAATAAAGGCAAATAGCGGAACGAGCATCCAGATAATCCGCCAGTCCAGAACAGACAGGGCAATGATCACAAATATCGGGAAAAAGGCTTCTCCAATATTCATCCCAAATCCGGAGATAGCCAGCGCCCGGCCGCGCGTTGCAATATAGCGCCGGCTTACAGCAGTTGAATAGACATGATACATCATGCCTTGCCCGGATAGTCGCAGAAAATAAATCCCGATAGTGAGCGTTAGCACTGAGCCTACCGTCGAGAAGTGCATAGCAGCAAGACAGACGCCGCCAAGCGTCATGAATGAAAGGCGCGGGACAGAAATCGTATCAGCAAGCTTGCCAAGCCAGAATAATGTAATCGCGCTAGCGGTTGTGGCAATGGCATAATAACTGCCAAAATCCCCATGGCTAAGAGATAGATCTTGCCGTATTTCGGCACTGAAGAGCGAGATAAAAAAGGTCTGACCAAAGCCCGACCAGAAGCTCATCAACATACCATAAAGTAAAAACCGCCATTCAGTGGACAGCAGAATGCCGAGAGAGATAGAGCGCGCCGCAGGCGATGGTAATGGCATAGGCGAGCATCCAAAACGAAAATTCACAAAGGGCGAAAAGGCACAGGTAAAAAAGACATAGGTAAAAAAGGGCGGTGTTTTTCGCAAACGCTAGGCGAGATAGACGCCTTTGTCCAGTATCGCAGAAGCGCTGTTAATCGCTTATAAAAGCATGTCAGAAAAACAGAGATTAGTTTTTATTTACTTCATCCCTCCCATCAGACAGGATACTGCCATTAATGGGAGATGGAATGCGGGTAGATTATATTATTATCGGGGCTGGATCGGCAGGCTGTGTTCTGGCCGCACGGTTGAGTGAAAACCCAGATGTCAGCGTCCTTCTTGTTGAAGCGGGCGGGGCAGATACTAACCCGTTTATTCATATTCCAGCTGGTTTTGTAAAAACCATGGTGAACCCCTCTCTGAACTGGATGTTTACCACGGCGGATGAAGATTATCTGGGCGGCAGACAGCTGAAAATGCCGCGCGGTAAAGTGCTCGGCGGCACCTCCTCGATTAATGGCATGTTGTATGTGCGCGGGTTGGCGTCAGATTATGATGGGTGGGCCCAGCGCGGCAATCCGGGCTGGAGCTTTGATGAAATCCTGCCTTATTTTCACAAATCCGAAGATTTCCAGCCGAAGGATACAGCAGGCGATGATGGCTATCATAGCACGGGTGGCCCGATGCATATTGATCAGCCGCGCACGCGCTACCCCGCGCTAGATGCGATTATGGATGCTGCCGAAGAATGCGGCTATCCGCGGAATGATGATTATAACGGGGCAGGGCAATTTGGGTTTGGCTATTATCAGCTGAATCAGAAAAATGGTCGGCGCCAATCTGCCTACCGCGCTTTTGTAAAACCCATTGAGAGCCGCAAGAACCTGACGATTATGACGGGTGCGCAGGCACAAACACTCCTGTTTGCCAGCGATGATGCCTGCCATGCGATAGGGGTTAAGGTGCGCCGGCGAGGCAGGACTGAAGACCTATTTGCGTCTCATGAAGTTATTATGTGTGCCGGGGCAATCCAGTCACCACAATTACTTGAATTATCAGGTATTGGTCAGCCAGACAGGCTAGCCGAACTAGGGATTAAGGTGAGGTGCGAGAGCAAGGGTGTTGGCGAAAATCTAACAGACCATTACCTTACGCGCCTCACATGGGAGCTAAGCCAGCCTATCTCGCTGAATGAAAAAACCCGCGGCATAAAGCTTCTGGGTGAGCTTGCTACTTATCTGCTACATCAGCGCGGCAGCTTGTCTATGCCAGCGGGTATTCTGGGGGGGTTTGTGAAAAGCGACCCTGTTATTGATGAACCTGATATTCAGTTCCTTGTTGCTCATGCCAGCTTTGCCAATCCAGCAAAACGTACCTTTGATAAGTTTCCGGGGCTATCTATTGGGCCAAACCAGTCACGCCCGCATAGTCGCGGACATGTCCATATTACCTCTGCTGATCCACTGGTTGCACCAGAAATTGCGCCCCGCTATCTGACAGCAGAACATGACAGATTTGTTCTGGTTGAGGGAATGAAAATCGCCCGCCGGATTATGGCAGCAGACTGTCTGAGGGACCTTGTGAAGCGCGAAGTGCGCCCAGGCCCTGAAATTGGTGATGATGAAGGCTTGCTTGCCTTTGCGCGCGAAACAGGAAATACAGTTTATCATCCTGTTTCAACCTGCCGAATGGGGCCGGATAAAGCGGCAGGTGATGTTGTTGATGCAGAATTGCGGGTACATGGGATGCGCGGATTGCGGGTGGTTGATGCCTCTGTCATGCCGCAGATTACGTCTGGTAATACCCATGCGCCAACGGTCATGATTGCTGAAAAAGCCGCTGATATGATAAAGACGGCATATCGTATCTGACGGCATGTAAAAAGAACCTATCCGCTTCGTGCAACAGCCCCTTCTCATTACCCCACCCTGCCTGCTATAAGACAATTGTGATTTGTCACAGTAGCAAAAAGAGGGCTGATAATGCTGGATACACTTCCACAGTGGGATTTAACACATCTTTATGATGATGAAGGAAAAGGCGCTTATGCCGACCTTGATAAGGTACGTGCAGCGCTTGCCGAAGTGACATCATTTGAAGGTAAGCTTGATAAGGCAACGCCATCTGAGCTAGTCTTTGTCATTGAGCGCTATCAGGCGTTGGCCGAGACTTTCTCGCGCATTCTCTCGCATGCAGATCTGAAATTTGCTGCTAATATGTCCGACCCAAAGACAGGCCAGTATGCGCAGGATATGAGAGAAACTATTTCTGCGCTATCCTCAAAGCTTCTGTTTGTTGAGCTAGAATTAGGCACTCTGCCAGATGCGCATTATCAGGTAGCATTGACGGATCCTGACTTTTATCACTACCAGCCATGGATGCGTGTGTTGCGGGCCTCTGCGCCTTATCAGCTTGAACCTCGGCTAGAACAAATGCTGGTGGAACGTGCGCCAACTGGACGCGGCGCATGGGTTCGCTTATTTGATGAGACATCAACCGCCTTGCAATTTCCGTTTCAGGGCGGCGTGGTAACAGAAGCCGAAATTCTCAATCATATGACAAGCACGACCCCGTCTATCAGACGCGAAGCAGGATTGTCGCTCTCCTCTGTTATGGCAGAAAACCAGCGCCTGTTTTCTTTGATCCTGAATGTGATTGCCAAAGATAAAGAAGTTGATGACAGATGGCGTGGGTTTGAGCGTCCTGTCTCATCGCGAAACGTGGCGAATGATGTTGATGATAGTACAGTAGATGCCTTGTGCGAGGCTGTGAATGCCAGAACAGGTGAAATTGCCCATCGCTACTATCAGCTAAAAGCGCGCTGGATGGGAACTGAAACCATTGATTGGTGGGATAGAAACGCGCCGCTGCCGGGTGATGATGATAGGCGCTATAGCTGGGATGATGCAAAAGCCATTGTGCTGGATGCGTTTGCTGGGTTTGATCCAGAAATGGCAGCCATTGCCCGCCGGTTTTTTGATGAAGGCTGGATTGATGCAGGCGTGCGTTCTGGTAAAGCATCTGGCGCTTTCAGTCATCCAACAGTGCCGTCTGCCCATCCCTTTATCCTGATGAATTTTAATGGCAAGGCACGTGATGTCATGACGCTTGCGCATGAAATGGGACATGGTATCCATCAGGTGTTGGCGGCCGAAAAGGGCTATCTTATGGCAGATACGCCGCTGACCCTTGCTGAGACAGCCTCTGTCTTTGCTGAGATGTTGGCGTTTCAGGCGCTTGTACGTGATGCCGCATCGCCGGATGCCAGACGTTTTCTGCTCGCTGGCAAGGTAGAAGATATGCTCAATACGGTGGTCCGCCAAATTGCGTTTCATAACTTTGAAACAAAGTTTCATGAAGCACGTAGGAGTGGCGAGCTATCGAGTGAAGATATGTCAGACATCTGGATGGAGACGCAAACAGCCGCCCTCGGGCCAGCTATCCGGCTTGATGATGATTATCGGCCTGTCTGGGCGTATATCCCGCATTTTGTGCATACACCGTTTTACGTCTATGCCTATGCTTTTGGTGATTGCCTTGTGAATGCTCTCTGGCAAAGCTACCAGACGCGCGCTGAAGATGACCGTCAGATGTTTGTAAATGATTATCGCGGGCTTCTCATGGCAGGTGGCACACAGCGTTATGATGAGGCGCTCGCACCCTTTGGTCTTGATGCGACGAAACCTTCCTTCTGGCATCTTGGCCTTGATATGATTGCGGACATGATTACCGAATTAGAAGAACTCTAATAGGCCGGCTGGGCTTGCTTAAAATAACAGCTGAAAGACGAGCGGCACGATTAACGAGGTAACAATGCCGCTGAGTCCCATAGCAACAGCAGCGAACACGCCGGCTGTCTGATTGCGGCTCATTGCGCGCGCAGTGCCAATGCCATGACTTGCTAGCCCGATACCAAAGCCGCGTGCCGCCATATTTTTGACCCGCAATATATCTAGCGTAAAGGTGCCAAGCGAGGCCCCTATAATTCCTGTGATAATCGTAATAATGGCAGTTAGAGACGGAATGCCGCCAATAAGCTCAGAAATACCCATCGCAATTGGGGCTGTGACACTTCGCGGCATCAGAGACGCAATCGTCACGCTATCAAGGCCGAACAGAAGGCCAAGCCCGTATGAGATAAGCACAGCAAATACCGAGCCTAAAATAATCACTGTCAGGATAACCATGCTTTCGGACCGGATAATGCGCCAATTCTGATAAATCGGAACAGCCAGCGCCACAGTCGCCGGGCCAAGCAGAAAGTGGATAAATTTGGCGCCGCTAAAATAACGCTCATACTCAATATCAAATATTAGCAAGCATCCGCTTACAATCAAAATGCTCATCGCAACAGGGTTTAGCAATGGGAATAGGTTTGTTTTCTGATACAGAAAATCAGCGCACAGATAGGCTCCGATTGTCAGGGTAAGCCAGAATAGTGGCTCTGCCTGAAGATAGACCCAGATTTCATAAAGGCGGGAGGGATCAGTCATCATTATGTTTCGTCAGACGCTCAAACAGAACCGCCGTCAGCCCAAGCGATAAAACCGTGCCAATCAGAATAACAGCCATAACGCTGAGGATATTATTTTCCAGATATTGCAGATGCATGATTACCCCAACGCCAATCGGAATAAATAGCAAAGATAGATACCCCAGAATGCCGTCAGCAGACTGAGAGATAGACGTGCTTAACACCGCTATCACAGGACTGCTCATTCCTTTTGTGCAGATAAGAGCTATCAGCAACAGAATAAGACCGACCACAGGTCCTGGAATTAATAGCCCAAAATATTGCTGAATAACTTCACCAATAAGCTGAAAAAAGAAGATGATAAAAATGCCTTTAAGCATGCCTCATAGCGCTTCCGTTATTACATTCTAGTTCATGAGCATAAGCTAGAATTAAAATAGAAAAATAAAATATAAAAAGAAATAGAATCATCGTAACGCTATTTAACCGTCAGTTGTTTTTTAAAATAATTGCAAATGGGCTAGTTAATTTGCGCATGTCTTAAAAGCCCAAGATAAAACATTGCTAATACAGGTTTTGCAAGCTATTAAGCTATCCAGCAAACATTAGGCCTAAAACGAAATATCAGCATGAGGAGTTCAGTGTATTGAACAGTAAAATATTGAAATTGACGTTTATTATATCAATTTCAGTAATGGTATACGCGTTTGGCGCTGCTTCTGTGAAGCTTAGTATTTTCCCATTTGGGTACCAAGTTGGCAGCTGGGTTAAATGGGCAAAAAATCAAATTGTACCTGATAGAAGCTCTGTTCCTTCAGATGCTTCGGCACAAGATACCTATAGTGAAAATTTTTCATCATTACTTTTTGACTTTGATATAGAATGGCTAGCAGCAGATTTTGATGATAGTTACGGCGCTATAGTTCCTCTTTCTAGGACACGTCTCCTTTATGTTTCGCAGACGGGTGAAGTCTATAACAAAGATATTGGAACAGGGGCGTTAGAAAAATTATCGATTCCTAGCTTGACGCTCAACTCGGAGCCTTTTGTTTTATTCACGCTCACGAACAACCTGACATCAGCTGCGGCTGCATTCGGTATCAAGGACGCAGTCTTAGTAAAAGGTGCGAACCTGTCTGAAACTTTGGTGGTAAGCGGGACTTATTTTGACCAAAGTAAAAATTGTGTAATTTTAAAAGTGTTTGCATATAATTTAACTGAAGATGGGTCTGATTGGCGGACTATCTATCAATCAACGCCATGCATAGATAAATTTGATGGAATGCCAAGTTGGGGAGCAGGCTTAGCGATTGCCGGAGATACATCGGTATTTCTGTCTGTAGGAGATGTTCTGCATGATGGAGTTAATCATAGAGACTTGATTTCAGAAGACGGCTCTGATTATGGCAAGGTTTTTCTCATTGATTTTGTCGATAACACAGTTTCCCGCCATTCGACAGGACATCGCAACCCTCAGGGTATTATTAACACTAAATCTGGAAATGTTCTTGCTGTTGAACATGGACCAGAAGGTGGTGATGAATTAAATCGTATTCATCAGGGAAAACACTATGGCTGGCCGGTTAGAACCTTTGGCGTTAATTATGGTGATTGGGTGTGGCCGCTAAATGAGATGAATGGATCTCATGAGGGTTATGAACAGCCGCTGATGTCGTGGACACCAGCGATTGGTCCGTCAGACTTAACAGAAATAACGTCACAAGATTCTCCTTGGAAAAATGATATCATAATTTCTGGAATGAGAGCTAAATCGCTTTTTCGGCTTAAACTAAATGATAACGGCATTAATTTTATTGAAAAAATAGAAATTGGCCGAAGAATTAGAAAAATAGAATTTCTTGAGGGACGCGTTTTTCTTAAAGATCAGATCACCGGAGAAATTGGCTTTTTTGACGTGAATTAACATGCCTTTAACACGAGAAACATAGCGCCACTGTCACTGGACTGCCTATCATTTCTGTGTCTAGGTTAATAGCGATTGTGCTTGTCTTAACTATTGCTTCTGAAAGCCGTTTCTTGCCCGGTTAGTCTAGCGCGTGGTGGGCTAACGATTGGCGCATGCAAGACGCGATGTCCAACCCCGTAAAACGAACATTCCCACTACACAGATTGGCATGGCAAACTGCCCAGATAAACTGAGCTTTGGAATGGTGCTGACGGAGAGGTTCGAACTCTCGACCTCTTCATTACCAATGAAGTGCTCTACCACTGAGCTACGACAGCTTAACTTGTATCATTCCAATGAGGGTATATATAGCCATCTTAAATCAGATAGCCAAGCGTTCTTTTGCGTGTATTTATGTGCCATTTACCGCCAGTAAAGCTTTTGATGCCCTGTTCATTAAGCTCTTTGTCTGGTTGCTAGTTGGGTGCGAAATTATCTATGTGAACGCTATTTAAAATTATATGCCAGAAATTATTCTATAATAGTGAGACAGATTATCTCTGGTCTGTTTTCCAGTTCGGGTGGTTGAACGGGATATCATTTGCGCGCCCAAGGGAGAGGCGGCCAAGAATATGATCAGCTGCTTTCTCGCCTGCCATAATGGATGGACCGTTCAGATTGCCATTGGTAATGCGCGGAAAAATAGAACTATCTGCTAGAAACAGGTTCTGGGTGCCGATCACATGGCAGTCAGGAGCAACAACCGCCATTGCATCATCCACAGCGCCTAGCTTGCAGGTGCCGCACGGGTGATAGGCAGACTCAGCCTCCCGCCGGATAAAGGCATCAATCTGGTCATCTGACGTCTGGTCTGAGCCCGGCTGTATCTCGCCGCCATAATAGGGCGCCATTGCAGGCTGGGCCAGTATTTCGCGGCTGAGCCGAATGGCCTTGCGGAATTCTGGTAGGTCATCTGCATGACTAAGATAGTTAAACCTTATTTCAGGCTTGTCTGATGCGTGCTGTCCTGTGATATGGACATGGCCACGTGATTTGGAGCGCATCGGTCCAACATGAAGCTGGAAGCCATGCCCTTCTGCAGGCGCTGTCCCATCATACCGGATAGCAACGGGCAGAAAATGATATTGAATATCAGGATAGGGTATCCCCTTATCCGAGCGAATGAAGCCAAGCGTTTCAAACTGGTTTGATGCGCCGAGTCCTGATGAGAAAAACAGCCAGCGGGCGCCGATAAGAGCCTTCGAGAAAAGGTTGAGATGTTTATAGAGTGTAATCGGCTGCGTACAGGCTATCTGAAAATAAACTTCCAGATGATCTTGCAGATTGGCGCCGACCCCAGCTCTGTCTGCTATGACATCAATGCCGTGAGAGCGCAGCAATTTTGCCGGGCCAATGCCGGAGCGTTGTAGAATTGCGGGGCTACCGATAGCGCCAGCTGATAGAACGATATCCTTGCCAGCAAATATGTCCCGTGATTTTCCCTTATGCCAGAAGCGCACCCCGATACAACGGGTGCCGTCAAATAGCAGGCGTTCAACAAGAGCGCCTGTCATCAGTGTTACATTACCCCGTTTCATTGCAGGCTTCAAATAGGCATTTGCTGATGACCAACGACGCCCTTTATAGACAGTCATATCAGCAGCACCAAAACCTTCTTGGCGGGCGCCATTATAATCAGATGTTGTTGTGTAGCCAGCTTGTGTAGTCGCGCTGACAAACGCATCATGAAGCGGGTTATCGCGCGGGCCGCGGGTAATGTGAAGCGGGCCGTCGGTGCCGCGCCACGGCGCCTCACCACCATGGCTTGTTTCCATCCGGCGAAAATAAGGCAGCACATCTGCATAGGACCAGCCATCTGCCCCTGCATCCTGCCAATGATCATAATCACCTGCATTACCGCGGACATAAATCATCCCGTTAATAGAAGAAGACCCGCCGATTACTTTACCGCGCGGACAGACAATTGCACGTCCATTCAGGCTGTCTTCGGGCTCTGCATTATATCCCCAATCATAACGCGCCATATTCATTGGATAAGACAGAGCTGCTGGCATTTGGATAAACGGACCAGCATCTGAGCCACCATATTCTAGCACCAATATCTTATGTGCCTTATTTTCACCAAGCCGGTAGGTCAGGGCTGAACCAGCAGAACCAGAGCCAATGACGATGTAGTCAAAATGGGGCGCATCAGCCGTTTTATTATGGTCAGGTATCATGAGCTTATTCCTCATAAGGCAGGCGGGGTTATCCCCGTTTTTGGAACATCAGCAGAAAGCGGACAAGTTTTTTTGTACGTTCTGCGAATAATGTTTCGGTAAACCATGCACCAGCGGCCCGCTTTGAGGCTTCAGACCAGCTTGGGTAGGGAGCAATCGTATTTGCCATTACACCGATTTTAAGACCGGCATTAATAGCAAGCGTCCAGCTATGAATCATCTCGCCTGCATGCGGGGCAAGGATAGAGGCGCCAAGAATACGCCCCCGCTTATCAGTGATAACGCGCACCATTCCGCCCGTCTTTCGCACAGTCCGCGCTCGGTCATTTTCGCTCAATGGCCAGTCGGTTATTGTGAGCGCGGCTGCGCCATATTGCGTTTCTGCATCAGCTTTGCTGATCCCCGTATGCGCCAGTTCAGGGTCGGTATAGGTCACCCACGGCACAGCACGATTATCAAGCTTGGCAGGAAGCCTGAACAGCATATTCCGAATGACGATGCCGGCATGGTAACCTGCCATATGGGTGAATTGGTGACGTCCAGCAACATCGCCAATCGCAAAGACACGGCGGTTAGATGTCCGCAGACGCTCATCGGTTGTGATGCCGCGGTCTGAGGCAGTGATGCGGGCTGTTTCAAGAGCGAGCCCCGCAACATTTGCCCGCCGCCCGACAGCAACAAGAAGATGACTGCCTGCGAGTGTCTGACCTGTTTCAAGCGTGACATGAACAGATGAGCCAGCATGTGCAACAGTCTCAATCTGTGCGCCGCGATAAAAGCCAATGCCTTCAGCTTCTAGCATCTCAATCAGCGCTCCGGAGAGGTCAGGATCATCGCGGCCCATCAGGGCAAATGGCTCAATAACACTCACCCGGCAGCCAAGCCGGATATGGGCTTGTGCCATTTCAATACCAATCGGGCCACCGCCGATAATAATCAGATGTTCTGGCGCATCGCGCAGGTTAAAAATTGTCTCATTGGTATAAAAAGGCGTATCGCTCAGACCGGTAATTGGCGGTATCCAAGGCTGGGAGCCGGTTGCAATCACAATATAGCGGGCGGTAATCTTAACAGTCCCATTTTCTGTTTCTGCTATTACCTCTGCTGGGCCAGAAAATCGCGCAGTACCGGTTAGAACACGAACCCCTAGACCTTCAAAACGGGCAACTGAATCATGCGGTGCAATACCGGAAATCACCTCATCCACATGGTCTTTTACAGCGGCAAAATCAATCTGTGGCGGCGATGATGCGGTAATGCCCATGGCGGGTTGTCCGTTGGCTGTATAAGCAGCTTTGGCAGCCGCCAGCAGCGCTTTTGATGGAATGCATCCTGTATTGAGGCAGTCGCCGCCCATCGCTGCTTTTTCTATAAGCGTAACCTCAGCGCCCATCTGCACAGCTCCTGCTGCAACAGATAGTCCGCCCGAACCGCCGCCAATAATACAAATATCTGTTGAGATAACAGACGGGGATGTGCTGGTCATGGCATGCCTTTATGGTTAGGGAGCGTTATTATTTAAGTGTTTTTCCGGCGCACCTGAAGACGCCGCCAGACAGGCGGGATGAGCGCTAATACGCCAAGAGCAATCAGTGGCCCAACAACAGACCATTGCGTAAGAGTTGCTAAATCAGGCACCTCACCGCGGGCAAGGACAATATCAAAGCCGCGGGCAAGTGAGACATAAACAACTGTCCCCGGAATAATCCCAATCCCCGTTGCAAGGGCAAAAGGCCCAAGCGCCATACCAACAAAGGCAGGCACGATATTCACAACCCAGAACGGCGCAACAGGTATCAGCCGAAGCGCCAGCAAATAAGAAAAGCTATCTTTGCGAAAGCCATCTTCAAGGGCGCTCAGAAACTTGCCAATACGCTTTCGCAAGAAGGCTGATAATAATGTGCGCGCTGCAATGAACAGAATGCTGGCGCCGGCAGTTGCGGATAAAATAATCAGTACTATCGCCGCCCAGCCAAGCAAGGCGCCGCCGGCCAGCGTTAAAAGCAGGGCAATGGGCAGAGAGAGCGCAACTGATGCGACATAGACAAGACAGAATAATCCTGCAGCAAGGCCATAATGCTGCGCCACAAATGCTTTTAAATCGCCATAATGTAATGCCAATGTCGTGAAGGAAAAAAACTGCTGTCCGCCAAAAAGAAAAAAGCTGACAAGACCTACAATAAGAAGCAGCGGAAGGAATGCTTTAATTCGAATGGGTGAGCTCGTCATAAAACAGATACTTTCGCTATTCGTCCGTCATAAACCATAAAATAAAAGCAGAATAGGATAGCCGAGCTTTTATTCTGCAGTCTTTTTGTAGATGTCTTTCACATAGTAGGGCATAATTCATATGTCCGAACAAGCAAAGACATCACTGGATATATCTCCTTGATCGAAGGGGGCATCTCTCACCATGAAAGAGATGTTGTGTTGTTTTGCCATGATAAGAAGGTATTAAAAACGACAATGAATGATGATGAGAAATCAGGCGCGCAGGTGAATGAAGGCTCAACGCCCGGGCAGGCAGGCAAGAATAAGAAAATAACCAATAGCGATATTAGCGGTAATGGCGGCAGGGATACGAGTAAAGGCACTGGTAACGAGCGCGAAGCTCGGTTAGAAACGGCATTAAGAGCAAATTTACGCAAACGCAAGCAACAGGCGCGTGCACGAAGCGAGCCAAAATAATGACGCCAAGATGGCATAGATAATGGGTAGTCTTGAAATGGATGGTCTGGAAATTGAAGGCGGTATTCCGCTGCACGGTGATATTTATGTCAGCGGCGCGAAAAATGCAGCCCTGCCACTGCTTGCAACCGGACTGATGTGTGATGGCACATTAACCCTTACCCATGTGCCAGACCTTGCTGATACGCGCCTGATGATTGAGCTTCTCGCTCATCACGGCTTGGATATCGGGTTTCAGGATGGCCGGGTAAGTATGAGCGGTCCTGCAACCAATATGGATGCGCCATATGATTTGGTTAGCAAGATGCGCGCGTCTATTCTCGTTCTTGGCCCGCTTCTGGCGCGGTATGGTGAGGCGCGGGTTTCTTTGCCTGGTGGGTGTGCGATTGGAACCCGGCCGGTTGATTTACATATTCGTGCAATGCAAAAATTGGGCGCAACTGTTGAGCTTGCCGATGGTTATATTCAGGCGCGCGCGCCAAAGGGCCTCACCGGAAATAAAATAGTCTTTCCATTTGTATCGGTTGGGGCAACCGAAAATGCCATGATGGCAGCTGCCTGCGCATCTGGTACCAGCCAGATCGTCAATGCGGCCCGTGAGCCAGAAATTATTGATTTGGCAGACTGCCTCAATGCAATGGGCGCCCGTATTACGGGGCAGGGAACAGATACGCTGACAATCGAAGGTGTTGCATCGCTCAGCACAGCAACCCACCGGGTTGTTGCAGACAGAGTAGAAGCCGGAACCTTTATTATGGCAGCGGCAATGACAGGCGGAAGCCTGACGGTACGTGATATCATCCCGCATCATCTTGATGTTCTGTTTGATGTTATGCGTCAGACAGGAGTTGGTATTGATATTGGTGATAATTTTGTCACTGTTTCAGCCAATGGCCGCTATCAGGCGCAGAATGTTGAAACCCAGCCTTATCCCGGATTTCCCACCGATTTGCAGGCACAATTTACAGCGATGATGTGTCTTGCAGAAGGGGTATCGCAGATTTCAGAAACCATCTTTGAGAACCGGTTTATGCATGTGCCTGAACTGGTGCGAATGGGCGCTGATATTTCTGTTGATGGTAGAACAGCTATTATCAGAGGGAAAGACGCGCTGCTGCCAGCGCCTGTTATGGCAACTGATTTACGGGCGTCAGTTTCATTGGTGCTTGCCGGGCTCGCAACAACCGGAACAACAAGCGTAAGCCGCATTTATCATTTGGATAGAGGCTATGCTGGGTTAGAAACAAAATTGGGTGCGTGCGGTGCGCGTCTGCGCCGCATTCACCAAAGCTAGTATCCGGGTAGAGGAGTATTGGTCGATGGCTGGTAAGCGATCCGCTGATAACACAGATATATCTGATAAAACAGGCGAGATGTCTGCGCTGAAACTTCACGCCCAGAGCAGTGATGATGTTGAGATGTTGTCGGCGTTATTGCAGGACGCTCTTATTTCGGGTGCGGATATGGCCTATGATAAGGCCGAAAACACCTTCATGCTGGTTGCAAATCGCTATTGCTGGGACCTGCCGGATGCTGGCCAACAGATGCGGTGCATGTGCGGTGTAAAATTTGGCAGCGTCGGCGCTGTTCGCACCCGTGGCATGACAGCGGATAAAACCCAATTTTACAATTTGCTGGCAATAGAGTATGACAAAACCGCACAACACATTGTGCTGGTATTTTCAGGCGGTGGCGGGATTCAGCTTGAGGTCTCCAGCATCATGATTATCGTGCGCGATCTAGCTGAGCCTCATCCAAGTTTTGCCCGGCCAGACCATTCGGAATAATAATTCATAAGGTGAACAGCTTATCCTTGTGCCGATAAGCAGGAATATAAATGGGCGATATGTCACAGAATAATGATGTTAAACTAGTGCTTGCCTTGCCAAAGGGCCGCATCCTCAAGCAGGTTCTGCCTGTTCTGGCGCGTGCAGGCTTAGAGCCGGAAGCTGCTTTTTTTGATTCAGACGATCGGCGTCTGAGCTTTGTTACGAACCATGACAATATCGATATTATCAGGGTACGCAGCTTTGACGTGGCAACCTTCCTTGCTTATGGCGCTGCCCATATTGCAATTGCTGGCTCAGACGTGCTGATGGAATTCGACCATCCTGAAATTTACGCGCCTGTTGATTTGGGTATTGGGGCATGCAGAATGGTCGTGGCAAGCGAAGCCCATCTTGCCGAGACAGAGGACCCACGTAGCTGGTCTCATGTGCGGGTTGCAACAAAATATCCGAAAGTTACAGCAAGGCATTTTGCCCGCCGCGGGGTTCAGGCAGAATGTATAAAGCTTAATGGCGCTATGGAATTGGCGCCATCAATGGGCTTGTGTCGGCGGATTGTTGACCTTGTTGAAACAGGCTCAACGCTGATTGCAAACGGGCTTGTTGAGGTTGAAGAAATCACCACCATTACATCACGTCTTGCCGTCAATAGGGCAGCATGGAAGCAGCATCCGGTTCTGATTAATGGCTGGATTGAAAAGATTAGACAGGCTGTTGGCTAGCCTGTTAACGCCATTGACAGTTTTTAACAATTAAGCAAGCGTGAGGTCTATGATAGACGAGCCTGACGCGCAAGCGTCACAAGAACGCCTGACCCATGTGCAGATAGCACAGGATGCCAGCAAGCCGGTTTCGCATGACAGGCTGCATGAGCAAGCTGTTGCCATTTATGACCTGCTTGATGATAATTTATTTTCTGTTATCGATGCCAAAGGCCCTTATCACCTCCATTTGAAGACAGATAACCGACATATCTATTTTGATGTACGTGATGAGCTTGCTGCCACCATGAGTGGCTTTGTTATGGCGTTGGGGCCTTTTCGTCGTATCATCCGTGACTATAATCAGGTCTGCACGAGCTATTATGATGCTATCCGCACACGTTCGCCGTCTCAGATTCAGGCGATTGATATGGGCCGCCGGGCGCTCCATAACGAAGGGGCAGATGTGCTACAAGAGCGGTTGAGTAATTATGTTGAAATTGACGTTCAGACAGCCAGACGGCTGTTTACGCTCGTTTATGTTATGACCTTGAAGGGATAAAGATGTCATCTGGTGCTATATTATTTGTTTGCACGCAAAACGCTGTTCGGTCGGTGATTGCAGAAGCGCTGTTTCGCCAGCTGAAAGTTGCGGCCCATCTTAACGTCATGTCATGCGGGGTGCGTGTTGGCGCGCCAGACGGGTTTGCGATGGCAGTCTTGGATGAATTGGGTATCAATGTGACAGAACATGAGCCACGAGATTTTGAGGGCCTGTCTGCGGATGATTTTACCCATATTATCTCTTTTTCCTCAGAGGCCCGCGATTTTGTAACAGACTGGAGTGATGGGCGTGTTCGCCATGATTACTGGCCGGTTGAACCACCGCAAATATCAGAGCGCAACAGGGCTGCGACCCTAGAGAGTTACAAGCTCATTCGTGACAAGATTGCCACACAATTAACGCAGGTTTTTGGAAGCACTGCGTAAAAAACTTGACCTTTTATGTGAAATTCATCATGTCTAAGGGCAGAGATTTACCACAATGGATAGAGATTTATGGCCAAAGAAGGCGTAATTGAATTTTCGGGCACGGTAGCCGAGTTGCTGCCAAATGCCATGTTCCGCGTCAAGCTGGACAATGATCACGAAGTGCTGGCTCATACCAGCGGCAAAATGCGCAAGAACCGCATCAGGGTTCTGGCAGGTGATAAGGTGAATGTTGAAATGACACCTTATGACCTTACCAAAGGGCGTATTACATTCCGTTTCAAATAAGCCGAGCCGAGGCGACAGCATTATTCATGCGGCATGCCCATTGCTGTGTAATGAGGGGGAGAAAGATGTGACCACTGCGCTTCTTCCTCCGGACGGCTGCCAGCTTGTGCTGGCTTCAGCGTCGCCGCGCCGCGTTCAGCTTCTTGCACAAGCCGGCGCTACGCCTCACCAAATCATAGCTGCAGATATCGATGAGACCGCTCATAAGGGTGAGCGGCCAGGCGCTTATGCGATGCGTATGGCGCGTGAAAAAGCAGATGCGGTGTTGCACCGACAGCCCGAGCTTGCTCAAAATACCTTCATTCTGGCAGCAGATACAGTGGTGGCATGCGGTCTACGCATCCTGCCCAAGACAGAGACTGATGCTGAGGCAGATAAATGCCTATCGCTTCTGTCGGGACGTCAGCACCGGGTTTATGGCGGTATCTGTCTTCTCTCGTCAGGGGGAGGTGTGCATACATGCCTCTCGCAGAGCAAGGTTGGGTTTCGCCGGCTTTCGCTCCGCGATAAACAGGCCTATCTGATGAGCGGTGAATGGCAGGGCAAAGCTGGCGGCTACGCTATTCAGGGGCAGGCGGCTATTTTTATTCGCCAGATTTCAGGCTCTTATAGTAATATTGTTGGCCTTGATATTCATCGCCTTGCTGGAATGCTTATGGCAGGCGGCTTTCGCTTTGCTGATGCAAATAGGACTTTAACATGAAACAAAATCCCCGCCTTTTACCTGATAGGCTTTGTGTTGATAACAAGGAGGCCCCGCGCTGGGCCGCGCTGTTTTCAGGCCCGCATTTATGCGAATTCTGGCGGGCAACAAACAACCCGCATCTTGGCGCGCATCATCTGGCACGGATTACACAGCGGCATGAACAACATCGCCGGCTGACTGCCATGATTGCGGATGATATACCCATCAGCTTTCAGATTCATGACAGCAAAACACAAAGCAATACAGCTGAAGAGAGCGGAAAACTGGATAGTGGCCAGATGGTACCAGTGACCATTACAGCTGACGCTCGCGCCGATAAACCGGTTCAGGCAAGTTTTGGGCGTCAATTAGCTGGCAGATTTATCCTGATAAACCTTGATGCAGGCGATGGTCTTTCCCTGCGGCTTTCAAAAAAACAATCTGATAGCCTGTCCGAAGCTCAAAAGGCGACGCTTCTTGAGTGCCTACCCCCTCTGCCAGAAGGTGCCTGTTATATTGTCCGGCGCGCTGGTTTTAAAACGCTTATCAACCAACAGCATTTGATTGAAGTCGAGGCAAAAGCGCTATTGAGCGCATGGCAGGACCATAAGGTTTCGAGCGATGAGACTGTCCCGCATTGTTTGTATCGCGGCAGAGATTTTGTCGAACAGACAGAATTGCTTTATCCCGACATAACAGTCAGCCTTGCTGAACAAATAGATGTAGATGAGGCAGAACTTCAGGCGGAAACAGCTTTATCTGAAAGCCATATCTGCAGTAATGGGGCTGTATTATGGATTGAGCCAACCAGAACAGCTGTCATGATAGATGTTGATTCAGCGGCGTCCAAGCTGGGCCCGAGCGAGCTTGCAGGCGATGTTCTGGCTGAGATCATTGCAGCGCTTCGGCTGCGCCAGCTTTCTGGTAGAATTATCATCGACCTTCCGCGGGTGAGCAAAGGCCGGCAAAAAGAAATTGAAGGCGCGCTTCGCAAGGTGGCGGCAACTGACCCGCGCCATCCGGACATTATTGGCTTTACCGCATCAGGGTTGCTAGAGATGAAAATTCGTCATGGGCGCATGCCGCTCACACAAATGATAGGCTGACATGAAGCGCCAAGGCGGGTGTTGGCAGGGGTGTTGGCAGTGCCTGACTTGACAGGACGCAGTGCGGCGGACACTCTGAATGCCCCTATAAATTGCCCCGAGACGGATAAGCTAGCGAGACCTTTTCAGATGACAGATAAGCCGGCGGCTGATGCCCCACATCTCACACTTGTTAGTCGTGGGAAAAAATCTCCTAAAAAAGTGGGCTGCCCAATTTGTAAGGCTGAGGCGGTTAAACCGCATTCCCCCTTTTGTTCGCGCCGGTGCGCTCAGGCAGACCTTGGTCGCTGGCTGATGGGTGATTATGCCATCCCCGCTCATGAAGGCGCAGATGATAGTGATTTAGACGCCCTTCTGGCGCAAGCTGACAAAGATCCAACTCTTAGCTAAACCACATAGTTTAGAGGCTGGACATCCCCCCATTCAATCGGTATATAATCGGGTTCACGAATATATGGCAGGGTCCGTCTTGAGGCCCGTTACCATCCGCCATATAATGTTATGATGCCCTGGTAGCTCAGTTGGTAGAGCAGCGGATTGAAAATCCGCGTGTCGGTGGTTCGAGTCCGCCCCGGGGCACCATTACTTCACCTACATGACTGATATGTAAGCATTAATCGTGCTAACAGGTCAGGTGACGTACAGAATGACCTAGAATCAATCCTCATATATCCGTGTCCGTTTCGGTGTTTATCACTTTGTCAGGCGTGTTCCTGCTGACGTAAAGCAGCATTACCGCAGTGACAGGGTCAGCATTAGTCTTCGGACAAAGTCATCTAAAGCAGCTATTCGGTCTGCTCAGTCCATCAGTCAGAAGCTAGATGATTACTGGCATGGTCTCAGATTGCAGAAGATGGATGTGCCAGCATTACATCTTATTATTGATGACAACGATGATGCAGATGATAACAGCCCAACGATGATGGAATCTGTTGATATGTATCTTCGTCTAAAAGCCAACAATGACAGCCAGACTTTTGTTCGTGCTGCTAGGCGTAACGGACGATATGTATCAAAAGCATTGGGAAATAGGCCCATCACCTCATACTCATCATCTGACGCTGCTGCCTTTCGTGATTACCTGTTTGATAGAGGACTTGCTCTTGGCAGTGTCAAACGCATCTTTGGGTCTGTCAGGTCAATCATCAACCTTGTGATGCAAGAGCATGGTATTGAAGGTGCTAATGGGTTTGCCAAGACCTATATGCCAGAGAAAGATGACAGCCAAGATAGACAGCCAGTACCTCCAGACAAGCTAATCAAATTGCAACAAGCTTGTGCTAAAGCAGATGATGAGATGCGTTGGTTGCTTGCCATTATCAGTGACACTGGCATGAGGTTATCAGAGGCTGCAGGACTGCATAAAGATGACATTATACTTGATGCTCCTTTGCCATATATAAACCTCCAACCTCACTCGTGGAGACGCTTGAAGACCAAAGGAAGTGCAAGGCATATACCTTTGATTGGAGCATCTCTGTGGGCAGCTAAACGCATCCAACAGCATGATAGTAGCTATGCTTTTCCACGCTACTGTGATGGCAAGATATGCAATGCTAACTCAGCTAGTGCTGCTTTGAATAAATGGATGAAAAAAGTAATCGGTGATGACTTTATTGTGCATGGGTTACGGCACAGCCTTAGAGACAGATTAAGAGCCGTAGAATGTCCATCAGACATCATTGATGCTATCGGTGGATGGACGACAAAAGGCATTGGTCATGCGTATGGAAAAGGCTACACCGTGGACATACTGGCTAAGTGGATGAGGAAGATTGAAAGCTAAGGTCTATTCAAACCAACGAAACGCTTCAAACATGGCTAACCCAAAAACAGAATGTCTGGCTAGAAGTATTAGCGAGGTCAAATAAGGTATTTGAGTTTTTCTTGCGAGGATACCTTGGCCAGTAAAAGGCATGAAAATAAATAATGGAGCAAGCGTTGTTATTGCCCCAAATATAACTCCGTTTTGATAAGACAATTCAAATAATGAATACTCAATAAACAATATATGAAAAATGGCAGCCCAGATGACAGCGATAAAATAATGGAAAGCCCATCCAATCTTTACTTCATGGGCAATTGGCATTGCGTTTGAGATTTGTGGATTAACAAATATCCCCTTCATCACCATGTAATAAGCCCAACGTCCGACAACATCCCATGAAGGTTCGGGTATCTTCAATACTAGTAGCAAGAAACGCCCAAAAAGGTCTAACGCAAAGCAGGAGTAAAAACCTGCAATAACAATAATCAGAAAATCATTCATTGTGCATACGTCATTCTGTACGACACCTGACCTGTTAGCACAATTAATGCTTACATATCAGTGATGTACATGAAAAAGTGGTGCCCGGGGGCGGCACCAGCTTAGCGTCCCAATCAATCTCAGGCCATTTCAATTACTTCATTTTTATGTTATATTACAATATGTTGATTTCTCATAGAGTATTATGAGATCTCATAACCGCTCAGAACATCTCTCCACAAAAGGTGGACAGAAAGGTGGAATGAAAGGCATATGTAATATGAGAGCTTTAAACAGACTCCCAGCAACAGCAATCAAGTCACTTCCGTTAGGAAAGCATTGTGATGGCGGCGGCCTATGGCTGAATAAACGCAATGAGGGCAGCAGTTGGTTTTTTAGATATACAATCGCAGGTCACCGAAGAGAGATGGGGCTTGGTAGCTTGCAGAATGTCGGCCTTAAGCAAGCTCGCGATCTTGCTGAAAAATGCCGCGCGAGGGTTGGCGACGGTTTAGATCCAATCAAGCAAAGGGACAAACAGCTTCGCGAGCAATCCAAATTAGACACAACGCTGAAGACCATAGCCTTGCAGGCATTCGAGTCCCAAAAAGCTGAGCTACGCGGCGATGGAGCTAGTGGGCGTTGGTTTACTCCCATTGGCCTGCATATAATCCCAAAGCTCGGTAATTACCCCGTCGAGGAGATCACTCAACGTGATTTGGAAAGAGTAATAAAACCTCTCTGGAATACGATGCACGAGACAGCGCGTAAGGCTCTTAACCGCTTAAATATCATTATCAAATATGCTGCCGCCTTAGGCTTGAACGTTGATATTGGCGTTGTTGATAAAGCCAGACAGCTGCTGGGGCCAACACGGCATCAGTCAAGGAAGATGCCAGCCCTCAGTGCAATAGATACTTCCGAATTTTACCAATCATTAGCTGATTTAAGTCCAACTCATCTATGTATGAAACTTCT